>Ga0315281_10007217_pt1 | contig 15692 bp, 11 predicted proteins | sample YL17G07_0_MG_FD_204540 | JGI IMG/M metagenome (GOLD analysis project Ga0315281, IMG submission 204540) | Sediment microbial communities from Yellowstone Lake, YNP, Wyoming, USA - YL17G07_0 | ecosystem: Environmental > Aquatic > Freshwater > Lake > Sediment | place: USA: Wyoming | collected...
AGTTACAGGAGGCTCATTTTCAAGATGTCGTGTGTGGCACAGGCGCCCTCGCCTGTGATAACGCCGGCAAGCCGTTCCGCACAGCCGGGGGCGGCTGTGCCACACCTCCTGTAACTGAGGCATTACAATAAACGCTGGAAACCCCGCGCGCGATATTGTATTGTGATTGAGCCTGGCCGGTTCCGTTCTTTGCGTTTTTGCGCCTTTGCGTGAGGCCCGTTGTCCCGAACAAAAGGAGCGCGCCATGCCCGAAGCCGATCACGCTGCGAAGGAGAAGGAGTACTTTCTCGACGTTCCCGCGCAGACGCCCGGATTCTTCCTCAAGGGCGCCGGCTCGTATGATTGGGGGATGAAGAACCGGCTGGCGCGCATCTTCCGGCCCGACACCGGGCGGACGGTGATGCTGGCGATTGACCACGGCTATTTCCAGGGGCCGACGACCGGCCTCGAGCGCGTGGACGTCACCATCGTGCCGCTGATTCCGTACGCCGACGCGCTGATGCTCACGCGCGGCATCCTGCGCACGACGATCCCGCCCGCGACGACCAAGCCGATCGTCATGCGCGCCGGCGGCGGACCGAGCATCCTCAAGGAACTCTCCAACGAGGAGATCGTCGTGGATATCGAGGATGCCGTGCGGATGAACGTGGCGGCCCTGGCGATCCAGGTGTTCATCGGCGGCGAGTTCGAGACGCGCTCCGTCCACAACATGACGCGCCTCGTGGACCAGGGGCTGCGCTACGGCATTCCCGTCCTCGGCGTCACCGCCGTCGGCAAGAACATGGTGCGCGACGCGCAGTACTTCCGGCTGGCCTGCCGCATCTGCGCCGAGCTCGGCGCGCAATTCGTCAAGACGTACTATCTCGACGAGGGCTTCGAGACCGTCACCGCCAGTTGCCCGGCGCCGATCGTGATGGCCGGCGGGAAAAAGATCCCGGAGGCCGATGCCCTGACCATGGCCTACAACGCCATCCGGCAGGGCGCCGCCGGCGTGGACATGGGCCGCAACGTCTTCCAGAGCGACGCCCCCGCCGCAATGATCCAGGCCGTCAACGCCGTCGTCCACAACGACCTGAAACCCAGGCAGGCGCTGGAGCTCTACGAGACGCTGAAACGCGGTCAACAAAAACGACTTTGACAGGATGACAGGATGGACGAGATGAAAAAAAGAAAACCTGTATATCCTGTAATCCTGTCCGATTCGGAAACACGGGGTAAGAAAGGAGCGCAAAATGAAGATGATGGCACTGCTGCTGGCGGCGGTTTTTTCGACGTGCGCGATGGCGGCTTCGGATGTCGGCAAACTTCCGCCCGTCGTCCGATCCGGCCTGGCCGCATACAAGGCCGACGGCGCGCAGGCGGCGATCACCGCGTGGATGATCGGCAGCCCCATCGCGCTGACCGAGGAACCCCAGCATGAGGTCCACACGCTCCGGCGCTTCGAGGACCAGTTCGGCGCCTACCAGGACTTCCACCTCGTCCGCATCGTCGCAATCTCGCCGACTACGCAGATGATCTACGTCCAGCTCGACTACCTCAAAGGCCCGGCGTTCGGGAAATTCCTCGTCTACCAGACGAAGGAGGCGTGGAATATCGTCAACCTCGGCTTCGGCGCCGATCCGGAAGCCCTCTGGGGCGTCAGCCTCTTCGGCGCGCCGGATGCGCTGTGACTTCCCGGACGGGATTTCCCGATAAAATAACGGGGTCAACGGGACGGATTGGAAACCGTTAGGAAGCAGTCCGTGGCTCATGGCAGAAAAATGCTGTTCGCGGGCCTGGCGCTGAGTTGCCTATGGGCGGCCGGCTGCGCCTCGAAGGTGGCGGCGGTCACGCCGCCGCCTCCGCTGACGGAGAGAATCCCCGACGCGCCATCGGACTCGGCCGGCTACGTCTGGATCCCCGGCCGTTGGATCTGGCGGCCCGGCGGCTATATCTGGGCGCAAGGTCATTGGGCGCTTCCGCCGCGTCCGGGCGCCGTGTGGGTGCCCGACCAGTGGTCGCCGGGGCATTCCGCGCCCGACGTCCTTGGGCACTGGAAATAGCCGTTCAGCGATACGCGTCATCGAAGGGAAGAACGGATGACCTGCGGCGAGGCGACCCAGGCCGCCGCGTCGCGGTGGATGAAAGAGGCATCCAGAGCGCGCGCCGGCGTGGTGCGGCGGTTCGACCAAGGCCGGCGCCTCGGCCCCGCCGCACGCCGGCTCCTCGCAGCGCAATCCCTTAAATCGAGATGGGTAGTCATCTGCAACCTTTTCGGCCCCGGCGCATTACATACAGAGGTGAGCAGACAGGCCAAAGTGGTGCTTGAAAGGGCGCTTGATGGATGCAGAGGCCAGTTCGTGCACGAGTCCAGAGGCTCCGACTTCCTTTCCGGCGGACGTGACGTCTTCGGAGAGGGAACTGGTGGAACGCACCCGCAAGGAACCGGAGGCGTTCGGCCTCCTCTACGAGGAGCACTACCACACGATCCTGAACTTTCTCTACCGAAACACCGCGGATGTGAATCTGGCCGAGGAACTCACCTCCCGTACTTTCTTCAAGGCCCTGTGCGCTCTGCCGAAGTACGTGCACCGGCAACCGTTTCGACTGTGGCTCTACGCGATCGCGACCAACGAAATGCGGATGTACTGGCGTGCCGAGAAGACGCGCCATTCGGTGCTTACCGCGCTGCAGCGCGATGTTAAGGCCGGGCGCGTCCTCTTCCATTCCAGCGAGGCGCAGGCGGACCTTGAGGATCGCATGCGCCGGTACTCAAGTCTTGTTGAATTGCTCGGCGCACTTCCGGAAAAGTACCGAATTCCACTGTCGCTCAAGTACATCGAATCGCTTCGCCTGGAGGAGATCGCGTCCATCACAGGCAAGCGTCTTGGGACCGTAAAGTCCCTCGTCCATCGCGGGCTGAAGCTGCTGCGGAGAAGCGCCAACCAAAAGAACGCAACCTTGGCGCCGTCGCCGCATTTAAGTATGGTGGAAGGAGGAACCCAGAGATGACCGCACATGAACTTGAGACGATTTTCTCGCAAGTCGAGGTGCCGAACGTCGTCGAGGGAGAACACCGCCAGGCGTTGAAGGAGCGCCTCCTTGCAGCGCATGCCGACATCCCCGTCGAAGGCGTCCATGGCGGGGCAACGCCGAAAAGCCGCGTCTTGCGCGCCTTCAACAGCTTCTTTTCGGCGCAGCGCCGCGCGGTCGCCGCGGCTATTGTTTTCGCGTTCATTCTGGGAGGGTTCGTCACCTGGGACCTCCTGAACGGACGCGCGTCAGTTGCGTGGGCTGCGGTCGAGGAAACGCTGCAAGCCACGCCGTGGGTTCATACTATCAACAAAGACCCGGTCAAAGGCACGGCGATTTCGGAGTGTTGGTATCAGTCCGACCCGCCAGGGTTTTTCATGTCACTGAAGGTCAAAGGCTCTCCCGGTTACGTCTTCTATGCGGATTATGCGCTCAAAGAGGAATGGGTCTATCAGCCCGCGGAGAACATCGTCACGATCCACACCTTGCGTCCGGAGAATGAGAAGCCACGCGGCGATTTGTACCTCCAGCTCATCAATGGGAATGCGACGGCCTTCCCAGGCTTGGCTATTCGCTCTGTCCAGCGCGGCAAGAGCAAAGACGGCATCACGCCGTTTGACGTACTCCTCCAGGAGCCTGACAAGGCCGACGGACGCAAGGGGCTAATGCGCGTCTGGGTGGACGACTCCCTCAAGCTCCCGGTGAGAGCCGAGGCTTACGACATCTCGCAAGACGGAAAACAATCCGGCCCGATGAGCGTTTGCGAGATTGACTATCCGCAATCCGGTCCCGCCGATATCTACGCCGCCGGCGTTCCCCGGGACGCGAAAATCATGGATGCGCGCCCCGCAAAAGACGTCGCCCGGATCTTGGCAGAGTATGACAAACTCAGGGAAACCTTTCCGAAGAAATACAAGGCAACTGTCATCATCAACCACAGCGAACAGAAGAACCTTCAGGAGATATGGATCGTCAGCCGCGACGGCCCCAACTATCACCTCGACTGCTACACACAAGATGTCAAGCGCGCTCACCCGGAACCCCTGACGTTCGACGAAGCAAGAACGGCCATCGAGACCGGAACAGCCGAACTTGCGGCAGGTTACATCTGGGGGAAAGACCGGCACGTGTCTGAACTCTACCGCGCAGGGAAGAACGCCGGGCACATTATTATGAAGTTCAGAGAGCCTGACGGTTGTCCGGAGTTGAATAGCGAAAGCCACATTCCGGAGTACATCGGCTGGCCTTCTGTGTCACAGATGCCGGCGAAGAGAATCGCGAGTGACGATCTCCAACTCGCCGGCCTGGTCGGAATTCAAGTTAATCAAGTTAATCTCGGCGTGGTGCGCAAGGATCAGTTCTGGTTCAATCCCCAACGGGATTCCATTGCGGATCGGCGCGTGCTGGATCCCTATTTAGACGGCAAGCCGTGGCTGAGAACCGTCACCGAGTACGCTCAACTCCCCAGCGGACATTGGTACCCAAGACACATCCAGAACAACCTCGGCGGGAAGCCGTGGTGGGACATCTGGCTGGAAGTCGCAGAGAACCCGGCGCTTCCGCCCGACACGTTCAACGCCGCTTCGCTGCGCAGAAAAGCTGACAGCGGCATGAGATAATCACCATCCCTCTGTCATGCGGTTGGCACATTGCTTCCTTGTAGACAAATAGGCGCGTGTTCCGTATTCCGGGGACATCAATTGTTCCTCTTCCTCGCTCGGCGCTTCGGCCATCCGCCTGGCAACGAGATCAATGACCGCGGATGAGTCCAGGTTTCAGTCGCTCCCCGGCAACCGCGCATTCCCGGTTTGAAGCGCATCCGCGCCGGAATACACCGTCATCGTCCGATTCCGGACGAAGCCGGCCAGAAACATGTTGAGGGTTCTGCCCAGGGTGACGGCCAGCGCGGAGGGCGCGCTGACGGCGGCCACGTCGCTGATGCCCGCGCGGGCGGCTTTGGCTACCATCTCGAAAGAGAGACGACCCGAAAGAAGCAACAGAGATTCGGAAAGAGGAATGCCCTGCCGTGCTGCGGCGCCGATTGCTTTGTCGAGCGCATTGTGGCGACCGATATCCTCGCGGACCAGAGGATTGTCATTCCCGCGAAAGCGGGAATCCAAGACCGCAGGACGAACGTCTGGATTCCCGCTTTCGCGGGAATGACAAGGCAAGGTGAGACAGTTTCTTAGGAGCGCTGCGCCATGTGCGGCGCCCGTCCGTTTGAATAGTTCCTGGGAGACCTTCATGCCTTCGGCCAGGATGAAGACGTCGCCAGGCGCGATCCTGCCGGCAGGCCGACGGAACGGGGCAATCCCCGCCGCCGCCTCCTCGATCATCTCCGCGCCGCAGACACTGCAGGAGGAGTAGACCTTCCGGTGCGCCGGAAGGGGCCGGGCCGGCTTAACGCCGGAGGCCAAATGCACGCGGACCTCGTTCCGGGCGCCCGCAACTCCTTCGCGGCAGAACGAAATCGCGCCGACTTCCGCCGCGGATCGGATAAGCCCCTCGGTCAAGAGGAAGCCCAACGCCAGATCCTCCTCATGCCCGGGTGTGCGCATGAGGGTGATCAGCGGCTCTCCGTCGAGTACGATCCCCAGCGGTTCCTCGGGCAGGAGGTCCCGCGAACACGGAGAGAGTGCGCCGTTTTCGAACGTGAAGAAGTCGGAAGGGGGGTCTGCTTCAGGGCGCGTGCGTCCGCTGGCGCTGCTCATTCCCAGGCCTCGGGGAAGGCGGCATTCGTGAACAGGGCTTCGACGTGCGCTTTGTGCCGGCGTTCAACCTCGGCCAATTGCAGGAGCAACTCGCGCTCGCGGCCTTCCGGATAGAGAACGGCCCAGTTCTCGTAGAACTCCATGGCAAGTTTTTCCTTGCGCGCGGCCAAAAGGAAGGCGTCTGCCGGCGTCATGTCCGGCGTGATCTCCGGCGCCCCGAGGTTCTCGACCAGCGACGCAACCTGGACGTGGTCGGAGGGAAGCGACGCGGCGCCGCTGCGGAACTGTTGCAGCAGGCGCTTGTGCTCGTTTTCATCCTCCGCGAGCGCTTGGAGGGTTTCCTTCGTCTCCGGCCGAGCGACCGAACGGGCGGCGCGCCGATAGAAGGCCTCTGAGACTTCCTCGTTCGCGATGGCGCGCTCGATCAGGCCGGGCATTTCCGGACCGCGGTCCGCCGGCTGGGCCGCTGCGCGCGCCTGCAGGATGCCTCGCAGTCGCCTGACGAGCGCATCCGGATCCGCCGGCAGGTCGAACAGGGCGTCCACATCCAGCGCTTCGGGGGCGGCGAAGGTCCTGTCCCAGCCGCTGCGGTCAAGGTCTGTGACAAGCGCAATCGGCGCGTCGGGCCAAGCTCGCCGCGTGTCGCGCAAGGCGAAGGCAAGGCGTCCAAGCCCGGCGATCAGAACGACCGCGTCCGGCGCGGCCTTCCTCCCGCTCCCATTTGGGAGCGGGACGCGCGCGACGACCTCGACATCCCATTGCGCGTTGCGCAACGCCGGGAGGAGTTCTTCGGCTGCGCGGCGTTCATCGGCGACGATCAGGATTCGGGTCATTGCGCGCGCGCCTCCATCACGATGCCGCAAATCATGCAATTTGCAATGCTCACCATTCGCCTGTATCTTCCTTTTCTCGAACAACGTCGCCCAAATGTCCGCTCTTGCGAGGCTTTGTCTTCGCTCGCGGCGCTTTCTTGAAGGTTGAGTCGGCGTACCGCGATGGCGGACATTCCACGCGCTTTCCCTGGAGCAATTCCGCAATGGTGAGAATCTGAAGCTTCGGATATTTCTTGTTCCATCCGGGCGAATCGTAGAATCCCACGCTCGCCGCCTCCGCCCGCATCTGCTGCGTCGGCTCTTCCATACAGATCAGCACGCCAATGGCCGCGTTCTCACGATCCACGACGCCGCGCAGATCACGAACGTAGGCCGGAGTCAGGTGCCCGGCCTTGACGGAATAGACGATCTGTTTCGTCTTCCCGCCCGCCTCGTCGTTGAAAAATCTCCTGCCGTCAATCCCCTTGTCCGCGCCCTTCTTCTGCTCCGCCGGCCTCGCTCCATCCAGCCCCAGAGCCCACCACTGGAACTGGTACGGGTCCTCAGCCGCCAGCGTCTCGGCATCCGGCAACGAGACCGGTTCGCCCACCACCTTGAATTGCGCTGCCTCTCCGAACGCATCGCGAAGCCGGTGCTTGATGAGCGTGATCGCCAGGTGCGTAATGTCAATCCCGATCCATTTTCGCTTAAGCCGCTCCGCCGCAATCACCGCCGTCCCGCAGCCGCAGAACGGATCGAGAACAACGTCCCCTTCCTTGCTACTGGCGGAAATGATCCGTTCTAGAAGCGCCTCGGGTTTCTGGGTGGGATAGCCGAGGCGCTCCCTGGCTTGGGAATTGATTTCTGGAATGTCCGCCCAGACGTCGCCTATGGGGTGACCGAGCATTTCGTCAAGGTACCTTATTACGGTCGGCTGTCCGCTTTTGGTGAGAACGATGCGACCCTCAGCGATAAGTTTGTCGATATTCTCCTGCGACCACCGCCAGTGGGTTCCCGGCTTGGGTTCCAAGTGTTTTCCAAAAAACACTCTCGCCGGTCCTTGTCCGGCAGCCAATGCGTTGTCGTAACGGTATAACCGCCCTTTCTCATCGGCCTTAAAGTGCGACTTGATATACGAGTCTTCGTAGCTGCGTCTTTGCTTTACGTAATTTGCCCTTCCCTGGCACATACCATAGAAAAGAATGTCGTCATGAATTCGTCCCCAACGGTGGGCGTCGGCATGGAAATTGAACCGTTCCCAAATGACATGGTTCAAGAAATTCTCGCCGCCGAATACAGCATCCATGAGCATCTTGAGGTAATGGCTTGCCGTCGGGTCGCAGTGCAGGTAAATCGAGCCGGTGGTTTTGAGGACGCGCTGAAGTTCAAGAAGACGCGGGGCCATCATGCAGAGATAAGCCGTCATGTCCGAGTCGCCGAGGAACTTGCGGAAGGACTGCAGCGCAACGGAGACCTTCTGCGGAACCTGAGTCGAAGTTGTTATTTCGTCGTAAGCCTCTTCCGCGGCCATGTCCCAGCGCCAGGTGTCTTCAAAAGCATGAATCTGCGCGCTCGAACGGCTGCCGTTGTGCTCGGCGAAGAGGACATTGTAATTCTGGTCGCTGTTGAACGGCGGGTCGAGATAGACCAGGTCAACCGTCTCGTCCTTCACGTAACGTCGAAGGATGTCCAGGTTGTCGCCGTAGTAGAGAATGTTCTCGGCCATGGTCACTCCACAATTTCATGTCGCTTTTCGAGCCTGGCCGCGCAACATTTGTACTCGGCGGTGCGCGTGACGTTGTCGAACGCGTCGTTGGTGAGACGGTTCGTCGCTGTTTCGACAAAGTGGAAGGGCATCCAGAGCCCGCCGGGGCGAACCTTCTCGCCCACGCGGGCGGCGACCGCCACGGCCCCGCGGCGAGTGACCACGCGCACCTCGTCGCCGTCGGAAACGCCGAGGCGAACGGCGTCGGCCGCATTCATTTCGACGAAGTTACTCGGCTGCCTCTGATGGATCGCTTCCGCCTTCCGCGTCATGTTCCCCACATTGTAGTGGTAGAGTGTCCGGCCGGTGGAGAGGAGGAACGGGTACTCCGCATCGGGCATCTCGGCCGGCGGGCGGAACTTGATCGCGTGGAAGAGGCCTCTCCCGCGCGTAAAGCGGCCCTCGTGAAGATATTTTGTGCCGGGATGGTCGCGAGTCGGGCACGGCCACTGGAGGCCGACCTTGTCAATGCGGTCGTACGATATTCCCCCGTAGCTTGGCGTCAGGCCGGCCATCTCATCAAAGATCTCGCCCGGGTGGTTGTACTTCATTGGATAGCCCATGGCCGTTGAGACCAGGCAGAGGATCTCCCAGTCGGGCTTGGCCTCGCCGGGCGCGTCCACCGCTTTCCTCACGCGCTGCACGCGGCGCTCGGTGTTGGAGAACGTGCCGTCCTTCTCCGCAAAGCACGACGCCGGAAGGATCACGTCCGCCAGCTTCGCAGTCTCGGACATGAAGATTTCCTGGCAGGCGAGGAATTCGAGCTTGTCCAGGCTTTCAATGACCTTGTCCTGGTTCGGCTCGCTCATGACCGGGTCCTCGCCGAACACGTAGAACGCCTTGAGAACGCCTTCTCCGGCCTTTTCGATGAAATCGGTCACGCGCCCGCCGGTGTTGGTCGGCATCGAAACGCCCCATGCCTTTGCGAACTTCTCGCGCATCGCCGGATCGGCGACCTTCTGATAACCGGGGAAAACGCTGTGAATTGCGCCCATGTCGCACCCGCCCTGCACGTTGTTCTGGCCGCGCAGCGGATTGACGCCGGAGGAGGGTTTCCCGATCTGTCCGCAGAGCATCGCCAGGTTGGCCAGGTTCTGCACGTTTTCGGTGCCGCAGGTATGCTCGGTGATGCCGAGCGTGTAGAAGATGGCCGAGGGATTCCCCGCCGCGTACATCTCCGCGGCCCGACGAATGAGGCCGGCGTCCACGCCGCACACCTTGGAGGCCTCCTCGACGGCGCAATGGCGGACGTTTTCCTTCAAGGCCTCGAAGTTCTCGCAACGGTTCCGGATGAACTCCTCGTTGTGAAGCCCCTTCTCGATGAGGTGATTCATCATCGCATTGACGAGGAAGTTGTCCGTGCCCGGACGATGCTGAATGTGGATATCGGCGCGCTTCGCCATCCACGTTTTCCGGGGATCGCATACGACCAGCTTTGCGCCGCGGCGCAGCGCTTTCTTCATCTCCAGGCCGATGATCGGATGGGCATCAGTCGGATTCGCGCCGATGAGGAACAGCGTCTGGATGTCCTGGATCTCCCCGATGGAGTTGGTCATCGCCCCGGACCCGAAAGAGGCCGCCAGCCCTGCAACGGTGGGCGCGTGGCACGTGGTCGCGCACTGGTCAACGTTGTTCGTTTGACCGGCCGTCCGCGCCAGCTTTTGCACAAGGTAATTCTCCTCGTTTGTGCAGCGGCAGGAACTGAGAAAAGCAATGGCGTCCGGCCCGTGCCGCTCTCGGATTTCCCTGAACCTTCCGCCGATCAGCGCGAGCGCCTCGTCCCAGGACGCCTCGCGGAAGGTCCCGGTCTCCTTGATCAAGGGCTTCGTCAAGCGCTCCGGGGAGTGGATGAATTGAAACCCGAACCGTCCTTTGACGCACAGGTTGCCGTCGTTCGGCACGCAGCCCGGCTCGCTCGTAACGCGGACCACGCGATTCAGCCGCCGGTTGACGTTCAAGTCCATCTGACAGCCCACGCCGCAGTACGTGCACGTGGTGCGGACCTTGACGAGGTCCTTCGCCTGACCGAGCCCTTTGGCTGCGCGCTCGTAGAGCGCCGACGTCGGACAGGCGCTGACGCAGCAACCGCAGAGATCGCACGTGGAATCCTTCAAAGGCAGATCGAACCCCGTCGTGACCTGGACCTCCAGCGCGCGGCTTCGGAGCGTGAGCGCCTCGGCCATTTCCACATCCGCGCAGATCTTCACGCACCGCTGGCAGCGCACGCACTTGGAGGGATCGTACTCGATGCCCTTGTCTCCGGTGGCATAGTTCTCCCGTCCCGCCGGAGTCGCGACCGAGGGGAAACGGGTTTCGAGCGCCTGGTATTCGTAGGCATATTCCTGGAGCAGACAGTCGCCGTCCTTGTCGCACGTGGTGCAGGCGACGCGGTGCTCGCTCAGCAGCAGCTCGATGGTGCTCTTGCGCGCCGCGCGAATGGCTTCCGTGTTCGCGCGCACCACCATGCCCGGCCCGGCCATGCGCGTGCAGGAGGCATGAAAGCCGGCTTCTCCCTCGATCTCGACCAGGCAGAGGCGGCAGGCGCCGGTTGGTGAAAGACGCTGATCGTAGCACAGGTGCGGAATGCGGATGCCGCCGGCCAGGGCAACCTGCAGAATCGTCTGGCCTTCGCGCGCCTGCGCCTCGCGTCCATCCAGGCTCAGGGTGAATCCGCTCATGGCTATTCCTTGGCCTTCGTCGCAAAACGCCCGGATTGAGATTGCAGCCTTTCCAGGTCGCACCGGAGGCATCTGCCCGCTTCGGCGCAGGCGCCGGCGGGCGTGAGTCCGCAGACAACTTCCCGGAAACCGCCGAGTCGCTCAGCCACCGGCAACATCGGCTCGACGACGCGCGGCGAGACCTTCTCCATCTCCTCTTCGGAGGGACGGCGAAGGCTATAGCTTACGTCAGGCGGCAGCATTCCGGCGCCGCCCAAGTGGCGATCAATGGCTACGGCCGCCTGCTGGCCGTGGGCAATCGCCTCGATTACGGTGCCGCCGCCGTTCACTACGTCGCCACCGGCGAAGATGCCTTCCATCGAGGTGGCCAGGGTGACCGTATCGGCCTTGACGGTCTTCGCTTCGGAGAGAGCGACCTCCGCCGCTGCTTCGGCGGAAGGAGACTGACCAACGGCTGGAAGGACCATATCGCAATCGATCACGAATTCGCTCCCCGCAATCGGAACCGGCCGTCGTCGCCCGCTCTCGTCCGCATCGCCGAGGCGCATTCGGGTCATCTCGATACCGACAACCCTGTCGGATTTTCCAAGAATCCGGTTCGGAGCGGCGAGCTCGTGGATCTCCACCCCTTCCTTCAGCGCTTCGGCGACCTCCTCCGCGTAGGCAGGCATTTCTTCGCGGGTACGGCGATACAGAAGCATGACCTTCTCAGCCCCGAGTCGAATGGCTGATCGCGCCGCATCAACGGCCGCGTTGCCGCCGCCGATGACCGCCACTTTCTTTCCACAATGAAGCGTCTTTCCCAGCGCGCGAGCCCGGAGGAACTCCATGCTGTCCGTAACGCCTGCGAGGTCCTCTCCCTGAACCCGAAGCTCTCGGCCCTTCTGAGCGCCGGTTGCCAGGAAAACAGACTTGAATCCTTGCCGCCGCAATTCGCCGACGTTCCGCACCAGCGTGCCGGTGCGCAACTCGGCGCCATGTTTCAGAATGAAGTCAATGTCCTTCTGAAGGATCGTCTTGGGAAGCCTGTACTCGGGGATGCCCAGAGCGAGCATTCCGCCGGGGATAGGTTCCTTCTCGAAGATGACGGAGCGCCGCCCCATCAGGGCGAGGAAGTAGGCGCAGCTCAGCCCTGCCGGCCCGGCGCCCACAATGGCGACCTCCGCCTTGCCCCCGGCAGACGGCATCAGGAGCGCATCGTATCTCTGCGCGTGGTCCGCCGCGTAGCGCTTGAGCGCGCGAATGGCAAGCGGCTCGTCCACGTCGGAGCGACGGCAGCGACTTTCGCAAGGGTGGTCGCACACGCGGCCGCATACGGAGATGAACGGGTTGCGCCGCCGAATGACGTTGGTCGCATCCTCCACCCGTCCTTCCGCAATGAGCGCCAGATACTGCGGGACATTGACGCCGGCCGGACAGGCATGGGCGCAGGGCGAGGAAACCAGCGCCTCGCACACCGAAGCACGGCATCGCTTCTGCCGGATGTGCTCCTCATACTCATCGCGGAAATACCTGAGCGTGGTCAGCACCGGATTCGGCGCGGTCTGGCCGAGGCCGCAGAGCGAGGACTTCTTGATCTCGTTCGCCAGCCGTTCGAGGTCCGCGATGTCGCTTTCCTTTCCCGTTCCCGCGCAAATCCGTCTGAGGATATCGCGCATGTGGCGGGTGCCGACGCGGCAGGGAACGCACTTTCCGCAGGATTCGCTCTGCGTGAACTCCAGGAAGAACCGGGCGATATCCACCATGCAGGTGTTCTCGTCCATGATGACCAGGCCGCCCGATCCCATGATCGCGCCGATCTTCTTGACCGAGTCGTAGTCCAGCGGCAGATCGAGGAACTGCGCCGGGACGCAGCCGCCCGACGGGCCGCCCATCTGCGCCGCCTTGAATTTCCGGTTCTTCGGGATCCCGCCGCCGATGTCGAAGATGATCTGCCGCAGCGTCGCGCCCATCGGCACCTCGACCAGCCCGGTGTTGTTCACCTTGCCCGCCAGCGCGAAGATCTTCGTCCCCGTGCTCGTCCGGGCGCCGATCGAGCGGTACCAGTCCTTGCCTTTCAGCAGGATCAGGGGCAGGTTCGCCAGGGTCTCGACGTTGTTGATGCAGGTAGGCTTGCCGCGATAGCCCCGCTGCACCGGGAACGGCGGACGCGGCCGCGGCATTCCGCGATGGCCTTCGAGCGAAGCGATCAGTGCGCTCTCCTCCCCGCACACGAACGCGCCGGCGCCCTCGCGGATGAAGATGTCGAAGTCGAACCCACTGCCGAGGATGTTCTTGCCGAGGAGTCCGGCCTCCTGCGCCTGCCGCACGGCGATCCTGGCGTTGCAGACGGCGAGCGGGTACTCCGCGCGGACGTAGATGATGCCCACGGGGGCGCCGATGGCGTAGCCGGCGATGATCATGCCTTCGAGGATGGCGTGCGGCGTGCCTTCGAGGAGGCTGCGGTCCATGAACGCGCCCGGGTCGCCCTCATCCGCGTTGCAGATGACGTATTTCTCGGCGCCGGGCTCTTTCCGCGCCAGGCCCCATTTTACGCCGGTGGGAAATCCCGCTCCGCCGCGGCCGCGCAGGCCCGACTCGCGCACCTCGTCTATCACCTGCTCCGGCTTCTTTTCCGAAAGCGCCTTCACCGCGCCGGCGTAACCTCCGTGCGCCAGGTAATCCTCCAGGCTGACCGGGTCCAACAGCCCGTTCAGGCGGAACACCTGCCGCTGCTGCTTGGCGTAGAACGGCACCTCGTGATCGTGCGCGATCTTCCGCTTCGTCGCCGGGTCCACATAGAGGAGCCGCTCGACGATCTCATCCTTGAGGACGCTCCTCTCCACGATCTCCGGCACGTCCTCGACCTGGACGCTCGGATAGAAGAGCTTGCTGGACAGGATGACGACCACGGGCCCTTTTTCGCAGAAGCCGTGGCAGCCGGTTCTCTTGACGGGGACCTTGTCCGCCAGGCCGCGTCTCTTGAGTTCCGCCGAAAAGGCCTCCTGCACGCTCGGCGAACCGAAGGCCGTGCAGCCGGTGCCACCGCAGATCGTCACCATCTTTCGGTTCGGATCGAGCGCCTGGGCGAGCCGGCTCTGCCAGTCGTGGAATGCGCGCACCGAGGTCAGCCGTTCCATCAAGCGCCCTCCCGGACCATCCGTCGCAAGATTTCCTCGGCGCGGCGCGGCGTCACCTTGCCGCAATAACGGCTGTCCACCACCATCACCGGCGACAGCGCGCACGCCCCCAGGCAGGCCACCGTCTCCAGCGAAAACTGCATGTCCTCCGTAGTCTCTCCGTCGTCAATGCCCAGTATCCGCCGCGCGGCGTCAATCACCTTCTTTCCGCCCCGCACGTGACAGGCCGTCCCGCGGCAGCACCGGATCGTGTGCCTTCCGTGCGGCTTGAGATAGAACTGCGCGTAGAACGTCGCCACGCCGTAAATCCGGCTCGCGGGCAGGCCGGTTTGCCGCGCGACCTCCAGAATCACATCCCGAGGAAGATATCCGTACTCGTCCTGCAACCTTTGCAGGAGCGGAATGATATCTCCTTCCTGCACGGGCGACATCTCGGCAAGGACTTTCAAGGCAGGAGCCATCGGAAGCGAGATCGTTTCAGCGGCCGCAGTCACGCATGCCTCCGGTAGTCGGCACAATAGAACGCCAATTTGACCATACTGACATTTATAGCAAAAGCGTGCGGTGAGATACAAGGACGACCTCGCAGGTCGAATCGCGTCCTTGCAGCGTAACTCGTTGCCGTTTCTGCTCTGGACAGCCGGAGTCGCCCAAGCGTGGTTTCTGATGCAGAACCGCCCCGACCTGATCAGCCGGCGGCCGCGCTGGTGGTCGAAGAGCCTGCCGCGCAGGGTCCGGTTTGGGAGAAATGGGAGAAATGGGACGGATGGGCTGTTGAAAAACCCGTTTGCGCTGTCACCCTGAGCCGTTCGACTCCGCTCACGGCCGAAGGGCTTCGTTCGGAATGACACTTTTTCAACAGCCCCAGTGCCCCCAATTCTGCTCCCTTTCAGATGGGGTGGAACTGAAATTCACTGCGGATCCAGGACGATGACGTCTTTCCTGCGGTCTTCAGGGGTGATCTCCAATCTTGCGAGTTTTCCGTTCTTCACGCTGCCCTCTATTACGGTGCAGGACGGGGCGTGCAACTTGAAGTCAACATCCCACTCTTTTGGCCAGGCCGGCAGCAGTTGAATCTTGCCGTCATCTGCCTGAAGCAGCATGGCCTCCAACGCCATCATCAGGACTCCGCCGTGGTCCTGGTCCGGGACGTAGTCATAATTCGGCCCCCAGAAGGCCGGAAATCGGCTGTGTTCGTCTTTGTTCTTTGCGCGGTCAACGGCGTCATCCGCGGCTGTCTTCGCCAACCCAAGAAAGGCTGCCCACACGATATCCTGATTCCAGCCGAAGTTCTGCTGCTTGATGTGTCTTATGTCAAAGGTGAAGCGTGCGATGTCCAGATCAGGCTTGCCCACGCCGTAGAGCCGAAACGGAAACACCGCGTACAACGACGAGACGATGATCCAATCGGTAGCCGTAGCCGCGAAATTGCAGAACTGGCCGCGCACCGACTCTGCAGGGAGGATGAACTTCTTGCCCACCTCACCCGGCGGGGGCGGAACGTAGAGCCACGGGCGGGCACTATCGTACCCGCCTTTGACCACCTCACCCATCGGGAGGGGCGGAACCTTCGCCGACAGCCGCCTCCAAAATGC
>Ga0315281_10007218_pt1 | contig 15692 bp, 11 predicted proteins | sample YL17G07_0_MG_FD_204540 | JGI IMG/M metagenome (GOLD analysis project Ga0315281, IMG submission 204540) | Sediment microbial communities from Yellowstone Lake, YNP, Wyoming, USA - YL17G07_0 | ecosystem: Environmental > Aquatic > Freshwater > Lake > Sediment | place: USA: Wyoming | collected...
TGCTGCGCCGCGTAGTCGTTCACGGAGAGGATCATGGCACCCCCTAGTTGTGGCGGTACGCGACAGCGGGGACGAATCCAAGCTCCTCGCAGAGCTGAGCGAATCCGACGAGCAGCAGGTCATCGGGTTCGGGGGCCACGTCGTCCAGTTCGGACGCGTTCGCCGCGTCGATGCGGACCTGCGCCTCCCGGACGCTTTCCTGCGCCGTGTAGTCCTGGTCGACGTCGAACCCCTCGGGGATCATCACGTCGATCTCGGAGCTGTCGTACGACGCGAAGTGCTCCTCGGGCGTGTTCAGGTGCAGATCGAGCCATTCGTTCAGGCTCTTGACCTGCGTGGTACCGGGGCCGGCACGGTGACCCATGCCCCACTGGATCAGGGTCTGCTCGCCGACCATGCAGACGAATTCCTTGGGGTCGTTCGCGGCCATGTCCGCCCAGTATTCACGGGCCTTCTCGCCCGCCGCCTCAGAGGACTCGGCGAGGTACCATTCACGCCGACCGTCCCGGACCATCGGGAGGGAGCCCCACACCCGGACGTCGGAGTTGAGGTCGATGATCTCACCGTCGAGCCGGATGGCGAGCGTTACGGGGATCGAGAGGGGGGTAGGCATGTGGGCCTCCGGTGCCGAGGGAACCGTGCATCGGTCCCGTCTGGTGCCAACCATGTAGCATGGCGTTCCCAGCCCGGCAACAAAAATGGTGGCCGTCCCGCGGAAACGCCGGCTGCGACGGCGCTTTACGACTCGGCGCACGTCCCTCCTTAGGTAGTACACGCGGGGCGCGTGTAGAGCCGGAACCCTACTCCCCCCTACCCTCCCCTACCAGGGCTGCGGCCTTCTTTTCCCGCTCACGCTCGCGCCGGAGCCTCTTTTGCTCCCCATGTAGGTCAGCCGCCGCGACGGCTTCCTTCCACGCACGACCCCTAGCGGGCTTGCTCGGGAACGTGCCGGCCCACGCCTTCCAGGCTGTGAGCCGCGCCCGCGGGCTCGGGCCTACCGCGTGCCACATGAGCAGGAGCCCTTCGTACCGAGGGTCCGCGTCTGCAGCGAGTGTAACCAGACGGAAGAGGTCTTCGGTACTTGGTTCGAGGACCCCGACCACCGCGTACAACTGCGAGGGGACGGGGATCCGTCGACCGCTTTCCCAGTGGGAAAGGGCCGTAACGACGACGCCGCTGACGTGACCTCTTCGACGAACCTCGTCGATGACGACCTTCTGCGTGCAGCCGCATCGTTGGCGCAGGTCACGCAGGAACGCGCCGAACGCGAGCGGCTCCGCGGCCGGGGTTACGATCGGAGGCGTTGGAGCGATGGGGCGCGTGAGTCATCCAGTCAGCATGGAGGTACACAGCTTGTGTACCCTGTACCGCACGAGAACCCCGCCGTCAACCTGCGGAAACACTGACAGGTGGCAGTAACCCGCCCTTCTCGGCGAAAAGGCGCCGTTTCAGCTTCCACACGCGAACTATTTCGTTCCGATCAACCTGTACGGCACCCGCTACACGGGCTCGCTCGATGGTAGGGGTTCCGAGAAGATCGAAGTGCTCGCCCCACTGGCCCATGTTCTGGATCCACGTCCGCTTGAACCCGAGACGGATCGCGAACGCGATCAGCTCGTGCTGCCCCAGGGGGCCCTCGAACGTCGATATCAGGTGGGCACACGGCATCTCACGACCCCCGAGCGCGGGGACGGCCCATACAATCGGGTGGTCGAAGATGATGGACATGCGTGCTCTATGTAGGCGCCGCGGCGCGTAGAATTTCGTGCGCGGGACACGGGCAGGGTACTTCATCGAGGTCGACGGGGATCAATTGCTCCCGCACAGCGCTCACAACGTGCTGCGCCCACTCCACCGTGGCGGCCTGCGTGGGATCGTCCTCCATGCAAGCGGCCACGAGCCGGGGTCGTTCTTCGTCGTTGCGCTTCACCCAGTGAAACAACCACCCGCACTGCCAGACGCCGGCGGTCGCCATGACGTCGAGGTCGGGTGCGTCATTCGGTGCACACCGTTGCCGTGACCGGCAAGAATCAGACAAGCTGGCTCCCGCCGACGCGTTCACGTTTCACAGAGGTGCGCGCCGTTGTCCGAAGACTCCGGCGTCCAACCACCTCTCCACGCGCGTTTTGCGACTCGGTCCAACTGGCCGCGTCGATCTCACCCCTTGCGAGGGCGAGAATGTTCCGCGCGGCGTTCGCGTCACGGTCGATGACCGCGCCACACGCCGCGCAAGTGTAAGTCTCGGATGAACCACAGTCGTTGAACGCACCACACGCTGAGTCGCGCTGCGATGTAAACGCCGGGTCGTCTGCTTGGAGACGCCCGCCGCGAAGCTGGAGCTTGTAGACGAGCTGCCGCCGGAACTCGGCGGGATTCGCGTCGAGGACGACCCGGTTGAGGCCCGCCTTCTGGCGGACGTTCTTGCCCGGCTTCTCGGCGGTACCCGCAGCACTGCGCGTCATCCCGCTGACGTTCAGGTCTTCGACGGCGACGACACGGAAGCGGCGAGCGATGCTCGTGGTCGCCTTGTGCGTCATGTCGCGGCGGACGTTCGCGATACGACGGTGGATACGGCCGACACGCTGAACCGCACGACGCCGGCGGCCACTGCCCTTCTGCCGACGCGACAGGACCTTCTGCGCGGCGCGGAGCTTCCGCTTCGACCGGAGGAGGGCGCGGTGGTTTGGGATCACCTCGATGGCACCGTCGGGCGTCGCGAGGACGGCGAGCTTGCGGACACCGAGGTCGATGCCCACCTCGGGCAGCACGTCAGCAGCGACGGGTGCCGCCTCGGGGACCTCGATACGGACGGACGCGAACCACTCGCCGTGCTCCTGCACGACGGACACGGACTTGTAAGATCCGACGGGTGCGTAGCCGCGGTCACCGGGGGCGACCCGCACCTCGCCGATGCACGGGAGCTGGAGATGTGTACTCATAACGTGGACGGCACCCGTCAAGCGGAAGTGCCCCTCCCCGAGCCGCTTCGCTTTGAACCGCGGAAATCCGGGGGTTTCCCCAGACGCGACGCGCCGAAAGAACGCCGCGTAAGCGGCGTCTAGGTCGCGAAGTGCCTCTTGGGGCGCACACTTCGACGACTCATACATCCACGGAAAGCCGCCGTCTTCCTTCGGTATCTTCTTGCGCGCGTTCAACTCCCGATGAAGGTCGATCGCAGTAGGCACCTTCGGCGCGTCTGGGGGGAGAGCACCACCGGCGATTGCGTCTTTTCGGACTTTCCACGCAGCGCGCTTTCGGGCGAGACCCCAGTTCCACGCTACTCGGGCTGCGCCGGATGCTTTCGCGAGCGCTTGCCGCTGTGCACGTGAGGGCCGAAGGCGGACTCGGCAGGCGAGGATCATGGTGTAGCTGACGCAGCGGCTATAGCTGCCTTCGCACGATTACCAGCGGCGCGTCGACCGTAAATCCGAGCACACATGGACGTTACGACGTCGATGAAATCCTGTACGATGTCGAGCTTCTGTTCCCCTGCCTCGACGATGATGACTGACCGCCCTTGTGCTGCCAACGACGCTTCGATGTATTCGACGCCAAAACGAGCGAGACGATCGCGATGTTCAACAACGAGGATGTGAATGCTGGGATCGGCAAGAATCGCCAGCAGCTTTCGGCGGTGTCCGCTCAGGCCGCTACCGATCTCCTCCACAACCTCGACGTTTGAGTAACCCCGCCCTGCCGCAAACGTGCGCAGGCGATCGGACTGCCTGCGAAGGTCGTCTTTCTGATCCGACGATGACACACGCCCGTACAGAACGACACGCTCTGCTATCCGCGCGTGCTCGTCGGGCACGATGATCCGAATGTGTCCGCCCGGCGTCCGCTCGGTCGGGTGAGGAAGCGTGCCTGCGTGGAACCACGCCATGGCCGTGCGGTAATGCACTCCATGTTCAGTGGCCCACGTAGATAGCTTCTTGCGGCTCATAGCTGCTTCTTACTACTGTGTGCAGCAGTTGTCAACCCCGCACGCGCCAGCTTCGGCAGGTCGGCGACAACCCTGTCCGCTACGATGTAGGCCGCGACCGTCGGAACCGCATGGGCTGCGGACATCACTCCCACCACGTGCCGGGGCCGTCGGGCCATGGATCCCTGCCGTCCGCGATGGCTAGGGCCTCGGCGCTTGTCGGGCGGCGCCAGTCGCCGTCGTACGCGGCGTCCTCCTCCGCGTCCAGGCCGATGCGACCCGCCCACACCCACAGGCCCACACCGTCCGGCGGATCGTCGAACAGTTCGAGTTCTTCGACCTCGGTAGCTTCGACCTCGCTCACCATCCCCTCGAAGGACGCGCCCGCCCCACAGATGATGTAGACGTCCCCTGTCAAGCCGCGAGCGACCAGGAGAAGCGCGGGCTCCAGCCCATCTTCGCTGTCACCCACATTCTCATCGCCCTCGAACGCCATGGCTCCCCCTTGTCAGACTCCCCGAGCGTAGCTCCCCGTTGCCAGTCCGGCAACAAGGATGTCTACCGCCGTCTGCTCTGCTTTGCCGTCCGCGTGTTCGCCAGTGCTGACGACGCCGGAAGTACAAGTCCAAAGCGGTGTTCTAGGTCGCGCGCCGCGGCGGCGAGAGACGCGTGCGTCTCGAACGAAAGACCCCGAGACGTCGAGAACGAGACCCGACCCTGGCGCGTGAGCCCGATGCGGTACTGCCCAGGAAGGTCCCACGACGCGACGCTCTCCTCCGCGGCATGCTTCGGGCGCTCCAGGAGCTTCGGGGGAGCTGCAGTAGCCCCGAAGTCGGCCTGGGCCGCCGCGACAGCCGCGGAATAGGTCGGGTAGGTCAGCGTCTTTCCGCCGTGGTAGAGATGTGTCGTTTCGTTGTCGACGCTGACGGCCAGCCACAACGTCGAGCCGTCCGGCATCCACCACTCCCCCTGTGCAGTGGGGTGTTCCACCGGCGGATCGCGCCACAGCGGATGGTCCGGCAGCGGGACAGCGATCGAGTCCGGGAGAGCGGGCTCCGGGGGTGTGGGCTGCGTCACGGCTTGCTCCGCGACCTGGGTAACCGCGGCTTCCTCCGCGACGGCCTCTGCAATGGCCTCTCCCTGCATGGCGGCCTCCTCCAGCGTGTCAGCGGGGGCCGCGGTCGCCGCCGTCGAAGCCGCGAGCGGCGCGGATTCGGGTCCGAACGCCTCAATCCACTGGCGCGCGATGGTAACGGCCGTGTGGCCGTCCGGGCCCACCGGACCCCCGAACGTCCCGATGTAAACGCCCGCCGGCTCGCGCAGCACACGGAAGTTCCGGCGCACCTCGTATACAGGATGCTTCGCGTCGTTCAAAAACAGGACCCGCGTAGCCGTGACGGTAGCACCGCTCGGGTGCCGCCAGACGCCTCCAAGCTGCCAGGGATCGAAGGGCGTAAACGCCCAGAGAGGCGCGAATGAGGCATCCCCGATCATCTCGGTCGCGTTCTCCACATCCCGCGGGTCCATCGGTGCGTCTGCCCCCACGAGAGCGTACGATGCGGCCGAAACCGGCGAGTACCCCGTTGGGATGGACGGGCGCGGCGCAGGAACCAAAGGTTCCGGCGGGGCTTCAACGAGCAAGTCGGGGGGCGGAGGAGGCAGCGGGGGCGGCAGCGGGGATGCGCTCTCCCCTGCGCGGCGCCTCTCGCGGACCTGCTCCGTCGTGAACAGCCGGCCTTCCGTCTTCGGAACCGGCGTGCCGGGCGGGTACTTCTGCATCAACCCGAGCACGTGCGCGATGGCCGCGTCGCGTCCCGTGATGATGTCCGCCTCGTAGAACTCCCGCGGCGCGAGCCCCACGAAGTAGGTCCCCGGGGCCTTGTGCTGCTGCGACAGGATCGCGGTCGTCACGACCGCGGTGTACCCTGCGTCCCTCTCGTGGAGGAGCCAGTACCAGTCCTCACGGGTCCACCACCACGCTTCGGTCGCGGAGGTTACCGGTGCCCGCCAGTTCAGGCGCCACCCCGGCGGCGGCGTTAAGGGGGCCCCCTCGGGCGCCGCCGCGGCTTGAATGGCATGCTCGGCAGGGTCCTCACCCCCTCCGATCGCCGTGAGGGGCGGGGGCTTGCATGCCGGCGCCGTGCAAACGGGCCCTTCAGGCGGGTGGAGCGTCGCCGCGTAGGTCGCGAGGGCCGCGATGAACTCGGGGGTCCCGTCGCGGTAGACAGGGAACTGCGAACGGATCGTGTACGTCTTCGACGGGCGGTCCGGCCAGATGACGTGCGCCGACACGGGCCACTCGACGTTATCGAGGCACGCACGCGTGAACGACAACCTCCCGTACCCGAGGAGATCGCGTCCCGCGGGCTTCTCCAGCGCGAGGCTTCCACGGTACCCGATCCTGCCGTCTGCCATGCGCCACATGACGCCGAGGAACTCGTCGCGCCAGATGGCGTAGCCCGAGGCACGGTCGTCGGGGTCGCACTTCAACGTGTCGGTGTCCGGACGGTTGCTCGCTTCGGACCACAGCTCGGCAAGCGTGGACCAGCCCATGACGGCGCGGATCGTGTCACCCCCGGCCGCGAGGATCGCTTGGAACTCGTCGAGCACGAGCAGCTTGTTCTCGACGAGCCACTGCGCGAACTCGTAGTTGCTGAACCCGGGGCGGGCCTCGCCGGGTTTCGCCGTGATGTACTGAACGAAGTCGTCGAAGCGCCGATCGAGGGAGGGCAGTTGACCCGTTGCGGCCTCGACCATCGCGCGCCCCGCGATGTGAAGGGCCTCGACAACCGTCGGAACGAAATCGCGGCCGCGGTCCCGCACCGTGACGTCCCCGTAGGTCACTTTCCAGCCGATCACAGCGTTGGGCGTGCCGTCGCGCTCACCTCGAACAGCAGTGATCCGAAACCGTCGCGCGTCCTCCAGGTCCGATGTCGAGGACCACGCAAGGAATTGCTCCCGCTCGTAGTTCTCCCGATCCGAGGACAGCACGAAGCCGTCCGGGGTCACGGCCGCGATCACCTCGGAGGTGCGGGCCCACGTCGGCATGCCGTTCGCCACGAGCTTCAAGTAGGGCTCCACGTACTGCGTCACGAAGGGTCCGGGGCCCGCGATTTTGAGCTTAGCTCCCCGCTCGATCTTCTCGGCGCACGTGAGCGTACAAACGTCCTTCGCGCGCGTCACGGCGACGTAGAACAAGCGCAGCGCTTCCGCCAGCCGATCCTCGTCCTCGTAGTCGAAGTAGAGGGGGAATTTCCCGGAAGTTGCGCTTACAAACACGTGTTTCCACTCTAATCCCTTACTCGCATGTATGGTGGAAACCGTCACGCGGCGCGCCCGCTCCTGCTTGAGCCGCTCGGCGTCGCGCTCGCTCAGGTTGGTCGTCTGGGAGATCGCGAAGACCTTATCCGACAACTGCGCCGCGAAACCGAGCAGCGACGCGAGAGACGGGTAGCTTCGTGCGATACCCCCGAACGCCATGACGTACTCGGCATCGGAGGACTGATCGCTCCCATCCCCTTCGTCGGCATCACTCGGCTCGGCGGCCTCGGTCTCCACCTCCTCGCCGCCCGCCGCGGCTTCGCGAACAGCGCTAGGGACGAGCGATTCGACCGCGATGCGCGCGGTGTCGGGCCACGTAGATTTCTCGATCGCCTCGATGGCACCCACGTAGTCGTCGAGATCGGTCTGCCAGCGTTCGATCTGATCCCAGTTCGGGCGCCCCCACGTCTTTCGCTCGGCGATCACGGGCGCGATGGCCCCACGAACGGCCTGCGATACAGGCTGTCCAGCGCGTAGATTCTGCGCCACCGCACTCCCGAACTGCGCGTTCGCAAACCGTGCAAAGCGGCGGTTCTTCTTCCACGTCCGCGTGACGCACTCCACAAGCGTGAGCCCGCGGTGCCCTGCGTCCGCCGTGGCCTCCTCCTCTCCGGCCTCCTCGCGGGACACGAACTCGCCGACAGCGATCGGGACCTTGCGAGAGAGGAGACACATCGCAAGGGCGTCCATGACAGGCCGACTGTCGAAGAACGACGTCTGCGCTCCGACGATCATCACGGGGATGCCGAGCGGCAGGAACGCCATCTCGTAAGCGCCTGCCTCCTTGTTCGTTCGGCAGAGGACCGCGATCTCCGTCACCGACGGTCCCATCTTCACCTGCACCCGACCCGTCGGCTGCCCGTCGTCCCCCTTCTCTTTCACCAACCGCAGGCGGTCCCCGCGGCTCGACTTCCACCCTACGGTCTGGCCGTCCTGTACCTGCGGTTCCCACTGCGCCACGAACGTCTCGGGCGCTCGCATGTACTCTGTCGCCGCGATCATCGCGGCCTCCACCGTGTCCCACGCCGAGGAACCGTTCACCGTAACGGGGTCCCCGTGGAGCAGCGTCGCAACGTCCCGCGCGGTCGTCTGCGCCTCGTTGTACGAAAGCATGTCCCCACGCCGCACCCGTACGAGTCCCGCGGGCTTGACGCCCGCGCCGTCGTTGCGCCGGTCGACGCGCTCGGGGATCGCCGGCATCCCCACCGACCAGGGCTGCCCGTCCGAGATGGCGTTGCCCGCCTCCACAACGTGCTCCCCCGAACGGTAGTTCGTCGGGATCTCCATCGTCTGCGCGCCGAGCTTCTTGTCCGCCTCAATGAAGATGCTTGGATCTGCGCCACGCCACGAGTAAATGGCTTGGCGCCCGTCCCCGATCAGGCACAGGCGCCCTCCCGACCGCTCGGCCAGTTGACGAGCTATATCCAACTGAATCCAAGCATTGTCCTGAGCCTCGTCGACCATCACCAGCGCGGCCTGATCGGTACCGCGTTTCCAGTACGCGTACAGCAGGTCCTCGAAATCGTAGACATTGAGGCCCGCTTTCGCCTCCTCGTACAACGACCAGACCTCGAACAGGTGAGGAAGGCGGCCGGAGAAGTGCTCATAGAGGTTGCCGTCGTCGTCACTCCGGCGATCGGACTTCCCCTGAAGCTCGTCGATCTCCAACCACGTCTCCACTGCACGCTGTTCGAGGTCCGTGAGCCCCTCGATCGCCCAGGGATCGGTGCCGATCGGCTGCGTACCGATGATGATGTGCGCCCGCGTGACGTCCGCGACCGTGAGCCCGCGCGACCGGAAGATGCCGACCTTCTGCGCGTAGTCCCGCCACTTCGGCGCCTCGTCGTACTTGTCCTTGAGGTTCAGACCCGCCTTCTCGAAGACCGTCACGTCCTCGTAGACCGTCTTGCCGCGGGGATTCTTCTCGTAAACGAGCCGGCCGCGCTCGTTCTTGACCGGCTCCCCCTTCGCGTCGCGCTTGAGCTTCGGCTTGCTGACCTGCCGTCCGGGGCCCCGCGTGCCTGGGATCTCCTTGAACCCGACGATCGCGTTTCCGATCATGTACGCCTTGATCCGCGCGCCCTTCCCGTCGATCGGCTCCCCACCCCACTTGTGCGACGGCGGCGAGGGGTCGTTCCGTCGGATCCACGCGCCGCACAGTGCGTGGAACGTCCCCACGCGGATCTTGTCGACCATCATGGGCGGGAGGATCGCATCCAACCGCTCCCGCAGCTCCGCAGCGGCCTTGTTCGTGAACGTCGTGACGAAGATCGATCCCGGGGGTAGAAGCCCCTCAACAACGATGCGCGCGACGGTCGCAACGGTCACCGAAGTCTTTCCGGAGCCTGCCGCGGCTACAATCCGCAGCCAATCTGGTTTCTGGACGTCCGCGATGCGGTCCCGAATTGCGCCTTGCCACGGGTTCAGCCGCTTCTGGACCTTGTCGTAGTTCGGTCGCCACTCGGTCAATCCAGCCATCGCGCACTCCCGAGACTGCTGCTACACCTATCACTTCAGCGCACGTGGTGCTTCAGAGAGCCCTGCAACACATCGCACCGTGCGGAGTCCATCCTACCAGATCCATGCGGCCCCGTGGGAGCCGTCTTCACGGCGCTGCTGCCGCAGCCCGTGACACGCAGACAGGGCCCATTCCCGTCTGCACCCACACCCCCGCGGACGCCTCGCACGCTTCGCGGTGCTTGTGGTCCACCCACGCGGCCAGCACTACAACGAGCACGAGTACGATCACGAGCGCGAACGACGCGTCGTCCTTGCCGGTTACCCGCCGGTCCTCGCTCCCCATCGACATGCGCGTACACCCCCAAGAGGGTTAACGACGCGTGGCCGGGGAGGCAACAGGAAATCATGGTGCGGTGACCTTGCCCCGCCAGTACCGGACTCGCGCCGCGATGATGTCGACGTACGCGGGCTCACGCTCGATCAGCACGCAGCGGAAACCTTCGAGGAGGGCAGCACAGCCTGTGGTACCACTCCCAGCGAAGGGGTCGAGCACGATCCCACCGGGCGGCGTGATCAACCGGGTGAGCCACCGCATAAGCGCGATGCTCTTGACGGTCGGGTGGTTGTTCCCACGCTTGCCTTCGGTGGCTGGGGGTACCCCCGCCTCACGCTCAGCGGTGCTCGGCTTGGCGACGTAGTAGAAGCGGGAAACACCGCCCGTGTCCGTTCGTTCCACCGCGCTCGGGACGCGCTTACGGCTCGCGTAGACGCCGTGCGGTGTCGCGTCCTGTGAGGGTTCCGTTCCTCGGACCGGGCTTCCGGCCTTCCGGTCGCCGCTCTGCTCGTCGAGCCTGCGTACCGCGCACCACGGTACGCAGGCGTAGGCGTCTACGGTTTCGGTGCCATCGGCGTCGCCGAAACCCGTCGCATCCCCTGCGCGCGCGGACCCTCCAAACTTGCCGTAGACGTCGGTGTTCTTGCCGGCCATCTTGCCGGCGGCCGTGCCCGTAATCGCCTTCACCTTACGCGTTCCAACGCACACGCACTCGTCCGCGTGCGACATCACGACGTTGGCGGGCCAGCGTCCGAGCTTCTGTCCGGCGGTCTGGTGCGTCTCCTGCGCCTTGCTGTCGCCGTACTTCCCCTTTGACACGGCACCATCGTCAGAGCGGGCATGGTTCGTTGTCGTGTCGTCGGGCGCGGCTGCGATACGGCAAGCGTCGATGTTCAGCCCGCCGACACCGTGCTTGAGGAGGTTTGCGGCGACGGTGCCACTCAACGGCTTGCGGACGAGGATCCATTGCTCCGCGGCCGGCTTCAGCGCAGTCCCCCACCCGTCCCACTGTTTCGCCGTGTCGGTGGATGGAACGGTAAGATCACACGTATCTTTCTCGATGCGATCCGCGTAGTCACCGTTGTAATTTCTGCCGGCCAGCACGCGCGCCTTGCCCTGCAGCTTGCGCGTCCCTACGACTTCGCGTTCGGCGCCTGCTGCCTTATCCAGCGCGGCCGAACACGACATGCTCTTAGGGAATCCGCTGTTTCCGGTGACAAAGATTTTGCCGTTTCTGCGCGCAACAAACGCGCCTGTTGGCGTTTTCACACACCAGACAACGCCCGTGTAGTGCACCACGCTAACCCGCACCAGATCGGTAGTGGTGTACCGCGATGCTCTAACAGTTTGTGCTCCCTGTTCGTCCGAAACAACGCCAGATTCTCTGTCCTGTTGTCCCTCGGATTGTGGTTGTAGTGGTGCACAGACTCCGCACGCAGCAGCACGCGGCCCATCGCCTTCGCGACGATCAGCCTGTGTTCCATCACGTACCCGTCCTTTCGCGCCATGCCCGCATACTCCGGCGGACAACGCACGTACTTGATTGGCGGGTAATTGCCGTGCTTGTCGAAGTACGTTACTCCGCCTTTCCATGCCGGATTGTTCTTGCCGGTCATCTTCGCGTTGGCTGACGCCTGACTCTCGGCCGTCCATCCCGCACGCCCGGTCGCCGCTACCTCCTTCAGTCGTGTCAGCGTCACAGGATCGCGTGCCTTCGCCGCACCGTAGCACTTCGCCGAGCAGTTTTTCCGCGGTCCGCGGTTCCTGGGCCAAAACGGTTTGCCACACTCCTTGCAGATCATCGGCGAGGAGCGGCGCTTGCCTACCCGCAAGGTCTGGAAATGGGCTTTCGCGCACGGGCGACACATTGTGCGCCGGACTGCTTATTCTTTCGTTTGGCACGGGTAGATCGCGGAGCAATTCGTGCAGACTTTCCAAAACGGGTACGCGCGCTTCACGTTCCCGTGCAATTTGCCACGCTGCTGTAAAGATTGTAGTGCCGCCTCGTTCCGTCGGGCAGCGATGCTCTCGGGAGACAAGCTGATCGGTGTGCTTTCCGACGAGCCTAACGGCATCGTTGTCGTAGGGGTAAACATAGACGGCCTCGATCGGCCCCCACTGGAAGGTGTCCGCCTCGGCATCGTAGCACAATGCGTGCTGTCCTGCCACACATTTTTGGTAGGGTTCCCACCGTCCGTTCACGAGAATTTCGGTATCCTCGGACAAACATCCGAAAAGATGGCTTACAACGTCCCTTATCTCGAACCCGGCATCTTCCAACGCGGTCGCGGTCCAATGCGAGGTCCGGGGCAACGCCCACACGAGACCGTGCGCACCGGGTTTCAGCACGCGCAGGCACTCGGCGAAGATCGGGGTCAAGGTGGCGATGAACGCGGCGCGTCGAGCCAGTCGATCCTCTTTGGTGGGGAAATCAGGGTTAATGCAGCAGCACGCCTTTTCTGGCGCGTTTACCCGTCTCCGTTGCTCCCCCCCGCAAATACGACAGCGTAGATTGCGGCTTGGGGCACTAGGGGCCACAATACCTTTACCGGACCCGTGTGCCGTAAAGGCTGAGGCAAACATCGTTTCGGGGTGATCCCAGGCTTTTCCCATGAACTCGATCCCTGCCGGTGGGTCAGTCACGAGCGCGTCCACGCTCGCGTCGGGAAGCTCCCGCATCCGTTCCAAGCAGCCGCCCTCCACGATCTGCACCCGGAACGGTTTAGTCAGGTCGATCATGCCCTAATCCACGAGTATCGTGCGGCCAGCAGACGGGGGGACCAGCGTGTTCGACGCCGCCGAAGCGGCAAGCGGATCCAGTGCCGCCCCGCCCCCATCCCCGGGCGTCGCCACCGCGGGCTTCTCTGCAGCCACCGCGTCGAGGTCGAGGACGTTCCAGTCCCGCGGGGGACGCTTCGGCGCGACCGTGCTCATCAGCACGATCTGATACGGCACCACCGACATCGCCTTCATCACCGCGGACAGGGTCTCGCCGTCCCACGCCTTCTCGGAGGGAAGCACGAACAGCGCGTACGCGGGGCGCCCGCCCGGCAGTACATCGAGGATCGCGGCCGTGAGCGCGAGCCACACCATTGCTTCCTCGGCGCCCGACAGCGCAACGTGGATCTCCCCCTCACGCTCCAAAGCGACCTTGCAGATGCCCCGCTTCCCATCGCGGAGCGCCAGCACGAACTGCCGGTCCGGCGGGAGGTACTGCTGCACCCGCGCGCGGAACCGATCGACGCCCGCGTCGAGGATCTCCGCGACCACGGCGTCGAGCGCTTCGGCGTATGCCCCCCACCACTTCGCCTGCCGCTCGGATTCCTTGACGGTCCCCTGTGCCCTCCGGAGCGTGTCCCACTGGTTCCGCTTCTGGAGGAGATCCGTGTGAACCCCCTGCGCGGCATCGAGCGCCCCGCGCGCCTCCTCGATCGGAAGGGGCACGATCGCTCCCGTGCTCTGCGTTTGCTGTGCGCTACCCAGCAACGTCTCCAAGTTTGCCACCTTCGTGCGCAGGTCCGACGTGATCTGCTCCGCCTGTTGCCGCTTCAACGCCGCTGCGTCGTAGGTATCGACCTGGAACTTGAACTGCTTGAAGTACCCGCTCAGCTTGTTGATCCAACCGTCATAAACGACCAGCTCGACAGCGCGGCCGCACCCGGGGCACACCGGCAGGTTCCGGGTCCGAGCCACGGTTGCGATGTCGATCGACCGGCGCATCAGGTCCACCGTATCCGCCTGCTCGGGAGGCAGCGGCGTCGGCTTCGGGGCGAACGCGTCGATGCTCGACTCCGCGATCGCGAGCTGGCCGCGAGCCTCGTTGAGAGCGCGCTGGTGCTGCGCTGTGTACGCCTGCTGCTGCTGCTGCGCGGACACTTCGAGCACCCGACGCGCGTGTTCGACCGCGGCCTCCCCCATTTGAAGGTCGTCGTTGCTCGGGTCCGTACTGATCGACTCGGAGAGGTCTTTGATGACCGCCGCGGCGCCCTCCGCACGGCCCCCCTCTTCCTTCGCACGCGCCGTAGCCGTCTCGATCGTCGCGATGAGGGTGTCGATGCTGCTCGGGACCACACCTTCATTCGGAAGGCTCTTGTCCTCTTTGTTCTTGTAGAACTCAGGGATTTTCCGCTGGATGTCCTCCCCGCTCGTCGCACCGGCCACGAACGGGAGGAAGAACTGACGCGCGGCTTCGGGGCCCTTGCGCAGCGCCTCGGCTACGCGACGGACGGGGAGGGCCCAGTCCAGTCCGACGCCGTTCGGCGTCGCATGCGCGATCTTCGGCGACGTGTCGGGATCGATCGTGTACACCGCGGTCTGATGCGCGAGAGGCCCCTCATCATCGAACAGCGCTTGCACCGCGAGGCGGCTCTCGTCGTGAGGCAGCAGGTACAGGAGGTCCGGCATCGCCGCGACTTCCCGCCTCTGGAGGAGGTCGTCTGCCTTCTTGCTGAGGACCAGTTCGAGGCTCTGGCTGATCCGCGACTTTCCCGACCCGTTCTTGCCGACGATCACGTTGTGACGCGCCAGCGCGATCACACGCGGTCGCCCCACCGCGGCCCGGACGTTCGTGTGGAGTTCGTGGATAATGGCGGGGCGGGCCCCCTCAGCCATACGGGTGGCAGCAGCGCGCGTTCGAGCCATAGGCGGTTCTCCTGGTGCAGAGGCGTTCGAGGTTGACACCATAGTCAACCCCCGTTTCGATGTCGAGCGGGTTTCAGCGCAGGCCGTTCCAGAACGGCCCTCCGAGGAGCCTCCCCGAGCTGCGCGGGAAGATACGGGCTCGGGCGGGAGCGTTCCGCCGATGCAGCCGTACGCGCGGGCGAGGACCTCGCCCACCTTGGACCGTCCGGCCGCGGAGCGGGATACGCTACGCTGCACCGAAAGCATCTCGATCTCGAACCCGTCGTAGAGAGCCCGCACGATCGGGAGGTCGTGGTTCGATGTCACAACGACAGCGCCCGCAACGGCCGTCTGGCGGAGCTGCCGCGCTAGCCGCCACTGGTCCTTAGGGCCGAAGCCCCCTGCGGCGTACCCGACGAACGTGTCCGATCCCGTGACCTCTCGCGGTACATAGGGGGGGTCCGCATACACCCGCGCACCCGGCCGATCGAAGGCGAGCGCCAGCGGGATCTCGAAATCGCCGACGTGCAGCTCCGCGCGCTGGAGCGCCGCCGAGCACCACCGCAAGTGGTCCTCGCTGGGAGGCGACAACACCTTCGGCCCGCCCTGGTTGTCGAGGCCCACATGCGCATTGAGCTTCCCAGCCTTGTTCTCACGATATAGGCCGTTGAAGCAGTTATGTGATACTATTCCGTCAACGCAGATACGGCGATCCCCATCAACCTCCACGTTGTGGACGTAGCCGTGGAAGGGGCTCCGACGAACCTCGCGGATCCGGGAGGCTAACAAGCGGCCTCCATCGAGCTTGGGGCGCTGTCCACGGGACACGTCGCGGCGCGGCTTCTCGGCAGGGTAACCGAGGCGGTAAACATCCTCGTACATCGTAAACACGAGGTTGATAAGCCGCTCACCGTTGGGCAAGGATTCACGCCAGATCGGCCGAAGTCCGCACCGGTGTGCGAGCCGCAGCAGTTGTCGCGCGAGGTTCTCTACCGTCGAGGACCCGGACGCTTCGGTGCTCCGGTTTACTCGGGG
>Ga0315281_10007219_pt1 | contig 15690 bp, 17 predicted proteins | sample YL17G07_0_MG_FD_204540 | JGI IMG/M metagenome (GOLD analysis project Ga0315281, IMG submission 204540) | Sediment microbial communities from Yellowstone Lake, YNP, Wyoming, USA - YL17G07_0 | ecosystem: Environmental > Aquatic > Freshwater > Lake > Sediment | place: USA: Wyoming | collected...
CGGAGGACGGCGAGGTTCTCCATGTCCTCCTTGAGGTCGGCCTCTTTCGGGGTCTCCAGCACCATCGGCGTGTCGAAAAAACGCTTGTCGTTCACGAGTAGCTCGAACGGCTTCTCCCCCATAAACCCCTTGCCGATATGCTCGTGCCGGTCCACGCGGGAGCCGAATTCCTTCTTTGAGTCGTTTATGTGGAAGAACACGAGCTTGTCCAGCCCGATTATTTTGTCGAACTCCCCGAACGTCCGCTTGTATCCCTCCTCCGTCCGCAGGTCGTATCCGGCGGCGAAGACGTGGCAGGTGTCCAAACATACTCCGACCCGTTTCTTATTTTTTACGCCGTCGATTAGGCGGGCGATATGCTCGAACTTATAGCCGAGGTTCGTCCCCTGTCCGGCGGTGGTCTCGATTACGAGCATGACGTCGGGATGTTGTTTCGTCTCGGCTATCGCGCTGTTCATGCACTCCGCCACCGCGTCCAGCCCGGCCTCCTCGCCGGAGCCGACGTGGGAGCCGGGATGAAAAACTAGGAACGGTATTTTAAGCGTGGCCGCCCGCGCAATCTCATCTATGAATGCGTTCAGCGATTTTTGCCTAAGTGCCGCGTCGGGCGACGCAAGGTTTATAAGATACGAGTCGTGGCTGGCGACGGCCTTTATTCCCGACTCCCCCAGATTTTTCAGGTACGCCTCGACGGAGGCAGGCTCCAGTTTTTTGGCGGCCCACTGGTTGGAGCTTTTTGTGAAAATCTGCATCGCAAGACATCCTATTTTTTTTCCGCTCAACGGCGCCTTTTCCACCCCGCCGGCAATCGGCATGTGCGCCCCGAAAAGCCTCTCCATGTTCTTTCCCATTTTTACCCCTTATTCTTCCATCCGTGGTTCTATTTTTTACCGCACAATGATTCGAGGACGCACAACTCGCAGGAAGCGGCGGACGGAGTTTTTCCGCAATGCCCCAGCTTGCCCAACGAGCAGATGGCGAAATCGTAGCGAACGGGATCTTTCGGGTCGAACGTCCTCAGTCGTTCCGTCAACGCCGCGGCCTTCTTGAAATCCGCCGCCCCCTTCGGGTTCACCAGCGACAAGCGGCCCGCTATCCGGTTCACATGCACGTCCAGCGGTATCATCAGCTCGGACGGCCTCAATTTTTTCCACAGGCCCAAATCCACGGAATCCTTTCGCACCATCCATCTCAGGAAAAGGTTGGTCCGCTTGCAGGCCGAGCCGCTCTCCGGGGAGGTGACAAGAAATTTTTGCGCCTGCGATATTTTCGCGCCCTTCTTTCGGAAAAGGGCGGAAAAATTTTTCAGCCTTTCCTCAAGCGCCCCCGGCTTGTCGCAAAACGCGTTTTCCAGCGTCCCGTATTTTTCATATACGCCGCGCAGTCCGTCCAAAAGCCAGATGAGGTCGGGCCGTTTGTGGAAGCGGTATTTGAACCCCTTGAACTTTTCCCGATACTCTCCGCTCATCAGGGTTTTGTGCGGGCGTTTGCCCAGCTCGCCGAGAATAAACCGGACGTTTCGCACGATGAGGTCGGCCCTACCGTACGCGAACACCGCCGCGAGAAAGGCGGAAAGCTCCACGTCCTTAAACGCCCCCTTGCGCGGGACGCACTCAAGCGGGTCCGGCGACAGCATTGACCGATCGAACTTCTTATAAAGCTCGTCGAGGCCTTTTTTTAAAACCTTTTCCCTGTCCACGTCCGCCACCACCACCTCCGCCGCCACGAGACCCGCGAGCTGGCGGGCCACCGCCGGTATTTTTTCCACGCTTGCCGCCGGGCCGGGCGGATCGTCCGCCGTCATCCGCGGGTTCTAGCGTTATCTCCTTTTTTAAAATATCCACGTGCTTCACGCGGATTCTCATCGGGCTTCCGAGGCGAAAGATTTTCCGGTGTCTTTTTCCCAGAAGCATGTGCTCCTTCTCGTGGTATTCGTAATAATCGTCGTGCAGGTCGACGAGGCGCACCAGCCCCTCCACCATCAATTCGGTCATCTCCACAAATATCCCGAACGACGTGACGCCGGTGATAATCCCGGCAAACTCCTCCCCCTCCTTGCCCGCCATGTAGCGAACTTTCAGCATGCTCACCACGTCGCGCTCCGCCTTTTCCGAGACGCGCTCCCTGTCGGAGCAATGGAGACCGGCCTCTGCCAGCCCGTCGTAATCGAGGTATCGCTCCACGCCCTTGAGCTTCTCCTTTATCAACCTGTGGATGATAAGGTCCGGGTAGCGGCGGATGGGGGACGTGAAGTGCGAATACTCAGGGAACGAAAGGCCGAAATGGCCGATGTTGTTCGGGCTGTACGCCGCCTGCTTCATGTGGCGTAGCATTATGAAGTTTATCATTTTCTCGTCCGGGTGGCCGTGCGCCAGCTTTAACAGTTCCTGAAGCCGGTACTTCACGTCAAGTTTGTCCGACGTTACGTAGCCCAGCCTTCCGGCGAATTCGAAAAACTCGGCGACCGACGTCGGGTCGGGCGAGGGATGCACGCGGTAAAGCGAGGGCGCGTCGGCCAGAAAGTTGGCGGCGCACCTGTTGGCGGAGAGCATGAACTCCTCGATGAGCTTGTGCGCGTCGTTTCGTTCGGCGCGGATTATTTTTTCCGGCTCCCCCTTTTCGTCCGTTGTTATCTTCGGCTCCGGCAGGTCGAAGTTCAACCCGCCGACCCTTATCCTGTTTTGGAAAAGCTGTTTCGCCAGACCGTTCATTATAAAAAGGTTGTCCGCCGTCGCATTGTCCGGCGACATGGACGGATTCGTCAGAATTTCCGCGACCTGCGTGTACGTCAGCCTGTGCGTGCTTTTAATCACCGACGGCGTGAAATGGTAGCCGGTTATCTCGGCGCCTCGGTTGAACTTTATTATCGCGGACAGCGTGAGCCTGTCGACGCGGGGCTTGAGCGAACAGACGTTGTTTGAAAGGTTGAAGGGCAACATGGGAAGAACCGCCCCCGGAAAATAGGTGGAGGTCCCGCGCTCCCAGGCGGCCCCGTCCAGCGCGGTGCCCGGCAACACATAATTCGAAACGTCGGCGATATGGACGCCAAGCTCGAACCCGGTCGGCAATGTTTTTATGGAGACCGCGTCGTCGAAATCCTTCGCGTCGTCCCCGTCAATGGTTACAACCCATTCGTTGCGAAGATCCAAGCGCCCCTTGTACTCTTTTTCCGCCGGTTCGGAAATCTTTTCCGCCGCCTTCATTACGACCGGCGGGAAAGTCTCCGGCAGTTCGTACTGGCGTATGATGACCCTTCGCTCCACCAACGGGTCGTCAGGATAGCCTATCCGCTCCACCACCTCGGCGACGGGTTGCTCGTGCGCCTCTGGGTATTGGGTGATGAGGCCGACAACCACCTCGCCGCTTTTTGCCTGCATTGATTTTCCGGCCGGAACGGCGAAGTCCTGCACGACGCGCTTTTGTGCCGGCACGATAACGCCCCCCTTGCCCCTGCTTTGATAAACGCCGGTCACGGTCTTGGCCGCCCTCTCCAGCACGCGGATAACGCGCCCTTCCAGCTTGCCGTCGCGCCTGTGTCCCTCCACGCGGCAGACAACGCGGTCGCCGTGCATAACCTCGCGGAAATTCGGCGGCCCTATGTACACGTCCTTCTGTCCCGCCGTTTCGGGTATCACAAACCCGAATCCGTCGGCGTGCCCCTGCACCTTTCCGGTGACGAGGTTCATCTGCTCGGCGAGGCCGTACCTCCCGCCGTGGATTTGAAGAATATCTCCGCTTTTTTCCAGTTCCTTTAGTCGGCGGTCGAGACCGTGCCGGAATTTTTTGGGGATGGCGCGTTTTAGCTCCGGCTCGGTGAGCGGGTGCGTGAGCGCCTTTCTGATTTCTTCAAGAAACTCGTCGTATTTAGCCATTTATAGGGTTAATTCTACCCCAAAAAAAAGGATGCAAACCACGGATAAACACGGATTCAAAAAGTTGTCATTCCCGCCTTCCCTTTTGCCCCCAAGACGGGGCAGGGATGACATCGCGGGAATGACAAAAATGGAGCCGCCGCGGATGTGCTGTTCTTTTTTATTTAGCCTGTTCCTCTTTTGAACAGGTCGAAAATTTAAACGGCATGTATACCGGACATACTCGGATAGTCCCGGTGACAAGCGGAACGATGCCGACGAGCCCCCACCAGCTTTGAAAATACAATCCGGCCCCGATAATCGCAAACCCTAAAACAAAGCGCCCAATCCTGTCCGTTTTTCCAACATTTATCTTCATGGCTGTTTCTCCTCCGTCGTAAAAAGTTATTGGTTATTATACCCCTGTCCCTCTAGTTTGTCAGGCCAGATTCACCCACGGCCCGGCGTTGACCACGTTTTTGAACCCTTTGCTTTTTAAAATTCCGACGGCCATCCCGCTTCGATTGCCGGAGAGACAACACAAAAGGATGGTCTTGTTCGCGTCCAGTTTTTCCGCCTTCGCCTGTAGCTCTGGAAGCGGGATGTTGACGCTTCCCCTGACGTTTCCCGCGCCAAACTCCTCGCGCGACCTCACGTCGACTATGACCGCCCCGTCCCTGAGGTAATTGGGTAAATTCTGCCTGACAGCCCTATACATCATGCGCCTCCTAATAAATGACGCGGCGACAATCGCCGCGATTGCGTAACCTATATACGAAATCACGCCTCAACCCTCCGCCGCGACAAGCGGCTCGGAAACGTTCATTATTTCCTTGATGGCCTTTTTCAGCTCTTGTTTCGGCACAAGCCCGGCGGCCATCGACGGTTTACCGTCCATCGGTATGAAGAGGATGCTTGGGATGCTCCTCACGCCGAACAGACCGGCCAGTTCAGGGCTGGCCTCGGTGTCCACCTTGTAGACGTGAATTTTGCCCTTGTACTCCGTCGAAATCTCCGCGAGGATTGGCGACAGCGCCTTGCAGGGGACGCACCAATCGGCGTAAAAATCCACGACGGCCGGGAGGTTCCCCTCGTACTTCCAGTCCTTCCGCGTCCCGTAGTCAAAAACTTTTTCCCTGAACGTGCTCTCGATTAGCGTTTCCATCTTTTTCTCCTTATGCTGGCATCATTATATTATGTTTTCATAATATGTCAACCCCCGGTGTAAAATATCCTCGAAAGATAAAAAGGAGGGGGCATGTTGGCAAAAAAAATATCAATATCGAAACTCGGGGAGAAATGCGAGACGGTCTCCGGCTTGTTGCGCGCGCTTTCGCACCCACAAAGGCTCATGATCATGGGGCATCTAATCCAGGGGGACAAGACCGTGACGGAACTTCAGGAGCTTTGCGGGGCGTCGCAGTCGCAACTCTCCCAATTTCTGGGGAGGATGAGTCTGGAGGGGCTTTTAAGCCACAAGCGAAAAGGACGGTTTCAATATTACTCGGTCTCTGACAAAAAGGTCGTCAAACTCATGCGGGCGATACAGTCCATCTACTGCTGACCGCCGCGTCCGCAGAAAAAGAAAAGGCCCCGGCGGTCAACCGCCGGGGCCTTTTTATGCGTTGTCTAGAAGTGGTATATGGCCATCGCTAGGAACGTGTCGTTCTTCGGGGCTGTGCCGCCGTTTGGCATCGTCTCCCCCTTCATTACGTAGTTCGCCTGCAAGTGAATGTTGTTCTTAAGCAGGTACCAGTTCAGGCCGATTGTGGTCCATGCGTCGGCCTCCTGGCCCGAGGCTCCTTTTATCAACTTGTCGCCGTCGTAGGCCATGTTTTCGAGGCGGAGCGCCAAAGAGGCGGTGTCCGGGATGAACATCCAGCTGGCCTGTACGGTGTATGATGATTGTTTGGCTGTCTTATCCAATTTGGCGGCGTCCCAGTAATCTACGTTTCGCGCTATGTACTCCACAGCCGCCCAGAACGGGCCGCCTTTGTACTGCAAGTCCACGTCAATGCCGTTGCTACCGCGCTCTGTGGAGGCCGCGGCGGTGCCACCGTTTTTGGGCGCGTCGGCCGATGAATACCACGCAAGTCCGAGTCCGACGCGATTGTCAAAATGCTCGAAATTCTCTTGGGAGGCATAGATGCCGGCTCCCATGTAGCCGAGCGGCTGCCATTCTAGACGAGCGCCGTACATATATTGTTGGTTGTCGTTCGTTAGGGCGTTTAAACCGTAAATCGGGCCGGCCAAACTACCCGGTTGCACATAGCCGTTATAAACGCCGAGTTGGTATATGACAGTTCTGTTCACAACCTCGTGTTGCCAGGAAACGCCTAGTTGGCGGTACGGCGCAAGGTTTGCGGTGAGGTTTCGTTCAACGAATGCAAGTTTTTTGTCGGAAGTGAGCGCCTCGAGACTGAACGGCACGTAATGGTTGCCCAAGTCAAATTCGCCCATGCCGGCCGGAGTGATGCCGATATATGCGTCCTCCAGATACACGGTTTGGGAGCCAGTAGTGGCAATCTTGCAGGCGGTGTTGTTCGCCGGCGTGTCAGTCCCAGCCGTAACCGCGGCGCTGGTACAGGTTGCGGTGGCGACGGGAGCTTTGACCGTTTGGCCGAACTCCGGCTCAATCCTGACGAAAGCTATCGGGGTTAGCTGTGCTTTTACCTCTATTCTCGCCCTGCGGATGAGGAATGTGTCCGTGACAGGACTGGCGGCGGTGTTGTCACCAAAAACGTTTTTGTACTGAAATTCGAAGCGTCCGCCCAACTCTATCCTCGGGGTCGCGTTTTTAAGCTCTTTGATGTCGTCGTCAGTCAGGGCGCCCTTTTCTTTAAGTTTGTTATAGAGCGTCGTGTCGCTCACGATGTCCCCCGCGTGCGCGGTGGCGGCGAAAAAGCCCAGCGATAAAAGCATTGCCAACAGTTTTCTCATTTTCCCTCCTTGATATTTATTTTCATTAAAACACTCAACCTCGTAATTAATCCGCGATGAAACACGGTGATGATAGCTTTCCGTTGTTATAGGAATGTGATGTGAAGGTTACGTTTCTGTTAAACAAGTTCCCGCTCCCGACATTTTCACCCTTTTTTTGCCTATTGTCCCTATCCTCTTTAATCTATAGAGGTATTGTTGCTATATCAAGAACTTTCTAAACTTGCCCGGAAAAATCGTATTATAGGTGGGTTGTCGCGCCCGTAGTTCAACTGGATAGAGCGACTGACTTCGGATCAGTAGGTTGGGGGTTCGAATCCCTCCGGGCGCACCATATAAAAACAGGTTCATTTATGAATCTGTTTTTATATGGGCGGGTCTTGAAAGGATTCGAAGCCGGCCTCCCGTGCCCGACCGATAAGGGAGCGTTTGCAAACAGGATGTTTGCAAAGTCCGCGAGATATTAGAATTGGCTGGAGTCGCATAATGTAGGGCGTAAAAGGAGGCGGGTTGAGGAGTCGAATTGCTTTATTCTTTCTGCTTTCCATAATAATTCTTTCCGCCGAGTCGTTTGCCGACGAGCCGCTATTAATAAAACAGGGTTTTAACGGGGAGTTCATCGGTCGGCACGTTCTGCATCTTGAGGACAAATCTAGAAAGCTGACCATAGACGACGTAAAGGCGTCGGAATACAAGGCCAAATTCGCGCCGGAAAATCAAAACACCCTTAATTTCGGGCTTTCTGATTCAGCCCACTGGCTTTATTTCCCCTTAAAAAACTCAGATAAAAAGGAGGTCCGCTGGATTTTGCAATTGGAAGACCCTCTGTTAAGCCGTGTGGAGCTTTACGAGGAAACATCGGATGGAAAATATCACGCGCATTTCGGGGGAACCCAACTGCCTATCGGCATGCGGGACATAATGTACCGAAAAAACGTTTTCACTTTGACCACGCCGCCCGGAGAGAGCGGAATATTCATAAGGGTCGCGTCGCCGGGTAAGACGATAACGAATCTCTTCATGACCGCGTGGAACGACAAGGGCTTTACCGACAAAAACAACGTTGAAAACCTCCTGCTCGGACTTTTTTACGGTTCGATGGTGGCCCTGCTTTTATACAACCTTTTCATCTTCCTTACGGTCAGGGACGCCAGGTATTTTTGGTATCTGCTCTACCTCGGCAGTTCCTTGTTCGTCTATATTTCTATAAACGGGCTGGGTTCCCTGTACCTGTGGGGAAATTCGACTTACATGGGAAGGGAATCGACGTTGATATTTTATTTTTCCGCCCTTGGGTTCTCGTGGCAGTTCGGACGTTCATTTCTCGACACGCGCAGACATTCCCCTTTTCTTGACAGGGTGCTTTTAGGGGGAGCCGCGATGACAGCTTGTTTTTGGCTTGTCGCCCTTTCCGACGTAAGTTACACCTTCAATTATGCGTTCGCGTATCCGACCACGTTCCCGTTCCCGTTCATCCTCTTATACATCGGCATTAACAGTCTGCGGAAAGGGGAGCGGCAGGCTCGATTTTTCGTCACGGCGTGGTCGGCGTTGCTTCTAAGCCTTCCGTTTTACATCCTAAAAGACATCGGCGTGGTTCAGAATTCGTTTGCGACCGTTTATTCGGTGCAAATCGGCACGTTTATCGAGATGATTCTTCTGTCGTTCGCGCTCGCGGACCGGATAAATATGATGCGGGAGGAAAAGGAAAAAGCGGAGGCCGAGACGCTGGCCGTTTTACAGAAGAGCAGGGACGAACTGGAGCTAAGGGTGGCTGAGCGAACCCTCTCGCTGGCGGCGGCAAAGGAAGAAGCGGAACGCGCCACCAGATTAAAAAACGACTTTTTAACCATCGTCTCCCACGACCTCCGCTCCCCCCTGTCCAGCATCACAGGAATGTTGAAAATCATAAAAAAGGAAAGCTTCGGGGGGCTTTTGACGCCGCGAAGCTCGGAATCTCTCGGAAAGATTGAAGGTTCCATCTCCAGATTGCTGATTCTTGTGGAACGCCTGCTGGGGCACGGCATGGTGCAAAGTGGAAAAATGGTTCTGAAAAAAAGACGTCTGAACGTTCGGCGACTTTCCGAAGAAACAATCGAGCCGCTTCTTTCGCTCGCCGACGCAAAAAATATCACGATAACGAACGAAATCCCCGCGGATATGACCTGGTATGCCGACCAAAACTTGCTCGGACAAGTTTTTCACAACCTCCTGTCAAACGCCATAAAATTTACAAAGGATGGAACAGTGCGGCTGGTTGCACACGGCGATACGACCGTTGAAATTCAAGACACTGGGATTGGGTTTGGCGACATTTTTGTCGAAGACCTTTTCAGGGAGGATAAGAAGACCACCACGCTTGGCACGGACGGGGAGGCGGGGACGGGGCTGGGCCTTCCTCATGCGTTCGCGATATTGCAGGCGCATGGCGGCACGCTAACAGCCAAGAGCAACGCCGGTGGGGGGGGCTGTTTTATCGTCTCGCTTCCAAAACACGTCGGCGTCGTCCTGCTGGCTTCGGCCAAAAGGGAGCGCCGCGAAACCGTCAGGGAGATAATTCAGAAAACGATTAATTGCGACGTGGTGGAGGCGGAAAACGGCGTTGAGGCGTTGAAGAGGCTGGAAAAATACGACGCGCCGGACATCCTGATAACCGGCATGGACATGCCGGAGATGGACGGCTTAGCCCTCGTCGCCCATTTAAGGAAGAACGCGGCGCACGACGCCATGCCCATCGTCGTGATGGCGTCCGAAGACGACGGGAATGCCGAAGCAACGAGCGCCAAGGTTATTTCCGCCGGGGCGGACTGCTATCTTAAGCATCCGGTGGGAACCAAAGAGTTGCAGGAGACCGTCCGCGCATTATTGCGCCTGCCTCCGCTTAATTAAATCATCCCTCTTTCCTTCGCGGCGTTAAGCATTTCCTTGCGCGAACCGGCCCGAAGTTTTATATAGATGTTCTTTATGTGCCAATGAATGGCGTGCGTGGTCACGTTTTGAAGCGAGGCGATTTCCTTGTAGCTAAGCCCTTTTTCGATGTTTCGCACTATCCCCTGCTCGATGCCGGTTAATTCGACTGACTCGTCGGGCGGTGTTTGGCTCCCGCGCACCAGCAGGCGGGCTATCTCCGGCGAAAGCGGCGCGCCCCCCTCCTTTATCATCGAGATGGCATTTACAATCTCCTCCGCCCCGGAGCCTTTAAGAAGGTAGCCGTTTGCCCCGGCCTTTATCGTCTTTAGGACGATTTCCTGCCTGCCGTGGACGGTGAGCGCGATTACCTCCGTATCCGGCAGGGCTTGCCTTACGGTTTGAATAAGTTGCAGGCCGGACATACCGGGCATTTCAATATCGCTCAAAACCACGTCCGGCTTAAGGCGGAGAATCTCCGCAACGGCTTTTTTAGGATCCGCGTGGGAACCGATGAGTTTTATGTTCGGAGCATGTTCTAAATCACGCCCCAGTTTATCCAAGTGAACGGCGTCGTCGTCCACAATAATCACCTTGTATTTATTAGCGCTCGGCATGCGCATATCCTACACCACGCGGAAGTTATCCACAATTGACAGATTCGGAAAACTACCAAAGAACTACCAATCTAAAATCTTGCCCTAAAGCCGACGACTACATATCATCATCGTGATGTTGGATAAAAGAAAAATATCGCTAAATAAAGAGCTCTTAACCCTCGCCACGGTCACACAATCCGGCGGCAATATAAAGGAGAAGAAATTGAAAAAACAAAATTGCGGCATAAGTCTATCAATTATTGTTTTAGTCGCGCTTTTATTCGCAAGTCCGGTCCCTTCTTCCGCGAACGAAGACGAAGAGTTTTTGGAGGCCGCCCGAAGCGCCAGTTGCTCGGAACTGGTCGCGGAGTACAAGAGCGGGAGAGACGCCGAGCAGACGCTGGTGGACGGCATGCAAAAGGAAAAAAACAAATCCATAGCCACCAACGTGGTGGGCGTGGCCACAATGGCCACCGTCGGAATCGGCTTCTTCAGCTGGCACGACAACGAGAGCGCGGAGCAGAACCTCGCCGATTTGCGCAAGGATATCGACGTAATAAAGAGGGTGGCTACGGAGAAAAAATGTAAGCTTCCCGAAGTCGCACAAGAAACAAAAAAGAAGTGAGGAGATAATATGAAAAGGAATTTGTTGCTCGTTTTCTTTGCCGCCTTTGCGGCGGCGAATCTGTTGTCCCAAAGCGTGGCCTTTGCCGGCCCCCCCCAATCTCAAAACGGGCTTAAACCGGATCAAATAACCACGGCTTCGGCTAACGAGAAGGCCGCCGCGCTCGATTCCGCAAAGAGCGTCGCCCCCCAAGACAAAGAGCTTTTGAACCTTGCCCCGGCCACGCAATCCGGTAGCGTAGAGAAGAAATGAGGAAATTATGAAAAAGAACATTCTTCTGGCCCTATTCATCACCTTCGCGGCGGCGGCCCTCGTCCACGCCGGTTCCGACCCGACGCTAAACAACGACGGCGAGATAGACGGCGATTACACTTGCAACGTCACCATTGCGGGCGGCACCCCCTTCACCGCCACAATCGCGGTTGACGGGCATGCCAACGGCGAGGAGGAGCTTATAGTAGCCGCCGAAGCCTCGACCCAACAGTTGTGGGGAACCGGCAACGGCAGTTTGAGTGGCACGACTTTTTCCGGCACAACCTCTTTTGCCAAGCCGTTCAACCTGACGGTCGGATTTGTTGATTCAAAAGGAACCGGCACATACGACCAGCTCACGTTGAACGGGACGTTCGGCTTGGCGTCCCAAGTGGCAACCCTCAGCTGTACCTCGATTTGAAAGGCGTGAATATGAAAAAACTATTTGTTCTCTTGGCTCTTCCCCTCGCGTTCATCGGCTTTGCCTGCGGCAAAGCTAATAGCACTTCGTACCCGGCGTATACCGTGAACACCAATACGACCCCGCTGAGCACCGGCGGCAAAACCGTAAAAACAAACAACCACAGCGTTATAAACGGGACTTATTCCTGCACTCTTTCCAACACAGGTTTAATATCGAATGGGGCCACATTCGCCCCGACCTTCCCGCTTGCCGTCAACGGCAAGTCCGACGCCACGGCCACCGCGTGGGTTGCGGAGACGATCAATCCCGCCACGGCCAACCTGTTTGGCAAGGCGACCGGGACGATTTCCGGCTACACGTTTTCCGGCACGACCTCGAAGAACGGCGCGCTTAACATAACGTTTTCCTTCACCCCCAACGCCAACGGGTATGACGACATTTCGGCAACCGGCACGGTGGTTTTAAACGGGAATGACATTGTCACAAACCTGCCGTACTCAAAGACCGCCAACATCACCTGTTCCAGCGTTTGGAAAATATAACGATCTTGGCAAGATGATGGCGGACGCCTGACAATCGCGAAAGGCTCGGCGGCGCCGGTGGGCGGGAAGGTAGAAAAGTTTCTAATCTGGCTGGCCCTTCCCGCCGCCGGTATTTTTTACGGCCTTGCGTTTCCTTCCCACTCCATACGCTTTTATAGCGCGTTCGCCCTCGCCGCGCTGGCGTTCCCGCTTTTTCTGCTTCTTACCAAAGAACGGTTCGGCCTATTCTCTATTCAAATATTCGCCTTCTTTCTTTCCGGAGCTTCCGTAGCGCTCTGGTGGGTGTATCCGACGCACCCCGTGGCGACTTTTTTGGGCATATCGGTTCTGGCGCTGTGCATCGCGCTTCCTTTTTTTGTACTCCATCCGCTCGGACGGTTTCTTGGAAAAGGGGGGACTCTGCTTATTTTCCCGTTCATGTGGGCCGGGTGGGAATGGCTCTTCACAAAAATCGAGTTTTGCATCCCTCTCCTTTTTTACGGAAACACACAGGCGTTAAACCCCGTCATTATTCAATACGCCGCCGTCACGGGGGTGTGGGGGGTGTCGTTCTGGCTCGCGGCGGTTAACGCACTTCTGGCGGCCGTTGCGTGGAATATGATGAAACCGGAAACGGTTTTTAAACGATTGTGGATTTACGCGCTGATTCTCTCGCTCCCGCCGATTTATTCATTAACGGTCTTCGACGCGCCGAGCCCCGCCGCCGGAAAAGATATATCGGTATTGCTGGTGCAACCAGGACTAAGCACTCCGATAAAAACGGAGCAGGAGTGGGACGGTCATCTGAAAAGGCTGGCTGACTTTACCGGCTGGAGAATGGCGGTGAAGCCCGACCTCGTCGTCTGGCCGGAAGCGGCGGTGTCGACGCCGCTGTTCGAGGACCTGCCGCGCCGCGATTATCTTTTCAGCCGTGTGCGGGAATGGGGCGTGCCGCTTCTTACCGGAACTTTAGACCTGCGGCTTTTCCCGAATGCCCCGCCTCCCGCCGAAAATAGGTATTGGGAAAAGCACAAGGAGCGCAACGCCGCCTATAAACAGGATTATGATTTCTTCAACGCCGCCGTCCTAATAACACCGGAACTGGCGGCGTATATACCTCCCGGCCAATCGGCGAATGTGAAGGCGTACCGAAAGCGGAGGCTTTTCCCGTTCGTGGAATTTATCCCTTATGTGGACACATTTCCCATGCTGGCGAAATTCGACCTTTCGCTCAGGCCGGATTCCATGAACTTTGCATTGGGCGGCGCCCCGGAAACGTTCGTCTTCAAGAGCAGAGCCGGGGACAAGACACGCGTGGGCGCGTTAATCTGTTTCGAGGAGTTTTATCCGGATTTGGGGGCCGACCTCGCCTCGACAGGCTCGCAGATAATCGCGGTGTTGGCCGACGAATGGGCGTTTCGTCCCGCGGCCTCCCACGCTTTTATCGACGCCGTCAGTTCCATCCGCGCCATCGAGACCGGCATGCCGGTGCTAAGAAGCGCGGCTAACGGGATAATCTCCACCGTTGACGCGCACGGAATGCGAAAGGTTTACTCGACCTCCGCCGCGCACGGGGCCATACTGGCCTCGGTGACGCCGTCCGGCGGCGGCACGTTCTTCACGCGACACAAGAGTTGGTTTCCCGCCGCCTGCCTTTTCATAGCCTCATTTTTGGCGGCCGGCGCGACGTTCTCGCGCCGCGACACGCACCACCGATAGCCCCCTCATACTATCCGTTTGAGAGATTGGAAAAACGAGAGTATATTACCACCGACGCGATGTTTATCAACGGATCGACATAGGAAGGGAGTCAAATGGACGTCACGAAACTTTACGCGCCCACTCAACAATTCAGCCTTATGGACTACACCGTAAGCCTGGTTATAGCCGGGTTATTGTTGGTGATTTTGTGGGCTCTCTTCAAACTTGACGAGATAAAAGAGGAGGCGAACCGCAAGAAAAGCTTTCGGGAGATTGAAAAATTTGAGAAATGAGCTATTTGTTTTTCTTTAGGACCACGTCTTCCATTTCAAGATAAACCAATATTTTTCTCACTGCGTCCGCCTTGGCCGGGGTGATAACCACGGTCACGTAGGCCCATGTCCCCGGCAATATCGTGTCGGTCTTCTTGAATTCCGCGGTGCGATCCCCCCATTTAACCTTTAATTTGTATCCGTCAAAGCGCGCGGAGGTAAGGTTGCCTATCGTCAGCTTCACCTCCCACCCGGTGAGATAGGGGGTGATGCCGTCGCAGGCGACTAAAAAAGAGCCGTACATGTTCTTTGCAATCGAGAAATCCCTCACGGTGGTGTCAATTCTTGCCGGGGCGGAGGGGCCGGAGAGGGAATCGGAAATTGAGTCGCTACGGGTTTTTAGGTTGCCGACGGTTGATTCCATCGTCGACACCTTGTCCTTGAGCGCCCTCATGGAACCCTCAAGGTTTTTAATCCTTTCCTCGTTAGATTTGTCGTCCGACGGCTTTTTGTCATCATGGGGTTTCTTTTTGTCTTCGAGCGTTTGGTTCTTGTCCGTCTTCATCTCGAACTGGTTGCAGGCGGAGATAATGAATACCAGCGGTAAGAAGGCAAACAGCCCAATTCTGCTTTTTTTCATCTGGTTCATCGCGTGTAATTCTACCAAACTGATTGACCGTTAGAGCAACAATCTTTTCAACGGGTTCCGCAACGAAATTATTCCGTGGCCGCCCCCGCGCGCTTCGCGAAATCACTGTGATTGAAAGCTTAATTCTGAAGGTATATACTTTTATGGGTGATAAAGTGCAGAGTGGGAGTCGTGCGAACTATTTGAACCGCGCATGTGGAATCGCGCCCTGTCGATTTGGAACGTTAATCAGGCGGCCTTAGGCGCCGGGAAGGTTTTTAAGCCATGAAAATTGAAACGAGAGTTATTAATGACGTCACGGTGCTCACCGTTCATGGCGACTTCACGTTCAACTATTTGGACGGGGTGCGCGACATACTGAAAAATGCGGTGACATCCGCGTCCACCGCCAAGTTTCTGGTGGATCTTTCGCGTGCCAAGCACATAGATTCCAGCGGGTTGGGGACCATTGTTTCCATTTTCAAGACCGTGGTTTCGCAACAGGGCAAATTCGGGGTGATTGTCCACGACGATGAGGCGAAAGAGGTTTTTTATACCATCGGACTTAACAAGCTGTTCCCCATATTCGAGAACGAAATCCAGGCGATAAAATCGGTGTAAAAGCAACGCCATGCGTGCCGCATAGCTTTTCATCTGAATTCCACCGCATTGACCTTCCCCCAATGATTGGAGCGCTTTCCAATGCGAAATTCCTTAAAATGTGTAACAAGGAGGAATCGCATGAAGAAGAGATTTTCGGAAGAACAGATCATTGGGATATTGAAGGAGTACGAGGCGGGAAAGAAGACGCAGGATATTTGTCGACATCACGGCATTAGTGACGCGACTTTCTATAACTGGAAGTCCAAATACGGCGGCATGGAGTTGAGCGACGCCAAGCGGCTTAGGGCTCTGGAAGAAGAGAACCGGAAGCTCAAACGGATGTACGCCGACCAAGGATTGGAGATTC
>Ga0315281_10007220_pt1 | contig 15689 bp, 19 predicted proteins | sample YL17G07_0_MG_FD_204540 | JGI IMG/M metagenome (GOLD analysis project Ga0315281, IMG submission 204540) | Sediment microbial communities from Yellowstone Lake, YNP, Wyoming, USA - YL17G07_0 | ecosystem: Environmental > Aquatic > Freshwater > Lake > Sediment | place: USA: Wyoming | collected...
CATGCACTGCCGAATTTTTATTTTCATGTCACCACCACCTACAACATCCTACGCCACAACGGCATCGAGATCGGCAAGCGCGACTACTTAGGCAATCCTTAAGTGAGTGAACGCATCGCCCGCCGGGTGTATGCCAGTGCCGAAGAAACTGTCCATCGCCATGTAGAGGTGGAAATTCAACGCTATGCGGCATGATCCCTTCAAGATGGAGCTGGCGGCAGGGTTCTGGGTGAATAAGCCATGATTCGGGTTACAAATTGCCAAAATGAACGGATAAGTGCCCGCTCTCTTATAGTCATGGCCGCGCTGATTCCGTTGCTTGAGGGCTGCGCGGTGGTCGCCGTTGCCGATGCCGCCGTTACCGTGGTGGCAACAACGGTTAAAGTGGGCGCAAAAGTCGTTGGTGCCGCTGTCGATCTCGTGATTCCTGATAATGATCAGAAGGAAAAGAAGTAGGAAGCCGGCGGAACTTTCCCGTTAGCGTACGTCCTTGGCCACCACTTTTTTCCTGCATTTAGGCTGGTTTTCGGCCTAATCTTTTGCATTTTGCGGACGAGTGAGAGAAGAATAAGCTACGGCATGCACGCGACAGTGGAAAGGAATTCGTATGGCTGATGACAAACGCGAAGTAGTCGTTACGGATATCGAAATACCGTTCTGGTCTATGGTAGTGCTGTTGGTTAAGGTGGCAATCGCCGCCATTCCCGCGTTCATCATTCTGCTGGTGATCGGGTCGGTGTTGTCTGTCGTGATGGCCGCAGTATTCGGGGGCGGGATGCATCACTGGGAAATGGGTAGATGGTGGGTGAGATAGAAAATAGGTAGCCGAGGGAGAACGTCCATGAGACAGATCATTGCCATTGTCGCGGTCGCCGCGCTTGCCGGTTGTGGGATTGAAACGGCGACAACCGCCGCAACCATCGCCGCCGCCAAGAAACAGGAAATAGAGCAGGGCAAGAAGACCATGGAGCAGATGCAGCAGAATATCGGAAAGGCAATGGAACAGACACAGCAGGGCAAGGAACAGGCAGAGGAGGCGGCAAAGTAGCGGCACGGATTGGCTAGCCAAGAAGAAATTATTTGGAGCACTTCGAGGTCGCAGCAAAGTTTAGGACTGTACCCGTCCCCGGCGACCTGACCGCAGATGGCCGCAGACGTGTGCGCGTCGTCACCCAGCTCGGCAGCCGTCAGGATCGCCGGTTCGAAGCCGCGGCAAGGCTAGCGCCAGTCCATGGATCGGTCTGGTATCGACAGAAGCGATATTTGACATTTATCGCTTTAATCGATACATTACATTTATCGTTAATACCGATAAGCGTGCAGACATGAAACAAATCCTGACCCATGGCGCCCAGTTGGGACAAATCCTCGCGACGCGCAGGCGTGCATCCAAGCTATCGCAACGCGCGCTGGCGGCCAAGTTGGCGATCAGTCAGAACCGTCTGTCCGAGATCGAAGCGAACCCCGGCACGCTCACTGTTGACCGGCTCCTGGAACTTGCCAATCTGCTCGGCCTGGAACTGGTCGTCCAGGATCGGCCGCCCGCGCAAGCGTCATCCAAGACGGAGTGGTAGGGATGGGCAGAAAGTCCCATGCGCGCGCTCTCTCGGTGTGGGTGAACGGCAGGCTGGCCGGGGAATGGCGCATTCCCGCCCGTGGCGAGACGGAGTTCCAATATGACTCGACCTGGGTCGCGTCGGAGGAAGGGCGTCCGCTGTCGCTATCGCTGCCGTTCAGTCTCGACCGCGGCTCGATCAAAGGCCGGCCTGTCATGTGCTATTTCGACAACCTGCTGCCCGATGCCGATCTCATTCGCAAACGTGTCCAGGATCGCTTTCATACCGATTCGCGCAACGCATTCGACCTCCTTGCCGCGATCGGGCGTGATTGCGTCGGCGCGGTGCAGTTGCTCCCATCCGGTGAGCAATCGCAGGACGTGCATGCGATCGATGCGGCGCCGCTCTCCGAGGCCGAGGTCGAACGGGCTCTGATTCACACCGTAGCGCGAGGGTCTTTCGCGGCACACCCCACGGACGATGACTTCCGCATTTCAATTGCGGGTGCACAGGAAAAAACCGCCTTCCTGCGACACGACGGCAAGTGGTGCCGGCCACTGGGCGCCACGCCCACGACGCACATCTTCAAGCTGCCGCTCGGACTGGTGGGCGGGATGCAGGCCGACATGCGCACGTCCGTGGAGAACGAATGGCTGTGCGCGCGGATTCTGCGCGCCTACGGGCTGCCTGTCGCAAATTGCGAGCTCGGCCGATTCGGTTCGCAGAAAGTGCTGGTGGTGGAGCGATTCGACCGTCAGCTCCATTCGAGCGGGAACTACTGGCTGCGCCTGGTTCAGGAGGATTTTTGCCAGGCCACCGCCACGCCTTCCTCGACGAAGTATGAGCGCGATCGCGGACCGGGCCTGCTCGACATTGCGCGGATCCTGCGCGGATCCGTCAACCGCGATGCCGATCTGACGTGCATGCTCAAAGCGCAGCTCTTGTTCTGGATGCTCGCCGCCACTGACGGCCACGCAAAGAACTTCAGTATCCGCATTTTCAGTCAGGGCCGTTTTCAACTGACGCCGCTCTACGATGTCCTCTCAATCTGGCCCGTCATCGGAAAGGGCCCCAACAAGATTTCATGGCACAAGGCCAAGCTCGCGATGTCGGTGCGCGGCAAGAACAAACACTACCTGCTGAAGAACATCCAGCGCAGACACTTCAACGCCATGGCTGCTCAATGCGGCGTGGGTGAAACCGCCGAGCCGCTGATCCAGGACATTCTGGCCGCGACGCCGGCCGTCATCGCGTCGGTCCAGAAGGATCTGCCGAAGGGATTTCCGCAGCATGTGCTCGATGCGATCCTGCAAGGTCTGATGCAGTCCGCGGCGCAGCTCGAGGCCATGCCTGCCGCGTGACTAGTGTCTTGTCTGTTCGCGGCGGGGGTAACTTTGGGGGTAGGTCGCGAAGTCGAATCGTCCGAAACCCAGCATCCACGCGGGTTTCCGGGCCGAATGCGAGTGTGCCCTTGCGACCATTCCTGCTCAAGCATAGAGTGCGTTCAATCGTCGAGGACCTTCGTCCATGAAGCAGAACCTCCGCCGAAGCGGGGTTGCTGCTATTCGCTTATTTCAGCTTGTAGGTGCCCGTTTGGCGATTGCAGGTCTGAAACGTTCCAGGCTTGATGAGCGGGAACGGCCCTAAAGCCGCGAATGTGCCGCTCATCTGCATGCTTTCGCATTTCCCGATCTATACAGCCAGGCCTTTGTTCGGATTGATCAGGTACTTCCCGCCCGTTGCCCGCTTGCCATATGCCGACATCGCGTCCAGTTGCAGCGCCTCGGCCAAGGAGATTTCTTTCACGTAGCTGCTCGCGAAAGTCGTCTTCAACTCCGCCACGACGCGCTCGCGCAGCTTCTGCGCTGCCGCGGGCCCGATCTTTTGCAGGAACGGAAACAGCAGCCACCCGCCCATTCCCCAGGCCATGCCGAAATTGTTGATGAACTCGGTGGGATTGGTGTCGAGGCGGCCGTAGATGTAGACCTGCTTGTGGGTTGTCGATCCATAGCGGCTGTACTCCTTGGCAGACTGGTTCAGCGCCGCTTCCATGCAGCTCAGGATCTGTCCGGCCAGCCTGCCGCCGCCCGTGGCATCGAAGGCGATGGTGGCGCCGGTTGCAAGCAGCGCCTGGGTCAGATCTTGCATGAACGTCGGCGAACCGGTGCTGCACACATGGGTCGCCCCAAGGGCGCGAAGGAGGTTCTCTTGCTCCTGTTTGCGCACGATGTTCACCAGGCTCACATGGTCCTTGATGCAGATCTTGTTGAGCATCTGGCCCAGGCTGGAAGCCGCCGCGGTATGCACCAGCGCGCTGTGGCCCTCGCGCCGCATCGTCTCGACCATGCCGAGCGAGGTAAGCGGGTTGACGAAGCAACTGGCGCCCTCGGCCGGCGTCGTGCCTTCGGGCAGAACCAGGCACTGGGCCGCGCTGATGCATCGGTACTGCGCGTACATCGCCCCGCCGACGATGGCTACCGTCTTTCCCAGCAGTGCCTGCGCCGCGGCCGACGAACCCGCATGCACTACCGCCCCGGCGCCTTCGTTGCCCACGGGCATGGACTGGTCCAGCCGGCCCGCCATGCCCTTCATCAACCTGTCTGGAACACTCGCCGTCACGACCGGGCTGGCGGCCGTGCCGGAAACCTTTGCCGTGCTCATGTCGGCGGCTCCGAACAACAGACCGAGGTCGGAGGGGTTGATGGGCGAGGCCTGAATCCGCACCACCACCTCGTCCGGCGCAGGGTCCGGGACCGCCACACTGGCGAGGGAGAGCTCCAGCTCGCCGCCGCGGCGGATCAGCGAGCGAAGTTGCAGCATCGTGCGTGTCTTGTCGGTAGTCATATTGTTTCCTCTCAGCGGGTGGTGGAAGCGGGTGCCAGCGGCAGCGCGGGACGATTTCCTGTCACAATAACACTCTTGCGCGCCAGGTCCGGAAGCAATGGGCGGCACTGCGCTCACCGCCACCGTCACCGGCAGGGGTCCTCTCGACTTCACCGCGGCGGGCGGAACGCCGGGCCCGGGGTGGGATTCCGGGTGAACAAGACATGAAGGAATTGAAGGGCAGGCGTCGGAACAAACACATAAGGAAGAGGGTTTCACATGCAGGATTATTTTGTCGAACAGCTGGGTAACCTGGTTGTAGGCGCAGGCGTGATCAGGCTCGACTTCATGCGCATTGAGGGCGGCAGTGCCGGAAAGGCCGGGCAGCTGCAGCCTGGACTGCGGCTGGTCATGCCGCTCCCGGCGTTCGCGCAGGCGGTGGATGCCATGAATACGCTACGCGATCAACTGGTCGCGGATGGGGTGCTGACGCGGACGCAGGCGGAAGTGGTGCCCTTGCTGAAGAACTGAGCGATGCGTGCTGCCGGTGCCAGGTCGCCCGGCACTGCGCAGGACCAGACAGCGGGCCAAGCGCGGGAGGATGCGTCGCCGTTTGGGGCCGCACGGACATGCCGGCAATTGCGCACCGCCGCTCAATGCGGCAGGCGCAGCAGTACGCGGTGCCCTATCCGGATCCGGCTTCTTCGCCTTTGCTATTGTGCCTTGATGGGCGACGACGAATCCGCCCATGGCGCGGACCAGACCTCGAGGCCATGCAGGTAATGCACTTCGTCTGCGCGCAGCAAAGCGCGATCCCCGCCGCTATAGCTCGGATAAGTAGCGGTTTCGCTGCGCTGCTCCACGCGTACTTCTCCTTGCTGGCTGAGCCCGTTGCGGCTGACCGAAAACAGATAAAGCCCGGTGTCGCTCCAGTCGTAGTAGGTCCGCGGATCGCCGGCCTCGTAATAATTGTAGGCGGGCGGCGTGGCATGGCGTTCAATCGGCAGCGCGAAACGGCCAAGCGCATCGCCGTTGTCGACCATCGGCAGGAAGGAAAAAGCGTGATGATCGGCAAGCGCCGCTGACTGGGTCCCGCGCCTGCCGATGACGACGCTGCTTACCTCCTTCGGCTGGGATGCATCGGCGACGTTGAACAAGGCAATCTTTACTCCTTGATACCAGGCGCCGCGGCCGTCGCCCCAGGAACTCACGGTGTCTGCAAGCGCATCCTTGCCCACGCCGAGCAACCACTCTTCTCCGATAGGATGGAGATAGTCGGAGTAGCCGGGGATCTGCAGTTCGCCGGCAATCCTGGGATCGGCAGGATCGGCAAGGTCGATCACATACAGCGGATCGGTCACGCGGAAGGTCACGAGATAGCCGCGGTTGCCGACAAACCGCGCGGCGTAGATTTTCTCGCCCGGCTTGCCTAAGGGGGCGGGGCGCAGCTCATTGGGCAGTTGCCCCACGAGCGCCAGCACACCGTCCTGTTCGCGCAACACGCTCAGTCGATGCGTCGCGCTTGCGTCCCAGGTCTCGCCCACGGAAGTCGCGATGCGCAGAGCGCCCTGGTGCTCTCCCATGCGAAACGATTTCTTGTCCTGCTCCCAGCCCAAATGGCCGGCGACACTGCCGGAACCGCGGTACTGAGGCCCGGCCGCGGACAAGGAGAACTTGTGCAAGTCGGTCGCAGATTCGGCCGGATAGCTGGCTATCAGGGTGCTGGTGCTGCCGCCAAGCGCAGATGTGCTGGCGGTTACGCTGTAGTTGTAGCGGGTCGTGGCGACATAAAGCGCCTCGGTGGAGACATAGACTGTTTCGCTGCTTCCGCTCAGGCACTGGGCGCGCGGCGCCGCATTGGGGTTGCCGATGTCGATCGCCGCAACGACGATGAGATCGGGGGTCTGCCGCGCAGCGTCGCCCGGCGCCTGGTAACAGGTCGACGCAGAAATCAGATTCCCCTGTTCGGCGCCATTGAGGTACCACTTTGGCAGCAGTTCCGCCAGCGATGCCTGCTGCAGGGCGAGAAGCTCCGCCGCCGCCTGCTTGGTCGGGTCGGGGTCGCTGATTACGTTGGGAATCGAAGGGTAGAATCGCGTCACCAGGAAAATGGTTTCACCGATGCGCCGGCTGGCAACCAGGAAGCCATCCAGCGCCAAACGCGTGGTGGCTTCCGGTTGGGCGCGATTGGCGATGTCCACCCATTGAAGTTCAACCTGACCTTTGCGCCAGTCCCAGGGCGAAAACCAGCTGCGCTCACTCGCCAGCGTAATCGTTGGCATCCCCGGCACAGGGTAGGTGTCCGACCCGGACCCGCTCAGGGCCAGCAGCAAATCCGGCTGACCGTCCGGCCGACCGGTGGCCAGGTAGCTTTGCGAAAAAACCTTTTGCGAGTCAAGCGTGAGCCGCGCGATGTAGCTGGCTTTGGCCGGTGCAGTGTCGGCCAGAGCGAGGATGCTCAGCCCCGAGCCTGCGCTGTTTGCATCCGACCCCAGGACGTAGAGATAGCGGCCATCGCTCTTGAAGCGATCCGCCTCATCCACTCCCGCCTCCTGCAGGTTGGTGCCGGAGAAGTTCGATGGCGTCCCGGAGCCTCCGGTCGTCGACGTCGAGCTTGTGGCGATGGCAACATCGTAGCGATAGTCGGAAGTCGCGGAGACACTGCGCTCGAGCGCATCCTTGAGAAAGCGCTCCAGCTCTGCCGATGTAGCGAAGGGTGTGAGCCGCGGAAGGCTGTCATTCAAGCCGGCGCCTAGATTCAGCCAGAAACCTTCCGTCGCGGCCGGCGCGGTGTCGAACAGCAGGTAGCTCCTGCCGGCGGCGTAGTCAGACCATGCCGTGCCCCCCTGAGCGTCCAGCGCAGGGGCGTAAAACTTCCACCTTGCACTCGGCGCATCCCACGCCCAGGCGGTGACCATCGCCTTGCCGGCTGCCTTCAAACCGGCGCTCAGCCCCTGATGCAGTAGCGCCGGCGACTTGTTGTCGGCGCTGGCGACGAGGTTCCAGCCTTGTTGCAGATCGCCTTCGGTCAGCGTGACCGCGCCTGCCTCCTGGCCGGTGAGCGAAACAGGAGCCGGCGCCTGGATCCAGAAACCTTCCTTCGGTTCTATGCTGCTCAGGACCTCATACCCTTTGTCCTGGGCATAGAGCGTCAGCCCAGCGCTGCTTAACGACGGCGCATAAAGCGCCCACACGCCCGCCTGCCGGTTCCATTTCCATACCGTCGTAATCCTGGTCGCGTCTCCGAACGCCGCTGCCACGTCGATCGGAGCGGTACTGCTGTTGCCGAGCAGATTCCAGCCCGCCGTCAACTCCAGCGTTGCGGCGGCAAACGCATTGCCGCCTGAAGCGCCAAGGCTCACGCACCAAGCCAGCGCTGCGGCTCGAAAACGAAAACTGCGGAACGGTTTCATGGAGGTCTCCCTAAAATCAGGTACGACGGCGAGGGTGGGAGCCGGCGGTTGCCAATTCTTTCCGGGCAAGCCACCCGCGCCTGATACTGCGGACGATGAAACGCGTGAAGCAGGCAACGATGGCCCAAACTCAGTTTATACTTTAAACTTTATGCACCTTATGGGCAATATCGTCCTGCTCCTCCACATCAAGGCGTCCGTAGCTCATTTGGATAGAGCACTTGGCTTCGAACCAAGGGGTAGGGAGTTCGAATCTCTCCGGGCGCACCAGTCATACCGGGGGTTTCCGGTCAATCGCCGGAATTCGTTCCAAGATCGACTATGCAAGCGGCATGCGCAAGACAAGCGATAAGGCATGCGAGGGATTGATGGGGCCGCTGTTGACTCTGCAAGTGAGCGAGGCATTGCACGCGGCGGCGCGGACCGGCAAGCCGGCGATCGAGTGTACGCTGGACCTCGGGCGCTCGACGACGACGGTCGAAGTGAGCGCGGCAGGATGGCGCTGGCAAGGTCAACTCTTCCCGCACCTCGAATCCTGCAAGGACCGAACCATCTACTACTGGTTTGACGCGGGCTTTCAGCCGGTGGCGCGTTACACAAGGTCGCTGGTCAAGCTGGTGCCGACCGCGTTCGGGCCGCCGACCTTCGAGATCGACGGCATAAAGATGCTGCCCACGGCGCAAGTCTCGCCCTACTCGGATGCCGAGCGCAAAGTCGACTTGATCGAACCGCGCGGCAAGGTGATCCTGGATACCTGCGGCGGCCTTGGCTATTTCGCCGCTTGGTGCTTGCAGAGACGCGCCCGGCAGGTGCTTTCGTACGAGAAAAATCCCGACGTAATCTGGTTGCGCAGCCTCAACCCATGGTCACCTGAGCTTGGCGCCGGATTGTCGTTGATCCAGGCCGACATCGCCGAAGTGATCGGGTCGCTTCCCGGCAAGTCGGTCGACGCGATCCTGCACGACCCGCCTCGTTTCGGCATCGCGGGAGAACTCTACTCGCAAGCCTTTTACGAGCAACTCGGCAGGGTGCTCAAGCCGAATGGCAGGCTGTTTCATTACACCGGTACGCCAAACAAACTCACCAGCGGACGCGACGTACCCGGCGAAGTGGCTAAACGCCTGCGGCGCGCCGGGTTTGTGACGGCATTCGACGGGGATAGCGTGCTGGCGGTGAAAAGAGGAGGCTAGGGAAGCGCGGTTCCCTTGGCGGCCGCGCCGGCCTTCCCGCCGCTTTGCTTTTGCAGCTTCTTCGCTCGCTTGGCTGCCCCCGCGAGGTCCTTCCTGGTTCTTAGCTTCGCTCGCCTGGTCTTCAGCATCTGAGAGTGACTCATTGGAACCTCCGGATAAGTCGCAAATGAATTGCGCCCTAGTTTGATCCGAATTTTCGTCCTTGGCTATCCATGGTTCAATTTCTGTGCGCGTTAACCCGGGCACGGGTCGGCATAATTTAGTAGCATACGGCCGGTCGCTTCGACCACGTCCTCGGTGGCACCATGAAAAGCGCAGTATCCAGATACCTGTTGGGCAAGGTTTTCAGCCTGCCGCTGCTGCTATTGGGCCTGTGGTCGTTTTCGTCCTTCGCCACGACCGTCCGCATGCAAACCTCGCTGGGATATATCGATGTCCAGCTCCTGGACGCCGCTGCACCGGCAACGGTAGTCAATTTCCTCAGCTACGTGACGGCTGGCGCCTACGACGGTTCCTTTGTCCATCGCAGCGTGCCCGGATTCATCATTCAGGGAGGAGGCTATCGTTGGAACAGCGCGAACAACAGCGTTGCGACCATTCCCGCCAATGCGCCCGTCGTAAACGAATACAGCGCCAGCCGTTCCAACCTGCGTGGCACGATTGCCATGGCCAAGTTGGGCAGCGATCCTAACAGCGCAACCAACCAATGGTTCTTCAATCTGGCGGATAACTCCACAAATCTGGATAGCCAGAACGGCGGATTCACGGTATTCGGCCGGGTAATAGGCGATGGCATGAAGGTCGTCGATGCCATTGCGGCATTGCCGATCGTTAACGCCAATGGCACAAATACCAGCGGGCCCTTCGGCAGTTTGCCGCTCGTTACCGTGCCCACCTCCGGCATCACTTCGCAGAACCTGGTGATGATCAGCGCGATCGTGGTGCTGCCGGAGCTGGCTCTTGCCAGCGGCTGGAACCTCGTGGGCAACGGCAGGGATGCGCAGATAGACGTAGCCACGACATTCTCGGATGCCGGCAGCTTCCTGACTGTATGGAAATGGAACGCAACGCAAGGTACATGGGCGTTCCATGCGCCGTCGCTTGCCGCACAGGGCGGGACGGTGCTGGCTGACTATGCGGCGTCGAAGGGTTATCAATCGCTGACCACGATTGGCGGCGGCGAGGGCTTCTGGATCAATGCGAAGCAGGCGGGCAGCGTCGCTGTAAGCAACGGGAACGCAATCAGCATAGCGGCGCTGGGGCCCACACTCATCAACGGTTGGAACCTGGTCTCTGCAGGTGAGGCGGCGACGCCGAAGCAGTTTTGCGATGCGCAAACCAGCGGGGTAACGACTTTGTGGGCGTGGGATACGGCAAATTCGGCTTGGTACTTCTACGCCCCCAGCCTGGACACCAGCGGTGGACTTGCGAGCTACATCACGAGCAAAGGCTATCTCGACTTTACGGCGAGCAGCAAGACGCTCGCGCCGGGAGTGGGATTCTGGGTGAATAGGCCGTGACGAAACAATTGAAGTGCGGCATGGCGCCGCGCAGGGACAGGCAGCAGAATCCTGTTTTCCCTAGCCTTTAGCAGCCCTGACGAACGCGATTGAGGACCGAAATATCTCCAAATCCTTTTCGTAATCGGCAGAGTTGTCGTGGTTGATCTGAATCCACTCCCTGGTACTCTTCCTGCCTTTTGGTTCAAAGGGAACGACGTTGTCCTTCGAGAACTGGAGATCTGCAGCTTCCGCAGCCCGGAGTCTCACGCCGACGCCGCCGTTCCAGATGCAGGCGAACATCTTCTTGCCGACGAAGTAGGCAAGCAGGCCGGTCATTTCTCCCGCTTCCACGCCCGAGAGTCTCAGCAACATGCCGTCCAGCACTTGTTTGTGGCTCAGATCGATCGGGCTGGGAGTCGACATAGATTTCCTTCGTGAAAGGGACTAGTTGTAGGTGTAAGTGACCGTGTAGGGAATGGTCATGCTGACCGGGCTCGTGATCGTCAGCGTTGCCGAGATGGTGCCTACTTTCCCCGAGAACGAGCAGCTGTTGATGGTCAGCGTTCCGCCGGCGCCGGTGCCAATCTGAGTGAAGGTCGAATCGCTTTGAATGGCGCCACAGAACTCGGCCTGACTCGTCGGCATCGGCACGTTTGCGACGGTCGCCGCCACCGAAGTGATGCCGCTGACCGTGACATTCACAGTCAGGGTGGACGAACCCGCTGTGCTTCCACCAGTCCCCGAAGAGCCAGAAGCAGGCGGCTGAAAACCGCCATAAAACGTCGCCCCGGTGCCGTTGAGCACATTGATTTCGTACAGCGCCCCGGAGTTGAACACTACTTCGTATTGGACGCCGGCCGCGGTGTCGCTGAACGTGTAGGCCGAATAGGGTGTCTGAACCTGAGCATTTGCCGCCGGGCCGGTCAGCGTCTTGCCTGAGAACGCCAGGGAAGTGGCCGAGGCCGTAAAGCAAACCTGTTGACCGGTTGTATACGGGCTGCCAGACGCACCGCTGGTGAAAATCATCGTCGTGCCCGACCCGCTGCAGGTGGTCGTTCCGCCGCCTGTGCCGCCCCCCGTGGTAGTGGAAGCGAATGCCGTCATGATTGCAGTGGATAAGCCATTCGGAGCTGCGAAGGAGACGCTGCTGGCCGACGACAGGATCATGCTGTGAGTCATTCCGGCGTTCGCGATTGCGGCTTTCATCGCACTGAGAATGTCATCGATACGGTCGCCTGGGGCGGCGGTGAAGGTCGAGGTCATGGGATTCAAGCCGTTAAGCATGCTGGATACGCCAAGCGCAGCGCTCACCTTGTTGAGTGCATTGTTTACGGCGCTGGAGGTGACCGCCTGGAAGGCGCTCGCATTCAAGCCGCCAAACCATGCGCTCGGGGTCATTCCCGTGAGATTCGCGACGGTCAGGTCCGTGAGGGGGGAGATGTTGACCGTACCCAGTTGAAGCGCGACGGCATGATAGGTTTGACCGGAGGTCAGATTGCCGCCGCTCACCTGGACGGCGCAGGGCAGCGTCTGACCCGTCATGGTGACTTGCCAGCTACCATTCGCGGCCGTGATGGCACTCAGCGCACTGCCGCCTGCGCAAGTAACGTTGACGGTACCGCCGATAATCGGGGCACCAGTGGCGGCGGTGCCGCCCAGCGTGGCGCTCATGGAATCGGAGGAGGACCCCCCACCGCAGCCGGCCAAACCAAGCGCAATGAACGCCGCGGAGGAAAGGGCGAGGAACGAAGTACGCAGAGCAAGCATTTCGATTGTTCTCCTATTTTTACGTGTTGAGGAAATGCAGCGCGGCGGATTCTAACAGAGCTGTCCATCGTGCGGAAGTGATTTTGCGGAAGTTAATTTAACTGGCGTGAATCGGGCCCGGGCCGCCTGCGGTCAACGGCACTAGCGATCGGCAGAGCATGCAGAAACAATTTGTTACTTCTTTTGTCACGTGGAGTTGCTAGTCTTCCGATCAGGGTCATCCGGTCATCTTGTTCGTGAACCTCGGAGGCAACAATGAATAGGCTACTCGGTACGACATTGGTTTCGGTCTGTCTCGCTGCAACAACGGCATCAGTGGCCATCGCTCAGACGGCGCCGAACCCGAATCCCCCGTCCACAGCGGGTTACGCACACCAATTTTCCGAACGTCCCTTTTCCCGGCCTACCGAGCGCGTCGAAGCCAAGCTGGCATACGTCAGGGCGGCATTGAAAATCTCGGATGCGCAGCAGGCGCAATGGGATGCCTACGCCGCTCAGGTCCGCAAGATTGCGCAGGATATGGAACAAGGGCTCAAGTCGCGGCAGCACGGAGAAGCGGGGCACCCCGGGCACCCGGCGCACCAACGGCCTACGTCAATTGAACGCCTTGAACGCGCGCAGGCCTTCCACACGAAGGCGCTTACGCGCCTTAACCAGCTGTTGGCGGTGCAGAAGCCCCTTTACGCGGCATTGTCGCCCGAGCAGCAGAAGGTGGCGGACGTGGTGCTGAATCGGCGTGGCCGGTCGATGGACAGGTCATCGATGCATGGCCGGGGCGGATTCGGCAGAGGCTGAATCGCCGCGACGTAGGGCAGCGCGTAACAACACCTGGCGCCGCTTGCCTGCAGCCGGGTGTTCCCTCTTTCCAGCTAGGGTTTGAGCGCGCGGTAGAGGAAGGGCAGGCTCGTATCCATGCGATAGTCGACGTCGGAGTGGTCGTCGTCGAATTCTTCGTAGGTATGGCGGATGCCGGCCTCGGTAAGTCGTTTGGAAAGTATCCGGCTGCCATAGTGGATGTGGTACTGATCGCGCCAGCCGCAGTCGATGTAGATGCCACGCAGCGACTTGAGATTGGAACGGTATTTGTCCACCAGATTGACCGGGTCGTGGCGGCGCCAGTGGTTCCAGCGCCCGGGCAGTGCCTCTCCCGTTTCCAGGTTGAACGGGACGCGAAATCCCAGCGGTGCCTTCGGGTCCGGGTCGTAGGTCGCGGCCATGCAGATATTCATGATGCAGTGGCCCTCCGCCGCCGAGAGTTTTTCCCTCTTCCAGACATGGTCGAGGAAACGCTTGATGCGCCCGTCGTCGAATCCGGCCGCCGCGCCGCGGTAGCGGGACTCCCGGCGCATGTCCACCAGACCGGGCTTGCGCTTTGCCGTCCGGTGCATGGCGAGCGTATTCAAGGTATTGGGCCAGTCGTGCCAGTAGACGAAATCGAAGTAGGCATCGCCCGAATGATCGGCGATCGCCCCCCAGTGCTTCGCGTATTTCATGCCGTGGATAATGGAGCCGTAACCGCCGGAAGACTTGCCGAAGCAGCCGCGATGCTCGCGCCGCGCGAGGGTGCGAAACTCGCGGTCGACGAAGGGAATGAGTTCCCGGACTAGATAGTCGGCGTAATTGCCGGTCGCCGAGGAATTGACGTACTGGTTGCCTCCCAGCGCGGTGTAGCAATCCGGAAAGACGATGATCGCCGGGCCCATCTTGTTCTCGTGGATGAGCCGCGCGGCGCGCTCGGGCACGTTGTCGCCGAAGGGCTTCCAGCCGGCGTGCGCGAGCCCGGAGCCGGTGAACCCGACCAGATCCCACAACACCGGAAAGCGCAGCCCGGGGCCGCCGCGGCCATTGTTGCCGATGCCCCGGTCGTACTGCGGGGGCAACCAGACGCCTAATTTGCGCAGGTGCGGGTCACCGAGCGGGTTGCCGCGGAGTACTTGCGATGTGTGCTCCAGCACGACCAGCGTGCCGGCTTTTCCTTTGGGTCGCTTGATGGCCATGAATGTCCTTTGCATGCTGTTGCGGGAGGAGCCGCAATTATCGCCCGGGACGGCTGCGAATGCATTGGCGCTCAGACCTGTACCGGACCACGCTGTCGCGCCTGGCCATCGTTCCCTCTATACCGCGGAGGTTCAGGGAAATTGATCCGGCGCTGGAATTGTCCGGTGGCCAGGCTGTAAACTGTGGGTCAAGCGAGGGCAAGCGGCAAATGTTGAAAATATTTTTCCTGATATTGGCGATATCGACTAGCGCGTTCGCGAAAATGCCGGGCGAGGTCGATGAAGGCGGGGTGCTGCGCGAGGCGTCGCTGTACGGTTTTTCCGGCGATTACCGCAAGCTGTCGGAACTGCGCGGAAAGCCGCTGATCATCAATGTCTGGGCCAGTTGGTGCGGTCCCTGCCGGGCGGAAATGGGGTCCCTCGATCGCCTTTCGCGCCGCTTCGGTGGGAAGCAGTTCAACATCATCGGCATTTCCACCGACGATCATGCCGAACCGGCCGCGGCATTCTTGCGGCAGTTCAAGGTCACGTTCGACAACTATCACGACAGAACCCTGTTGCTGGAATCCATGCTCGGCGCCAACACCATCCCCTTGACCGTGCTGGTCGACGCACAGGGTCGCGTGGTCAGGAAGATCCGCGGCGCCAAGGAATGGGATAGTCCGGAATCCCTGGAGCTGATCGGCAAAGCGTTTCGCAAGAAGAGGTAATTCTGCCTGCCACTGCCGCGCGTCCTTCCCGGTCACGGCATGTTGCCGCTGCCGCTTGGAATCTCCGCGCTGTAGTCCTTGATCTTGAACGCCTCGCGCACGATGCCGTCGGGGGAGAACTGCACCAGGAGCAGATACGGCATCGATATGGGATCCATGTGGTACTCCCACACGTCGCGCTGCAGCCGCTGGAATTGCGTCGTCGTCGCGGGCGGGCCGAACAGCTCGCGCACCTCCCGCGCAGTTGTTGTTCCCAGTACCAGCCGGGCGATGTTGGCATCGGTGAGGCGCTGCTCGACCGCCTGCACCCTGCCGTCCGCGCCGATCGCCACCGCGTAGGTTTCACGACCGGCCGGGCCGCGCGGGTAGTAGAGCACACTTCCGCCGCCGGATTTTTCGACCCGTTCGGCCGCTTGCCCCATCAGGGCTTCGACCTCGGCGGCGGTGGATTTGCCCGCGACCAGGCTGCTGCCGGAATAGGAGGCGCAAGCCGAAACCAGGGCCGCCGCCAGACAGGTCGCAACGCACCGGGTGTCCATGCCTTCCTCCGCAGAATTGTGACCGACCGAACAATCGATCCGCGTCCCACTATACGCGCAAGCCCGGCATTGGTGCCGCGCGCCGGCGAGGATGTATCAATCTTCCGCGCCAGGCCCATGCGCGAGCATAAAATGCCGAAACCAACTGGTGTCGGGAATAATATGCGAAACGGCCGCGCCAGGACAAGAACT
>Ga0315281_10007221_pt1 | contig 15686 bp, 20 predicted proteins | sample YL17G07_0_MG_FD_204540 | JGI IMG/M metagenome (GOLD analysis project Ga0315281, IMG submission 204540) | Sediment microbial communities from Yellowstone Lake, YNP, Wyoming, USA - YL17G07_0 | ecosystem: Environmental > Aquatic > Freshwater > Lake > Sediment | place: USA: Wyoming | collected...
CAGCTTGGTGAATTCTTCTCGGGTTGGATCAAAGAAGAACCTGCAAGAAGTGGCGCGCGTCGAAAAGACCAATGGATCAATGCATCCATATTGCTCAACAACTCCTTCGCAATTAGCAACATGAAGAGGCATAGGATAGCAGAAGGGTGGATCGAAAAGGCGAAACTAAGCAACGACCGGTTCCTGAATCAAATCAAACCGAGCGCCGCCATGCAGTTTAGCTACTTCAACAAATTCATGATCGCCCTAAGGGAAGACATCTCTGAAGCTGAATTCCGCGAACAGATGAGGGGATATTTGCGAAACTTCCTCGACGTCGTCGACAATATGTAGCAAAGCCCATCCTGACCCGGCTAGTCACCTCTGAGATCGTAACCCCCTGGAAATGACACACAGATACTCCCCTCAGACGGCTCATTAATCCCAGAAGAGACGGTGTTATCGGTGCTATCGGTACACTGTTTTTCTGTGTCCGAATCTAAGTAGATACAGAGTTCCGCCTTGCACAGCATAGATGAGCCGATACGGCGGAATGTAGATGGAACGTTCACCCTTCAGGTCGAATCGCAACGGCTTCCCAGTCTCTGGGTTATCTAGTATCTTCTCGATTTGATCCTTCACGCGATCCTTGATAGTTCCGTTTCTAAGCTTCCTCAGCTCGCGTTCGAATTTCTTGGTCCAGACGGTTTCTCTAATGACTACCAAGTCTCAAGCTCTTCAAGGAAGCCCTTTCTTGCCGCTCGCCGAGCCTCACCACGTTCGATCTCTCTCCAAGCTCTTTCGACCTCTCGGAAAATTCGCAGATCTACTTGGAGGGATTTGCTATCGATCTTCTTGAGAACAACGAGGTTGCCCTTTCGTGGTGTCAAGATGGCGAAGACACTACCCGCTTCTATCCCTAATTTCTTCCTGATGCCGGATGGAATCACAACTTGTCCCTTGGAGCTGATGCGAGTCAGCTGGGGGGCGTCTTCAGATTTCATGGTCAGTAAGATTGTCTTACCGGACCTTAAGGATATCGGCAAGTCTGTAGATGGGCTTCGCGAAGGCGAGATTGGACTGCCGGTTTCAGCCAAAGCCCCTTGCGAATCTTTACTTTTTGAAAGGTGGGGTCGCGCTAACATTCAGGTTGGAAGCCTGAATGTCCTTATGCACGACCCGGCATAAGCCGGGCTTGGCGCTGTTCTAGTTCTAGCTGCACTTTCCGGAGGGAGATTGGGATGGATCCGATGAGTAGAAGGAGATTCATCAGATACGGTGTTGCATCGGCGATACTCGCAGTTCTCGGAGGCGTGTCAGTCTTCTTCTTGTTGCGTAGACCTGAGCAGGCGTCTGGCGCTAATAGGTTGCCGCCGGGGCAGTACGAGGTCCGAGCCCTAGAGGAACTTCAGGTAGACGGGGTCCCTGAGATCAGCCTCGACACGTGGGCGTTTGAGGTGAATGGGGAAGTTGAGAATCCAATCAAGCTGGATTGGAACCAGTTCATGCAATTACCCAAGACAGTCACCGTTTCCGAATTCGACTGTGTGACAGGCTGGACGAGATTTGCTAACAAGTGGGAGGGAGTCCGATTCGGAGAAATCGCGAAGTTGGCTCGTCCAACCGGCAAGGCGAAGTATGCAACGATCGAGTGCTACGGGGCACCTCTCTACACAACCTCACTGCCACTCGACTATCTCATGCGCGATGATGTCTTGTTCGCCTACAATCTGGACGGGAAGCCACTGCAGCCCGAATATGGCGGCCCTCTCAGGCTTGTGGTTCCAGGGAAGTACGGGTACAAGAGCGCGAAGTGGGTTAAGCAAATCCGATTCACTGAGACGCAGGAGCTTGGTTTCTGGGAGAGTCGAGGATACAGCAACACCGCTGATCCATGGACAAACGACAGGTACGGTTAGTCGCTTTATGTTGAGTATGAATCAACCAAACTAGCCGAGTGTTTAGCTTGGATCGCAATGTCGCTCTGAACAAGTTCGACCGGATTGTCGCATGGCTGCTTTGGGCGTTGTTTCTTCTGATGACCGTAAGCGGCTACATGCTTACGAAAGATTTCATCGATCGGTACTGGGGTTTCCTGGCCCATCTGGATTTTGCGATTCCGACGATGGCGGTATTCACTATCCACTTTGCCATTAGACTGAGGTTCGTCTTGCTGAGATGGAAAATGAAAGAAGGCCTGATGGTCAACTTAGTGCCCATCCTAGTGGGCGCAGCCATTCTCCTGCCCATCCTCTACTTGGATCTCTTCTTCCGATTGGGCTGACTGTCGCGCGCATGCAGTAGCTGGTCAATGTACGGGCCTGGAGACCAAAAATCCTAAGCGGTCAAATCAGCAGCTAGGAATCCGAGCAATATCCCTGGGCACGGTATCGTGGTCACGTACTCAGAGTTTGTCGACATGTTGGGCGAGAGCAGTTGCAAGATCTTGCGGGTTCATACCTCACAGCGATCTGCGTAGCCTCGACTTGGTCTCTCTCAAGAAGTCCGCGGCGACCTGGAGACTCCATTCCGCATCTCGTTTTGTTGCCTCTATCGCCGGAGAGTAGTCGGCCTTGTCTCTGAGCGCCTTCATCCTAGAGAAGTTGCTGCCCATGGTTCTGGGCCAGCCTTCTCCCTTGACAAGCAAGTCTCCGAACATTCTGAGAGTTCCTTCGTGCGTCCTCGGATACGAGTCCTTAAGCGCTAAAGCAGCTCGGGCACAGCTCAGCACGCAGTAATATGCTCTGGAGACTGAATCCTCGTATCTACGGGATTTCAGCAGCTCCTCAGCCGCTTCGAGCCTGGATTCAGCTTTTTTCAGATAGCCCATGCTTTCTGAGTTCATGTAGTGTCGTTCCTTTGATCTCAATTCCACGCTTGATGATCTCTCTTACGAAGTGCTGTCCTTCTTGAGCGAGATCTAAGAATTTCTTCCTGTTCAGAACGATCGGGGTTATGACTGATCCTGAAGAAAGTGCGACGGCGTACGTAATCTCATGAATGCGAATCTCAGCTTGACTCAAGTTCTTGCTCATTGTATCCGAAACCAGTACGAGGATGTCGACATCGCTGTCATCTGAGACCCGACCTACCGCCACCGAGCCGTAGAGAATGATATCAGTTACGGCTTCCCCGTATTCATCCAGAATAAGTTGAGCGCTGATTTCGGCTATCACCGTAAGAAACCGAGCCCTGCTGATGCGGCTGCTTTCAACAAGCCTTCTGACGGCATCTCGGATTGCTTCGCTTCTGCTCTGGTACAAGCCATCGGCTACTAGGCCGTCGAGCGCTCGCACAAGCGGCGCCTCCAGTTTGGTGGGTATAGCCAATCCCATGCCGAATCATCGGCTGTGGCTATCCTATACCATGGTATAAACCCTCCCTGACCCGAGATCAGACTCCTTGGATCGGTGATCGGTTCTTGCACCTGCGCGCTGTGTTCACTCACCAGGCGGAAGTCGAGACCGCGATGGCGGAAGCGAAGTGTTTCATCATCTAACGGTCATTTTATTACGAATGAATGTGCCGCAAGTTCTCGCATCGTCAAGGGAGTCCTGAATATGATATGGTCCAGATGGATGACTGCAGCTCTCGTTCTGATTGTAATACTGATTCCTATCTTACTCGTGGCGTGGATACCTGGTTACCACGAGGTGCATCTGCTCACAGTGAGTGGAACACTAACCGAGGTAAAGCCCGTTAACTACATTCGTTCGGAGCGGTTCATCGCAAAAGGAAGCCAGCTGAAGATCATTCTCACAATGCGTGCGAATCAACAGACAGTGGCCACAATCGAGGTGGCGCGCATTGTCGGGTACTATGCTCAGCAGTCCCGACAGGGTGGGACAAACGAAGTGCGCATATTTGGTACTTATCCGGAGAAAGTGATGAACCGTACACAATGGGACTTCCATCAAGAATACAGTAAGACGCTCTACGTCCCCCTGAAACGCGTGCCCGAGGATTTGCGGGGGAAGGTTCCGTTAGGACTGGAGATCGAGATATTCCTAGAAGCCCCAAACTTCTCCTCTAACCCAACATTCCTCGTATCCTGGGAAATTACAGTCTACGACGTGTACTGAACCCTCTCTAAAACGAGAGGGAGAGGATTCGAAGAAGAGCGAAGGCACCTGCACGTACTATCACTGGTGCGCACGCACCTTCAGTTAGCTGGGGAAAAGCATCCGTTAGGAAGATTCTTCTCCTAATTCGTTCAGTCGCAGTTCAAGCCTTTCATGTGTGATATTTCGATTAATCTGGATTAATGCGGTGATAACAGCGAAGGCGAACGAGAGAATGAAAGCCGCCTCGCCTAGATAATCCAGACGGATAGGCAGCCAAACCGCAAGCGGCCAGTAGACTGCCCCAGGGTACTGCAGCTGCATCGCTACTACATACAGCCAGACGGATAAGCTCCAAGCACAAAGAACAATGGTCAGACGCTGGAGCTTAGAAAAGTCACGAGGGTTGCTGATGATGGTGCCGCCACGACGTCTCTGAAGCTGTGGTAGCCGTTTCAGGAATTGCCGTGCGTCTTCGTGCGTCAGGCCAATCGAAGTGAGTACCTTCAAGCTTTGATCCTGAGTTTTCTTGCCACCATTGATCAATCCGCTTTGATTCATTCTGTTGACTAGTTGTTTGATCAGTGTCAACGCATCATCTCCATGTTGACTTCTCGAATCGGCTCTTCCAGTTCGTCACCGCAAAAACGGTCTTCGAGTGACATGGGCAAGAATCTCCTCAGCACCGCACCCAGCCAAGCATACATCCTACTACGGCAAGGCGACAGAGACCTACTGTGATGTGCTAAGCGTAACAACTGTGAGGAGAACTTCATTCGGCCTCGTAGTTGTCAGGTTCTGTTGCTCGCATCATGGAAGTGTCAGTAGCGGGGCTGTACTTCAGGTCGTATCAGCCGATCGTAGACTGACTGAACCTGACGCATGGTCTCGGTGTTGAGCGGTGGGAGAGCGGCAGCTCTCACGTTCTCGTCGACCTGTTCAGGTCGCTTCGCCCCGGGGATCGCGCACGTGACAGAATCGAACATGAGGATCCACCGTAGCGCCATCTGTGCTAGAATTGCGCCTTGCGGGACGATGGTCGTCAGTTCTTCCACCGCTTTCAGTCCTGTCTCCAGGTCGACGCCTGAGAATGTTTCTCCTACGTCGAACGCTTGCCCGTAGCGGTTGAAGTTGCGGTGGTCGTCTTCTGGAAACTTTGTTTGCGCAGTTATCTTGCCTGTGAGGAGACCGCTTGCCAGCGGAACGCGAGCTATTACTCCAACTTTCCGCTCCTTTGCTGTAGGAAAGAATTCTGCGGCAGGCTTCAGACGAAACATGTTGAAGATTATTTGTACGCTCTGTAAGTCAGGATATTCAGTGGCCTTGAGCGCCTCGGCGACCTTCTCGACACTAACTCCATAGTATCGTATCTTGCCTTTGCGTTTCAGTTCATCAAGCGTCCTGAAGACTTCCGGTCGATAGTAGACCTCGGTGGGTGGGCAGTGCAACTGCAGCAAGTCAAGAGAACCCACGCTCAAGTTTTTCAGGCTTCGATCCACGAAGGACTCGAGGTTCTTTCGGTTGTATCCGTCGGCGGTGTGAGGTGCGAGTCTTCTGCCGGCCTTCGTGGCAACGAAGATCTCTTCCTTGCGCTCTTTGAGCAACCTTCCGATCAGTTGCTCACTTCGTCCGTCACCGTACACGTCAGCCGTATCGATGAAATTCACTCCGCGGTCGACGGCACGGTTCAGCGCAGCGTAAGACTCCGCGTCCCTAACAGGCCCCCAGCCGCCGCCGATCGGCCAAGCACCGAAGCCGATCTCGGAAACGCGCATGTCAGTTCTGCCAAGCTGACGATAATTCATACAAACAACCCGCGAGTGATAAAGCGAGGTCTCGCGACTATTAAGCGATTGAGCTTGACACTCAGCTGAGAATCAGCTTGCCTAAGAGTTGTGATTGTGAAACCGTGGAAGAAACCTGCCAACTAGGCTTCGGTTCTTTGCGCGGTTAACCTGCTCTAAGCGCGGACACGCCGTCTGACTTCTGCACTCTGAAGACATGATCTGCGAAGCCCTCAAGCTCCTTCTCATGCGACACCAGAATCACCTGAGGACACTTCAACTCCTCAAGAATGTCCCTAATCTTGTAGAGCTGTTCCTTGCTGAAGCCGTCAGTCGGTTCATCAAGGATCAACAGGTTCGAGCCGCCACTTATCGTCACTTCCTGAACAGTCGTGTTTAGGGCTAACCTGTAGGCGAGAGCGACGCTCGTCTTCTCACCGCCACTAAGCGCGTTGAAGTCTTGTTCGTATCCTTCCCGTTCAATGATGGGTGAGAAGTCTTCGTTGATTCGGACCTGCATGTCCGGGTCATCCATCAGTATCTGGAACCATCTCGTGAATTGCTCGGCGAACCTCTGATTTATTGAAGTCATCACATGCTTCTCGATGTTCTCAATCGTCGGAGCCAAGTATTCATCTAGCCAGACGTTGTGTTCTCGAAGCGACCTCAGTGTCTCCAGCCACCTTGCCTTCTGATTCAATTGCTCCTGTAGCTGTTTCTTGGTTTCTTCGGAGTTCTGTACAGATGCTTGTTTTGCCGAAATCCGCTTCCCGACCTCAGTGGCATCGCGAGTTAGTTTCTGAACTTCTTTGTCCAGCTCCTCGGTATCGCGCAGGACTTGCTGAAGGGGCTCGACCTCTGTCAGAGCATCTTTCAACTGAGCCTGAAGTGTCTTGATCTCTTCCGTGAACTTGTTTATTGTTCGATTGTTCTGTTCGATTCTATCGGCGTTTTCTTTCATCTGAGAACGGAGTATGCTAAGCTGGCTCTGAGCTGTTTCGTATCGGCCTAATCCATCTATGAGTTGGTCGATTTCTGCAATTGACTTCTCATACGTGCTGATTTCGTTGTCAAGGCGGGAGCGTTCCGCTATGATGTGTTCGTATTTGGTGCGAAACTCCTCTGGCTCCACGGGCCGCTCGCATATCGGGCATACCTTCTGGTCGAGTATCGAGTTGAAGTTGCCAATGCGCTCGTCGAACCCGCCCTTCCGTTTCTGCGCATCCTTTGATCTAGTCTTGAGATCGTTTTGCGCTAGTCTAAGCTCATCCTCTAACTTCTCAGTGGGTTGCTTCACGGACTCAAGCTTTGCTATCTTGGGCTGTGTGTCATCGATTCTCTTCTTGAGAGACTGACTCTGGTCTGTAGTTTGTCGTATTGATCCGTTCTTGTCTTCGATTTGCTTCTCGAGGAGCGGGATTGTCGCTTCAGCTTTCTTGATTTTCTCCCGTTCGCCCTGTAGTTGCTTCAGCTTCTCGTTCTTGGACTTGATTTCTTTGGTGAGCTCTGATTCTTTCTGCTTTAGCGGACCTAGTTCAGCCGTGATCTCTGCGATGAGCTTCGTCTCGTCCTCAATCTCCTTCTTGATGGCATCTACGTCTTGGGTGGCGCCCTCAAGATACTTCGTTCTCTCCTTTAGTCTTCCAAGGAGCGTTGAAGTGTTGTCGGTTGCGACCTTGTAATCTTCAATCCTCAGCGCCTTCCGTAGTGTTTGCAGTCTCTCATCGGGTTTTTTCAGGATGACTTCTTTCATCTCCTCTTGTGGAGTGAAGATGGCGTAACGGTAGATTACGCTCTGCGCTCTCGGATTGGATGGTTCGTTGAAGCCTAGGATCTGGAGAACTCTCTCCTTCAGTTCGGAAGCGGAGAGAACGGCTTTCCCATTTGGCCCGTCGATGTAGCATTCGTCCTGCTGAGCGATTCTGCCTTTCTTGACGAGGCTTCTGTGAACCTCGTACTCTTCCCCATCGACTTCGAAACGAAGGGCGACCCGACCGCGTTTGGCGCCGTTTCTCAGTAGCGATGAGGATTTCATGTCGCCGAGACCGAAGAGCGCGAACTCGATCGCGTATAGTATCGTGGATTTTCCGGACGCGATGTCGCCTTCAAACAGAATCGTGCCAGTTGGGAATTGAATACGTGTCTCATCCTTGTAGCTCCGTACGTTCTCAAGTGTCAGAGTTTTGAGCATCATTCTGACAGCGCCTCCTTCAAGCCCAGCGTCTCAACTGCGGCGTTGATGATTCGAGTTTCGTGGCTTCCCTTGGTCTCATTCTCCTTCTTCGCTTGCTTTAGGACGGCCAGTAGGTCTCGTGAGATTTGGACGCCAGAGTCACCTTTCAGCTTGGGGTTTGAGATTCTGACGGTTCCAATGTTCTCTCTGAAGAGTCTCTCCTCGATCTTGTGAACTTCCTCGCCCATGCCGGCAACTCGTATCGCGCTGTACTCTTTCGAGGTCAATCGCTGATAGTTGAGCAGAACCTCAAGCGCACCATTCTCTCTCAGCGTCTTCCTTATCCGTTGAAAGTCTATCTCGGAGGTTTTGCCGCCTGACATTTCTCCCGAAGCCCTTAGAAGGATCAGCCGGTCGCTCAGCCGATCACCCTTTTCGGCATGCTTCAGGAGATCCTCCTGGACATTCACCGCGGTCTTGCCGTTAGCATCGTATTCGATTAACTCGTAACCACAAATCGAGACCGGTACAAATTCGATCTTCTCAACTTTGGTAGTGAAATTGACGATGAAGAAGCCTCGCTCTTGGCCTCTGGCGGTAGTCTCTAGGTCGCGATAGTCGGCGCCGAAAGGTGTCCCCGGATATGCAAGATTGTACCCGTACTCGTTGCTGAGAAGTTTCTCGTGAATATGTCCCCCAGCATAGTAAGTGAAGCCTTTCGGCAAACTCGACAGAGGGATTGATTCCGATTCGGCGGCATACTTTGGCTTGTATTCGCTTACGGCGCCGTGCATCACAAAGATCTTGAAACCTTCCTCTCTTTCCAGCGAGGCCCTGTCCAGTATGTTGTAGTATTCTTTCTCGATTCCTAGCCTTCTGCCTGAGATACCGCATAGTTTCGCTTTGGTTCGATCATCGACCTGAAACTCAAGCTGTAATTTACCCCCAACCATCTTGCCCTTTGTTACTTTCTTGAAGAGGCCGGCACTTTCGATCAGGTCAACGATCGAGGTCTGGGTCGGGCTGAAGTCGTGACTGCCGTAGACAACGTAGAATGAGATGCCTTTCTTTGTAACTTCTCTGATCTTCCTTACCGCTGCATTCGCTAGTGCCATGTCTGGGATGTTTGAGTCGAATAGGTCGCCGCTTACTATTACGAAATCGACTGCCCGCTCGATGCAGATGTCCATTGCTCGTGTGAATGATTTGAGCGCGAGGTCTTGGAGAACTGGCTGTCTGAAGGCGCCGATGTGAATGTCCGATAAGTGAGCGAAGCTTGCCAACCCAGTCTACCCAGTGTACTCTAGCTCTGACTGTTTCCGGGAACTCCTCTGTTCCTTAACGAGGTCCTCAAACAACGGTATCTGTATCGGCACGGCGAATCTTGTGAATATGCTGGTGACTATCGCTTCGCCCTTGTCGAGGCTGGCTATCATCTGGTCGTCGTCTTCGAGGTCTTGAGCAGCGCTATCTATCACCGCACGTCTCTCCGTAGCCATCTCGTTTCCAAGAACAATCTTCGTGTTAATGTTCGTCAGAATATCCCGAGGAATCACGCTCGTAAGCTGAGTTATGGCTATGAGCCCGACCTTGAACTTTCTACCCTCCCGGGCGATCTTGCTGTAGATGTTCTCACCTGCCTGCAGCCTTTCACCGCCTAGTACCCGTGGTGCTTCCTCTATCACGATGCTTACGGGAAGTTTGTCTGCAAGTTTGCCCTCAGCTTTGCTGTTCTGGTAACTGTCGAGGATACTTGTTGCGATCATGCTTCCGATTAGAAGCTCGGCTTCGTCGCCGATCTTCGACGTATCGATAACGACGACCTTGCCATCCTCGAGCGCGCCTACGATTTCCTTGACGGTGGATTCGCCAGCGGTGGCGCTGAAGAGCCTATTCCTGCAGGCGACTTCTCCATCCTTGATGTGGATGGATAGTTTGGTGTTGATGATCCGCTGTAGGACACCGCGCGTTACGTCCTTTACGCCTTCTATTGTCTCTCCTCTGAGAATCTTCTCTATCCAATTTTCCCTGAATTCTGCGTAGTATCTTCTCACAGCCTGATCCTGAGCCTCAGTGAGGGATATGATTCCGTCGAGGTGAGCAGGCTGGATGGTCTTGAGACTGATTGCGAGCGTGCTCGTGCCGGGCAGCGGATTCACCGAATAGTACGACAGGCCCTCTCGGGATTTCGGATGATCCTTGAGTCCCATGCCTGTTCTGCCGTAGTACTCGTCATGGGCGTCGAGGACTAAGACGCCAAACTTGTCTTGACCGATAATGCTCCAGAGCATGACTTTGACTAGGTTGCTCTTGCCTCTGCCGGTCGCCGAGGGGACGAGTATGTGATGAACCAGAGCCTCCGACCCATCCAAGTAGACCGGCACATCCATCACCTTCGAGCCACTACGGACTTTGCCGAGATAGATCGGATTCTCCGGCTTGCTCAGGAATTGCAGGTCTTTCGCTTCTACGTGCCTTACTATTCCGAAGAAGTCTGGAAGCGTCTTTGGCGCCTGAGTTTTGCTCGTAACTCGTAGGACCGCCTTCGTCTGTGCCAATACGTAGTTCCTCAGCTGCGGTTCGAAGAACTCTAGACCGACGCCGAAACCTTCCAGCTTCAGGCCGGCAAGCTGCTCCCTTGCTAGTTTCGAGATTTGGCTACCGTACAGGAGATCGTAAACTTGGATTATGAGGTAGCCTTCAGCATCTTCGACTACGAGCAGGTCTCCGAGCTCGATCTTCTCGCCGCTCTTTTCCCTTATGAGGATCTTGCCTACTTCACCAGCAACTATCTGCCCGCAGACCGTCATGCCTAGGAAGCCTCCCTTAGACCATTCAAGACGTCGTGAGCGTCGGTTGACTGCATGTGGCGAATGAACTTCGCGGCTGAACCGAGCTTGGAGATCTCAGAGAACAACATTACGCGATACGTCTCCAGTTCCTCAAACCTAACACGAGCGTTGTCATCTGCGTCGATGAGGCCATAAGGATAGCCAGGGAAACTGAGGTCGCTCGCGTTGATCGACAATTCGCTGAAGATCTCATTCAAGTCCTCAGGGCTGAGCGATCTAAACTGTCCTGAGTGGATCTCGTATCTGAAGATGCGTTGCGACTGATCGCTGAGCTTCAACAGGAAGATTGTCGCTTGATGATCCGTACTAAGTGAATCCGCTATAGGATAATAGTACCACGTCGGTCCGACTTCGTTGTCCATAGCGAGCCTTCTAACAGCGCCCGAGAGGGATAAACCGGTTGTAGTGAGAAGGCGACTAGTCTTCGAGAGTCCGGTACAAAGGACTCCTTTTTCGTTGGCTGTCGTGTATACGGCTCTGGCATACTTGGACTCGTTTGGAAAACCCGTCCAAAGCGTACCATCCATGACCAAGATGTCCTGTGGATCAAGCTCATTCTCGAGTATTTGTTTGGCGCATTGCCATTCAGCGAACCTTCTCGTTATGGAAGCGACGCGGCGAATATCTGCACGCGCATTGCCTACCATGATTCTTCTATCCGACGAGTTGAATGAGAGGTCGGACGAATCGGGAACAAACTGAGCACACTTCTCATTCGCAGGAAACACTGAAGTGTGGTAGTATATCCCTCCCTTTCCAAAGTCTGCGTGTGTGACTGAGATGAACTCGATCTTATTCGGCAGCGACTTGGGTTGCGTCATCTTCGCTCTCGCGAACATGTTGAAGTAGGTTCTGTTTAGCTGGACCGAGAAGTTTGGTGCACCGATGAGTTCTTGGCTTCCTCCATCTACGAAGGCGAGTCTCCGGCCACTCTCGACTCGTTGAATTGGTGTGAGGTACTTGGGATTCAGGGGATACGGTCGGTAGTTGTGATGGCCTAGAAACGGATCACCAAGCTCCTGCTCAACGATCCGGCGGTCGAGGTCCTCAGCGACTCTCTTCACAACCTCCCCAATCAAAGAACGTCATCTCGTAGTCTGTCTGCAGTCTATCTAACTCTTTAGACCTTTCAAGTAGAGAGTGCCTGTCTTGAGATCAAGAGAGATGAGATTAAGTAAACCAGGCCTCGCACTGAGGACAATTGCCAAGACACATTGAGATGATCTGATCTATGTTCCCTAAACTCTCCAGAGTAGCGTGCAGTTCTCCAAAGGACCTCGTGGACTATTGGGAGCAGTTCTACGAAGATTCGAAGCAACATCCGGACGCCCAATTCCTAGAGCACTTGAAGTGGAAGAGTGGAAGACTCACCGCAGACGATGTCAGATATCTGTTTCGCTGGAAATACAGGCCAGTCCCTAGCTGGGATCCTCATCCAGTCATCAAACGCTTACGCGAATTGAACGAGCTGAGGTTTAAAGAAGGCCGCTCTGTCGCCGAATTCGCCAAGGCGTTCTCGAAAGGGGGACTGGTCAAACGCTTCTTCATATGTCACATCATAAGCCCAAGTAAGTATCCGCTGTGGGATCAGTATGTGCTCAGGGCGCACCTCGTGATCTCTGGTCGTGGGGACGAGGTTGATCAGGCAGACCGGCTGATCCAAGATGACAGTGAGTACGAATCCTATCGAACCGACTTCAATCACTGGGTTACCCAGGTGCCGAGTAGGACAAGGAACTCCACAGAGTATCCGCCATTCCGCAGACTAGACCGCGCCTTGTTTGCCATGGGAAAACACAGCCAAATTGTCCTCCGTTCCGTATAACGCCAAGTGGCTAATAGCGACCAGAGACTGTGCAGAGGGTAGCCGAATGAGGGTCGAGCGTGTCGTCCGCTAGTACTTGGCAAGGCCGACTAGAATGTCCTTGTAGTGGCGCACGATTTCCTCTACCAAATCTTCTTGGACCTGTTGCGGAGCCATGACTCGAGTTCCTTCTTCGACACCTCTCCACGAGCAACTAGTATTTGGTCGCGCAGGCTCTTGGATTTCCCGGCCATTATCACGTCATCACGTGATCGAAGCAGAGGCACGCGCTCCGCGGGGGTCAGGGAAGCAGTAGCGGCTTGGAACGCTGTTTCATCGGCTAGCTTGACCATGAGCTGAGAAGCCAGCTTTTTCATGTTCAGTCTGTACAGTCTGCTTTGGCCGACCTTTTTCTCAATTAGTAGACCTGCCTTTTCGATTTCCGGCCAGACTCTGTTGAAGCTTCTCCATGAAACGTAGCTGTTGCGGGCAATCTCGCTCTTGTTGTATTCACTGGAAATCGCATAGAGTGTAAGAAAGTTCCAGATCCGCGTTCTGGCTGTATCCCCAAAGAGATCGATTATGGGGCCTTGGTTTCTCTCGATCGGCCTATCTGTTCTCAGACGGTTTGGCATGAACAGGACCCTGGCGGTTATGGGATATAAACCTAGTGCTTCTATGCTATGGCAAAAAGGACACAAATCTCTTTCTCGACAACCCCCCTCATTATGCTGGCATCCTTTGGCCTCCGACGCTGACAATCGAGCATTCATACTCCGTAAGATGCTCTACCACGGATACGTGGGCGGAAAACACACAGACATCGAAAACCTGCCTAAGGGAAAGCCCACCAGTGAGCATGGTGACATAATGCGAGCCGTCAAGGAGCTCATTAGAGATGGGTGGATACTACCCAAGAGAGTTCCCTACGGTAGCAGAACTCACGTATCGATCAATGCAAGAGCTCTGGCAGAAATAAGAGCATTCCTAGACGAGTGGCTTCGTGATTCAGGATCACATGCGATCGGCTCCTAAGCGGCGACGACTGGCAAATCGATCACAGAAGACCGAAGTGCTACACGCCTCTTGGTCTCCGAAAGTGACTTTCAGCCCACTAGCGGCAACCATGAGATACGAACAATGCTTGTTGGCACCAGTCTAGAATAATGAGCATATGGCCGGAAAGGATTTGCGCATCTCTCCGCTTTCCATTTGCCCATGATGTCCTAATACCAGATGGCGCTTTTCCAATTTAAGGGCACGTCAGTGAAATTCAGTGTAGTGGTCGAGAGGGACGAGGACGGATACTACATCGCCTCAGTTCCGGAGCTGCCTGGCTGTCACGCTCAAGCGAGAACACTTGACGAGCTGACGAGTAGGGTCAAAGAGGCAATTGAACTATACCTAGAGACAGAAGGCACCAAAACCGAAGGCAAGATCGAGCTGATCGGTGTTCAATTCATCGAGGTCCCTCTCAAGTGAGCTTAAGACCCATGCCAATTCACGAATGGAATAGCGTTCAGGCCTATGAAGTCCTTCTTGGATCTTGCTGGATCTGGTGCTGAGAAGGCAACGGTTGCGGAAATGAAGCGCTTACTGGACAAGTTGAGGGAAGAAGATGTCTAAAGCGGTGCATGATACGTGTTTCTTCGTTGAACACTTCTACAATTCGGATTCTGGTATGAAGAGAAGAATAGCGGAGGAGATGAGGAAGACTAAGAACCGGTACATCTCATCCATAGTCATCCGCGAAATATGTGCACTATCACTCAAGAAGGAGGGAACTATGCACTAGCGTTGCATGTAGCCTTTCTCTCTATGAAAAAGATCGGTCACGTAGACAACATTGTCCTCTACCACGTATATCGCTCGGTATTCACCGATCCTCAATCGAAAGAGATCTTGTCTTCCTTTGGTACCAGCCAGTCTCGCAATGTCCGCGCCGGAGCGGGATTGAAAGGGGTCCTTCTGCAGGTTGCGTAAGGCTCTGATGATTCTTGAACGAAGTTCGGGGCTCATTCTGGATAGAGCTTTCACGACTTCGCGGTGAAGTTTCACTTCGTAAGGCATCAGATCTCGTCCAATGAGATGAAGGCACTCTTGTCCTTCAAGCGCTCGTACTGTCGTGTCATGAACTCTTCATGCTCAGCTATCAAGATCAGTCGCCTCAGGACCTGATCGTAGGTCTCACCTTTTCTTCCAAGAGACCTTAGGCGCTCTCTGGTTTCCTTCTCCAAGGGAATCGTGGTGATCATCGAAACTTGACCCGTTAAACACGAGAGAGTATGAGTTTCTTATAACTATTTATAATGGGTGCCAACCAGAAACAGTCGCCGTTCAAGGCTTTGCGCTGAGTCTTTGAGGCGCTTTCGATCCAACTCCAGACACATGAGGCTCCTTGAACTTGCCCAGCTGCTTCAGAAGGGAGACCTTCTCCCTAGCATCATAGAGAAGTTCGACTAAACCGAGATACTTCCCATCTTTGTCAAATACGGAGAAGAAATCCTCTTCCAAATATCGCCCTTGATAGTTGAGAATTTGGCGCTCAAATCTGTGCTCAGAATCTTTCCGAAAACTGTCAATGAATTCACGGACTTTCTCTTCAGATGTTTGTGGGTGGCAGAGAAGAATAGACTGGCCTATCCTTTCTTCAGGTTTCTCATTGAGCATTCTTCCGGCTTCGCGGTTGAAGAAAACGATCCTGTCGCCAGGATCGATCACGACCATCCCGACGTCTATGCTGTTCAACATGTTCTGCAGGAGTTCGAGCGTTCCGACCACTCTAATCGTCCCACCTGATGCTTGCCGTATGTCATAATCTAATAAGATTGGAGATCAACGGTTCCGACGAATCTGCGGGACATGAAACCGACTGTTAACAGTCGCAACGTCTTTCAAATTGCGGGTGACGCCGGCCGGAGATTTGAAAACTCGTCGCCACCCCCCTTAGATTCAGGCTTCATGCGGTGAATGGGACGGAGTATTCAGGGTCTTGCTGACTTCACCTGCCCAACTGTCGCTAGAATGGCGCAC
>Ga0315281_10007222_pt1 | contig 15685 bp, 7 predicted proteins | sample YL17G07_0_MG_FD_204540 | JGI IMG/M metagenome (GOLD analysis project Ga0315281, IMG submission 204540) | Sediment microbial communities from Yellowstone Lake, YNP, Wyoming, USA - YL17G07_0 | ecosystem: Environmental > Aquatic > Freshwater > Lake > Sediment | place: USA: Wyoming | collected...
AAGAACGGCACTGAAAAGAGCATCGAGGCGGACGGCGCGAAGAACTGGCTTCCCCATTGCGCATAGACATCCCCGCGGTACACCACATCCCCGGTATGAATCACGAACATGGGATTGCTGTTCAGTACGCCGTCGGCGATCGCCTGCTGAACGGTGGTATCCGGCGTGAGCGTATCGCCGGCCTGGGAGTCGCCATAGAACGAGAAGCGGAAGAACGACGTGTCCGGTGCGATTGCGGTTGGGAAGAGATGGTCGGCGCTGGAGGTGGCGCCGGTGGTCACCATGTAGTGGTAGTTCGTGTCCGCCGTTAAGCCGGTTAAAGGCACATCGTGGAGGTAAGTGCCGGTGCTGAGCAGGGTGCTGTAATCCCCCTCGACGGAAGAGCCGTATGACGCCGTCGGGCCGTAGTCAACGCGGCTGTCCGATCCAGTGTCAGTCTCCCATCGGACACGAATACCCGACGGCGAGACATCCTGGAGATACGGCCCCTTCAGTATGGTTGGAGGAGGGATCGCAGCCGCCGTGCCAATCACGGCGAACGAAACCGATACCACACCTACGCACACGACAAACTTCATATGCACCTCCTCTGCTTTTTCCGACATATACTATACTATCTGATGACCGAATACTCAACCAGGGAGCCCGGCAGATGTAACTGTTGGCGTCGGAGCTCAGTCTGGAAAAACCCAAGGATAGAATCTCTACCTGATAATGTGCACCATTTTTTCGCACTCTGCAAAGAACAGGCCTCTTGCTGGAAGAAAATCCATGGTCAAAAAAATCCGGCGTCAGACCTTTACTATACACTTCAATGACTTTTGTTGACCCCCTGCACACCCTGACGCAATTCTGGCGCATTTGAAGTTTTACCGTCGCGACAAAGTCGGGACGTTTTTTAAACTAAAAGAGGATTCCCAGCATTTCTGCCAAGAATCCTCAGTTCGATTTGTTAAAAATGGCTCGTTGGTTGGACGAACTTCGCAACTGCTTTCTATACGAGAACATCATCGAAACCAACCCGTGCTTTCAGGCAGTAGAACTCACGTTAGCAAGATTATAGACCGAATCAAAATCGAGGTCTATTCTTGACCTGCCCCCTAAAAACGGTATCAATTACAGTTATAGAACAGTTCACATTCGTTATCAAGCGGGTTGTCCAGGTCATTGGTCCTGAGAGGTGGCCCTATTCGGAGTCGATACGAACTATGCGCCGGTCCTTACGGCCTGCTGGCTGTATGCGGAAGCCAGGCAGGGTTCCAGAGACATGCAGCGGCTGGGGATGACAGCTTGAGGCCTGTCGACGCTGGAAATGAGAAGTATCGCAACCCCGGTGAGGAAGTGTTACTCACTTAGCGATCATACGATAACCGATGCCAGGTTCAGTCTTGATGAGACGTGGCTGTGCCGGATCCCTCTCGGTTTTCTTGCGAAGATGGTTCATATATACACGGAGGTATTGCGACCTCTCTTCTGCATCAGGCCCCCAGACTTCGCGCAACAATTGGCGATGGGTTACGATCCTCCCCAGATTTTGAGCCAGTACCCGTATAAGAGCATACTCTGTCGCTGTCAGACGGACTTCTTTGCCAGCTATCGAAACTGTCCGCGAAAGAAAATCAATGCGCAGCGGTCCTGATTCAAAAACCGCTTCTCCCGGCGCTACGGCCGAATGTCGCAGGATCACGCGAAGGCGCGCCATCAATTCGTCCGTATGGAACGGTTTAGTGAGATAATCGTCTGCACCGATATCCAATGCCTCGACCTTCTCCTCTATGCCCTGCCTTACGGAGAGTATCAAAATAGGGACCTTGCTCCATTCGCGGAGGCGTTTGATAACCTCTGTCCCATCCATGTCGGGAAGGCCTAGATCAAGGATAACCACATCCGGACGTCTGAAAGCGACGGCGGCCAGCCCCTCCTGTCCGGTTCGGGCTTCATGGATCAGATAGCCCTCCGCCTCAAGCGCTAATCGGAGGAGGCGTTGTATCTGCCTCTCATCGTCGACAACCAGTGCGACTGGCTTGTTTTTCGTGCCCATCATGCGTTTTCGTCTATCTTCCTGGTTTCCACAGGAATGCGTACGGTAAAAGTTACTCCGCGTTCCGGATTGTTCTCAGCTGTCACCTCTCCATCAAGCGCCTGCACCAGACCGCGCACGATAGACAGGCCAAGCCCGATGCCGCCGGGGGGGGCGTTAGGACCGCGGTAAAACTTGTCAAATACGCGATTCATCACCTCGGGGGGGAGCCCCGGACCTTCATCCATCACCCGAAGGATGAGATGGCCGCCGTCCATGTGTGCCGCTATTTTGATCTGCGTCTCTTCAGGGCTGTAGAGCGCAGCGTTCGACAATAGATTTATGAGCGCCTGCTCCATAAAACCCGGATCTATTTTGACGGAAGGCATATCATCCGGAACTGTTACGCTGATACGGTGTTTTGAAAGCGCGTCACCCAACTGCTGACACGCGGAATCTATGATTTCATCCACATCACACCAGACCTTTTCAAGCTTGTACCGTCCGGATTCGATTCGTGTCATGCTCAACAAGTTGTCAAAAATGCCACTCAAACGGTGGGATGCGGTATCTATTTCCTTGAGAACGCGCCGCCCTTTTTCCGCTTCCTTGATGTGATCGAAAAACAAACCCAGTTCGCGGGTGGCCGTCTGGATCACAGCCAGCGGCGTTTTGAGCTCGTGGGAAACGCAGTCAAAGATGGTTTTATATAACTTATCCGATTCTTCAATCAACCGACTGCGACCGGTCTGCTGGATCAGCCAATAGCGTTCAACCATGACCGCGATCTGATCCGCAAATGTTTCCAGCAATTCGCGTTCATCCAGCGCCAGGGACCGCCGGTTGCGAAAATGAACCGTCAAAACACCCACCTTATTCTTGGTAGTTTGCAGGGGTAGATGCAGGGAATCGGCTTCGGGCAACGTGTCGGTAAAACGGCCCGAAGGCTGTCCATGCATTAAGGCCCAGATAGCCAAGCTTTTCTCTTTGTCACTCATAGGCCAGGTGCTGGCAGGATGGGGACGATCGCTGAGTTGGCCGTTCTCTCCGACCAGGAAGATCGCGCATTGCGCATGAAACGCATTCTGGATTTCCTGGAGCGCCCGGCGCAAACCCTCATCCAGCGTCGTGCTCTCGACAACCCCCTGTGCAAGTCGATACAGAGCGGCGGTGCGTTGCTCGCGCTTACGCTCAGCCATTTCCCTGAGGCGCAGTCTGGCAGTCAGTTGGCCTATGACCAGGGCGACCATGAAATACATGATAAACATCAGCGCGTCGGGAAAATGAGATATTCGGAACGTGAACACCGGTGGGATAAAAAGATAATTCCAGAGCAATGCGCTGGCGGTCGCTACCAGCAGCATCGTCACCCGCCGCAACTTCGTGGCGAGTAAAACCACCAGGGTGAGATAGATCAAGGCGATTGCCCAGTAACCGGTGATTTCCCTCAGCAGCCAGCAGGCCCCGGTGACGGCGACGACCGACAGTGCCCCGATGCCGATTTCCATCGCCCATGGCCTGAGCTTTATTGTTTTCCAGGCTGACGGGCGCGGGCGCTCCTGTCCCTGCTCAGCTCGCACCACACACACATCAATAGAGCCGCTCCGACGGATCAACTTCTGCACCAACGATCCGCCCCTAAGGAACTCTATCAGGGGGCTCCTTGGAGGCTTGCCAACTACAATCTGCGTAACGTTCTCTTCTCGCGCCACGCGCAGAAGCGCGCTGACAAGATCATGGCCGGCGGTAGAGATCACGTGCGCGCCCAATTGCCGGGCCATGGAGAGAGTCTTCGCAAGCCGCAATTTTTCCTCTTCGCTCAAAGAGACGGCAGACTCCACATAGACAGCAACCCACGGCGCGCCCAGTGCAGATGCAGTGCGCCGTGTCCAACGGATCAATTCCTCAGAGAAAGGGCTCGGCCCGAGGGCGACCATGAGTTTCGCATTGGTTCGCCACGGTCCCATAATCTGGCGGACCGCCATGGCGTCGCGCAGGTCCTGGCTGACGTGCTCCGCGGTAATCCTGAGCGCCATTTCGCGCAGGGCTGTCAGGTTCTCCACCTTGAAAAAATTGGCGGCGGCTGTCGCCATCATGTCGCCAATATACACCTTTCCCTCAGAGAGGCGTTCGCGCAACTCTTCCGGGGTAAGATCCACCAATTGTATCTTGTCAGCCTGATCCAGAATTGAATCGGGGACGGTTTCCCCAACCGACACGCCGGTTATCTGTCGGACAACATCCAGGCGGCTCTCTACATGTTGAACATTCAGCGTCGTGCAAACATCTATCCCTGCGTCCAATAATTCCAGGACATCCTGATAACGCTTGGGGTGGCGGCTCCCGGGTGCATTACTGTGCGCCAGTTCATCTACCAGCACGAACTGAGGTCTTCGCTTGAGAACTGCGTCCAAATCCATTTCCTTTAAGATGACGCCCCGGTACTCAATCGGCTTGAGAGGTATGATCGGCAGACCCTGCAATAATGCCTCGGTCTCAGGTCGGCCATGGGTTTCCACCACCGCGATCGCCACATCAATCCCATCGGATTGTCGATGGTGTGCCACCTTCAGCATGGCGTAGGTTTTCCCCACGCCGGCGCTCATGCCGAGGAAGATTGTGAGCTTCCCACGCTGCTGCGCCGTATCGGCCTGCTGTATGGCCGAAAGCAATGCGTCAGGATTTGGTCTGGTTTCTTCATTCATAATCAGATCACATTATAGAGCATCGAGAGCGACGTTGAGGAGCAAAACATTCACGCGAGGTTCACCCATAAAACCGAACTGCGGCGGCTCGATAAACTCATGCGCAAGCTGTTCCAGCCGTGCCCGTTGTTGAGTCGTGAATCCGCGCTCCCTGGCAACCCGCTCCATTTGAAACACCATAGCCGCCGGACTAATGTGAGGATCCAGCCCGCTCCCGGATGCAAAAAGTAAATCGGGGGGAACGGGAGCATCGAAAGGCAATGCGTGAGCGATGCAGAGGTCCCTGGCACGCTCCTGAACCGCTTGTCTCAGCATTGTGCTGGTTACTCCCTGATTGCTGGCGCCGGATGGGAGCGTTCTAAAATCAGCTGCCGAGGGACGCGGATGAAAATAGCGGGGACTTGCAAATTGCTGAGCAAGAAGGGCGGACCCGGCAGGTATACCATTGCATACAACAATACTCCCACCGGCACTCTCGGGGAAAAGGATCTTTGCCGCTATCGTAACCCCGATCGGGTAGATAATGCCGGTCAGGAGCGTCAATACAAGAAACAGGCGGAACGCTCGCAGAATTATCATGGGCCCAACCTCCAGATTACACAAGCCCCAGCACAACCAGGAGCATATCAATCAGCTTGATTCCGATGAACGGCGCGACAATACCACCGAGTCCGTAAATGAGCATGTTCCTGAGAAGGAGCGCGGACGCGCCTATGGGGCGATATTTTACGCCCCGAAGGGCGAGGGGTATCAGCGCGACAATGATCAATGCGTTGAACACCACCGCGCTCAGAATCGCGCTTTCGGGCGAATGCAAACGCATAACATTCAATTTCGAGAGCGGGCCCGCCCCCGCATTAAACGCATACAACGTGCTGAACATCGCCGGGAGGATAGCGAAATACTTGGCAACATCGTTGGCAAAGCTGAAGGTCGTGAGCGCGCCGCGCGTCATCAGGATCTGCTTGCCGATTTCGACGATTTCAAGGAGCTTGGTCGGGTTGCTTTCGAGATCCACCATATTGCCGGCTTCGCGCGCTGCTTGGGTTCCGGAGTGCATTGCGACACCCACATCTGCCTGCGCCAGAGCGGGTGAGTCGTTGGTACCGTCCCCGATCATTGCCACGAGGTGACCCTTTGCCTGTTCCTGGCGGATGAGTTCCAGTTTGTCTTCAGGTTTCGCTTCCGCCATGAAATCATCAACACCGGCCTCGGCCGCTATCGCCGCCGCCGTCAAAGGATTATCACCGGTGATCATTATAGTGCGAATGCCCATTTTGCGCAGTTGCGCAAAACGCTCCCGGATACCGCCCTTCACGACGTCTTTCAGATGGACAACTCCGAGAATGCGATTGCCATCGGCCACCACGATCGGCGTGCCGCCGCTGCGGGAAATCTGCTCAACTGCTCCCGCCACCGCGGTGGGGTAGAGCCCGGCGTGTTGTTCCACGTAATGCCGCATGGCCTCAGCGGCGCCTTTACGAATGGAGCGCGTGACGCTCCCATCCGCCCCGACGAAATCCACCCCGCTCATGCAGGTACGTGCGCTGAACGGCACAAACCGCGCATGCGGCGCGGCCACCTCCCGCCCCCTTAAGCCATATCGCTCTTTGGCGAGAATGGCTATGGAGCGCCCCTCCGGTGTTTCGTCGGCAAGCGAGGCCAGTTGCGCGGCGTCAGCGAGCGCCAGGGTTTCTATCCCGGGCACCGGCGAGAAAGCAGTGGCCATCCGATTGCCGAGGGTAATCGTGCCGGTTTTGTCCAGCAGCATGACGTCAACATCTCCCGCCGCCTCCACCGCCCGTCCGCTCATGGCGAGCACGTTGTGACGCATCATGCGGTCCATCCCGCCGATCCCGATGGCGCTGAGGAGCCCGCCTATGGTCGTCGGCATCAGGCAGACCAGCAGCGAGACGAGAACCACTATACCGGTTGCCGCGGCCCCCGGCTGATTCGCTGCCTGCTCGCTGTACCACGCAAACGCGGGCAGCGTGGCGACGACAATTATAAAAAGCGCGGTCAGGCTCACCAGCACCACGGAGAGCGCAATCTCATTCGGCGTCTTCTGACGTTTTGCGTTTTCGATCAGAGCGATCATTCTATCCAGGAATGAATGACCGGGCTGGGAAGTCACCCGCACCACAATGCGATCGCTGATCACACGTGTCCCTCCGGTAACGGCGCTGCGGTCTCCGCCGCTTTCCCTGATGACCGGCGCCGATTCACCGGTGATCGCCGATTCATCCACTGTGGCAATTCCCTCGATCACTTCGCCATCCGCCGGGATGATGTCCCCGGCCTCGCAGACCACCTGGTCGCCGGTGCGCAGATCAGCGGCAGGAACTGTCTTCACTCCGCTTCCATGTATCTTATGGGCGACAGTCTTGCTGCGTGTTTTGCGGAGCGCATCCGCCTGGGCCTTTCCCCTGCATTCCGCCAGCGCCTCCGCCCAATTGGCAAACAGCACGGTGAACCACAGCCATAATGTGATTTGAATATTGAATATGGTCGCGCCCCTCAAGAGGCCGAGAGTCACCAGTGCGGCCCCGATCCAGACAATGAACATGACCGGGTTTCTTCGCTGCTCCCGCGGATCCATCTTGAGAACGGCGTCGCACAGGGCGCGCCGCCATAATGCGACGTCCTTAAAAAGCGCGCTGGATTTTGTCGTCATGCTCAATCCTCGACAATCAAAATGTCATACCGTGCAGCATCAGACCATGTTCAACCACGGGTCCGAGAAACAGCACGGGAACAAAGGTCAGAGCCCCCACAATCAGGATTACGCCGACCAGCACAATAATAAACAAACCCCCAGTCGTCGGGAACGTACCGGAACTCTGCGGGGCGGCCTTTTTGCTAACCAGTAGGCCCGCAATTGCAAGAACCGGAATGATCACTCCGAATCGGCCGATCATCATCGCCAATGCCAGTGCCAGATTGTAGAAGACGGTGTTGGCGTTGAGCCCGGCGAAGGCGCTCCCATTATTCTGTGAAGCGGATGTGAATGCGTACAGGATCTCGCTCAGACCATGCGGACCGCCGTTGGCCACACTGGATCGCCCCTGGGTCAAAAGACACGCCACGGCAGAACCGGCCAGGATCATGGCGCTCGGCAGCAGGATCCCTATGATTGCCCAGATCATTTCCCGAGTCTCGACCTTCTTGCCCAGGTATGCTGGAGTGCGCCCCACCATGAGGCCGGCAAGAAATACTGTCAGAATAACGAATAGCACCATCCCGTACAGCCCCGCCCCCACGCCGCCAAAGACGATTTCTCCCATCATCATGTTGCACATCGCGACCATACCGGTTAGCGGCGACATGCTGTCGTGCATCGCGTTGACGGAGCCATTTGACGCCGCTGTTGTCGCACACCCCCATAAGACGCTGTTCATAACCCCGAAGCGCGTTTCCTTCCCCTCCATCCAGTGTGAACTCTCGATCATGGGATTGACGCGGGTTTCCGACCACCATGCCACGATGAAACCGGCCATCAGGATGGCGAGCATCGCCGCCAACAGACACATACCATGCCGCCGACTGCCGACCATCAGGCCGAACATATACGTGGAGGCGGCCGGGATTAGCAGAATGGCGAGCATCTCGAGAAAATTGGAAAAGGGGGTAGGATTCTCAAATGGATGTGCACTGTTGACTCCGAAGAATCCGCCGCCATTTGTGCCCAATTGTTTGATGGCGATTTGCGATGCGGCGGGTCCGAGTGGGATTATTTGCGAGCCGCCTTCCACCGTTTTAACCGGGACATAGGGCGCGAGGGATTGCACAACCCCCTGGCTGACCAAAAGGAGAGCGAGGATTATCGAGAAAGGAAGCAGCACATAGAGTGTAGTCCTTGTAACATCAACCCAGAAGTTACCCACCGTCTTTGCACTCTGGCGCTTCAGTCCGCGCGCGAGCGCCAGCAGCACCGCCATCCCCGTTGCGGCGCTTAAGAAATTCTGCACGCACATGCCAAGCATCTGTGTTAAATAGCTCATTGTGGACTCACCCGAATAGGCCTGCCAGTTTGTGTTCGTCATGAAACTGACAGCGGTGTTGAATGCCAACCAGAATGGCACGCCAGGCAGTTTCTGGGGATTCAACGGGAGAGCGGATTGAAACAACTGCAGCATCAGCAGAACAGCAAACCCTATGCCATTGAAAACAAGGAGGGAGAACGTATATTCCTTCCATGTCATCTCGTGAGAAGGGTCGGTACCTACCACTCGAAGAAGGCTTTTATCCAGCCTTACGAAAGAATTTGACGTTCCCCGGCGATCCTTCCCGAGCACTCTGTATATGTATGAGCCCAGGAGCGGCGTGAGGAATATCAGACTGCCAAAATAGAAACTCGCCTGCGCAAATTCGATTGATTTCACGCGATTATGTTACGCCGATGGCTGAAATGGTGGTAATAAAAAGGGGGTATGAAGGCATAAAAAAAGTGTTAATTCCGCATATCCTCGTTTATAAAAAAACCGGGGGAGGAGTAGAACATCGTGCAAGGAAAGCCATGCCATCGGTCCGGGTATTACAAGGAATATGATAAGCACAGAGGGAGTGAATGGTATGTCTTCCAAATTGCGGAACCCGCTAAAAATGCAAGAAAAAGGGCCCTGGATATCTCTATCTAGGGCCCCAAGACTGGTAGCGGGGGCCGGATTCGAAGTCGATTCGTACAAAGCACCTGTCCTTACGGTCCGCTGGCTGTATGCGGGGGCAAGGCAGGGTTCTAAAGATATGCAACGGGTTGGGTTGGCGCAGTATAAGGCGACCCCCGACCCCTAAAGTACGAAGAATAGCGTCACAAGCGTTGTTGCGTCACTCACGCCACAGCCTTAGCCCATTGGGCCTACTAACAAAACCACAAAATCAGTGCGTCTGAATGCGCAGTTTAGTTGCCGGTTCCCTTTTCAATCTTCATCAACAAGGTCAATTTGGAAGATCAATCACTCCTTGCCAGCCTCTTCCCATGACCTTTATCTGTGATTTTGCTACCAGATTAGTTTTGAAACCCTACGCGCCCGCGCGCCCGAACCGCCGTGCCGTCACACCCTCTGTGCTGCAAACTTCCATAACGCTCACCTAAAATCCTTCTTCGACACTTTGCGTATCCTGTGGTGTTGGCAGTCCACAACGTAGATCGCCTCACCCTTCTTCTCAACCGCGATCCCCATGGGGAACGAGAGGAGCGGCTCCACTCCCTCCACCGGCTTCAGCACCCCCAGGAGTTTCCCCTTCTGCGAATACTTGAGGATGCGATTGCCCGGCGGATCGGTGAGGTAAATGTCGCCACGATCATCAACATCCAGATACGGCTCGTTGTAATACCCCTGCTGCCAGCCGTCAACCTTGAACTCGCTCATGTAATTCCCCTCTTTGTCAAGGATCTGCACCCGTTTGTTTCCTGTATCGGCCACGTACACCTTCCCTTTTGGATCTATGGCAACACTGTTGGGGCCATTGAACTCTCCCTCCCCCTGGCCCCTCTTCCCGATCACTTTGAGCTGCTCCCCTTTCGCGGAAAACAACTTTACCAATCCATTCCCGCTATCCGCAACCCAGATACCCCCCCTCCCGTCCACCGCGATGCCGCGCGGGGCGTAGAATCCCCCCTCGAAATGCAAAATATATTTCCCGTTCCCGTCGAACACCTGAATGCGATTGTTGAACGTGTCCGCCACGTACACCTGCCCCTTCGCATCAACGGCCACGCCGCACGGATCTTTGAACTGGCCGGGACCTTGCCCTCCCTCGCCCCAGGCGGCAACAAACTTGCCCAAGCGATCGAATTTCTGTATCCGGGAGTTCCGGAAATCGGCGATATATATATTCCCCTGGGCATCCATGGCAATGCCGCGGGGCTCGTTAAACTGCGCTCCCCATGTACCCATACCTCCCTCGATCATATTCAGGGCTAGAATTTTTTCCGCCCTTTTTACCTCTTCCGGGCGCGTCAGCCTTCTTGCCCCTGAGGGAACACACAGCTCCACGTAGTCCATATTTGTCTCAGGTATGTGGAATTTTTTCGCACTTACTCCCTGATAGGTCATCTCGATAGCGCGTATTAGATTCTCGGAGTTCGGGCTTTCCTGGAGAATGAAAACCCTCTCATCACGTCCTTCCTTCTCATACCTTTGGAAATTAACCCATGAAGGATCCATAAAAGAATCATGAAAGGGGATATCAAAGCTAAGATATTGAATCGCCTCGATTCCCCAAGAACAAAAAACAAGTACCCTTTCCTCCGGGGCGCTCCGCTTTTTGGCATTCTCTATCATCTGCACTGCATTCCAGTCAAAGATAATGAGCGCCCCGCTATTGTTCTTTCCCAATTGCCGTAGTCGTCCCCACGTCTCACTCATACTGAGAACCAGAACGGCAATAATCCCTACCGTCACGAGCACCCCTTGCCACACCGGCCGACGTGAGGCGAAGACAAACCCTTTATATAGCACATAAGCCGAAATGAGCAGCAGGGGAACCAGGATTCCCAGCAACCTTGTGTAGCTGGGCCCCACATAGCCTGCCACGAAAAAATAGATCAGCGCCCAACAGGAGAGGAGAACAACAGGATCACTATATTCCCTTCTGCACAATCTGCTCCAACACAGAACAATGGCTACTGCCAGAGAGAAGAGAATAACCATGCTCAGCACAAAACCTTCTGGGGAGAGGAAACTACTGTAGAGAAGGTCGTTCACTCCGTCGCCGAAGAATTTATTTGAAATACCCATAAAATTTTCCGGCGGTTTGTGAAAAAAAAGCATCAACGAATATATATAGTTCCCTGCGGCTGAAAAATCTGGCCGATACACATTGTACATGCCGCGCTCCAGAACGGGCCTGAGGCTATTTTCAATGGCGAAAACAGCCGTGATGTAGGCAATGACCGGGGCGATAACTGCCCCCGCAATTCCGCTAACTTTCCGCTTGAGCCCCTGTCCGCAGGCACAGCATACAAAAAAGAAATAGATAATCATAACCCTGAAGGTGGCATATGTCATGAGACCAATGACAGAGAAAATCGCACAGAACAGAAGCCAGCGGTATTTTTCCTTGCGGAAATACCGCAGTAAAAAATAGAACGCAACGCAGTCCACCAGCAGGATATGGGAGGCGCACCATCCTAATCGCCCGTAGAAAACAAGCAGGAAAGAAATGCTTGCGAGCGCAGCGGAGAGGAGCGCCACAGTGGAATTCCATAAGATTTTCCCAATCATGTAAAACATGACTATGAGAAGAATCGAGAAAAGGGACGAGAGAATCCGCACGAGTAACACACTGCACCCGAAGAAAGTGGCGCACAACGCATATACATAGCCGATGGCTGTTTCCCACCTGAAACCATAATCAACAAAGAGACGCAGCTGCCCAGCGGTAAGGTAGCGCAGTGCATTGAATGTGTAAATCCCCTCATCATTATTGAGACCAGGCGGGATGGATTCTAATGCATAAAAGCGTAAAATGACCCCAAGGATAACGAGAGCAGCTAGTGCCATAATGGATAAAACATGAGCGATGCGTGTTCCCCGAGCTAGAGCCATATTGACCCCCATTTATTGTACCACTAAGGATTTGACTCTCCCACAACTACCGGCACAGTTTTTAGAAGGCAGGTCATGGGTTCTACGCAGTGGCGAGATTTGGAACCGATTCGGAGGGCGTCCCTGTTCTGACGGCGCGCTGGCTGTATGCGGGGACTGAACGGGGTACCAGAGATATGCAGCGGGTTGGGTTGGCAGCATAAAGCGCCCCCCGACCCCTAAAGTACGAAGGATAGCGTCACAAGCGTTGTTGCGCCCACTATAGCCGCCCTTAGCCCATCGAGCCTGCTAACAGAACCATAAAATCAGTGTGTCTGAATGCGCAGTTTAGTTGCTGGTTCCCTTTTCAATCTTCATCAATAAAGTCAATGTGGAAGATCAATCACTCTCTTGCCAGGCTTTTCCCATGACCTTCATCTATAATCTCGGCACCAGATCAGTTTTGAAACCCTACGGGGTACTTCGACTCGCAAGACTTCACCTTACGTATTCAATCCTAAAAGAAAAAGGGGCCTCAATAGAGGCCCCTTTTTATAGGCTCCGCATCGTGGATGATGTTAGAACCGTGTTTCAGCGATTGAACCAATACATCCACATACCAGACGTATCTTCAGGTATTCAAGGTGTGTAATCTTACCCCACCCCGTGACACACCATATATTCTATAAGAACGGGTTTTGAAGGATTATTTTCATATGTATTAAGACAAAACTATTTATTGATTTTCTGAATTGTGCTAGCCTCACATCCGAAGGCAGTGCGAGAGTCAAATCGGGACGCCGTGGCGAAAGCTGATGGCGAGGACGGGGAAGGGACTTGGGATAAAGGTCAAATAAACTGACTTCACAGCATTGGAGGGTATTTATGACCCTGCTTCTGACAGAGAGGATTTAATACATATGGAGATTGTTCTCTGGCGTAACTATCTCAGGACCGCAGCGTGGTTTCTGCTAGTTGCTTTGTTATTCAAGAGTGTACTTCTTTTTAGAAAATACGCGCCATGGATTCACGATAACTGGAATGAAGTAGGTAAAGGGTATGCTATTTTTCTTGTTCTCATAGCGTTATCTGCCATGTTGTTCTGGCTTTTTCGTCCTAAAACGAAAGTGGCGGAAACAGAGGGGCAGGCTGTATGGTACATTCTCGCCGTAGCGTGTGGGTTGCTTTTTGCAATTTTCTATCTCCATGATATCACCTACAACCCTCTCGTTTTATGGGGTGAATGGAGATCCTCAATAGGAGCGGCTATAAGAATATGGAATAATCTATCTGTCGGATCATTTTATCCGCCCTCAATTTACAATATTGGAATGGGTTATTTCTATCTGCCTTTATATGCGACCTTTGGAGAAAGCATATGGGCAGCAAAAATAATGTATCTTGTTTGCTGGATTCTTGCTCTTAGTGCACTAACTGTCGTATGGAAACGCTGGTATGGAAACGAGGGAATGCTTTCTGTTCTTGTCATTGTATCTACGCTTGCCTATGGTCTTGCTGTGCAGCGTAATTATAAATGGCACGTCATATCAGTATTGCTCGTGGCGACTATGTTCTGGATTATATCTCAGATAGAACGTCATCAACGGGTTATAGGGTATCTTTTTCTTCTCATTGCTCTTTCGTTTGGAATAATCTGTTATTATATATGTTTTATATATTTAATTTTTATGATTTTTTATCTGTTACTGGGACATGAATCTCGTCCCGTAATCAACCCTATCTGGGCAAGGCAGAATATTGTCTTTTTTATTCTCATCGCAATTACGGTAGTTTTCTATATAGGAGTGCCACCCTTTTTCTCTCCTTCTTTTCTACCTGCATTTATGAAACAACTTCGGATTTCTGGACATTTGACTGGAAATCGACTTACATTCCCATCATTTTACTCTGCAACATTCCTGGAACTCTTTTTTAAAAAAATCAGTTCCATGGCATCATTAACCCTGGTTCTCGGACTTGGCGCAGGGATAGTTAATTTCAAGAAAGACTGGATTGCGAGGTTTTCGATAGTAGGATTCTTTGTGATAAGCATGGTAATCATGTTGACAACTCCGTTTCACGATATTGCTCACGGAAATTATGTTATTGTATTTGTTTTTCTTGTTATGGCATATGGGATATATTCTTTTTTAATCCGCATTCCATGGACTATAGTGCGGCAAATCGTTGTTGTTTCTCTTGCATGGTATCTTGTGTGGCAGGAATATCCAATCTACGAAGCAAATTTCTGGAGCAACGGTTGCTACGCATTGCCAGGCGTCGTCGCTCTTTATGATATGAAAATGTCCGAGATTTCTCATGATAAGGTAATATTTGTCTCAGGGCGCGGTACAGAAGAAGCATTTCCATTTGAGCTTTTTAGTGATGTTTCCCCAACATATGAATATTCTTACTTATCTCGCAAACTTCTCTGTTGCCGATCATTGGAAGGTTTGCGGCCTGCTATAGAAAGCCTGATAACAACGCCTGCTGCAAAACATGGCTCGATAAAAGCTTACTTAGCTACATCTGTTGACCGAAAACACCTAGATGAAGTACTTAAAGGTTTGCATTATCTGTGTTATGAAATCAGTTATTTTGAACAGGAGTGGCATGGGAAGGTTCCAGTATATAAGTTAGTGATATTGCAGTAAGCGATAGCTCCATAACAATCTCGTGCAAACCTTTGAAAAGAAATTCGGGGAAATTATGGGCCAGTTTCCGAGGGTTTTATGGAAGGAAATTGCCCTACGGGCTTAAAAAACATTTCAAAAAGCGACCAATCTCGCTTGATAAAAACTAAAATCCAATCCATAAAATATTCGAAAAAATCTCTCCGGGTAAATTTTTATTATCCCTTCAAACCAAATGCCTTAACTTCTTTTCAAAGCAGTTCAAAAGAAGCTGAAAAAAGCAGTTGCGCGCGCGTTGTTTCTTTTGAAGACAAAACGAACTGAGGATTCTTGGCAGAAATGCTGGGAGTCCTCTTTTCGTTTAAAAAAATGTCCCGCTGTTCGCGGGACGGTAAAGCTTCTTTTGCGCGCGCTCCGAAAAGCTTTGAATAAAAAAGACTTAGTTCAATTTGTTCTTTGGAATATACGATGTTTTTGATGAATTTTTTGACCCCTTTTCGGCGAGTCCTTTGATTATGCCAGCCCAAAATCTCGTATCAAACTATGAACAGATGTGAGATGCTCCTGTAGATCGGAAAGTTTCTCGAATTGAAGAAGCTTTAAATGATCGGCAATCTCATGAAAAGTTCCGCTTAGCAATTCACGTACTTTAGGCACGCTTTCTTTGTCTATTACAAGGAAGATCTTGCACCATGTTGCAGGCTTCAGGGTCAGACCTCTACTATACACTAATATTAATTCGATAGAATGTGAGATAAGAATATTTTCCCCTGCGTGACTTATTTTGCCCCGCTAATC
>Ga0315281_10007223_pt1 | contig 15685 bp, 21 predicted proteins | sample YL17G07_0_MG_FD_204540 | JGI IMG/M metagenome (GOLD analysis project Ga0315281, IMG submission 204540) | Sediment microbial communities from Yellowstone Lake, YNP, Wyoming, USA - YL17G07_0 | ecosystem: Environmental > Aquatic > Freshwater > Lake > Sediment | place: USA: Wyoming | collected...
CCCGATGCCTTAGAAGCCTAGCTATTATACCATGCTAGCTAAACAATAAGTCAAGAAAACTTTTTGACGGCTTAGTGCCGCTTCGGCACCTGACTCCAGTCGCCCCAGACAATCTTCTCTGGGTCTTTGACCAGGTCTTTCTCTTTAGCTAGTTCACGGATCTTTAGCAGGGTCGCATTAATCTCTGGAGTGAGAAACACCCAAGCTGCACTTGAGGGTATCCAATACGGCGAGCTGATGCGCATTACTTGGCATTTCTTTGTGTTGAGGTAGATCCCGAATTTGTCGTGTTGCATCATAGGCCTCCTCGTCAATTTTTTCTTGATACTTCCTGAAGCTTGAGCACAACTTCATTAATCGCCTCATCGGGGGTAGAAGCACCTGCGGTAACACCGATGTGGTGTCGGCCTTGCACCCAAGAAGGGTCGAGTTCTGTGACTGTTTGAATGTGATAAGTGGCAACACCGGTGTCTGCGCAGATTTCGGCAAGACGTCTGGTATTGGCGCTATCCTTGCCACCAATTACTATCATAAGGTCTGCCCTTTTTGCTAATCCAAGAGCTGCCGCCTGATGTCGGCGTGTAGCATCGCATATAGTATTGAAGATGTGTAGCTCGGAGAATTTAGCAGTATCAGAGGCGATAATCCTGGCAACGAAGTTAGCGAAGCGCTCCTTATTCTGGGTGGTTTGACAAAGGATACCCAGGCGTTTAGGCTGGGCGGTGAACTGAGGAATCTCCAGAGAGGCACTCGCATTCTTCCCAGCCCAACCAAGGACAGCTTGAACCTCGGGATGAGAGGCATCGCCGAAAACCAGCACCCAAAATCCCTCTTTCCCTAACTTCTGGGCGACAACCTGAGCTTTGCGCACAAAGGGACAGGTAGCATCGATGACCTTGAGTCCTCGATCCTTTATCAACTTCATGACCTCTGGTCCTACACCATGAGAGGCGATAGCAACGATGTCACCATGTATTTCATCTAAACGCTCTGCGATGCTAACTCCGCGCTCTGCGAGCTTGTCCACAACCTGCCGGTTGTGGACAAGGGCACCTAGTGTTTGGAGCGGCCCACGTTCCTGTGCTGCCTTCTCCACAAGATCGATTGCTCGCCTCACGCCGAAGCAGAATCCCATCTCAGCAGCCTTTTCAATTTTCATTGCTGCCCCTCGGATTGTTCCGGAAATTGTGGTTACCTAGATAGCTGCGAGGCAGAAGCTCAGCGATGCGCTTCATAATCAAGTCGGAGTGTTGGTTTAATCTGAGACGATTCAGTTTGTTGTTCTCGCCTGAGGGAAGGGTGAAGGAACGGCCGATTTTCACAGTAATACGTGGCCGACGTACAATAAAGCCTATTCCTTTGACCTGTTCGCTGCCGCTGATGCCAACTGGAATTATGGGAACGCCTAAATGCGCGGCGATGAACGCAGTGCCAGGTTCCATTTCCTGCAAATGGTAGGGGAAGCTTCTTTTCCCTTCAGGGAACATGCCAAGCACCTGCCCTTTATTGAGCACTTCGAACGCGTAACGCAGTGCCTCTCTATCCAGCTTATCTCGCCTTATAGGGAAGGCGCCGTATGCGCGTACTATTATTCCCATTAGCGATGGACGGAATAGCTCCTGTTTTGCCATGAAGGTTATCCTGCGGGGAACGCTGGCGCCAAGTAGCGGTGGGTCTACGTAAGTCATGTGATTGGCAACTATTATCAGGGGACCCTTCCTGGGAACATTTTCTTGCCCTTCCACCTGCCATCTGGTAAGCGCGATGAGTAAGGCTTTCATGGCGGTATTAGCAGCGTAGTAAAATGGTCTCATTGGACTAATTATATTCGATAATGCCAGCTATTTGCGCCAGCGCCTGTTCTACATCGAACTAAGCCTAGTTTATAAATTATATCTCATCGTGGGCGTCAGCGCAAACCTCAGCTTTGCCTTTTCAGCCAAAAAACAGTGGCAAAGAGGGTCACTCCTATTAAGAAGAGGGAGACGGGGACTATTGTACGAGTCCGGAGTTGGGTCTGGCTGACTGATGGGGAGATTGTTAGGGTTGGTGTAAGCGTGAGCTTGGGTGTGAAGTTGGGAGTAGGAGGGGCAGCAGCAGGAGGTGGAGACGTGGGTATTATTATGAGTGTGGGCGTGAGTGATGCTGAGGGTGTGGGAGTTGGCGTCTGTGTAGCGGATAGCAAACCGTAGCCCGGGGAAGGAACTGGGTTATCCACAAAATCACTGGCCTGGTTTGTATCTAGCCCGGCAGGTTGACGTTCCAGTGAGTGGCCTTCGAGCACATCCTGGCAAGGCGGCGACATTATGGTATTGTCATCGCCGTATGAGAGTGCGTCAATAATCTTCCCCGTTGGGTCTAGCAGGATGATGCGGTCTCCGGTGTTGCTTAAACCGTTGCCTATACTGCCATCAGCCAAGAAGACTATATTGCCGTTGAAGCTGGGAAAGTTGGTGTAGAAGTCAGTTCTGGAGGCGACCACGGCAAAGCCACCTGGAGGCAGAGTTAGAGAGGGGATAGTATCGCTCTCATGATTATCTCTGATTACCCAATCGGTCAGGTCAACTGTCTGGCCAGTGCGGTTGAGAAGTTCCACCCACTCAAATGCAGACTCTATACCTGTCTGAGGTGGGTCATATAGGATCTCGTTGATTACGATGTCGCCTTCATTTGCCGGAGTTGGGTTGGGTGTTAGGGTAGGTACTGGCGCAGGAGTAGGCGATGGTATTGGTATTGGCGTGGGTGTGAATGTAGGCGATGGCGTTATGGCAGGTGTAGTGGTTGGGGTTGAAATAGGGGTCGGTGTAGAAAATGGTGTAGGTGTTATTGAAGGGGTAGGCATAGATGCAGGTGTGGGAGATGGTGATGGTGTTGGCATCTCTGCAGCAGATGGCAAGCCACAGCCCGGCGAAGGAGTGGCGTTGTCCACGAAATCGCTGGCCTGGTTGGTATCCAGCCCGGCAGGTTGGCGCTCCAGGGAGTGACCTTCGGGCACATCCTGGCAAGGCGGCGACATTATGGTATTGTCATCGCCGTAGGAGAGTGCGTCGATGCTTTTACCTGTAGGGTCTAGAAGAGTGAGTCGATCCCCGGTGTTGCTTAATCCGTTACCTATGCTGCCATCAGCCATAAAGACTATGCTGCCGCTGAAGTTGGGGAAGTTGGTGTAAAAGTCAGTTCTGGCGGCGACCACAGCAAAACCACCTGGAGGCAGAGTCAGGGATGTGATGGTATCAGTCTCATGATTGTCGCTGATTCTCCAACCAGTCAAATCGATTGCCTGCCCCGTGCGGTTCAGTAGCTCGAGCCACTCAAAGGCTGCATCTGTGCCCTCCTGTGGAGGGTCATATTGAACCTCGTTGATTACGATGTCGCCTTCGTTTGCCGGAGTGGCGATAGGTGAAGCGGTTGGGGCCTGGGTGGGCATTGGTGTAGCTGTAGGCGTTGGCGTTGAGATAAGAGTCGGCGTGAGTGTGGGGGTGGTAAGAGTTGGCGTTGGGCTGGGCGTACGCGTGGGCGTTGTCCTTAGCGTAGGCCTGGGTGTGTGCGTAGGCGTTGGGGTAGATGTTGGGGTGGGTGTGGATGTAGGAAATAGTGTAGGCGTTGGTGTAGGTGAAGGTGAGGGCGTGGGCGTGGCCATCGGGGTTGGTATTGGGGTAAGAGCAGGGGTAACCGTGGGAGTGGGAGAAGGTGTGGAGGCTGGGCCGATAAAGCTGAAGTCATCGAAGTAAACGGTAGCGGGAGTTGCAGAATGAGGAACGACTATAGCCTTGACTCTGGCCGAGCGTGCACCTTGTGGGGCAGTGACCTCGCTAGCGATCAGAAGGCGATATTGGGGCTGGTCATCCGTCAGGGTAGCGATGGAATCACTGTGAGATATTTCGGTTCCAAAGCCGTCCTCGCTCCCGTACCAGGAAATTCTCAGGAAAACTCTTTCAATATTTGGGTCGTTTTTCAGTGCGTAACCGCAAAATGTATATTTTTCTCCTCCTTGTATCGAAATGGTTTGATAAATCCAGATTGTGCTTATAGTAGCGGAGTTCAGAGCACCGGCATGAACCCCACTCTGGGCTGGAGATTCGACTAGGGAGAGAGAGCCTCCATACGTCGACCACCCAGCAGTGCCATCTTCGAAGCCTGGGTTTGTAAGGAGTAGATTGGGCGAGCATGTCAGGTTAGGGCTATGTGTTGGAGTCGGGCTTGGCGTTGGAGTAGGTATTATTTCTGTGAAGCTCATATCATCGAAGTAGGCAGTGACAGGTTGCCCCGCGTTGGCGAGTCTCACTATCCCCTTTACTTTTGCCGAATGGGCATTCGCTGGAGCAATGAGAGTGCCTGTGGTAAGGAAGCGATAATCAGGAGAATTGTCGGTAAAGCTGGTGGACTCATTGTGGCTGATTTCATTGCCAGAACAGTTTTCGCTCTCATACCAGGAGATTTGCAGAGAAATAGCCCCTTCGTAGATACTATTCTTAACCACCCATCCACCAAAGGAAGAGCTGGCTCTAGGGGAGACACGTATTGTCTGATAAATGTAAGCCTCCGTTTCGCTGGCGATAAAGATAGCGGCTTGACTTCCAGTATGGGGTTTGTCTATGTAGGTCAGAAGGCCACCGTAACTTTGCCAGCCAGTGGTACCCTCCTCGAAGCCTGGGTTTTGTAGAAGGTTATTTAAGCTTTCGGCATGGAGAGTACTAGTTAGTGATACGATGGTTATCACAAGGGTACTAAGGATCGCTATTCGGGAAATTTTCAATTTATAGGGATTACTTTCTTAGAGGATACTCATATATTATCAGCTTCTGAGAATCAGTCAAGTTTTTAATGCAGTGTTTACAGTCTTGCTTGCGCTCTGAAAGGATTTTGTTGAAGATGATGACAGGCGTGCTATAATAGAGCCAGCGAAAGAGCAGAGGGAGGTCAAATCTGGAATCTGCGGAGATAGCCAAGAAGGCTATGGAGGCTGCCCTCGATAAACAGGCTGTTGATATCCTGATGCTGGATATCAGACAGGTGACTTCTTTTGCTGACTACTTCGTTATCTGCAGTGCTGACAGTGACCGCCAGATCAATGCCATCTGCGATGAAATCGATGGGGTATTGAGTAAGGAAGGCATCAATATCTATCGCCGCGAAGGTGGCGCAGATTCAGGCTGGGTGCTCCTCGATTTCGGCGCGGTTATAGTGCATGTCTTTGACCAGACCCAACGAGAATACTATGACCTGGAGCAGTTGTGGGGCAAGGCCACACCTGTAATCAGGATTCTCTAATCCACGGCTCAACCTGTCGCTCATAGCTGACTATCTCTTTGGCAGAAAAGAATAGACTGATCTCTTTTTGAGCGTTCTCTATTGAGTCTGAGCCGTGCACCACGTTGCGCCCTATGTCCACTGCTAAATCGCCTCTGATTGTGCCCGGTGCTGCCTTGACGGGGTCAGTTGCTCCCATTGTCTTCCTTACGACTTCAACTGCACTCTTGCCCTCGAAGACGGCTGCGATAAGCGGGCTTGAGGTGATGAAGCTCACCAGTCCCTCGAAAAAGGGCTTGCCCTTATGGATGGCATAATGTTTTCCTGCCATCTCCCTGTCCATCTGGAGCATCTTCAGGGCCACGAGCTTGAGCCCGGTCCTCTCGAATCGGGAGATTATCTCGCCTATCAACCCCCGCTGCACACCATCAGGCTTGACTAAAACAAGAGTTCTTTCCATTTTCCCATCCTTTACAAGTTAAAGTGATGTCTTTTTGAGCTAAGCTAAGAGCTACTGAGACCCTTCGCTCTGCTCAGGGTGACAAGGCCCCAATCCAGGCCAGCACTTGGTTGACTACCTCATTACGATTAAGTCTGGTTACTTGTATTACCTCCACCTCCGGTCGTTCCTTTATTTTATCAGCCCAGGGATGAGAGGCAAGCATGATTGTGCCCAGGACCTTCTTTTCGCTCTGCAGTGCCTCCATTACAGCATCCTTGAAAGATGGTGAGAACAGCTCCATCTTACCGATCTCGTCGATTACTATGATATCCTTGCTTTGTATCGCTTGCCTTAAAGCCGGTACTGCCACCTTGTCCATTCTCTCTGTATCAACGCCGTATTTGCCGACTCGATGCGGGCTGCGTACGCTGGTGTGAGCGAGTACGGCACTTTTGCCATCGAGGGTGATAATCTGGAATCCCTGTCGTACACCCTGGCTGCGTATCTCCTCGGTGTAAAAGCCGCCGGCGCTTTTGTGCACTTTGCTCAGCACTTCCTTAATGATAGTGGTCTTGCCGCTGCCGGGTTCGCCGCTGAGCAGATAAGCTCTTTTCATGACCAATAAACTTTACATAAAGTAGAGACTCTACGTTCACAGAGATGGTTACCTTTATAGAAAACGAGGTAACTCACGGTCCGGGTAGCAAATTCCTATTTGTTAACGTTTCACCCTATGGCTAACAGTAATCGCTGGTCTTCTTAGGTACAGTGGCTCCAGAGTAGGGGAGTGGTCGAAGTCGCCAGACTCGAGCCTACTCCAGCCCAGCTCAGCCAGGTAACCAGATCGCCGCAACCCTGCTGTGCCCTCGACAATCAGGGCTTTTCGCTTCAGCCTTTCTCTGAGTTGCAACACTATATCTGGGGGGATTCTGCCGCAGAAGATGGTGCGGCGCTTTAGCTCGGGCAGCAGGGCTTCTAAGGTTGTTATATTCTCCTCGACCAGGCGGCACCACTTTCCTCTTTTAGTCTGGAAAAGGGCGGTGGCGATCTCGCCGCGTCCAGCATTCTGTATTGGACAGATAGGTAAGGTGGTAGCGGCGTAGGGGAAAGCCTCTACCTCTAGGGTACTGATACCCACCAGAGGGGTATTCAGAGCTAGCTCAAGTCCTTTGGCAAAGCTCATCCCCACTCTTAACCCGTTGAAGCTGCCGGGCCCTTTTGCTACGATGACGCCATTTATATCTTTGAGGTTCAGCTTCGCTTGTTCCAGAATGCAGATGAGGTTCGGCACCAGCTCAGTGGTGTGGTTCTGACCGGCATGCCAGGTAAGCTCGGCAATAATCTCGCCTTGTGACGATAGGGCGATACTGGCAGTATCGGTTGAGGTGTCGATAGCTAGCTCCATCGTTTATTTCCTGGTTCCACGAGGTACATTATTTAGCTTCGATAGCATCTCTAAATATCTGGTGCCTTTGGGCATAAAGCTGAGCTTGCGTTTCAGCGGAGAAATAATTTGCATTTCGATGAGCAGGTTCTCCTCGGGAAGCACACTCAATCCCTTATCTGCCCATTCTACCACACATACCCCGTTGCCATAGAGATAGTCATCGAGCCCTAGTTGTGCCACTTCTTCAATTCTATCGAGCCGATAAAGGTCTATATGGTATAAGGGCAGCTTACCCTGATACTCTCTAACCAACACGAAGGAGGGGCTTGCAGTGTATTCATGTATGCCCAGTCCGTGGGCGATACCCTGGGTGAGACATGTTTTGCCTGCGCCGAGCGAGCCCACCAGAAATATAACATCGCCTGGGGCCACCAACTTGCCCAGCTTAATTCCTATCTTGCGAGTTTGCTCTGGGCTGTTGCTGACCATCTCCATAGACTTCACCGTTTGCCTTGCCCGGGTGACTTGAAGTGGTCCCATCCTTTTTCATCCCACTTGACTGTTTTACCTTGCTCGTCTAGAAGGGTAACTTGCCTCGGAGCATCACTTACTATATCGCCGATAACTGTCACTGGGCTTGACATAATGTCTTTGAGCTTAGCGATTATCTCGCTCCTGGCTGTGAACAGGAGCTCGTAGTCCTCTCCCCCGGAAAGGGCCAACCTTAGCCAATCACTTTTAAAAGCTGACCTTAACAGTGCGTGTACGGGCAGCTTGTTTATCCATAATTTAGCTCCAACGCGGCTTGCCTTGCAGATATGTGTCAGGTCGCTGAGCAAACCGTCGCTGATGTCTATGGCTGCTCTCACGCCTTGCTGCACCAGGATTTGTCCCTCGGCTACCCTGGGGTGCGGCCGCAAATGGGCTTCTCTGAAAAAGGCGGTTGTCTTCGCGTCAAGTTTGCGCCCTGATTTCAGCAACTGGAGACCGGCTGCTGACAGCCCCAGATAACCGGTTACAGCGATGTGGTCGCCAGCTACTGCAGCCGAGCGGGTGAGCAGGGCATCGGATGCTTTTCCTATCAAACTGACGTCTATGATGACCACAGGGGCTTTGCTGACATTGCCGCCGACGATGTCTACATCGAATTTCGAACCTATCTCCTTGATGCCGCGGTAAAGCTCGACAACATTGTCCACCTCGGTCTCCGGCGGCAAGCCGAGCGAGACCATTGCGAAGCTGGGCGTCCCGCCCATGGCAGCGATGTCGCTGATGTTCACCGCGAGCGCTTTCCAGCCCAGCTCTCTCCATTTCGCAGTGCTCAAGTTGAAATGAACATCCTGTATCAGAATATCTGTGGTGCCGAGCTGGATGGATTTCTCAGTGCGCCAAGCTGCAGCATCATCGCCGATGCCCACTATAAGGTCGCGTCTCGAAGCCTTGCCCACAGTCTCGGCGATAAGCTCGATTAAGCCGAATTCCCCCAGTTCCCAGACTTTCATGGGTGTGATTATAGCTGCTTTGGTTCAAGTCTACAATAACATAGCCAAACGCAGCGAAACCTGATATATTTACTTGTAATATGCGCTGCGCAATCATCTCCGACATCCATAGCAATCTCACCGCTTTCCAGGCTGTGCTCCAGGATATTGAGGTGAGGGGGGGATTCGATCGTATTTGGTGTCTGGGGGACATCGTCGGTTATGGCCCTGACCCTAAGGAGTGCATCGAGTTGCTTCGCCAATACGACCATATCTGTGTGGCGGGAAATCACGACTGGGGCGCGATAGGTAAGATAGACGTTGATGATTTCAACTCCGAGGCTGCTGCCGCCTGTCGCTGGACTGGGCAGCAGTTGGATCAGCAGGATGTAGATTACCTCGCTAATCTCCCGCTTGTAACCAGCGAGGGCGATTTCACGCTGGCGCACGGCAGCCCACGTGAGCCGATATGGGAGTACCTGGTTTCCACACATGTCGCCAGATTCAGTTTCGATTACTTTCAGACCAAGTTCTGCCTGGTGGGACACAGCCACGTACCGATGGTGTTTGAGTTACTTGCCCCTGACGGTGATTGTTTAGTCCATGAGTTTCCCACGGACACCCCTCTCACCCTTGACGGTAATCGCCTCATCATAAATCCCGGTGGGGTGGGTCAACCTCGCGATAGCGATCCCCGTGCCAGCTACGCTATCTACGATAGTGACCATGGCGTAATCTGGCATCACCGCGTGGTCTACGATATCTCCAGCACTCAACAGAGGATGAGAGAACACGGGCTACCTTACGGGCTCGCGGCAAGGCTGAGTCACGGCTGGTGAATTTGGGCCAGGTTTGCAATCAGATAGCCTATTTGTAATGGGGTCTAGCAGTCTGACTCGTCCGCTGGATGGTGTCCATAAAGGATTGTCTTATAGCCTCGCAGGAATACTTGTCAGAAACCCTCGGCTTAGGTGGTTCCCCGATGTCGTCAATCTGCACGTGTATGAAGGAGGGACCCTTACCACTTGAGAGTCTGGTCATGATTCGGGCCAGCGATGAGGCTTCGTTCACACTGTAGACGTTCTTATAACCACAGCCCCGGGCTATCTTCGGAAAATCTATATCACCTGACACGCTCGGTTGCCCTCCGGTAGAGGCATAGACGCCGTTATCCAGCACAATGTGAATCAGGTTCGTTGCTATATGGTTTTTGCCGCTTACTGAGGCCATAGCTCCGAGATGCATAAGGCATCCGCCATCACCGTCTATAACGACTATCTTTCTCCCATCCTGGAGGTACCTCTCAACGCCAAGCGCTATCGGCAGGGCGTGCCCCATGGAGCCCATCATATAGAAACAAGGATTTGCCTTTTCCAATTCATTGGCTGCCAGCGCATGGCAAGCCTCTCTGGATATGAAGCCGTTTGTGGAGATATAACATGCTTTGCCCGCCGTACCGGCGATTATGGCATTAACCGCAGCAGCCCTTGATAATCCCGAACCCGGCCTTTTACTTTTTGCCTCAAGTTTTTCCTCTTTCAGCAAGTCTTCGGTCACTAGAAGCGCCGCAGGTTTCATGCTTGCTGTTATACTATTCATTACAGACTTTATCTCAGCTTTATATGATTTCGCTGAAAGTACCTTGTAGGGAATATCAAACATCTCTAGAATGCTCTTCGACTTCGGACCCATTAGGGCATGTTCCGGCGCGTCCTTAATGCCGGGCTGTCCCCTCCAGGCAATGAGACACAGTACCGGTATTTTATATATTTGATTCAAAGATGTGAACGCATTGAGAGTATTACATAGGCCGGAGTTCTGCATTAAAACTACGGGGATTCTGTTTGTAGCAAGGAAGCTACCAGTCGCTATCCCCATTGCTATGGCCTCATTAGCTGGATTTACCACCTCACACTCGCTGTCGCGAGCAAGCGCTTCTAAGAGAGGACCCAGAAAGGAACAAGGTACCTCTACATAAGGGCCCAGTCGGTATCTTTTGAACTCCCTTATTAGCTCTACTGGCTTCATTTTTTAAATTTCCTCCGTTAGAAGAATAGAACTAACCTTCTTGTAATCATTGAAATTGTGTACCTCCATCCAGCCTTCAGCCACTTCAAATGCTGATACACTATATCCTTTGTCTATTACATATTGAATAAATTCGACAAAGGAAACTGATTCTACACGTTTACCTTTGGGCACTTCCCTTTTCGCTTTTTCAAATTCCTCTCTCAGAATACCCAGTCCCTTTCTTGAGAGGCATGCTATCCCTATAAACTCATAATGTCCCTCTGATTCCGGCAGGTGTTTTCCTATCTTCAGAATCATATTGCTCCGGTTGACATTTATAGTTCTCACGTTATCCAGCGGAGAACGTTCGGTTAACACCAATTCCAGTTCCTTATTTCTGATATGTGTTTTCTTATAAGTGCGATCAACTACGAGTATAATATCGTCTTCTTTTCTCAGCAATTTTCTGACCAGCTCTTGGTCAAAAACTATGTCCGAGTAGACAATAATGTTCCTGTCAGCCGGCTTGTCCACCCCCTTGATTATTGAGTACATTAAACCTTTGGTTTCGTAGTCAGGGTTCTCGATTATCTTCACGCCTTCGATAACAACGTTTTCCCTCTTATATCCAACCACTACACTGACGTCCCTGATTCCGACTTTGTTGAGAGTGTCAACATTTCTTTGTATCAAAGGTCTGCCGTTTATATCCAGCATGCCAACCGGCCTGTCCTCCAACAGCGTTTTCAGCGAATCATCGATCTTAGAGCCGGCCGCCGGTATAACAACCTTAACGTTGCCAATCTCGGATTTTAGATACTTCTCCTCATCTTTTTTCATGAGATGCATGCCTTGTATTTCAAAGCACTCGGACAAACTTGCCACTCTGGAATCGATAGCGCCTATGCCATGTCTCTTTATTTCAGCCAACGTATCATTAATCGCTTTAATCGCAGCTCTGATACCGTGGTTTGCATAAATGACAATATTCACCCCTATTTCTTGCATATCCTTTTCTGCAAGTGACTTATATGTGGTAGGACATATCAAAAGGATGCCCCGTCTCTTCCATCTCTTGCAGAATTCGATTATCTCAGCAGGTGTTTCTGACTTGGAATGAATAAAAATTCCATCAGCACCGGCTTCCATATATGCATTAGCCCTCTTAAGTGCCTCGTCCAGACCCCAACCTGCGATCAGTGCCTCAACTCTGGCAAATACAAGGAGATCTTCTGTCTGTCTGGCATTTTTGGCAGCCATGATCTTCCCCACGAATTCGGCTATAGGCGCAAGCTCTTGCCGCCCGGGAACATAACTATTAACCTTGGGGAATCTTTTATCCTCGATACAGACAGCGCTTACGCCCGCAGCCTCGAATTTCTTTACCATGTGGATTACATTGTTGGAATTACCAAATCCGGTATCGCAATCAGAAACGACCGGTATAGAAACGGCATCAGCGATTTCACTGGATGCATCAAGGCAGTCTCGCATAGTCAGTATTTCCGCATCAGGAACTCCGTGTGAAGTCGCTATCTCAAGCCCAGAAGCCCACACGCCGTCGAAGCCGTTTCTCTCAACGAGCTTTGCGGTCATCGCGTTGTGAGCTCCTACAATGCGAATTAACTTGTTTTCGCTTAATAATTGCCTCAGGCTTTTTGACTTCTTCATGGCACCACTCCCCACTTATCTAGGCTGTTCTCCAACAAGCCGGGTCTCCCGCAAAAAACGCCTCCGGATCCAATCGTTCCGGATCGAAAACGCCTTTTTCGTTAAAGGCCGAATCATCGTAAGCCCGGGTCCTGCACCCATAGCATTTGTTCTCAGCACTCAGAGGGCATTTGGTCGGCGAACATTTCGAAGTTTCGTGCAGTTGGCTATAGATTTCTCTGAATCTTCTAATCCTTGGAGAGAAAACGATATCTTTCAACGAAGACGTTCGTATATCACCCAGAGCCCAGTAGTCCGGAGCTTCCGAGCATGGTACGACGATACCGTCTGCTCTTACATGGACACCTCCTAAATGCCGGGAACAAGCCTTATTCTCTACCCACGGTGATTCCGCTTTCCAGTGTATACCGAATTCTTTGCCATCGATCTCTGCCAACTTTTCAAATAGTCTCCTTATATCGCTGGAGTTGAGAGTAGTGCTTCCCGACTTGCCGGATAGCATGGAACTGCTGTAGTCCTTTGCCCTGCCATGAACATGAACCGGGATGACGAACGGCTTGAAACCATGGCTGCGAGACCAGCGAAACACCTCGGGAACGCCGTCATAATTAATAACAGTAACTACCGTGTTTGTGGAAAGAGGCGGGGCGTCACTCTTGCCATAACCCACCTCAATAAGGTGCTCAAATCCGCTCATGATTTTTTGCGCTCCACCTTTACGACCCAGAAGCTTGTCCTGTATAGCTTCATTCAGTGAATCAAGCTTGCAACACAAAGAAACATCGTAAGCTAAAAATCTTTTTGCTTTTGCCTCTGTCATGACACCGACATCTGTAAAACTCACGATGTTCACGGGCAGGTTTCGTTTCCCAAATGATTCTTTAACATAGCTAATGAGATGAAAAAGGGCCTCTCCTTGCTTGCCTTTCCAATCAGTGGGATTCCAAATAAGAGGCTCGCCGCCCTGCATGTTAACAACTCTTACGCCCATTTCTACACAATCGTCAACAATGGCTTTAGCTTCCTTCATTGTCAGTTGCTTCGTCCTCTCGGGTGCCCCTTCTGCGTAGCAATAGATACATCTGAAATTGCATTTTTGGGTTACCATTATATCAACGGAAAAAAGCTCTACGCCCTCAGCCTTCAGCTTGCTTACCATATCTCTGGTTACGCCCGCCATGCCGGGAAACAATGTTACTTTCTCTTTTCTTTCGTTCATGCCTCTTGCTCCTTCTGCCTTCGGTGTGCTGAAGCAGTATTACTTATCCGAAGGCAATTATTAGAAACGAACCGAGGGCAATAACGCTCGACGCCACAAGCCTTACTTTTCCATCGGTCTCTTTTAATAACAGCATTCCGTATATGACACCGAAGATGATACTTATTTGCCTTAGAGCTACAACATACGATACGTTGGAAATACGAAAAGCGTACAGGATCAGTACATATGAACCAAACTCCATAATGGATGCCAGTGTTATTTTGTATTTGTCACTTCGCAAGATACGCCAGTAGTTTTTGCGCCTCTCCTTCATCATTAGGAGGTAAACTAGAAACATAAGGCCGGAGATAGCAAAAAACATGTAGAAAAACAGGATTGGTGACATGTTCAAGGCGCCTTTTTTGTCCACGATGGAGTACGCCGCAGAGAAAAGAGCTGTGAGTAGAGCAAAAAGTATAGCTTCTCTGTATCCTATCCTGAACGGTCTTACAAGCTCCGAAATAGAGAGGTTCTTCATATTTATCAAGTATACTCCAAATACCACAAGAACAATGCCAACGATTGCTGTCGGCGAAGGTATTTCTTTCAGTATGACCAAGCCTATAATAAGGACGAAGATAGGCGATGATCTCGCTATAGGATACGTAAGCGACATATCGCCGACTTCATAGGTTCTACATAAAAACACCTGATAGAAGAAATGCGTCAAGGCGGAGAGACCGATTAAAATCCACCCTGATGAGTTGATACTAGTTACCGGATATATGAAAAGTAAAAAACTAAAAAGAATCGTAAAGATCAAGTGTATATTTAAATAGAATATAACCTTGTCTTCGCTTCTTTTTAAGAGCATATTCCACAGAGGATGAATGATCGCTGATATTATTACGAGAATTAAGCTTGTGCTCGTAATCATTAAAGTTTGAACTCACTTTAGTTCCCATTCGCGGGAGATCAAGACTACCGGTGACCGCCACGAAATAATCACCACGCAGCAGTCTTAGCTGTTGCTGCTGAATCGTCTTTGGGCTTCCGCTAAGTCCTGCGGTGTATCGATTTCCATCCAGCCTCCCTCGATATCTACACTTCGCACCAGCAACCCTCTATTAATAAGCTCCTGGAGCATATCTGTCATATATGCCTTCTCTAGAGAGCTTGCGCGATGAAAGGGGGCTGCCGGGCGTTCTTTGGCCACCTGATGAAAGGCTGCCCTCATAGCCTGTGCCGCTGACTTCGTAAATTTTGCCAGTCCTATGAACTCCCCGTGGGCTTCATCGACTTTAACTGCGTCCTTGCCGATTCTGATAACCCTGTCGTTTTCCAACTTGACCAGCTCAGCCTCGGAAAGGGGATGCAGGTCACGCCCCTGGTAGTGCTGTTGCCAATTAACATCGACGATCAGTGCTATGTCACCCTGGCTGTTGATAAGCTTTTCCACAATCGATTTGCTATAGAGGATATCTGAATAGGAGAAGATGAAATCGTCATTCATTTCATCTTCAGCATAGAATAAAGATCTGAGGATATTGTTCTGTTTGAAATTGGGGTTCTCGTAGTATGTTACGGTCGGATAATTTATTAAATGGCCTTGGTAACCCCTTACCACCACAATCTTTTTAATACCGTTTTGTGTCAGTGTATCCAGCGCTCTCTGAAGGATCGTCTTGCCGCCAATATCAAGAAGACATTTTGGCTTTTCATTGGTGAGAGGCCTGAGGCGAGTGCCGGGACCGGCAGCAACGATGATTGCCTTCATGGCAGCACCTCTAATTACTGACTATTCAACCTTTAGTATTGAATGCAGCCGTCTGCTTACCCTGTTAAAATCTTCTAAAGTGTCGATCTCTGCCCAACCACCGTGAATGTCAATGTGGCGTACCGGATACCCCTGGTCTATCAACTCCTGGACCAGGTCGGTGAAGTATGCTTTATCAATTGAAGGCGATGTATGAAAGGCCTTTGACTGGTAATTCTGCATAACCCAATTGTGGATTACTTTCAGCGTTTCTGCACCGCTTTTCCTGAATTTTGCCAGCCCGATGAACTCACCATGGGCTTCATTTGGTGGTATGATGCCCTTTCCAATTTGTGTTATTCGGTCTCCTTCAACTCTAACTAATTCAGCATCGGAAACTGGATGCTGATGGCGTTTGAGGTAGTGGTTTTGCCAATCGGTGTCAACCACAAGTGAGATATCAGACTGGTCCCTGAGCAGCAATTCC
>Ga0315281_10007224_pt1 | contig 15684 bp, 13 predicted proteins | sample YL17G07_0_MG_FD_204540 | JGI IMG/M metagenome (GOLD analysis project Ga0315281, IMG submission 204540) | Sediment microbial communities from Yellowstone Lake, YNP, Wyoming, USA - YL17G07_0 | ecosystem: Environmental > Aquatic > Freshwater > Lake > Sediment | place: USA: Wyoming | collected...
GTTATTGTCATTGACGATGGCAGTGTCGACAGGACCGTCGACCTTGCGATTAAGGCGGGAGCGAGGGTCATTAGCATTCCCAGAAACAGCGGGAAGGGCCACGCGCTTTCCATAGGTTTAGCAACGGCAGCCTTGAACGGGAGTGAGATCGTCGTCTGCCTTGATTCTGATGGACAGCATGACCCAAACGACATACCGAGGATTGTGGAACCGATAGCTGGTGGCAGAGCGGATATGGTTATCGGATCGAGGTTTCTCGACGGCCATTCCAGAGACCTTATCCCTGCTCATAGAAGGCTTGGGCAAGGAATCTTGACAATCGCTACGAACATGGGTCATGTGGTGAAAATCACCGACTCACAGAGCGGCTACAGGGCATTCAGGAAGGACATTATTACGTCCTTCGACTACGTAGAGACTGGCATGGGCATAGAATCAGAGATGGTCAGGAGCGCAGTAAGACGGGGATTGAAGATCGAGGAAGTCCCGATCACTGCGAAATATGAGGGGCTAGACACTTCAACTCTCAAGCCGGGCAATCATGGCATGACTGTTCTTGGTTCGGTAATAAGGGAAATCAGATCCGACCACCCACTGCTGTATTTCGGAGTCAGCGGCCTTCTCATGACAATCGTGGGAGCCATTTTCGGGCTCTACTCAATTGACCAGTACATCAGCTTGAAAGCCCTTCCGTTCGGCCCTAGTCTACTGGCGGTAATGCTGACAGCTCTTGGGGTCTTGTTCATGCTTGTCGGGCTGATACTTAACGCAATAAGTCAGATGGTTGCGGACGGGAAGAATCACAGGACAAATAGTCGGTGACCTCTCCGCCTGACCCAGTGAATGAGGCATGATGTTTCAAAAACGATATGAGCAGTGTCGATAATCACCAATCAACAGGTTGAGTCAAATGCAGACGCAAAAAGTGCTCGTTACGGGCGGCGCGGGATTCATCGGAACCAACCTCGTGAATGAAATGGAGAAGCGCGGCCACGACGTCCTGGCAATCGACCTCTACCACACGGACAGAGATCGATACATGCGTGCGGATGTTAGGAATTACAGACAGCTATGCAAAGTCTTCGATGGTCGGAAATTCGATTACGTTTATCATCTGGCTGCTGAGTATGGCAGGTGGAATGGAGAGGACTACTACGAGAACCTCTGGGCAACGAATGTGATTGGCACGAAGCACATGCTTCGGCTCCAGGAAGAGCTGAAGTTCCGAATGGTATTCTTCTCATCTGCGGAGGTCTACGGCGACTATGAAGGCAAGATGGTCGAGTCCGTCATGGAGACAAACCAGATCAAGGACACGTACCAGATGAATGATTATGCAATCTCGAAGTGGGCCGGCGAACTGATGTGTCTCAACTCGGCGAAGATGTTCGGAACGGAAACTGTCAGAGTAAGGCCAGTCAACTGCTACGGTCCTCACGAGGAGTACACTCCGTATCGCGGATTCATCCCGAAGTTCGTCTACCATGCGCTGTACAACAAACCGTATGTGGTGTACAAGGGTCACAAGAGGATTATCGATTATGTCGAGGATTCGTGCAGGACCTGGGCGAACATCGTTGACAATTTCAAACCCGGTGAGGTCTACAATGTCGGTGGAAGGCCTGAGTGGGAGAAGGACATAAAGGAGTACGCGGACATCGTTCTGAAGGCAGTCGGTCGAGACAAGAAGCTCGTCACATACAAGGAGGCTGAGCCGTTCACGACCAAGGTGAAGCACTTGGACTTCTCGAAGGCGGTGAAAGACCTGAAACACGACCCCAAAGTCGCACCTGACGAAGGAATCAAGAAGACCGTTGAGTGGATGAGGTGGTACTACAGGATCGGTGAGTAATTGGAGAAAGTCTACGAGACTTTCGAAGGGAAAACCGTCCTTGTAACTGGAGGAGCAGGTGCAATTGGAGGAAATCTGGTTAGGAAGCTGAACGATCTCAAGACAAAGAAGATCATAATCATTGACAACCTCTCATCTTCGTATGAATGGAATTTGCCAAAAGGGCCAAAGATACAGTTCATTCTCGGAGACATCCTCGATGACGAGAAGCTAAAGTGGGCATTCAAGCACAAACCACAGATTGTGTATCATTTGGCAGCTCATTTCGCCAATCAGAATTCCGTTGACAATCCAGAGACTGATCTCATGGTCAACGGGATGGGAACACTCAAGATTCTCGAGCATGCTCACCTAGTTGGGGTCGAGAGGTTCGTCTATGCCTCATCTGGATGTGGAATATACGGTGCCGGTTCGAAGATACCATTCGAGGAAGATGACGTCTCGATGAATCTGTACACTCCTTACCAAGTGACGAAGATGCTCGGTGAACTCTACACGAACTACTTTCACAATCTCTATGGGATGCCTGTGGCCAATGCTAGGTTTTTCAACTCCTATGGACCTGGAGAGGTTCCAGGAAAGTACAGGAATGTGATTCCTAATTTCATATACTGGGCAATGAACAAGCGCAAATTGCCGATTACTGGAACAGGTAATGAGACGAGAGACTTCACTTATGTTGGGGACATCGTTGAGGGGCTCTTGGCGATGGCATACTACCCTAAGGCCATCGGGGAGGCATTCAACCTGGCCACGGGAAGAGAGATCAGAATATCGGACCTGGCGAATTGGATCAATGAAATCACCGGCAATAGTGCGGGCATAGACCACATAGAAAGAAGAGATTGGGACAAGAAGAACAGACTGCTCGCATCAATTGACAGAGCCAAGCGTGTTCTGAGATACAAACCAAGTATGGATTTCAGAAACGGGCTCGTGAAGACGCACGGATGGTTCGAGACCAACTGGGAAAACATCGCCAGAAGTGCAGAGTTCTGAGTGGCCGACCATGCGCATTCTCGTTGTTCAGGAGTCTGATTGGCTTGAGAAGGGCCCGCATCAGAGCCACCACCTAATGGAGAGATTATCAATACTCGGACACGAGGTCAGAGTGATTGACTACGAGATCCTTTGGAGGGAACATGCTGGCCATGAAGTGGTCTCCAAGCGAAGTGTTCACTATGGTGTGCACAAAGCGACGGAGAATGGCAATATCACTGTAGTCAGACCAGCAATACTGAGACTTCCAATTCTAGACTATCTCTCACTCGCATACACACATAGGAAGGAGATCCAGAGACAGATCAATGAGTACAAGCCCAACGTTGTCATTGGCTTTGGATTGCTGAATGCTTGCATTGCGCTAAGGCTTGCGAAGAAAGCTCGGATACCATTTGTTTACTACGTAATTGATGAGCTGCATAGACTGGTACCTGAGGCGGTTCTTCGTCCTTTGGCCAAGTGGATTGAGAGAAGCAATATGAATGCCTCGACAATCGTAGTCTCCATTAACGAGGCACTCAGGGAGTACACTATCCAAATGGGTGCTCATCCTGACAAGACTAGTGTTGTCCGAGCTGGTATTGACTTTGGACTATACAATATAGGAATAGATTCGCGAGAATTGCGTAAAGAACTTGGCATACAGGAGGGTGAGGTGGTCCTCTTCTTTATGGGGTGGCTATACGGATTCTCAGGACTCAAAGAAGTGGCCCTGCATCTTGCGAGAGAGCCTATGAAGTATGGCAGAATTAAGTTGCTGATAATTGGAAAGGGAGAACTGTGGGATACTATTGAGAGGATCAGGATGAACAATCACTTGGAGAACAAGATTGTGCTATTGGACTGGAAACCCTACAACGAGGTGCCTGGATACATTGCAGCTTCAGACATCTGCATACTGCCTGCCTACAACAATCAGGTAATGAAGAACATTGTTCCAATCAAGATGTACGAGTACATGGCGTCTCAGAAACCTGTTATTGCCACCCGACTTCCAGGTCTTGTCAAGGAATTCGGGGAGAACAACGGTGTCCTGTACGTTGACAAACCGGAAGAAGTGTTGAAGCTAGCGGAGGAACTGGAGGAGAGCAACAGGATTCAGAGCGAAGGAATAAAGGCGAGGAAGTTCGTTGGGCCTAGCAGCTGGGACATTGTGGTGGGCGAATTTGAGGAGAAGTTGATTCACCTAATCGGGCAGAAGCGTTGAGAACGATAGAGGTGTACCTTGGTGAGAAAAGGAACAGTAACGGCATTCAAGCACCAGCAGGAGACTCTCGAGGCGGACATTAGGAGCGCGTTTGAGCGACTGCAGTGGAGAGACTACATCAAGAGCGATTCGAGAGTTTTTGTCAAACCCAATTTTACACTGCCCTTCTTCAAGCCTGGAGTAACGACCCACGGGAGCGTTATCGAAGCTACCCTCGCAGTACTGAAAGATCGGGCTTCTGAGGTCTTGATAGGAGAAGCAGATGGAGGCTACGGGTCCTATACTGCTGAATACGCTCTGACAAACCATGGCATACCGGACATCTGCAGACGTACCGGAACCACCATGGTCAATATTTCGCAAATGGAAAGGTCCAGAGTGACAGAAAAAATCAATGGGAAACCAATCACCGTCACTATTGGAAAGGAACTCCTCAATGTAGATGAATCCATCTCCCTCCCTGTTCTGAAGGTCCATGCAGTGACGAAGGTCTCCCTGTCAATCAAGAATCTATGGGGGTGCCATCCTGACACGCTGAGGCTACTAGATCACAAGAATCTCGAGGAGAAGCTCACACTGATAGCGAAATCAATACACCTGAGGTTTGCGCTAGTTGATGGGATATACGGACTCAACATACACGGACCAATGGACGGAGCTCCTGTGAAAATTGGAGTCATTATGCTAGGTGACAATCCCGTGGCGACAGATGCGACGGCCTGCAGACTAATGGGATTCGATCCGGCAAAAATCAAACACATTAGAATTGCAGCAAATGAGGGCCTTGGTCCATGCAACATAGGGGACATCGATATCCTTGAAGATCTTACAATCTTCCAGCAGAAGTTCCGCATAGAACCTACATTCGTGGACAGGCTTGGTGCACTTACCTTCAAGAGTAGATTGCTTTCGAAAATCGTGTTCGATTCACGCTTAACGAAACCCATCTATAAACTTACAGGACGGACACATAAGAGACAGATTGCGAAACCAGGAGATGAAATCTGATCGGAGATACTCCTGATGTTGATGCATCACACTTGCCAATGACAGAACAGGACAGTCAATCAAGCAAGCGGCACACGAAGTGTAAAATGCCTCGAGCACCAGACACGAATGGAACAACTGGAAGTTCGCGACGTGATGACCGAGAGTATGTGCTCGATGGATATGCATCTAAGGGTACCTGGGAAGGAGACATTGGCCGCTATGCAAACGAACCAGTAGTGTCCTTAGTTGTACCAACAAAGAACTGCCAACATTCGGTGGAGGCTTGCCTATCGTCTTTTATTCATCAGAGCTATTCATCATACGAAGTCCTTGTTGTTGACGCAGCCTCAACGGACGGAACAGCAGAGGTTGCGCGCAAACATGGTGCACGGGTCATCACCTGTCTAGGACCTTATGGTGAGGCGGTGGACGTCGGGTTTCGTGAGGCGAGAGGCGAAATCGTAGGCATCTTCGACGATGACATCGTACTACCGCACCGTCAATGGCTCCAGAATGCAGTTCTCAGATTCGCGATGTCCCACCACGTTAGCACCGTATGGCCCGATCAAGTTAGCAACCCATACGCCTCAATGCTGAACAAGCTCTACCTGCGCCACTATAGTCTCATCATAGACAGGAGAATCAAGAGGAAAAAAGGTTTGGTTGGCGGAGGCAACTCATTGTTCAGGAAAGATTTTGTTCTAGGAGCCGCAGGAACGAATCCTGAATTGCATTGGGGAGAGGACTTTGACAGGGCTCTCAAGCTCAAGAAGGCCGGTTATCAAGTCGTGAGATATCGTGACCCCATCATTCACTCAACAATGTCTACTTTCAAGGAGCTCTACAACAAACAAAGACACAGCGCAAGGGCTTTCAAACCAACGAAGTTCAGAATCATGGATTTGGATGAAGTGGATATACTCGCAGAGCAGTTGCTGTTGCCTACAATCGGCGCTACAATGGATTTGGTGCGGCTCAGAAACAGCTACTGGCTCTTGCTTGCCCCCTACCTGCTGGTGAAGGCAGTTGGATTCAGACGATAGGCTCGGAGTGACATTACAGTTGGCGTCCCCATTCGAGGAGGTGCTGGAGAGATGCAGATTGGAGTCTTACCAGGGTTTAGTCATCAGTACGAAGACCCGAATAGCCTCATGTGCAAGAAGCTGCGACCAGTAGAACCTTTATTGAAGAAAGGAGTGTCTCTCCTAGATGTTGGAGCTGGCACGGGGGAATTTGTAGCAATAGTAAAGGACAGATTTGAACAGATGGTTGCACTGGATTCAACGGAAGAGTCGGTTGAGATTCTGAAAGGACGATTCGGAAGCATTGAGAAGGTCACTGTTATGAAGGGAGATGCTGCAACAGTAGAACACTCAGTCAGAAATCCGATGTGATCACCTGCCTTGATGTGCTGGAACACTTGGACATCGAGGGAACGAGAAAGGCATTGAAGGCATCTGCGAGGCTCCTAAGGGATGATGGAATTCTAATTATCACGCAGTGCCTGGCTTCTTTGAAAAAGTAAGAATTGGCTTAGGTGAATCACCTGCCCACCGACATTCCCACTCATCATATGGTTGGATGAGGATTTGCAGGGGGGATGTGGTTTCAGGATGAAATCAGTAGAGACGGTCGAGTTTCCGTTTGTGCATAGTGATTTTCCACGTAGGAGAGTACATCTGCTACGAAAACACTGTCTGATTGTTGCCGAGAAGTCAATATGAGCATTCTCCAAGTCTTTTCATCATTTCGACCAGCTGGTTCTCATGGCAATCCCAATGAGGCAGGTCGTGGAATTCGTCGACAATTCGCATCACCTGGACACGAAATTACCATTCACTTGACACAAGCATTGGACAACCAATTCAAGCAATCCATAGAGCATGAGACGGCAGCTAACCAGGGATTCTCCTACAGGACATGCGCGAGGGACACCGAATGCTTGCCGATTTAGGACATGAAGATTGCTCGGACACTATGCCCAGATTTCCTGAGAACCGCCAACAAGATGAGCGAACGCAGCCAGAGGGACATTGCCGGTGAGACAACATGAAAGTCCTCCAGATCATATCTTCATTTCCACCAGCATTCTCATTTGGTGGCCCAACTAGACTTGTGTATGAACTCTCCAAGGAATTGCTGAAGTTCGGTGATGACATCACTGTGTACACAACGGACGTGCTCGACAAGCATACGAGAATTCGCAAGACAGGGAGCCCTACGAGGCTTGATGGAATTTGCGTCCGTCGGTTCAGGAACCTGAACAATACACTAGCAGCCATGAACCTGCCATGCGCTCCAGGAATGGCGCGCCTGCTCAGAAAGGAGGCAGCAGAATTTGATATGATCTGCATCCATGAATTCAGATCATTCCAGGCGATTCTTGCTAGTCACTATGCGTTCGACAACGGAACGCCATTTGCTTTGCACCCACATGGAGGGATTTTGCCTTTTCTTGAGAAGGTGAAGGCGAAGCGCGCCTTTGATTCTCTCGTTGGCAAACGAATTGTGAAGAATGCATCTGTCCTTGTAGCTGTGAGTGACATGGAGGCCAGGCAATTCGCAGCTCTTGGTGTGAATGAGGACCGAACTGCAGTCGTCCCGAATGGAATAGACACGAGTTTCGTAGATCAATTACCGGTCAGAGGGCATTTCCGTGGACGTTATTCTATCGCGGAGGATGAGAAAGTTGTGCTATATCTCGGAAGGATTCACAGAATAAAGGGATTGGACATTCTTCTTGAGGCTTTCGCTCGCCTTCGTCGCACATCAAACAGAATACGATTGGTGATTGCGGGACCTGATAATGGTTACCTGGGAAATGTGAAGTCACTTGTGAGATCCCTGCAGCTCGGCGATCGAGTCATACTCACTGGTCCGTTATACGAACAGGATAAGTTCTCAGCGTACGTGGACGCTGACTTGTACGTATTGCCATCCTCCTACGAGGTGTTTGGAAACACGATCCTAGAGGCGGTGGCTTGCGGAACGCCTGTGATTGTCACTAATCGCTGTGGGATTAGTAACTTCGCGAAGGAGTTCGGCAACGTCGTTCCCTACGATTCAGAGACTCTAGCAACGAGGATACTGGAAACCCTTGCAGATCACAAACTCGCCAGAGAGGTCAAGGAGAATGGTGCAAGAATAGTAAGTGAGCGATATGGATGGAATGGAATTGCAGCCAGACTGCGGGAACTGTACTCGCGGCAGGTCTAAGAGCACCAGACCAATCGCAGCGTGGGGCAACAATGCGCGTCGTGAGTCTATGACTTGGTGATGTGACAAGCAATTGCAAACCTCCGGAGTCCATACCTTTCGGGCTGAATTGACGTTTCAATGGCGGTTAGTATTCCTCAGGTGTGGCGCTGACAGACAAGATCCGAAACAGAATGGGAGTTGGAATCGCCGCAGACGAGCTTAGCTCCTGCAAATGTGTTTGCATGGCAGAAATCGTTACGATAAAACACACTGGCCTGTGGGAAACGATTATGCCGTTCGTTCCCCCAAACCCTTTGCCATTTCCTTCTCTATGGATGTCATGCTGAAGTGGTCCCCCGCCAATACCGAGGTCGCAGGACTACGACAAGGCGAGAAACCTCTTCTACATACCATCCCTATGGGTTTTTACAGGGTAAGGTTCAAACAACTTTCATCCTTCAATATTAGACTGTTGAATCGCAGACATTGCAGGGGAAGATATTCCATCTGCCGTTCCGATTGAGCTCTGAACGGATTGAATTCAGCTTGCTCCCATGCCAGATATCTGGGATGCTCTCTTTCGTAACATCACCCACAACGCAGTCATAGTAAGCATCATAGCAACATATATGGACAAGTCCAGCCGGATTCACATTGAATTGGGTGAACGGTAGAGGGCACCATCTGCGCATGACTAGGTACTTCTGAAATGACTTACCTGTCAACCCCTTCTTATTGGGGGCTCTCCCCGCTCTGTTTGTCAGGATTGCATTCTTATCACGAATCCAAACCTTGATGTCCATTTCGTTCTCAATGTTTGTTGCTTTGATCTCCTTCAAGAGCCGGGCAATTCTGGGGCTAAGTTCGCGGGTGTATGAGTAGTCATCAATCACCAATGAGTCGCCTCTGGCGAGGCCATTTGAATGCAGTTCCTTCAATCGTGCATAGCTGAGAAGGATTCCGTTGGTCCAAATTGACACCTTGGCTCTCACAACTTTCTCCTTGATTTCTCTCACAAGAAACGGGAGCCGTTCATCGAGGAGTGGTTCGTTGTTATGATACAGCGATACGGTTCCAGAATATCCCATGTCGCGCAATTGGTCAGCTATGCCTGAGAAGACGGGCTCCGACATTCTCAAAAATGGTCTCTTGTCTGAAAGTCGAGATGCAGGGCAGAAGGGGCAATCGTTGTTGCATCTATTGTGTGTCTCGATTTCTATGGCTCTGAAGAGTGGAATTCGATTGCCTTTCTCCCGTGCATTGAATGTCAGCTTTCTCAGTTGGTTCAACACAGTTGGCCCGGCTTCGGCGACTACAGGAATGTAGTGCTTGGCCAGATAGTATTGAGGAGGCTGGAATGAGTGAATCCTTATCGGCAAGGCTGAACCGCCCGTTCTATGAGTCTAGCGCTGTTCCCAAATGCCCTAGAGGCTTAAGGGCTTTTCCGAGAGTCGTGCTGTGACACATAATTCTTAACGTCCGGGGCTCATATTGTCTGGCTGAATGAGCGAAAGCTCATTCAGGATGGGATACATTAATGGGCGGTATCTGCCTCAGAAAACGAGACTGGAGGCGAATGAATGAAGTGATGAGGAACGAAGCAGGAAGGTTCTTCAGGATCGCCAAGAAGGTGGTCTGGGAAGAACCGGAACCTTGGATTTGGAAGCCGAAGTGCGTCGACGACGAACGCAGGGTAGGACGCCCTCCAGAGTTCATGGCCAGACCCCTGCTCATGGTGTGCCTCTGGAGGATCTACTCGGGCAAGTCCTACAGATGGATGGAGGGCTACCTCGAAGGCCACACCCAGTTCAGACACGAGATTGGCCTCGGCGACGAGTGGCCAGCATATGAGACCATACGCAGGGCCATGTTCTACCTCGACGAGTCCTACCTCAGCAGACTCAACAAGCGCATCCTCGCAGAGCTAAGAAAACGTCGGCTGAAGGTAAGCGTTGATTCGATTGGCATGGGCACGAAACTCTTCGACCGCTGGCTATCCCATCCGACCGACAGGTCGAAGGACTTCGTCAAGTTCCACGCAGCCATCGACGACAGAGGGGCGGCTCATGCGATCGCCATCACCGATGGGGCAACGAACGACGCCATCGTCCTCCCGTATCTCCTCCACGACATCGACGCCCGATTGGGCGTCGTCAGAGCGGACAAAGGGTACCTCTCAAAGGACAACGTCCAGTGCGTCGAGGACCTGGGGGCGATGCCGTTCATCAAGCCTAAATCCTACTCCAAGATGCTGAGCTGCGGTCGACCGGCGTGGAGACACATGATGTTCAGGTACAGGAAGGAGCCAGAGGCGTTCCTCAAGGAGTACAACCAGCAGAAGAGGGCCGAGGCGTTCTTCTACAATATGAAGAGGCGCTTCGGCCCGTCCGTCAAGGGCCGCATCGGGGCGATGCGGCGCAGAGAGGTCTGGATGAGGTGTCTGACCGTGAACATCCTAGTGGTGGCAGGCGAAGAAGTCGAGAGGGAGCTGAAGGTAGCAAGCTAATTATGTGTCACAGCACTCTGACCCGAAAAGTAGATAGCGCAGTTCACAAGTTCGTCACAGCTGCTGAGTGTTCGATTCGCCCCTGATGAACATCAATCGAGCTGTGATAATGAGTACTCCGCCAAGTGTAGCAACGGTCATTGTCAACTACAATGGTAAGAAAGACACACTCAACTGCCTTAGATCATTGGTCAAATCTGAATATCCGTATCTTGAATTGCTTGTAATAGAAAACTGCTCGCCCATCAAGGAAGAAAGAATGACCCCGGGAGATCTTATGGAATTCCCAGGAGTCCATTTGGTGAGATTGGAATACAACTCTGGATTCTCAGGTGGCATGAACATTGGAATGACCAAGGCGATTGAGATCGGATGCAGATATGCACTCATCCTCAACAACGATACCACAATTGAACCTCGATGCATCTCGGAGCTTGTCGAGACTGCAGAGCATAATCTGGACACAGCTTGCGTTTCTCCACTGATTTTCGAAATGGGAGAACCGAAGACGATTCAGTCCGCAGGGGGTCGAATTGGCAGGCTGACTCGGCAACACAGATACTCGAAAACAGTACCATGTGATTCCCAAGACGGCCCCTATGAGACGGAGTTGTGTACCGGAGCCGCGATGCTGGTGAGATTGGATTGCGTCGCCAGATTTGGGGGATTTGACGAGAATCTGTTCCTGCAATCCGAAGATGCTGATTTCTCTCTTAGAATGCGTCGCGAAGGATTCCGCCTGCTAGTTGAACCTAGAGCTCATGTTCGGCATCGAATTGGCGGATCCATGGGAAATAGGATGAGCTCGGTAATGGTGTTCTTCGCGGTTAGGAACTACTTCATTGTAACGAGGAGACACTCCACCAAATTTGAGTTCGTATTGGCTTCATTTGTATTCGGAGCGACTTATCTTCCATTTCTTGTAGCTACATTTGTGCTCACCAACCGTTCTTCTTTGGTGCGACCTTTGGTATTGGCCATCATGTGGCACATTGGCTATCACAGGAGCGAACCTAATCACCGATTTGTCACGGATCTCTCTGAGAAACAAGGCTAGGATAAAGGGGATGCCAACAATTTCAATCATTTCTAAACGCAATTCTACGGCGCAGCATTTTCCGCAACAAAGGTATCTACAAGAGATTCAGTGCGAATTAGGGCACGATGAATCCAGGGAAAAGTCGGTTGAGGCTCAAGCCAAGACTTATGCTAGTACTCGGATTCCTTGGATCACTACCAGTACTTGCCTCGATGCTGCTCTTCTCGTTTCAGAAAATGAGAGGTCTGCCAGGTCACATGGACTATACATCGTTTTCACCTTTCTTTTCGCGCTCCTCTCGTTGTCAATCATACTTGCCTTGTTCGTTACTCCCTTCTCTGAGGTGGGGAGTATTGTCAACACAGCTGCGATTGTTTGTGTCTTCTTAGTGGCTTTCTCCTCAACTCTCTAGATATATCCTCAGGCTTCCCCGTGTCCTTCCACCAGCCCTCGACGTTGTGTGGAACGACCTTGAACCCAGAATCAATGAGGAGGGATATCGCGTCCGTGATCTCCATCTCGTTCCTCCAGGACGGCTTCAGCTTCGGATATACTTTGAAGAATGTTGGATTGAACCCGTAGACGCCTATGACGGCAAGATTCGACTTCGCCTTCTCGACGCACCGGAGGACCTATTTGCCATCCTCGGACGCTCGGCAATCTCCTGAACGCTCTCTCCCAGGTGGGAGGACCAGATGGCCTGATACCTGTCCCTCATCAGCTCGACTATACATTCCAGAGCAGTTTCTGGGACAGCTCCAGCTCCTAGCCTGTCAACTGTCTCACGAACAGAACTGCGCATCTCATCCCAGGAGGGGATGGGCGATTGGACGTAAAAGCTGTGCGAACTTATTTGAAATCCCCTAGGAACCCCGATAGTCACCAAGAGCCGAGACTTCAAACCAACTCGTGACTATGATGCCTCCCGAATCATACACCACGTTGACAGTGCTTCGGAAAAGATCAATATCTACCGGATAGAGGAGTTCAGATTGAGCTCGAAGTTCTTGACCTAGCGGCGTATTGTAGAAGTAGAGAGCGTGACTCTCAAGCTGAGAGACCCTCACGAGCGCAAGAGTATCTGGAGGAAAAGGGATTGAATTGTTAGGACCCACAGAAGGAATCATCGCATTGACTCCGTTAGCCTCAAGAAACCTTGCACAGTAGTAGTCAGTCTCAACGATTCTATCTGAACTGCGCACCTCGACAAATGCAGTCCCAGCAAGTTCCTCTCGATCTAAGTAGACCTTAGGTTTGGGACCACTATCGAATACAAAGGTATCTCGAAGGCTGACCGGGTAGATCACGCCTCCGAGAACGACAAGGGAAACCACAATGGCAAGAAGGAGTCGTCTTCTAGATTGATTGTTCAATCTATTCCGCACTATGGCTACCGCAACAAATGCCATTGCGACTGGCTCAGCAAAGAGAGCATGTCGAAGGCCGGCACTGAGATACAAATCAACAGCCGGTGACAGCGAAGAAATGCCAGGAATGTAGAAGAACAGAGAGACAAGTCCCAAACAAAGCAATAACCTAGAGTGAGCCAACCTCTTGAAAGGATAGGAATAGCCTGTGTACGAAAAGATACCGAGGAAACAGAGGAATAGCATGAAAGAGAAAAGTGAGTTAACAAGATAGCGTTGAACAAGGGCGCCAGCTGAAATCGGGGATGTCGAGAGGTCCACATCGGCAGACTGGACAGGGATCAAGAGGAGAGAACCGTAGACCTGGATCGAACAGAAAGCCGAATAAGCTATGAAAACTACAACTAGGACTTTGATGAATGAGAAACTCCCAATTGTATTGAACTGACGGAGATTCCCGTACTGACGAAGAACCAACAATGCGACTGTCAGCACAAGAATGATATATGGAACCGAAACCTGATGCGTGAAAACAAGAACAATGATGAACACAATCCCGACGTATCCATATTCTCTCCTGAGTCCAATTCGTATCGACGCTAGCAAAATGAATAGTGAAAATACATAGGCAAGACAATAGGGCATCGCATCGCTCCGATATGCCAGCAAGACATATCCGAGAGAAACGAAGAATGCGACGAGAATTGAGTAAGACTTGTTGCTGGTGACTCCGGAAGAGATGGAGTAGACGACGAACGGCATTGCGAAGCCAAGAACGGCGAAGATGACATGGACCGCTTGTGCTGTTGACAACCACGGCACTACTTCAGAGAGTGAGGCAGTGAGAACATGCATTGCTGGGAAGAAGATATAGCCACCCATCGACTTACCGATGTGCCCATCGGCAATGATTTGCTGGGCCCAGTGGCTATGGAAGACCGCATCTGTGTTTCCCAGGTAATAGGGAAATGGAAGAGTCATTGCTAGATCGTTGAAAGCCACGAGAATGCCAATCTCGGCGAGTATCACGGAGATTCTCCTTGATGAACTCAAGTTATAAACGAAAATCTGGATAGATAGTGAAAGGAGCGCAACTGTCTGAATAGCAAAGTAGATCAGAGTTCTCTCTGCGGACATCAAACGCACGCCCACCAGCACAATCTCGGACGAGATGAACAATGCAACTAGCAGGCCAATTGTCACGGTCTTCGTGCGACGACTCAAGGCCAAGTTGCGATGTTCCACCATTGTTGCACCACGCCCGAGAGTCAGAATGCACAGAAAGATGGAGACAAGGAGTGGTCCGACGAAAACCAATGAGTACAAAGCGGCACCATACGCACCGAGCAGTATCAATGAAGCCATCCCGAGCAGAACCACCAATAACACAACAACGAGGTTCCACATGCGTTGTTTTGAGGATTTCGTCGAAGGTGTAGACTTGCCGTTCATTGTCTATGGGAAAAGGCCGCTTAAGCTTTCAATATTGCCATGAATCTGGGTCCGAGAGAATAGCAGTCCACCAGGAAGAGGGAAGGGTGGTCGAACCACTCGCCTTCGGTCCCGATGTCCCCGCTAAGCACATTCCAGCTTTCAAGTCGTGTGTTTTCGGAGATTCTGCTCCTGTAATCGCGGGGTACAATCTCAGTTATCTTACGACAGCCAAACCACGAGACTCCGCTCATACCGAGGGGACATGGCGCCTCCAAGTATTGCGCTTTTCCGCATCTCCTGCTGTGACACATGATTCATGAGATCTAGAGCCCATATCACGTGGTTGAATGAGGGCTGCGTCCAACAATGCGCCATGGTCCCAGGAACATGCTAGCGAAGCCAAGGCATTCCTGGAACCTCTTCCCCGTGGCATGGTTTTCGACTGATTGAGATAGGCAGTCGATGCACTTCACAACGACCTTGCCTGAACACCACTTCCAGACCACCATCGTCCCAAGGACATAGATCAGATTCCACGAGAGATCGGCGTTATCCCGACGACTGTCCGTTTTCTACGATATCCGTCTAAGGCCCTTGAAAGCCCTCAGAACGTCTCTGTCGGTCATAGTGTGATTCAAATCGTAGTCATCCACGAGTATGGTCTCGATTGTCCAGATACACTACGAACAGGTCCTTCTCCATGAACTCCTTGGACTCCCCTCGGACGATGCACGTGAACCGCACGCCGGACTTGGACCCATCTCCGAGGAGCTCCTGGACCTTCTCCGGCATCACGTTCCCAGACCATGCGTTTGAGAAGCTTCCTAGGAATCGCCTTCTTCTTCGGTTCGTCCCATAATGAAAACATGTGGCCGTATCCCCATCCAGAATCGCCTTTCCGCCCCCATGGACTTTTCCGAGGCGAGGCACAAACCCCTTTCCTTTTCCTCTTTCTAGGTCGGACCTAAACCTCTATGATGAAGAGGCCCTCGCGGCTTCTTCCTAGTCTCATCCTTCTACTCTTGATTTGCCTCCTGTTTATGATCTCGGAAGGGTTTGTCGGACAAGCCTCTATTCGCGGTTTTCCCG
>Ga0315281_10007225_pt1 | contig 15683 bp, 7 predicted proteins | sample YL17G07_0_MG_FD_204540 | JGI IMG/M metagenome (GOLD analysis project Ga0315281, IMG submission 204540) | Sediment microbial communities from Yellowstone Lake, YNP, Wyoming, USA - YL17G07_0 | ecosystem: Environmental > Aquatic > Freshwater > Lake > Sediment | place: USA: Wyoming | collected...
CGATTTCGGGCCGGGAGTTCACCGTTTGCAAGAGTTCGAGACTGCGGTCGAAATGGGGCCGCGCTTCGGGGAGTTGCCCGGCCTCGCGCAGGGCCGCGCCCCACGCGCGCTCCGCCAGCGCCTCGTCGAGTTGCTTGTGGTGGTGTTGCGCCAGCCCCAGAGATTTTTCCGCGAACTCCACCGCCAACCCCGGCTCGCCGTCGGCGCTGTAGATATGCGCCAGCAAGCGGAAGCCCTCCGGCAGAAACTCCTCGGTGTCCGCCTCCTGCGCTTGCCGCACCGCCGCCTCGGCCATCCACTTCGCCGAACTGATTTCGCCCTGCTCGTAGCGGGTGCGCGCGAGGTTGAGCGTGGCCGAGACCGTGGCCATGGGGTTGCCCAGCCGCATCCAGCCGTCGCGCGCGAGCGTGTAGTGTCTCTCGGCGGCCTCAAGATCTCCGGAGAGAAAATCGTAATCGCCGAGGTTGTTGTGGGCCAGCGCCCACTGGTCGGGCGCATCCAGTTTTTGCCAGAAGGCCAGCGCGTCTTCGTCGAGTTGTTTGGCCTCGGCGATGCGCCCCAGTTGAAACAGCGCCGTGGCGAGATTTTGCTCGGAGCGCACGCGCTGATAATCGTCCCCGGCGCGGCCCCACAAATCCATGCTGGCGCGGTACGCCTCGGCGGCTTCAGCCAACCGCCCGCCCACGTCCTGAAACACGCCGAGCGCGTTAAGCGCTTGCGCCAATTCGCGGACGTGAGGCGAATCTTTCAACTCGGCTACGATTTGCGCGGCAAGCGCTTCGGCCCGTGCGTCGTCTTCGCCCTGCCGGTAGAGGAGAGCGACCTCTTCGAGTGTGATGCGCGCCCCGAGCGCGCGGTCGCCGTCGTCAGGCAGGGCGGCGCGCGCTTCGGCAATCTTTGCCAGCCCGTCGGTATATTGGCCGTGCAGACCCAGCACGCGCCCGGCGCGCGTGGCGAACTCGGCGGTTTGCCTGCGCCCGGCGGGACTCGCGTCCTCCGCCAGAATTGCGCGGCCCCGCTCGAAAGCCCCGGCGGCCGCGGGGTATTCGCCCGCGCGCTCCAGCGCCGCCCCCAGCGCCGCGTATAGCCGCACGCGCGTTTCCATCCCCGTCTCAGGCGCTTTCAACATCAACTCCTCGGCGGTCGTCAGCAACCGCGCCGCCTCGACATAGGCGCTCCGGCGCGCGGTTTGCTCTCCGGCGCGCAACATATATTCAAAGGCGCGGCCATAGTCGCCCGCCACGTTGTAGTGCAAAGCCAGCGAGTCGTAGAACGCTTCGAGTTGCCCCGAGCGGCGCGTGACGATGGCCTCGGCCACTCTGCGGTGGGCGCGCGACAGGCGCGGGCCGTGCAGGAGTTTGGTCGCCTCGTCTTGTATCAACAATTGAGTGAAGGCAAACCGCTCGGGCGTGAGGTCGCGCACGAGTTGGCGGGCGAGCCAGGCGTCCGTCGAGTCGAGCAATTGATCTTCGGTGAACTCGCCCTGCGCGGCGGCGGCCAGCACGTCGAAGTCGAACTCCGGCCCGATGAGCGCCGCGATGGCCAGGGCGCGCTGGTCTTCGGGCTTGAGCCGTTCCAGCCGCTCTTTGATGATGTCGGCAATCACGGGCGTGGCTCGCAGTCCGCCGCCGTCCCACTGCCACACGCCTTCGTCAAATTGCAAATGATTTTCGTCGGCCAGCGCCCGCGCCAGTTCTTCAATGAACTGCGGACTGCCGCCAGTCTTGAGCCAGAGTTGCCTGGCGAGCGCGGGCAGGGGATGCCCCAGCATCCCGGCCAGCATCTCGCCCACTTCGGCGGCGGTGAGCGCCGGGAGCGCGATTTCCGCGAGAGCGCGGGCTTTGGTCAGGTCGCGGAGCAGGGTGACGAGCGCGGCGCGCTGGGCGCGGGTCTCGCGGTCTTCGGCGTTGAACGCGCCGCACACCAGCGCCGGGCTATCCGCCTCGGCCAGCCGCCGCAGGAGATAGGCGAGAAAAGCGAGCGTGGGTTCATCGCCCCACTGCAAGTCTTCGAGGACGAGCACGAGCGGATGCTGGCGCGCGGCGGCGACGAACTGGCGCGCGAGGCAATCGTAGAGCCGCGCCTTTTCGAGGTCGGGCGGGAGCGCGGGAAGCGGCGCGATGGAGGCGTTGACCGTCCTGGGCGCGCTATCCTCCCTCTCCAGCGCCTCGTCCGGGATGGTCGCCTCCCCGGAGAGTGAGCGCGCGAGTTCGGGCAGGAGCGGGGCGAGGATTTGCGCGTCCACCGGGTCGAGGTCGGTGGGCGCGGCGCGCGGGTGGAGGGCGCGCAAAATTTTGGCGATGGGTTCGAGCGCCACTCCTTCGCGCGCGCAGGCGGTTTTGAAAATCCGCGCCCCGAGCGTCCGCGCCGTCCCCGAAAATTCTTCCAGCAAACGCGATTTGCCTGCGCCAATCGGTCCGGCCAGCGCGGCAAAAACCGGCTGGCCGCCGAGGGCTTTGGCGAAGAGTTCGTTCAAGCGCGCCAACACCGGGGCGCGGCCCACCAGCGGGGCGCGCAACAGCCCCCGGCCCAGGGCGCTCACAGCGGCAGTGACGACCACCCCGGCGGCGAAATCCAGATGGCCGAGCGCGTCAATCACTTCGCCTGCGGAGGCAAAACGCTCACCGGCGTCTTTGGCGAGGAGTTTTAAGATGATGCGCTCCAGGTCGGCGGGGAGGCCGGGGACGTGACGGCTGGGCGGGACCGGGGCCGCCTGCAAGTGCTTGAGGATGATGCCGGTCGTAGTTTCGGCCTCGAAGGGGAGTACGCCCACGGCGGCTTCGTAGAGCATCACGCCCAGCGCATAGAGGTCGGCGCGAGCGTCGAGCGGCAAGCCCGAAATTTGCTCGGGGGCCATGTATTGCACCGTGCCCACCGTCACGCCGAGGGCGGTAATCTCCTGCGAGCCTTCCACCCGGCGGGCGAGGCCGAAGTCCATCAGTTTCACCACCTCGCCGCCGTCCGTTTTAGCCAGCATCACGTTGGCGGGTTTGAGGTCGCGATGGATGAGGCGTTGGCTGTGCAAGTGGCCGAGGGCGTCGGCCAATGGAACGAAAACGTTGACGGCTTCGCGGGGAGGCAGACGCTGGTCGGGGTGGCCCTGGATGAACTCACGCAGGGTGCCGCCCGTGACGTATTCCATCACGAGGAACGGCGCGCCGTCCACCTCGCCGTCGTCCAGAATCGTCACGATGTTGGGATGTTGCAATTCCTTCATGTGGCGGATTTCGCGCCGGAAGCGTTTGACGGCGGCCTCGTCCACGTGGCGGTCGAGCATGAGTTTGAGCGCGACCGCGCGGCCGGTCTGCGTATCGTGAGCCAGATGCACTTCGCCCATGCCGCCCGCGCCGAGTTTCTTCACGAGTTCGTAGCGCGCGGCGACGAGGCGCTGAGGAAATTCGGGGATGTTCATTCTCTCTGCGCGAACCTCAGCCCCCGGCCCCGTTCACGGACGACGTATTCGTGTTCGGGGTCGGTATCGAGCAGTTTCCGGCGCAGACGGGCCACCAGCGAGTCCACCATTTGGTTGGTGACGTTCTCGGCGTCGGGCCAGATGTGACGGATGATTTTATCGGTGCTGACGACCTGCCCTTTGTGCCGCATGAGGAGGTCGAGCAGGTCAAAGAGTTTATCGCTCAAGGGCGGCGCGACCCGCCGGTAGTGGGCGTAGACTTCCCGTGTGACGAGGTCAAGGGACAAGCCGCGTGAGAGGGTGAGGGAGGCGCGGTCAATGGCGGTTGAGAACGGGTCTTCAAAGCGCAGGACGAGCAAGGCGCCGAGTTGAATTTCGTCGCCATGGCTGAGGAGGCGCCGCTCGGGGCCGAGGCGTTGGCCGTTGAGGAAGGTGCCATTGCGGCTCCCCAGGTCGGCCAGGAAACACCGCTCGGCCTCGCGCGCGATGGCGGCGTGCTGGCGCGAGATTTTTTTGTCGGCAATGGGCAAATCGCAATCGGCGGAGCGGCCAATGACGAAGCGCGCCAGGACCAGCGGAAAGACCAGGCCGGTCTGGGGACCGTATTCAATCGTCAGGCGCGGAAGTTTTTTGGCGGGGCGAGGCACGGTGTTCCCCTCCAGGAAGTGAAAGGAGCGGTATAGTACACCGAAAATAGCTGGAGCGATAATTCAGCGGAATTGGTAACTGCTCGGCTACGTTCTTCGCTTTCAGCGGATAGGAAGCCGCTACGCGAAAGCGGATATTGGCGGCGTTCCATCCGCTTTTCCGCTTGAATAATCCGCTGAAAGTTATAGGCCTGAGCAATTACCGGAATTGTTGTAAACTGGGAGGCAGGAGAAAGGCTATGAGTCGAATTACTTTAGACATTCCCGACGAAATATTGCTGGATCTCAAAGTGTCGCCAGACGAATTAGGTGAGGCCTTGCGGCTGGCGGTAGCCGTTAAGCTATTCGAACTGGAGCGACTATCCTCAGGGGCTGCCGCGCGGCTGGCTGGCATTCCACGCGCTGTTTTTTTGGCGCGCCTGGCCGATTATGGCGTGGACACTTTCCGCCTGACCAAAGAACAATTATTACGCGAGACCCGCGCCGCGGTGCTTGAACTGGCAGGCGAAAGTTAATCACCTTACTATTACAAACAGGCGCGGCCTCTGCGCCGGGACTCCCGGATTCTTCATCACCAGCGGCAGATACAACTTGTTTTGTCCGCCCACCAGCGCGAACTCGGTGAGATGGTCAAGCACCACGGTGAGCGTGTTGTTTGCCGGGTCCAGGCTACAGCCCGCACACGGCAGGAGCGCCACCCATTGGCTTCCATCCCAATAAGTGAGGTTCAGGCTGGACTCGGCGAGGCCCGCGCTCTGCCAATCTGAATCGGAGTAATGCAGGGTGAGCGTGTAAGTGGCGCTGAAGAAACTGACCGGGTTGCCCAGCACGTCCGCCGCAGAAATTTGGAAGGTGCGCCCGGCAAAGCGCAGACTGCCCAGCGGTTGCGTGGTCGTCGTTTGCGCGGTGTAAGTGAGAATAACGGTTTGGGTGACGGCCCCCGGCGGGAAGACCACGCTCAGACTCCCATCCAGCAGACGGAGCGCGCCGCCCGTCGCGGGGTCAAGCGCCGCGGTGAGGGCCGCGCCACTCGCGCCGGGTTGCGCGGCATAGTTCTGGCCCCCGTTGTCGTCCAGCGTCACGTTCCCATTGTTGTCCACCGCTTGCGCAAAGTATTGAACCGTCGTCGTCAGGGGCAGGCCGATGGTCCAGATGCCGTCGCCGTCGGCGTCCGTGAGGTTGGCGGTGTACCACGCGCCGTCGTTGCGGGTGAAGTTCACCAGCACCAGCGAGACGCCGGCCGAGTCGGTGACGCCGACGCTCAGGTTGAGTTGCGTATCCGTCGTGGCGCGCAGAAGACTGCTCATCGTCGGCGGGGTGAAGTCGGGCGAGTTGGCGTAATACGTTCTGACCGTCATGCGCTCATAGATACGCTCGGCAGATTGCGCGCTGTTCAACTGGCCGATGACGTTGACGAACATGGCTTCGCTCGAAGCGCTCAGTGTGCTGAGGGAGTTCTTCACCGGCACGGCGGCGGGATACCAACCGGGGGCGGAGAAAGCCGGTTCGGTGAACACGTCGCCCGGGGCGAGAGTCCGCGCGGTGTCGCGGGCCGCGTCAATCACCGGGTTGAAGTTGGTTTCGTCGTAATAAGCGCTCCCCAAGAGCAACGTGCCGTGCGGCTGGCCGAGGCCGCTTTGGATGTTCTGCCAATAAACGGGTTGGACCGGCTGGCCGTCGCCCGAAGCGGTGGCCCCGCCAAGCGAATAGTATTTGCCGTTCCCGGTGGTCGTGCCGATGATGCTGGGGAATTGCGCTTCGTAGTCCACGTAGCCGATGCCCGCCGGGAGTTCGGGCGCGGAGAACAGGCCGGGCTGGAGTTGCCCGCGCAAACTGAAGCCGCCGATGTGCGCGGTCTTGGTGACGACGACGCCGGGGTTGTGGTCGAGGCCCGGCGCGCCGATGGGGACAAGCGGCGCGGTCGTGCGCTCGGGCGTGTTGACGCGGTACATGGGCAAACCGTAAAGCGTGGCTTCGAGCAAAACTTTCTCGTCGAAGTGGTCGAGGCTGGAGTCGGCGAGGAAGTAGCCGCGCTTGGCCTGCACGCTGGCCTGCCCCACGCTGTTGGCCGCGCCGAGCAGGAGTTGGTCGGTGAAGCGCAACATTACTTCTTCGCTCAGGCCGATGCTCCCCCAGAAGCCGTAGCCCCAGCCGGTATTGGCGAAATAAGTCGCGCCGCGCGCGCCATACGTTTGCGCGAAGTCGTCGCCATAGCCGTTGCCCGCGCCGGGCGTCCCTGGCGGGACGTTGAGTCCCGCCTGACACCCGACGGTGTAGAAGATGACGCCATCGAGCGCGGCGGGCGCGGTCACCACGTTGGAGGCCCGCACCACGCCCCCACCCGGCGCGCCGTATTCAAAATGGTCGGCGTGGCCGTTCACGCTCACCAGATCCGAGCGCGCGTCATAGATGACCGCGCGCAGTTCTTCGCCCGTGTAGTGCGAGCCGAGGCTGGAGTTTAAATTGCAATCGGTGGTGATGCCGTCGGCCAGCAGGGAACTGCACTGCGCGGTGCCGAGGTCGGCGATGAAGTCGTAGCCGGTGACGACGGCCTGGCTGAGGGTCACTTGCCCGTCGCGCGCCAGGAAGGTGTGAAGCGCGGTGAGGATGTCGTCGGCGCTCTCGACCAGCCGCCCCACGGCCACGTCGGGGACGTAGAACTCGTGCCCGCCGATGTAGGCGTCGGGGGTGAAGTCGGCGTAGTAGTTATCGGTGAGGGTGTCGTTGAGGGCGATGGCCGCGCCGACGGTGGTGTTGGGCGAGTAGTAGGGATAGAGGTTGTCGTTCACCCAGCCGTTCTGCGTGGAGTACGAGTTGTAAGTGTAGGGATGCACCCACACGCGGCGGTGCGGGAGCAGGCGGTCGTCGCCGACGAGGACGATGTTCGCCACGTTGGGGAACGTGGCGCGCAGACTCGTCAGCACGGTCTTGATGGCCTGCGTCACGTTATTCGCCGCCGATTCGCTCTGGGGCGCGGCGTCCCACGCGGCGTAGGCGGCGGCGACGCTGGGATACTGGTCGAGTTGAATCGTCAGCCCGTTGACGAAGCGGTGCGCGCCGAGGTCGGCCAGCCCGTTCAGGATGTCCGCCGTCGGGCCGGCGCCGAAGTATGTGGTCAGGCGAGACGGATTGGCCAACACGAGCGTCTGCACCGCGCTGGCGGTGGGGGCTTGCAAGTCCACGCGCAGGGTGTAGGGCGCGCGGTCGTAGTAGCCGGAGGGCGAGTAAATGTGGAAGTAGTAATCGCGCCCGGCCAGCGGCCCGACGTTGTAATTGACGATCAACTCGCCGATGTTGCGCACGCGGCCAATGTTCCGCACGCGCCCGCCGACGTCCAGACATTCGTCGCTGAGGTCGAGGGCGTAGTCGTCGGGATAGTTGAGCGTGACCAGGAGATTGGTGTAGGAGACGGGGACGAAAATCTTGAAGTAGTCTTCGTCATTCGGGCGGCTGAGGGTGGCGGTGTAGTTCTGGCCCGCGGTGAGCGGGAAGGCCGAGCCGCAGGGCGCGTCGGGTTCGTGCACGTCGGGGAGGATTTCGGCGCGGAGGGTGAAGGGCGTGGTCGCGCTGAAGTCGCTTGCGCCGTCGCCAGTGACTTCAACGTAATACGTGCCGGTGCGGGTGATGACGTTGTAGCCGACGATCTCCGTCGCGCCGCTCCCGATGTTGCGCACGCGCCCGCCGAAGTCCAGACAATCCGAGAAAATGGCGAGGTCGTAGTTTCTGGTCGGGTGCGTCATCGAGACGACGAGACTGCTGTAGAGGGTGTTCACTTGCACTATGTAGTATGCCGCCGAGCCGCTCGCGCGCAGGTAGCCGAAGTAATTCGTGCCGGGGTTGATGGCCGCCGCGTTGCCGCAGGTATCGTTAGCAGTGGCGGTGGAGTTCACTTGTTTAGGCGTCCCATTGATGTTTTGTGCGCTGGCGTCTAGCGCCGGAGGCGTATTGAAATGAACGCCATCGTGCGTGCGCCAGTTGCCGTCACTGTCAGGCAGGCTGGGGTCCACCCGCTCCATCGAATAAGCCGTATAAGACGGCGAAGTGACAAACGACCCGGCCGGCCACGCGCCGCCGTTGCCGTTGGCGGTGTCTATGACGACATTGCTGGGGTTCTTGAGTGTCAGACTCTCACCTGAGGCGCTCAATGTGCCAGCCCAGAGTTGGTCGGCGGGAATGGTATTTACAGTCGAGTCGTCGGTGCGTTCCAGCAGGAAATATCCACCCGCCGGAATTATCCCGACAAGGCCGATGGTGGTGTCGTTGCCATCGCTGAGAGTCCAGCCGGAGAGATTGACCGCGCTCGCGCCGGGGTTATAGAGTTCAATCCACTGGTCTTGCGCGTCGGCGTTAGTCCCCGCCCAGGCGACTTCGTTGATGACGACTTGCGGGCCGGAGGAGGGGGTGGGCGAGGGGCCGGGGGTTGGAGTTGGGGTGGGAGTCGGCGTGGGCGTGCGAGTGGGGGTGGAGGTAGGTGTAGATGTTGGTGTGCTCGTCGGCGTAGGCGGCGCATCGTCATCCAGAATCGTCACCACCGCCTGCTGAGTTGTGCCTAACGCCGCGCTTATTGGACTACTCAGAGTCAAGGTAAACGTCTCGTTCGACTCAGTCAGCGCGTCATTGATAATCGGCACACTGAAAGTCCGCGATGTGACTCCGGGCGTGAAGGTCAGTGTTCCTGTAACCGCCGTGTAATCGCTCCCCGCCAGCGCCGCGCCGTTGCTGGTGGTGTAGTTTACTGTGACCGTCACGCCATAAGCGGCGCTCAACGTGGCGGTGATGAGGGCTGACCCCGCGCTTTCAATTGCAGTGTACGTTGACGAGTTGAATTGTATAGTGGGGTAGTCAACAGTAAAGGTATAGTTGGAGTTCGGCGCGATTTCGATGCCCTCCAGACCGAGTGCACTGCTGATATTGATGGTGTACACACCACGCGAGATGAGCGAAGTAATGTCGTAAGTCGCGCGGTAGTGCGTGGACGAAAGCCATTGAGCGTTGTCGCTGATGGAGTAAACCTCACCGCCATAGAGCACGCCCACGCCGCCCCAGGTGCCGAACCACTTATTCCAGGCAGTATCAATTGCAATGGCAATGACGGAATCATCCGGCAGGCCAGAGTTTGACGAGTAGTAAACCGTCCATGTCGCGCCATCGAACCGTACCACGCCGCCCGCCATGACGCCAACCCACTTGTCACCGGCAGTGTCAATCGCAATGGCAAAGATGGTGTTATACAGCAGGCCGGAGTTCGACGAGTTGTACACCGTCCAGGTCGCGCCATCGAACCGGGCCACGCCGCCACTGTTCGTGCCAAACCACTTGTTCCCAGCAGTGTCAATCGCAATGGCAAAGACGTTGTAATCCGGCAGGCCGGAGTTCGACGTGTTGTAAACCGTCCAGGTCGCGCCGTCGAACCGCGCCACGCCGCTACCCCCGGTGCCGAACCACTTGTTCCCGGCCGTGTCAATCGCAATGGCATAGACGTAGTCACTCGGCAGGCCGGAGTTCGAGGTGTTGTAAACCGTCCACGTCGCGCCATCGAACCGCGCCACGCCGCCGCCATTCAGGCTACCAAACCACTTGTTCCCGGCCGTGTCAATCGCAATGGCATCAACTCTATTATTTGGCAGGCCGGAGTTCGAGGTGTTGTAAACCGTCCAGGTCGCGCCATCGAACCGCGCCACGCCGCCGCTGTAAGTGCCAAACCACTTGTTCCCAGCAGTGTCAATCGCAATGGCATCAACATAGTTATCCGGCAGGCCGGAGTTCGAGGTGTTGTAAACCGTCCAGATCGCGCCATCGAACCGCGCCACGCCGCTATGTGTGCCAAACCATTTATTCCCGGCAGTGTCAATCGCAATGGCGCTGACGTATTTATTCGGCAGGCCGGAGTTCGACGTGTTATATTGCGCCCATGTCCCTCGCCGGGTCAAGTAGAAGGTTGCCGTGGGATTGAGGCTCTGCTCCATCGGCCGGCTGAAGGTCACGTCAAACGTCCCCGTTTGCAAGCCCAATATGTTCGACGGCGAAACCGTCAAGCTTCTCACATAGGCCGGGGCATCTTGGGCCGGGCCATTCAGGATGGGCGAGTAATTTACCGTTGCCTTTGCAAAGTCGTCATTGAAGTCATAAATGCGGTTGTCAATTTCCGTAGTATTCGTCACGCCCCACCAATTGTTGGTCGCGGGGATGGGCGAACCACTAACGTCGGCGTAAAGGTCGTAAGCGCCAAAGTTGCCTTCGAGGTTGTTGCCTTCAATTTGAATGGGCGTGCCGCCAACAACGTAAATAGCGTTGCCCTTGTTGCCGGTGAAGGTATTGCTTACCACAATGGCCGCGCCTACTTGTAAGCCCGCACCTGTATTGTTAGCAATCAGGTTGCCGGAGATAAGGCCAGTAGTAGCAATCATGCCTGTGCCATTCCCCACCAATCGGTTTGCGGTTGCGGTAATGAAACCGCTAGCTTGTAAACCTGTGCCACTGGCGTTCTCAACTGAGTTGCGGCTCACGGTTGACGAAGCGCCGACCGAGATGCCGCCATTCACCGTATTGTTGATGACCGTGCCTGCGCCGGAGATGCTTAACCCGCCACTCGAAATTGTGTTGCGTTGAGCATTGGCATCTCCTGTCAGGTTCACCGTGCCGGTTAGGGCATTGTCCAACAGCCATAAAGAAGTCGCGCCTAAAGAACAACTCACGCCGCCCGCGCTCAATGTGACGAGGGAGAAATAGGGAGTCGAAGTGGTGCAGGCAATTCCCGCCGTGCTGGAAATGATGGTCACATAGCGCAGAATGTCGCCGGAGAGATAGTTACCGTTGCCATCAGCTTGCGCGTCGGCGCCGGTATCGGTGAAGTTAATTTGACTCCAAGTGCCAGTCGTGTTGGAAGTAAACGTGATGGGTTGCGTCGGCGTGCCGTCGGCGATAAGCGTGCCGCCCACGTTGAGTGAGTAGTTGCCGTTGAATTTGACGGTCGTCCCGGCTTCAATCGTCAGCACCACACCGGGCGCAACGCCCACGTTGGCAATGGCAATGTAGGGGCCGCACTCGGCATACCAAGTGGTGTGCGTCGTCACCGTGCCGCTCACGTTGCTGGAGGGCGGGCAGGTGACGTGGAAATTTGTTTTTACAGGCGCAGAAGAGTCATCCGGCCAAGGCGTATAGGCTCGCGTGGGGTGTGGGCGAGTGGCAAGGAGAAGAAAAATCGCCGCGAAGAGAAAGCCAGATAGCGAGCGCAGAGAGTGTTTGAGCATGAGCCGCTACCTCTGCCTCACCCCCGGCCCCTCTCCTGAAATGGAAAAGCTCATTTCAGGAGAGGGGAGCAAAACGGTTCCGGTTGATACCTCGCCCCCTCGCCCGATGACGCCTCTGGTCTTAGTCATCGGGCGAGGGAGGCGGGGAGTGAGGGCACACTCACTATACAACATCTCTTTTCCCCTTGCTTGATACGAATAGGCGACTTTGGAAAAGCCCTGTTGCCTGCGACCCGTTGCTTGACTTAAGCATAGCCACAGACCATACTCACCCGAAATTTCCTCGCTGAAACTGCTGGCCCCAAAAGCGCCTTCCCGTTCTCAGCAACGCTCCCACTCATCGAAAGTCCCCATATGCCGGATTCTCTCAAATCACAATTTTTGCTTGACCCCAGCGTGACCTTTCTAACTCACGGCACGTTTGGCGCATGTCCCAAGCCGGTTTTTGAGGCATACCAACGCTGGCAATTGGAAATGGAACGTGAGCCGGTCGAATTTTTAGGACGACGGGCGGCGGCTGTCTTGTCTGAGGCCCGCGCGAAACTGGCCGAATATTTGGGGGTTGTAGCGGATGAGGTCGTTTACTTTCCTAATCCGACCACCGCTATCAACATGGTTGCTCGTAGTCTGGACTTGAAGCCCGGCGACGAAATCCTCACGACCGACCACGAATATGGTGCGATGGAGCGGACGTGGCGCTTCCTCAGCAATAAAAACGGCGCGAAGTACATTCGCCGCCCCATTCCACTACCAGTTACTACTCCAGAAGAGTTTATCGAGACATTCTGGTCGGGCGTGACTGAGCGCACACGCGTCATTTTCATAAGCCATATCACGAGCGCCACAGCCCTTATCTTCCCCATCGCAGAAATCTGCCGCCGGGCGCGAGAGGCTGGCATCTTAAGTATTGTGGATGGCGCCCACGCCCCCGGCCACATCCCACTCAACTTGACCGAGCTCGGCGCTGACCTCTACACAGGCGCATTACACAAATGGCTCGGAAGTCCCAAGGGGTCAGCGTTTCTCTACGCGCGGCGCGAGGTGCAGGCCTGGCTGAAGCCGTTGGTGGTCAGTTGGGGCTGGGAGAGCGAAGCCCCCAGCGGTTCGCAGTTTATTGACTATCACGAATGGCAAGGCACCCGGGATATAGCCGCGTTTCTAGCGACCCCGGCGGCAATACAATTTCAAGCCGAGCATCAGTGGGATACCGTCCGCGCCGCGTGCCATGCGCTGGCCAGCGAGACCCGCCGCCGCATCAACGACCTGACCGGTCTAGCACCCATCTGCCCTGATTCGTCAGAGTGGTTCGGCCAGATGGCCTCCATCCGCTTACCGGCTGTGGATATTCAAGCACTCCAAGCGCGCCTCTATGCCGAATACCGAATAGAAATTCCACTCTTCAAATGGAACGACCAGCCTATGCTCCGGGTGTCCATTCAGGGGTACAATACTCAGGCCGATGTGGATCGGTTAATGATTGCGTTGGAAAAATTGTGGCCTGAAGTGCGAGTCGAATAACTCGCCGCTGTTCCCCGTGGAGGTAAAAAATGAATACACTCGCCCGGCTTTTCAAAGATCCCATTGGGGGCCTCACGCATCTCGCCTCGGCGCTCGCGGCATTGATGGGGGCCGTCGTGCTGGGGCGCCTCAGTCCGCCGGGGACCGCGCGGCTCGCGTTGCTGATTTATGGCTTGAGTTTGGTGCTGTTGTTTGCGGCCAGCGCGGCGTATCACCTCATCAAGACCTCGCCGTCACGCGAGTTGTTTTTGCGCAAACTGGATCACACCGCCATCTTCCTGCTCATTGCCGGAACTTATACGCCCGTCTGCTTGATTGTCCTCACCGGGGCGTGGCGTTGGGGAATGCTCATCACCATCTGGTCACTGGCTGTCGCGGGCACGCTGTTCCAGCTGGCGTTCATCGAAGCCCCGCGTTGGGTGGCGGTGCTCATCTATATCGGCATGGGCTGGTTGGGGGTTATCGGCGTGGCGCAGTTGTGGCAGGCTTTGCCGCTCAGTGCGCTAGGCTGGCTCTTGGCGGGCGGGTTGTTGTATTCCGGCGGCGCCGTCATTTACGCCATCAAAAAGCCGGATTTCTTCCCCAATGTTTTTGGCTTCCACGAAATTTGGCATCTATTCGTCACCGCCGCCGGGGCTACGCACTACGTCTTCATCTTGGCGTACATCCTCCCCTTCGCACTGCGCTGAGTTTTAGTCAACCCCTTACTCAGGAATACGACTGGAAAATCAAACGGCCTCCCAATCGGGAGGCCGTTGCACTCAAGCGGGGTGAAACAAACGAGACGGCCTAGATGCCGCCGATGACGCTGGAGAAGACGTTGCCGATGGCCGGGCCGAGGAGGGCCAGGATGACGATAACGACCACGGCGACGAGCACGAGGATAAGGGCGTATTCCACGAGGCCTTGGCCCTTATTATCTTTGAAGGTAAGCATTGTTAGGATGTCCTTTCCTTTGCAGGATATAGATGAAGATGGTTGGGAAGTGCCGGACGAACTAACGCGCAAAAAATCCGCTTGAGTGCTAGCATTATACAGCGGTTCTACAAAAGGCTATAGGGGAATTGGGTAATAGTCCCGTTAGGCTATTAGTGACTATTGGCACGAGCGCCTTGCTCTTCGTTTATTGCAGTGGCATTCCCGCGCATAAGCGAATTGAGGAAACCCATCACCGCCGCCGTCATCACTTGCCCCTCCCGGACGACCCGGTCGGCGAGTCCCATCTCGCGCTCCAAACGGCGCTCTTCTTCTTGCGGAGTAAGTTCATAGAGTTCGACCAAAACACCGTGCGTGCTTTCGGGATGAATGAAAGCGATTTTCTTCCCGCCCGTGCCGATGGTGGGTTGCTCGTTGATGAGTCGCACCCCGCGCGCTTGCAGGGTCGCGAGCGTGGCCGCAATGTCGTCCACCTCGAAACAAATATGGTGCATCCCCGGCCCGCGTTTTAATAAGTAGCGCGCCACGCCCGAGGTTTCGGAGGTAGGCTTGACGAGTTCGACTTCGCTTTCTCCCATAGGGAGGAACGCCACCGCCGATTGCTGGTCGGGCACGTCCTCGACGTGAGTGAGGTCGAGGCCCAGCGCGTCGCGCCAGAACCCGAGCGCGGCCTCAATGTCTTCGACGACGATGGCGATGTGGTCTATGCGTTTTATCATAGGTGTTTTATTGTAGGGCAGGTCTCAGACCTGCCCCTACCCGGTTGGCCGGTATTCTCCCCACACGCCCCTCAGCGTTTTGCAAATTTCTCCGACGGTCACCGCGTTCTCCACGCATTCGATAAAGAGCGGCATTAAGTTCTCGGCGCCGGTGGCGGCGGAGGCGAGGCGAGACAGCAACCCCGCTACTTTAACGGCATCCCGCGCGGCCCTCAGCGCCCCGAGGCGGGCGCGGGCATTCTGCTCGAGCGCAGGATCAACGCGCAAGCGCTCGACATCGCTCGGCGTGTCATTCACAAAATCATTCACGCCGACGATGATGTGCTCTTTGCGCTCGACGGCTTTTTGGTAGCGATAGGCCGCCTCCTGAATTTCGTTCTGGACGTAGCCTTGCTCGATGGCTTTGAGCGCGCCGCCCATTTCATCTATGCGAGCAATGTAGGCGGTGGCGCGTTGTTCGATTTCATCGGTGAGGGTCTCGAGGGCGTAACTGCCCGCGAGCGGGTCTACGGTGTCGGCCACGCCGGACTCGTGCGCGATGATTTGCTGGGTGCGGAGGGCGATTTGCACGGCGCGCTCGGTGGGGAGGGCAAGGGCTTCGTCGAGGCTGTTGGTGTGAAGCGATTGCGTGCCGCCGAGGACGGCGGCGAGGGCTTGCAGGGTGACGCGGACGACGTTGTTCTCCGGCTGTTGCGCGGTGAGGGTGGAGCCGCCGGTCTGCGTGTGAAAGCGGAGCATCCACGAGCGCGGGTCTTTGGCCCCGAAGCGCTCGCGCATGATTTTGGCCCACATCCGGCGCGCGGCGCGGAACTTGGCGACTTCTTCGAGGAAGTTGTTGTGGGCGTTGAAGAAGAACGAGAGTTGCGCGGCGAAGTCGTCCAGGTTGAGGCCCGCGGCGAGCGCGGCTTGCACGTAGGCCATGCCGTCGGCCAGGGTGAACGCCACTTCTTGCACGGCGGTGCTACCGGCTTCGCGGATGTGGTAGCCGGAGATGGAGATGGTGTTCCACTGCGGGACTTCGGCGTGGCAGTAACGGAAGAGGTCGGTGATGAGACGCATGGAGGGCGCAGGCGGGAAGATATACGTCCCGCGCGCAATGTATTCTTTGAGGATGTCGTTTTGCACCGTGCCGCGTAGTTGCTGGGAGTTGACCCCTTGTCGTTTGCCAACGGCGATGTAGAGCGCGAGCAGAATCGCGGCC
>Ga0315281_10007226_pt1 | contig 15683 bp, 13 predicted proteins | sample YL17G07_0_MG_FD_204540 | JGI IMG/M metagenome (GOLD analysis project Ga0315281, IMG submission 204540) | Sediment microbial communities from Yellowstone Lake, YNP, Wyoming, USA - YL17G07_0 | ecosystem: Environmental > Aquatic > Freshwater > Lake > Sediment | place: USA: Wyoming | collected...
AGGCGTGGGCTGGCGCCTGATCCGCGAGCACCCGGAGCGGGTGGCGTCCTGGACGTCGATGTCCATCCCGCACCCGGCCTCGTTCGCCGCAGCCCGCCGCGACGACCCGGAACAGCAGGAGAAGAGCGCCTACATCCTCTTTTTCCAGGAGCCGGGCGTTGCCGAAGCCTCCCTTTCTGCGAACGACTGGGAGCAGTTGCGAGGCGTCTGGAGCCAGAGCAGCCCTGAGGAGGTGGCCGAGTACAAGGCGACCTTCACGCAGCCGGGGGCCATGACCGCCGCACTGAACTGGTACCGCGCCGCCTTTGGAGCCAGCACTGGGGCCGACGTGGAGAACGAATTCGACGTGACGCTGCCCTCGCTCACCATCTGGGGGAACCAGGACCAGGCGGTGGGCCGCTCCACCACGCTCACGCACAACCGGTACATGAAGGGCTACAACCGCTTCGCGGAGATGGACGCCGGGCACTGGCTCGTGCAGGAGAAGTTCGACGACGTGTGCAGGGAAGTGCTCGCGCACCTGAAGCAGTTCCCGGCTCGTTGACCGTGACGGACTCGCTCGACCTGGCGGACTTCGAGCGGCTCACACCCGCAGACGTCGAGCGCGTGTGCCGGGAGGCGATGGCGGCCTGTGACGCCGGGGTTGCGCGCATCGTTGCCGTGGCCCCGGAGGCTCGGACCTACGCCAACACGCTGCTCGCACTCGAAGAGGCCACCGAGCATGTCGCCCTGGCCTCGGGCGCCTACGCCTTCATGGCATACGTCGTTGCGGACGAGACGGTCCGGGAGAAGGCGCGGGAGATGGACCGCGAGCTCGACCAGTACGGCGTGGCGCTGTCCTTCCGTGAGGACCTCTACGAGGCGGTCAAGGCGTTCGCGGCGACCCCAGAGGCGCAGGCGCTCACGGGCGAAGATGCGCGCTTCCTCGCGCACGAGTTGCGTGACTACCGGCGCAACGGCTTCGAGCTGCCGCCTGAGGAGCGCGCACACCTGCGCACCATCTTCGAGCGGCTGGTCGAGCTGGAAACGAGCTTCCGCAACGCGATCGACGACTGGGAAGACGGGATCGAGGCCACGCGCGCGAACCTGAGAGGGCTGCCGGACTCGTTCGTGGAGGGCCTGAAGGTCGTGGCGGGTCCCGGCGAGACGCGGTACCGGGTGTCGCTCGACTACCCGGAGATCCAGCCGTTCATGGCGAACGCCGAAAACGAGCAGCTTCGGCGAGAGCTGTTCACGAAGAACGAGTTGAAGGCCGGCGAGGAGAACGTCGCGCGACTCGAAGAGGCGCTGTGGCTGCGCGCCGAAGCGGCCGCGCTGCTCGGATACGACTCGTGGGCCGCGTATCGCACCGAAACGCGTATGGCAAAGACGCGCACGGCCGTGGACGCCTTCCTCCGTGAGCTGCGGACCCACCTCGAGCGCAAGGCGGCCGTGGACATCGCCGGGCTGCGCGAGGCGAGGCGCGAACACACCGGGTCGGGCGACCTCCAGATCTGGGACTGGCGCTTCTATCACAACCGGCTGCTGAAGACCCGCTACGCGGTCGACGAGTTCGAGGTCGCCAAGTACTTCCCGCTGGAGGCATGTCTCGACGGGCTGTTCTCGATCACGCAGGCGATGCTGGGCGTGCGCTACGAAGCAGCACCAACCGCGCCGCGCTGGCACCCCGACGTGCAGGCGTTCGACGTGTACGAGGCGGACGGCGGCAGGGAGCCGTTCGCGCGGTTCTACATGGACCTCTTCCCGCGGCCAAACAAGTACGGCCACGCGGCTGCCTTCACCATGCGGCGAGGAAGGCACGTGCCGGGCGGAGGCTACCAGCGGCCTGTGAGCGCCATCGTCGCCAACTTCACGAAGCCGGGCGACGGGCGACCGTCGCTGCTGCGCCACAGCGAGGTGGTGGTGCTGTTCCACGAGTTCGGGCACATCCTCCACCAGGTCCTGACGCGGGCACAGCGCGCCCGCTTCAGCGGCACCGCGACCGAGCGGGACTTCGTGGAAGCGCCTTCGCAGATGCTCGAACACTGGGTGTGGGAGCCCGCGGTGCTGGCGACCTTCGCGCGCCATTACGAGACGGGTGCGCCCCTCCCGGACGAGCTGCTCAGCGCGATGGTGGCGGCGAAGAACCTGGATTCGGGCATCGTGTACCTGCGGCAGATGTACTTCGCCTCGCTCGACTTCGCCTACCACTCGCCCGGCTTCGACGGAAACACGACCGCCATGGCAGAGGCGCTGCATCCGATCACGGGTTTCCCGTTCACGCCGGGGACGCACTTCCAGTCGGGCTTCGGGCACCTGTTCGGCTACGACGCGGGCTACTACGGCTACCTCTGGTCGCAGGTGTATGGCGACGACATGTACACGCGCTTCGCCGAGGCCGGGCCGCTGGACCGCGCCACCGGGCTGAGCTACCGCAAGGGCGTACTGGAGCGGGGCGGGGCAATCGACGGGGCGGAGCTGGTGGGCGGCTTCCTCAAGCGCGAACCCAACAACGCGGCATTTCTGCGCGGGCTCGGCCTCACGGTCTGACGTTAGCGGCGTGCCGGGCGCGCGGCTGGAGCGCCGCCCATCGGCGACGTCGCCCGTCCCAGCAGGCGCACGGCCAGGAGGGCGCCTCCGACGCCGGCGGTCACGATGTACAGGGCCATCGCGGGGCGCGAGCCCGTGTCGCTACCGCTGGTGATGCCGTGGAGCAGCGCCAGCGCCCAGCACGGGAGGCTGAGGTAGTGCAACTGGCGCCAGCGCGCCCGGGGGATCGAGCCGGCGAGGGCCGTGCTCGCGAGGACGACGATCAGGAGCCACTGGGCGATGGTCCCGGCCCCAACCTGGAGCGCGCGGTAGCTGCTCGTGAACGGCACCAGCGCGTCGAGCAGGGAGAAGCTCACGACCGGGTCGAGCACCAGACCGAGCACATGGATGGCGACGAAGGAGAGCGCGAGGACAGACGTGATGCGGTGCGCTTCGAGCATCCAGGTGAGCGGGCCGCGCGCGGGCCGGAGGCGCAGGTAAAGCGCGAACCCGGTTACGGTGGACGCCCAGAGCAGGAGGTAGCCGGCAAAGCCCGAGGCGCGCGAGGCGTCCCAGGTCGCGGTGCCCGCCTCGCTGTCCTGCATCGTCCCGGCGAAAAACACTCCCAGGGCGAGCACGGCAGCGGTGAGCCCCGCGACCTTCCAGCTCACCTCACGAGCCTCGTGAGCGCCGTGCCCGCGTTGGCGTCGGCACGGGCTTACGGGTGGGTTGCACCGTCGGAGCTGTGGTGGCCGGGGCGCTCGTGGCGGGGGCAGTCGTCGGCGGGATGGTTGCCGGCGCCTGGCCGGAAGTGGGAGACGCCGCAGCCGACGGGTCCGGGCCAGCTGCGCTGCTTCCAGCAGGGATTGTCGCCCCGGTTGGAGCCCGGCCGCCGGCGCCTGTCCCGGACCCGGCTGTGGCCGTGGGCAGTGGCGTCGGAGTGCCACGGCGGCCGGCGGGTGAAGGAGTCTCGGTGGGGGTCGCCGTTGGCTCCGGGCCGTCCGGGGCGACGATCTCGACGTCTCCCTGGTCTTCGGGCGTCGCCGCGGCCGGGTCGTGGCTCGCCGCGAAGCCGACCCAGCCACCCACGAACCCGGCGAGGGCGAGAGCGCTGAGGGCGAGCTTGAAGGCGTTGTGCCGTTCGTTGCCGAAGCCGCGCCGGTTGCTGCTCATCCGAACCTCTCAGCAGGTCCATGGCGCGCGGGGCGCCGCGCGTGCCTCCCCGAGTATCGCCCGAAGCGGTTAAGCGAGCGACAGACCGGTAACGGCATCCTGAACCTGACCTCCTCCGCAGGCGGTGCGACTGGTTGCGATGAGGGAAAGAACCGGTTCATGAGCAGATCCGGCCGCGCTGGCCCGGCACCTGCGCGCCAACCGCGGCCATAGCACCGGTGAAGGCCCCGGAGTAACAGCATGGAACCAGAACGTCAGCCCAACCAACTCCGGCAGCGGCTGCTCGAACGCAGGACGACGCGCCGGGCGCTGCTCGCGGGGACGGCCGCGGTGGCTGCCGCGGGGACAACGGCGGTCGTGCTCGGTGCCGCGTTGCCCGAGGGCGGCGACACCGCTGCGACGCCACTTGACGCGGCTCCGCAGCCCACGCGGCCGGACGTCGGCGCCGGGGCCGCGACAAAGGGGGCGGTGGCAGCACGGACGGCACCCCCGGTGGCCCCGCTCTCGGAAGCGCAGCGGCGCGCCGCGCACCTGCTCCGCCGCGCCGGCTTCGGCGGGACGATGGCGGAGATAGACGAGTTCGCAAAGTTGAGCCGCGAAGAGGCCGCAGACCGGCTGCTGAGCTTCGACAAGATCGACAACTCGGCGCTGGAGTCGCGCCTGCAGGCGGCAGGACTCGACATCACGAGTGCGTCGTTCGGGGACCTGAGGCCGCCGGACATGATTCGCTGGTGGCTCATGCGCATGGCCTACACGAAGCGTCCGCTGGAAGAGCGCATGACGCTCACCTGGCACGGGTGGCTCACGAGCCAGGTGAGCAAGATCGGCCCGCAGCGGGCGAAGCTGATGATTCGCCAGAACCAGCTCTACCGGCAGATGGCGTTGCCGAAGTTCGACGAACTGGTGAAGGCGGTCAGCAAGGACCCGGCGATGCTCATCTACCTCGACACGGAGAAGAGCGCGAAGGAGCACCCGAACGAGAACTACGCCCGCGAGCTGATGGAGCTGTTCACCATGGGCGTGGGCAACTACACCGAAAACGACGTGCGTGAGAGCGCGCGTGCGTTCACAGGCTGGCGCATGACGCCCCCGAAGCGGACGGGCGACAAGACGGCGGACCTCGCGAACTACGACCCGCAGTTCGTGGTCGCCGCTCGCGACCACGACTTTGGCGCGAAGACGTTCCTCGGGCAGACCGGCACCTGGGGCGGCGACGACATCGTCGACATCATCATGCGGCAGCCGGCGACGGGGCGGTTCGTGACGACGCGGCTGTTCCGCGAGTTCGCACACGACAGTCCCGAGCCAGCGACAGTCGACCGGCTCGTGAAGGTGTGGGACAGCAGCGGGCACAACGTGCGCGAGGTCGTGCGGGCAATCCTGGTGAGCGACGAGTTCTATTCGGACCAGTCCTACCGGGCGCTCGTGCGGAGCCCGGTGGACTTCCTCGTGGGGATGGTACGGGCGCTGGAGATGGAGACTCCCTTCCTCGGACTGGAGCGGACCGCGCGCGGGATGGATCAACTGCTCTTCGAGCCGCCGAACGTGGCGGGCTGGCCGGGCGGGCCGGCCTGGCTGTCGTCGAGCACCTTCTTCGCCCGCGTGAACACGCTGGACCTCGCCATGTTCAGCCGGGGGCGGCCCGCGTTAGCGGCGCTTGGGGCGGCGAAGACCCCGGAAGAGGCCGTCGACGCGGCGGCAACACGACTGATCGACGGCAACCTTCCGCCGGAGTCACGGGCTGCGATCGTCACCTACGCGGCCACGCTTCGAAACGACCAGGAGCGCGCGTCAGCGGTCGCCTATCTCGTGCTCGCCAGCCCGGAATATCAGCTCATCTAGGAGGCACGCCATGCTCTCGCGCAGGGATTTCGTGAAGGGCGGCGTCGCCCTGGTCAGCATCGGGACAACCGCCAATTCGTTCCTCAAGGGGGCCGTCGCGTTCGCGGCCGGGAACCCCGGATACGTCGCCCCGGCGAGCAACGGGAAGATTCTCGTGCTCGTTCAACTGGCGGGCGGGAACGACGGGCTGAACACCGTCGTCCCGGTGGGGGACGCGACCTACCACTCCGTCCGCAAGCAGATCGGGTTCAAGGACGAAGAGTTGCTCCCGCTGGATGGCGGCCTGGGCCTCGCGCCGCAGCTCAAGGGGCTCAAGGGCCTCTGGGACGGAGGCCAGCTGGCCGTCGTCCGCGGTGTCGGCTACCCGAACCAGGACTACAGCCACTTCAAGTCGATGGCGATCTGGGAGGCGGGCGACCCGAATCTCGAGCTCCAGTACGGCTGGCTCGGGCGGACGCTGGACGCGATGGAGTCGCAGCAGCACGACCCGTTCTTCGGCTTCAACGTCGGGAGCTCGACGCCGACGGAGCTGCGCGGGCAGAAGATTTCCATCCCTTCCGTGCGCGACGAAGCCGACTATGGGTTCCGCGTGGGCGGAAAGCCGGTCGAGGTCACTGACCCGCGGACAGCGACGCTGATGAAGCTCTACCAGCAGTACCCGTCGGCTTCGCCGTACGGCGTGCTGCTGGAGACGACGGTGGACACGGCGGTGCGGAGCTCCCAGCAACTGGCGAAGGCTGCCGCCGCCTACAAGCCGGCGGTGGACTACCCGACGAGCTCGTTCGGGTCGGGCCTGTCGCTCCTGGCCGAGGCGGTGGTGGGCGGCCTGGGAATGCGGGTCGGGCACATCACGCTCGGCGGCTTCGACACGCACTCGGACGAAGTGAACGACCACGCCAGCCTGATGACGGACCTCGACGAGGGCCTGACCGCGTTCTACAAGGACCTTGCGGCGCAGGGGCGCTCGCAGGACGTGCTCGTGCTGACGTGGAGCGAGTTCGGGCGGCGCGTCGAGGAGAACGCCAACGGCGGCACGGACCACGGCTCTGCGAGCGTGATGTTCGCGCTCGGCGACGGCGTGCAGAAGGGTCTCCACGGAGAGCAGCCGAGCCTCTCGCGGCTCGTCGACAACGGGAACCTGGCGTTCACGACCGATTTCCGGCAGGTCTACGCGACGGTCGTCGAGCAATGGCTGGGGACGCCGAGCGAACCGTTGCTCGGCAAGAAGTGGGAGCAACTGGGCTTCATCAGGCCGACGTGAAGTGCTCGCCGGGGACTGCGGGTAGAATGCGCCCGTGGACCTGAAGGCGCTCATCCGCGACGTGCCAGACTTCCCGCAGGCGGGGGTCCTGTTCCGCGACATTACGCCTCTGCTCGCCAACCCGGCGGCGTTCGCGGCGGTCATCTCCGGGCTGCAGGAAGACGCAGCGTCGCGGCAGCCGGCGGCGATCGTCGGCATCGAGTCGCGCGGGTTCCTGTTCGGGGGGCCCCTGGCGGACCGCATGGCCCTTCCCTTCGTGCCGGTGCGCAAGCCCGGGAAGCTGCCCGCGGCGCGGATGTCGGTGGAGTACTCGTTGGAGTACGGTCAGAGCCAGCTCGACATCCACCAGGACGCGCTGCCGCGCGGGGCGCGCGCGTACATCGTGGACGACCTGCTGGCGACGGGCGGGACGGCGTTGGCGGCAGCGAAGCTCGTCGAGATGATCGGCGGCGAGGTGGCAGGCTTGGGGTTCGTGGTCGAACTCGCGGCGCTGGGCGGCCGGGCGCGGCTCGAAGGGTACGCAGCATTCAGTCTTGTGACGTACGGGTGAGATTATGACGCATATCGCTGGCAAAGAGATCCGGTTCGGGCTCTGGTACGACTTCCGCAACCCGCCGCAGTGGCGGCGGCCGCCGACCGAGCTGTATGCGAGCACCCTGGAGCACATCCAGTACGCGGAGCGCCTCGGCTTCGAGGCAATCTGGACAAGCGAGCACCACTTCATCCAAGACGGCTACTCGCCGTCGTTGCTGCCGATCTGCGCGGCGATCGCGGCGAAGACGACGCGGGCCCGGATCGGCACCAACGTGCTGCTCCTGCCCTTGCACGACCCGCTGCGTGTCGCCGAGGACGCGGCCACCGTCGACGTCATCAGCGGCGGGCGCTTCGACCTCGGCGTGGCCGTCGGATACAAGCTGGAAGAGTTCACCGGATTCGGGATTGACCGGAGGACGCGCGCGGGGCGCATGGAAGAGGCCGCGGCCGTCATCCGCAAGGCGTGGGCCCCCGGGCCGTTCACGTTCGAGGGCAAGTACTACCAGTACCGCGACGTGGACGTGACGCCCAAGCCCGCCCAGGACCCGATGCCCCTCTGGTTCGGGGGCTTCAGCGACCCGGCCGTGAGGCGCGGGGCGCGGCTGGGAGACGGGCTCGTGGCGGCGGCGAACGTCATCCCCGCGTTCATGGACGAATGGCAGAAGCAGGGCCGCGCCGGCACCCCACGCATCGCCATGACACTGCCGTGGGCCTTTGTCTCCGAGGACCCGGAGCGGACGCTGGCCGAGATCAGCCCGCACACGCTCTACCAGATGCAGCAGTACGCCCGCTGGTTCGGCGCGGCAGGGATGCCGTTGTTCGAGTCCGTACCTCAGAACGTTGGGGACCTGCTGAAACGGACCCCGGACCTTGTCGTGACGCCGGGCCGGGCGAGGGAGATCGTCGAGCAGATGGTGCGCGAACTGCCGGTGACGGACCTCTACTGGTGGGCGATACCGCCGGGGCTGGCCCCCCGGGCGTCGTACACGTCCATGGAGTTGTTCTCGCGAACAGTGCTCGCCTGAGCCCACGGGGCGAGCCAGTTGCAGATGGGTAGACGGCCGGCCGTTCCCCTGTTAACGCGGTCTGCGGACTGCTACGATCGCGGGCATGGACACCGGCGCCGCCGACCCGAACCTGGCGCTGGTCACCGGCCTGTACCGCACCACGAACGCTGTCGTGCGCGAATTGGACCAGCGGCTGGGGCGCGACTACGACGTGACCTTCATTCAGGCCGTGACCCTGATTGCAGTCGACTCATTCGATCGACCGCAGCCTCACCTGGTGGCCAACTACCTTTCGCAGCAGTCGCAAACGGTGACGGGCGTGCTCGACCGGCTCGAACGGGCCGGCCACCTGACGCGCAGCCGCGACATGAGCGACCGCCGGGCCGTGCGCCTGGCGCTCACCCCGGGCGGGCGGGCACTCGTCGCCGGCATCAGGGAGACGCTGCCCAGGCACGTGAACGAAGTCATCTCGGGTACGGACGCCGCCACTCGGGGACGGCTGACAGCGAGCCTCGAAATGCTCGAACTCTCAGTCCGCGCAGCCGCTGGCGGTTAACCCTGGCCAGTGGCCCGCGAGAACTGCTTACGCAGAACCGGGCTGGCGAAGTCGGCGGCCACGATGTCCATGAAGATGACGTCCCAGAAGCGCCCGGCCGCGTAGTGGGCCTGGCGGCGGCGGCCCATTTCGTGGAAGCCAGCCTTCTCGTACGCCCGGCGACCGGCCGTGTTGAACTCGAACACGTCGAGCATGACGTTGTTCAGCCCGAGGCCCGTGAAGGCGTAGTCGACGAGTAAACTCGTGGCCTCGGCTCCGTAGCCGCGACCACGCAGGTCGCGCTCGCCGATGGTGATGCCGAACTCCGCGGTGCGGTGCATGTAGTCGACGTCGCGCAGGTTGCAGTGTCCGATTGGCCGGCCCGTGTCGCGCGCGTAGATCGTGAACCAGATGGCGTGGGCGCCAGTGGTGGCCCGCTCGTACCAACCGTTTGTCTGTTCCACGGTGACCGGCTGGAGCGGCTCCGGGAAGCCGGCCAGCAGCTGCGTTTCGAGGGCAGACTGCCAGCGGCGGTAGAGCGGGAGCAGGTCGCGTTCGAGCGGACCGAGGGCGACGAGCGTGCCCTCGACAGCGAACAGTGGCGGGGTTGAGGACGTGTCTCCGGGCATGGGCATGCCTCCTGTGGGGCGAGTTCTGAGTCCTGAGTTCTGAGTACCGAGGCAGATCTCTGTCAGGACTCACCGTGATGGCGTCAGTGTAGGGGCGAGTGGCGAGTACCGAGTACCGAGTACCGAGTTCTGAGGAGGCCTCCGCTTGCGGGGCCGGTACACTGACGTGGCTATGCAGGAGATCGAACCGGTCCGATTGCTGGCGGAGCCCGCGATCGAGGTCCTCGACCAGACGCTGCTGCCCCACGAGGAGCGCTACCTGGTGCTGCGTGACCTGGACGCGGTGTGCGAGGCCATCCGCGCGCTCCGGGTGCGCGGGGCGCCGCTGCTGGGCGTGACTGGCGCGTGCGGGATGGTCGTGGGCGCGGGAACGCGGGGAGCTGACGACGCGTCCCTCGGCCACATCGCGGCGGCGCTGAAGGCGACCAGGCCAACCGCCGTAGACCTCGGCACAGTGGTCGACCGCGCGCACCGGGCGGCGCTGGCGGCGGGCCCCGACCACGCCGCACGGTTGACGGCGCTGCGGGCGTTCGCGGAGACGTTCATCGAAACGAGGAAGCGCGAGGACCGAGCAATAGCCGCACTGGGGGCTGAACTGCTGTCAGTTGGCTCGGCAGTCCTCACCCACTGCAACACGGGGACCCTTGCGACCGGCGGTGTTGGTACGGCTCTTGGAGTGATCGGGGCCGCGTGGGAGACAGGACGGCTCGCGCGCTGCTACGCGACGGAGACGCGCCCGCTCCTGCAGGGCGCGCGGCTGACGATGTGGGAGTTGCAGCGCCGGGGCATCCCGGCCACGCTCCTGCCCGACACGGCAGCCGCCTCGCTCATCGCCTCCGGGCGAGTGCAGGCCGTCATCACGGGCGCGGACCGTGTGGCTGCCAACGGGGACACAGCCAACAAGATCGGTACCTACGGACTCGCGGCCGTGGCGGCGCGGCACGGCGTGCCGTTCTACGTCGCGGCGCCGTTGACCACGGTGGACGCGTCCTGCGCGGACGGCAGCAGCATCCCGATCGAGCACCGCGCCGCGGCAGAGGTGGGCGGCTTCGCCGGGTCGCGGTGGGCGCCCGCGGGCGTCGACGCTTATAACCCGGCGTTCGACGTGACCCCGGCAGAGCTGATCGCGGCGATCGTCACGGAACTCGCGGTGCTGCGGCCCCCGTACGCTGAGTCGATCATGGCTTTGATACGCCAGCGGTAGTGACGGCGATTTCGTACACTGCAATTACCGCAACCGGGGCAACGGATGTGTCTACGACAATCGACCTGGCCGTGCTTGGGGGCTCGGGCTTCTACGAGATGCCCGGGCTCGAAGGCGTGGAAGAGGTGGCGGTCGAGACACCGTTCGGGCTCCCGAGCGACGTCATCCGCGTTGGGCGGCTCGAGGGCGCGCGCGTGGCGTTCCTGGCACGTCACGGCCGTGGACACTCGCTGCTCCCGTCGGAGCTACCGCAGCGGGCGAACCTCTGGGCGCTCAAGTCCCTGGGCGTGCGCCGGGTGCTTGCAGTTTCGGCCGTGGGCAGCCTGCGCGAGGACTACCAGCCCGGCGACATGGCCGTTCCCGACCAGTTGATCGACCGCACGAGCGGCATCCGCCCGTCCACGTTCTTCGGGCAGGGCGTTGTTGCGCACGTGGGTTTCGCGGAGCCGTTCTGCCCGGTGATGCGCGAGGCGCTGCTGCGAGCGGCGCGGCTGGCTGGCGTCTCCGCACACGACGGCGGGGCGTACGTCGTCATCGAAGGGCCCGCCTTCGGGACCCGCGCGGAAAGTCACCTCTACCGCTCCTGGAACGCGAGCGCCGTGGGCATGACCGCTCTTCCTGAAGCGAAGCTCGCCCGCGAGGCGGAGATTTGCTACGCCGTGCTGGCGGCGGTGACCGACTACGACGCCTGGCACGTGGGCCACGAAGCGGTCGAGGCCAGCACCGTCTTCGAAGTGCTCCGCCAGAACGTTGCGCACGGGCGCGAGGCGGTGCGTCAGCTGGCCCGGCAGCTGCCCCCGGAAGGCGGGTGCGGCTGTGGACGCACCCTCGACGCGGCGATGGTGACGGCGCCGGAGTCCATCTCCGCAGAAGCACGAGAGCGGCTGGGACCGATCCTGGCGCGAAGACTGGGGGAGGCACGAGCATGACGGTCCTGGTTTCCGGATGGGTGGCGATCGACGACATCGAAACGCCGTTTGCCAAAGTGGAGCGCTCGCTCGGTGGGTCGGCGACGTGCGCGGCGTTGGCGGCGGCGCTGTTCTCCGAGGTACGTCTGCTCGCGGTCGTGGGCGAAGACTTCCCGGCCGAGATGCGAGCCCGGCTCGACCGGCCCGGGATCGACCTGCGCGGCCTGCAGACGATCCAGGGCGGGAAGACGAGCCGCTGGGGGGCGCGTTACCACTACGACCTCAACACGCGCGACACCTGGTACCCAGAACTGGGCGTGAGCGTCGCGCATCTGCCACCACTGCCGCCCGAGTGGGCGGACACGACCGCGGCCTGCCTTGGCGCCGGCGACCCGAAGTACCAGCGAGAGTTGATGCACGGCCTGTCGGCGCCGCGGGTGACGCTCGTAGACACGATTAAGATGTTCATCGAGGAAGCGCCCGAGGAGCTGCGCGAGACCATGCGCCATGCAGACTTCGTGACCGTCAACGAGAGCGAGGCGCGCCAGCTCGCACAGACGCCAAGCATCGCGCGCGCCGCACGGGCGATGCTGGCAGGCGGCGCGCGGGGCGTGGTCATCAAGCTCGGCGAGTACGGCGCGGCCTTCGCGAGCAACGGCGACTATTTCGTCGCACCGGGCTACCCGCTGGAGGAAGTGATCGACCCCACGGGGGCGGGAGACGCGTTCGCGGGCGGGTTCATCGGCTACCTTGACACGGTGGCGGTGGTGACGCCCGCGGAAGTGCGCAAAGCGATCATCTACGGGTCGACGACGGCTTCGTTCACGGTCGAGGGGTTCGGCCCCTCGCGCTTGTTGACGTTGACACGGCCGGAGGTCGAGAAGCGCTACCGCGAGTTCCGCGCGCTGACGCACTTCGAGGCGGGTGAGTGAATGGCTGAGCGCGAAGTCCGGTGGCAGGGCGTTGCGCGGCGGCGGTTCGACTACGTCGTCACGGCACTGCACGAGCGTGACCGGATCCGCGCTCTGCTGTCCCCACGGGTCGAGTACACCGCGTACGCCATGGGGCAACTGGAGCCCGGGCTCTTCGAGCGCACGCGCTGGTACTCCGCGCGGGGCGACACGGGCACGGGGCTCGTGCTGCACAGCCGCGGAGGCCTGGGCGAAGCGACGTTCGTGATGGGCGACGCGGACGCCGTCGCGGCCGTCCTCTCGATTCACCCGGGCCCGGCGCACACCTACGCGACCTGCCAGCCGCAGCACGTCGAAGCACTGCAGCGGGTTTACCGGCTGGCGAACCAGCAACCGATGGTGCGCATGGCTGTGACGGCTGCGTCGTTCAAGCCCGTCGAGAGCGCGGGAGCAGTGCCGCTCGGCGGGGTGGACATCCGCCGCGTCAACGCGTTGTATGGCTCCGAGGGGGGACCAAGCTACTACGTGCCGGAGCACATCGACGCCGGCGTCTACCGCGGGGTGATCGCGCAGGGCCGGCTTGTGGCCGTTGCTGGCACACACGTTGTGTCGCGGCACGAAGGCGTGGCCGTGGTAGGCAACGTGTTCACTCACCCGGCCCACCGTGGCAGGGGATTCGCGACGGTCGCCACAAGCGCCGTCACGCAGGCGCTGCTCGGCTACTGCGAGTACGTGGTCCTGACCGTCGACCCGCGAAACGCCCCGGCGATCCAGGCGTACCTGAAGCTCGGGTACAGCGAAGTGTGCCAGTTGGTCGAAGCGAGCGCGGCCCGGCGCGACACGGCGGGCGTCGGCGGGGCAGTGAGGCGTCTGCGGGCTGCTATCCGCGGGCGCCGGTATGATGGCTCTTTCGTCACACTGCGCGGACACTAGGCGGGCGGCCGCAACGGCCGACGCTCGTAGCGTCCACCGGATTCTCTCGCCAACGGATGGAAGGTGTTTCCTCATGACTGTCCCACACGACGTGGCCAACCTCAGCCTCGCCCCGGATGGCGTCAAGCGCATCGAATGGGCGGCGCGCGAAATGCCGGTGCTGAAGCTCATCCGCGAGCGCTTCGCCCGCGAGAAGCCGCTCCAGGGCATCCGCCTCGCGGCGTGCCTCCACGTCACGACGGAGACGGCGAACCTCGCGATCACCCTGCGTGACGGCGGCGCCGACGTGCGCATCTGCGCGAGCAATCCGCTTTCGACGCAGGACGACGTGGCCGCAGCGCTGGTCAGCCAGTACGGCATCCCCACGTTCTCGATCTGCGGTGAGGACAACGAGACCTACTACCGGCACATCCACCAGGCGCTCGAGCACGCGCCGCAGCTGACCATGGACGACGGCGCCGACGTGGTGGCAACGCTCCACAAGGACCGGCGCGACCTGCTCCCGGGCGTCGTGGGCGGCACGGAAGAGACGACCACCGGCGTCATCCGTCTGCGGGCGATGGCGGCCGACGGCGCCCTGGGCTACCCGATCGTCGCGATCAACGAATCGGACACGAAGCACCTCTTCGACAACCGTTACGGCACAGGGCAGTCGACGATCGACGGCATTATCCGGGCCACGAACGTGCTCCTGGCGGGCAAGGTGTTCGTGGTGGCGGGCTACGGCTGGTGCGGGCGGGGCGTGGCGAGCCGCGCGCGCGGCATGGGCTCGCAGGTCATCGTCACCGAGATCGACCCGGTCAAGGCGCTGGAAGCGGTGATGGACGGCTTCCGCGTAATGCCGATGGTGGAGGCCGCGCCCCTTGGCGACTTCTTCGTGACGCTCACGGGCGACTGCAACGTGGTCGACCGGCAACACCTCGAGGCGATGAAGGACGGGGCCATCCTCGCGAACAGCGGGCACTTCGACAGCGAGATCAACCTGAAAGCACTGAACGCGATGAGCGAGGGCAAGCGCCGCATCCGCAACCACATCGACGAGTACCGGCTGCAGGACGGCCGCAAGCTGTTCCTGCTGGGCGAGGGGCGGCTCGTGAACCTGGCGGCGGCCGAGGGCCACCCGGCGGCGGTGATGGACATGTCGTTTGCGAACCAGGCGCTGGGCGCGGAGTGGATCGCGACGAACCACCACAAGCTCGAGAACAAGGTGTACGAGCTCCCGCACGAGGTAGACCAGGAGATCGCGCGCCTGAAGCTCCACGCGATGGACGTGCAGATCGACTACCTCACGGAAGAGCAACAGCGTTATCTCACCAGCTGGCAGGAAGGCACGTAAGGCGTCATGGGCGTGCTGCCTCGCGCCTGGCCATTTCGCGAAGGGCGCTGATGCTGCTACAGTCGAATTGACGTCCAGAGCGCGCGCCCGGCAACGGGCGGCCGCCGGCAACCTGGTTAAGCCTCCAAGGTGCCAAGACGACGTGGCCCGCGAATTTGTGGGCAACAAAAGGCGGGTCTCCGGACCCGCTCCTCCGAGTGAGGGAGCCGGTCCGCGCTGGAGCGCAGCAGGCCCCTCCGCCAGCCGAGGGGCTTTTCGTTGGCCGGGGCGTGCCCCTCCGCCCGGGAGACAGGAACCGCGATGAGCGAACGCAAGCTGCTCACCTCAGAATCGGTGACCGAGGGTCACCCCGACAAAGTCTGCGACCAGATCTCCGACGGCGTGCTCGACGCGATCTTCGCGCACGACCCGATGGCCCGCGTCGCCTGCGAGACGGCGATCACGAACGGCCTCGTGCTCGTCACCGGCGAGATCACCACGCGGGCGTACGTCGACATCCCGGGCATCGTCCGCCACACGATCCGCAACATCGGCTACACGTCGTCGGAGATCGGGTTCGACGCGGACACCTGCGGGGTCATCACCGCGATCAGCGAGCAGTCGGGTGACATCAAGAACGCGGTCAACCGCGCACTGGAGGCCCGCCAGGGGAGCAGCGCGGGCGAGGAGCTCGACACCGGCGCCGGTGACCAGGGCATGATGATCGGCTTTGCCTGCGACGAAACGCCCGAGCTGATGCCATTGACCATTTCCCTGGCCCATCGCCTCACGCGGCGGCTGGCGGAAGCGCGCAAGAGTGGCGAACTCCCGTGGCTCCGCCCCGACGGCAAGTCGCAGGTGACCATCGAGTACGACGAGAACTGGAAGCCCGTGAGAGCCGAGGCGCTCGTGATCTCCACGCA
>Ga0315281_10007227_pt1 | contig 15681 bp, 17 predicted proteins | sample YL17G07_0_MG_FD_204540 | JGI IMG/M metagenome (GOLD analysis project Ga0315281, IMG submission 204540) | Sediment microbial communities from Yellowstone Lake, YNP, Wyoming, USA - YL17G07_0 | ecosystem: Environmental > Aquatic > Freshwater > Lake > Sediment | place: USA: Wyoming | collected...
TTCGAAGACATCAAACAGAAGGCCGCTACTGATGTAGACGGGCCGGTATACGGCCACGTCATCTGCTACTTGGCACGTCCTCGACCCGCGTGACGTTTGGCCAGTGCTCTAGCCTGACCACCAGTTCTGTCCAATTCCACGGCCGCCGCGACCGTAGTGCCCGCTAACCGTTGACACTGCGGCACTTCGTCGGGCAAAATCCAGAACAAGGTCCCGAATGGAGCAGACGCTGCTTCTCAACGCGTCGTACGAGCCCCTCAAGGTTGTCCATTGGCAGAAAGCGGTCACGCTTTGGTGCCAGGGCAAGGTCGAGGTCATCTCGGTGTACGACCGCGAAGTGCGGGCCGTTTCGTTCAGCTTCAGGATGCCGTCGGTCATCCGCCTGCTCCGCTACATCAAGATCAAGCGGCGTTTCGACTACGTGCCGTTCTCGCGCGCGAACATCTACGCGCGCGACGACCACTCGTGCCAGTACTGCGGCGACGGGTTCTCGACGTCCGAACTGACGTTCGATCATGTGGTGCCGGTCGCCCAGGGCGGCCGAAAGGACTGGGAGAACATCGTCACGTGCTGTGTCACGTGCAATCGCCGGAAGGGCGGGCGTACGCCTGCCGAAGCCCGCATGCATCTGCGCAGGCCGCCGAAGCGACCCGATTCGGCGCCGGCCGTGCGCATCACCGTCGGGCTCCGCAACGCGCCGACGAGCTGGCGCGACTATCTGTACTGGAACGTCGAACTCGACGACACCTAGCGAATGCCCTCCCGCGTCACCGCCGTCCGCCCCGCATGGGCGATCGAAGGCGGTCGCATCGTCATCGAAGGCACGGATTTTCCCGTTGACCGGCCGCGTCTGCCCGACGTGCAGCTCGGCGGCGTCGCCGCGCGCGTCGTGCAGGCCTCGTCGTCGTCACTGGGCGTCATCGTGCCGGGCGGGCTCGAGGGCGGGTCGACGCCGATCCGCGTCGACGGCGTGTCGGGCGAGACGCTGTTCATCAACGTGGCGGCGCCGTTCGCGACGGGACTCCACCAGGTCGACAATCCGGTGTTCGATCGCGAAGGCAATCTGTATGTGACGTACAGCGGCAGCCGCGGTCAGCAGGTGCCGGTCTCGATTTTCAAGGTGCGGCCGAACGGCACGCGCGAGACGTTCTCCTCGGGCATCGTCAACGCGACGTCGATGGCGATCGATCAGGAAGGACGGCTGTATGTGTCGAGCCGGTTCGAAGGTACCGTGTATCGCGTCGCGCACGACGGGACGTTCGAGACGTTTGCGACCGACCTCGGCATCGCCTGCGGGCTCGCGTTTTCGCCGGATGGCACGCTCTTCGTCGGCGACCGTACGGGGACGATCTTCCGCGTGAATCGCGCAGGCAAAGCGGAACCATTTGCGTCGCTGCCGTCGAGCGTCGCCGCGTTTCATGTGGCGATCGCCCCCGACGGCTTCGTGTGGGTGACGGCTCCGACGCTGTCGACGTACGACCCTATATATAAGGTTGCGCCGGACGGGGTCGTGAGCACGGTCGATGTGCGATTCGGCCGGCCGCAGGGCATCGCGTTCGATCCGCACGGCCACGCGTTTCTCGTCGAGGCGCTCGCCGGCTCCAGCGGTCTCTATCGGCTGCCGCCGAACGGCCCCCCGGAACTTGTCCTGACAGGTCCGAATCTGATCGGCATCGCGTTCGATTCGTTCGGCACCATCATCGTCTCCTCGAACGAAACCGCCTACCGCCTCAAGTAGTGCACGCGGTAAGGCCGAAAGACAGGCGCGGGACGGCGTGTTAGGCTGTCCACATGCTCCGCAGGCTGATCTGGATCGCGGTCTTCGCCGCCCTCTGCGCGTCCCCGCGCGCGCAGTCAGATCTGGCCACGCTCGGGCCGCAGGTGGGCCAGCGCGCGATCGAGTTCAGCCTTCCGGACCAGACGGGTCGTGTTCGCACGTTGAAGTCCGCCGCCGGGCCGAAGGGCACGATGCTCGTGTTCTTCCGCTCGGCTGACTGGTGACCGTACTGCCGCACGCAGCTGGTGCAGCTGCAACGCTCGCTTCCTGAAATTCAGCGCGCCGGCCTTGGACTGGTGGCGGTCAGCTACGATTCCACCGCGACGCTCCGCGCGTTTGCGGACAAGCACGCCGTCACGTTCCCGATGCTGTCCGATCAAGGGTCGAAGACCATCTCGGCGTGGGGCATCCTGAACCGCGAGGCGACAGGCCGCACGGCGGGCATTCCATACCCCGGCACGTACGTGCTCGATCCGAAGGGCGTCATCGTGTCGCGCAACTTCGAGGAGGCGTACCAGGAGCGCGACAGCGCAGCCAGCATCATTGCGGCGCTCCGGCAGTCGTCTCCCTCGCCGGCGTCCCGAGCCGCGGGCAGCGAAGTGCTCGGCAAGCATCTGAAGCTTCGCTTGGGAACCACCGATACGATCGCCGCGCCGGGCCACCGGGTCACGTTGACGGTGGACGTGACGCCCGGTCCGAAAATTCACGTCTACGCGCCGGGCCAGACCAGTTACATTTCCATCGCGCTCAAGATGAGCGACTCACCCGACTGGAAGGCGGCCGCGCCGATATTTCCCAAAGCGAGACAGTTTGTCGATCCGCTCGGGGAGCGGGTGCAGGTGTACGACCGGCCGTTCGGCATCGCCGACAACGTCACCCTGACGCTGACGCCTTCGATGCGGCAGCGGGCGACGGCGAGAGAATCTGTCGTGGTCACCGGCGCGCTCGAATATCAGGCGTGCGACGACAAGATCTGCTACCGGCCGGAGACGATCCCGGTGCAGTGGACGATCGCGCTCACACCTCTCGAACCGTAACCGCGGCACGCACGCAGGCCGCTACTCCTGCCCGGCCTCGAACGCCAGCTGGTGCGCGTCCTTCGCCACTTCGACAGCCGACTGTTCCTTGCTCAAGCTGAGGGCCACGGCCCAGTAGAACATCGCCAGCGAGAAGGCGATCACCACGGCGAGATCGACCCAGTTCGGCAGAATCTCTCTGCCGCCGCCGTACCGTCCGATCGCTCCGATGACCACCATGCCTCCGAGCCACGGCGCTATCCAGATCGAGTTTCTGAGGAAGCGCCGCGCGCCGGTGCGCTGGCGCGCAGCCCCGATCGCAAACAACGCGAGGCCGAGCAGCATCGCGACGGCGAGCTTCCACGTCGTGTCGAATCCGCCCCAGTACATGATCAGGTTCGCGCAGCAGAACGCGGCAGGCAGCAGGAGGCCGGGCATCGGCACGCGATAGGAACGCGGCCGGCGCCGGTCGACCTTCTGCAGCGCCGCCAGTGATACCGGAGCAAACGCGTACATGATCGCGGTGGCGCCCGTGACGACGCTGACGAGCGCGTTCCAGCTCTTGAACGGCCCGAACGCGAGTGTCCCGACGACCGCCGCGAACAGAATCGACGCCACCGGCACGCCGTCCTTGTTCGTCGTCGCCAGCGCGGTCGGCATCTCGCGCTCTTCGCCGAGGGCGTACGAGAGACGCGCCGATGTCGCGACGTAGACGACGCCGGTGCCCGCGGGCGAAATCACCGCGTCCACAAGCAGCATCTTGGCCAGCCATCCGGCGCCGAGCGCGAGCGCGAGCGTGTACCACGCGCCGTAGTCCGAGGGGTCGGTGCCGAGCGGCATCGACCAGCCCTTGACGATATTGGCCGGCTCGAGCGCGCCGATCATCACGAACTGCAGGAGCGCATAGAGCACGGCGCCGATCGCCATCGCGGTGATAATCGCGCGTGACAGATCGCGTTTGGGGTCGCGGGCCTCGCCCGCGAGCTGCACCGCCTGTTCAAAGCCCTGCAGTCCGAACACGACGCCGCCGGTCAGTGCCGCGAAGACGCCGTGGAAGCCAAACGGGAGGAAGCCGCCGCCGGCGTGAAAGTTGGCGGGATTGAACTGGAGCCAGGCGATTACGCCGACTGCGAGAAACGGCACCGCCGTCTTCCAGATCACCACGATGACGTTGCTGTCGGACAGAAACTTCGCGCCGGCGAGATTCATTGCCGTGAAGACCGCCATCAGGACGACAGCCACGACCAGGCCCGGCGTGTTGAGCAGGCCCGCGAGGTCGCCGGTCTTGTGGATCATGTTGAAGTGCTGGTTCACCCATTCGACGCTGTTCACGTAGGTGATGGCGGCGAGCACCTCAATCGGCGCGATGAACACCGCCTGGAGCCACGACGCCCACCCGGCCGTGAATCCGGCGATCGGGCCGTGCGAGTAGTACGGAAACCGCGCGCCGCCGCCGGCGACCGGATACGTCGCGCCCAGCTCGGCGTACACCAGCGCAAGCAGCGACAGCATGCCTGCGGCGAGGATCCAGGAGAGGACCGATGCCGGTCCCGCCTTTTCGGCGGCGTTCAGCGCGCCGAGCAGCCAGCCCGATCCGATGATCGAGCCCAGCGACACGAACATCAGCCCCCAGAACCCGACCGACCGTTTGAGGTGTCCTGCTCTTGGTGTACTCATCCGGCGCGAACGATAGCACGGCAACGGATTGGGTAATTGGGTAATCGGGTAATTGAGTAATTGATCTAGCCGTGCATCTCGACACGGAGGGCGGCCGTGAGACGCTTGTCTTCCGCGCCGGCCGGCCTCCCGACGACGATGCGATCGTCGGACGCCATAGTCAAAAGGGAATTCAGGCTCTATACTGGCCTGATTACTCCCTGAGGAAATTCCTGGCCTATGGCACACGAGTGGATCAAAGTACGCGGCGTACGGGTCCATAACCTCAAGAACATCGACGTCGACATCCCGCGCCACAAGCTGGTCGTGATCACCGGCTTGTCCGGGTCGGGCAAGTCCTCGCTCGCCTTCGACACGATTTACGCCGAGGGGCAGCGCCGGTACGTCGAGTCGCTGTCCGCGTACGCCCGGCAGTTCCTCGAGCAGATGGAGAAGCCGGACGTCGACCTGATCGACGGGCTCTCTCCCGCCATTTCGATCGAACAGAAGACGACGGGATCGAACCCGCGCTCGACCGTAGGCACGGTCACGGAAATCTACGACTACCTGCGGCTGCTCTTCGCGAACATCGGCGTGCCGCATTGCTCGAACTGCGGCAAGGAGATCACGTCGCAGTCGCTCGAGCGCATCGCCGACATGGTGATGCTCTACCCGCAGGACGCGCGCATCAACGTGATGGGGCCGCTCGTGCGCGGGCGCAAGGGCGAGTTCAAGAAAGAGCTGGCGGCCCTGCGGACGCGCGGCTTCACGAAGGCGCGCATCGACGGACAGTTCCGGTCGCTCGAGGAAGACATCAAGCTCGACCGGCGACGCAACCACACGATTGACGTGCTGGTCGACCGGCTCATCATCCGCGGCGGCGTCGAACGCCGGCTGCTCGAATCGCTCGAGACCGCGCTCAACCTCGCCGACGACATCGTCGTCATCAACTCGCTCGATGGCGGCGACCGGCTGTTTTCCCGGCGTCTGGCGTGCGTCGACTGCGGGATCAGCATGCCGGAGATGACGTCGCGCGCCTTCTCGTTCAACTCCCCGCACGGCGCCTGCCCGTCGTGCCAGGGGCTCGGCGCGTCCGTCGACTTCGATCCGCTGCGGGTCGTGCCGGACGAGTCGATATCGCTCGCCGACGGCGCCATCGCCCCGTGGGCCCGCGGCGACAGGAAGCTGGTGCGCGAAACGCTGCAGTCGCTCGGACGCGCGCACGGCATCGACCTCATCGTGCCGTTTGCCAAGTTGCCGAGAAAGGCGCGCGAGCTGCTGCTCTTCGGGTCGCCTGCCGGAACCAGGAACGGCTTCGAAGGGTTGCTGCCGAATCTGCGCCGGCGCTACGAGGAAGGCAGCTGGGCGGAGCAGGAGGAGCTCGAGCCGTACCGCTCGCTGCGTCCGTGTCCCGCCTGTCGGGGTCATCGGCTGAAGCCGCAAAGCCTGGCGGTAAAGGTCAAAGGGCGATCGATGTCCGAGTACGTCGATCTGCCGATTGCCGAGGCGCTGCGCGTCTTCGAGACGCTGCAGCTCACCGATCGCGAGACGCTGATCGCCGAGCGCGTCGTCAGGGAGATCCAGGAGCGGCTCCGCTTCCTGAACGACGTGGGCGTCGGCTACCTGACGCTCGGTCGAAGCGCGGCCACGTTGTCGGGCGGCGAAGGCCAGCGCATCCGTCTCGCCACGCAGATCGGCGCGAACCTCACCGGAGTGCTGTACGTGCTCGATGAGCCGTCCATCGGCCTGCATCAGCGCGACAACCGCAAGCTGCTCGGGACGCTGGCACGCCTCCGCGATCTCGGCAACACCGTCATCGTCGTCGAACACGACGAGGAAACGATCCGCACGGCAGATTACGTCATCGACCTCGGACCCGGAGCGGGAGAGCACGGCGGCGAAGTGATCTTTCAAGGCACGCCGAAACAACTGATGGAGCAGGCCGCCTCGTCCGCGACCGGCGCCTATCTCGCCGGTGTGCGGAAGATCAGCGTGCCGCGCAGCCGGCGTCCCGAGCTGAAAGGCGAGATCGTCATTCGCGGCGCGCGTGAGAACAACCTGAAGAACATCGACGTCAGGATTCCGCTCGGCCTGTTCACGACCGTGACGGGCGTCAGCGGCTCGGGGAAGTCGACCCTCGTCAACGACATCCTCTACAAGTCGCTCGCGCGCACGCTCTACAAGGCGACGAGCGATCCGGGCGCGCACGATCGGATTGACGGCGTCGAGCTCATCGACAAGGTCATCGAAATCGATCAGTCGCCGATCGGCCGGACGCCGCGATCGAATCCGGCCACCTACACGGGTCTCTTCACGTTCATCCGCGATCTGTTCGCGTGGATGCCGGACGCGAAGGCGCGCGGCTTCCGCACGGGACGCTTTTCCTTCAACGTCAAGGGCGGACGCTGCGAAGCGTGCCAGGGCGACGGCGTCATCGCCATCGAAATGCACTTCCTGCCGGATGTCTACGTCACCTGCGAGCAGTGCAAGGGCCGCCGCTACAACCGCGAGACGCTCGAGATCAAGTACCGCGGCAAGTCGATTGCCGACGTGCTCGAGCTGACCGTCGATCAGGCGCTGCCGCTGCTCGAGAACTTCCCGGCGATTGCGAACAAGCTCCGCACGCTCCAGGACGTCGGCCTCGGCTACATCGAGCTCGGCCAGTCGGCGACGACGCTCAGCGGCGGAGAAGCGCAGCGCGTGAAGCTGTCAAAAGAGCTGTCGAAGCGCGGCACCGGCCGCACGCTCTACATCCTTGATGAGCCGACGACGGGACTGCATTTCGAGGACACGCGGAAGCTGCTCGACGTCCTGAACAAGCTGGTCGATCAGGGCAACACCATCGTGGTGATCGAGCACAACCTGGACGTGATCAAGTCGGCCGACTACGTGGTCGATCTCGGTCCGGAAGGCGGGGCGGGTGGGGGGTGGATTGTCGCCTCGGGCACGCCGGAAGACATCGCCCATCACGAGCAGTCGGCAACGGGGCGATTCCTTGCCGGGCTTTTGACCAATAATGGGCAATCCATTAGATCTGTCGCGGGTTAGCGGCTGGCCTTGTGGTAGTATCGCCACACATTGAGCCGTTACAATTGTGGTGAGATAACCACAAGACGACTTGAGCCGGCGACAACTGCACACGTGCTTATTAGGCGTAAGTCATTACATGGTAATGGCTTAATAAACATTTATGCTCACCGCTCCCGGTGGGCATTTTCTTTGCTCACTAGCCGTACGCTTTCCCCCACTGGTCCACGAGGCTAATGGAAGCACAGCGTACCCTGCGTCGCCCCATCTCCTGCGTCGGAATCGGACTCCATTCCGGCTGCAAGGTCAATCTTTCACTCAAGCCGGCCGCGCCGGATCACGGCATTCGTTTCCGCCGGACCGACATCGGCAATTTTGAAGTGCCCGCGACCGTCAGCAACCTCGCCGGCATTCAGCTGGCGACGGGGCTGTCGCGCGATCAGGTGTCGGTCGAGACGGTCGAGCACCTGCTGTCGGCGCTCGTCAGCATGGGCATCGACAACGTCATCGTCGAGTTGAATTCGCCCGAAGTGCCGATCATGGACGGCAGCGCGGCGCCGTTCGTCTACCTGATTCAGGAAGCGGGCGTGAAGCGGCAGCTGAAGAGCCGGAAGTTCCTGAAGATCGTCCGGCCGATTGCGTTGTCGCGCGGCGACAAGCGCATCGCGATTTACCCGTCGGATCATTTCAAGGTGACCTACAGCGTCAGCTACGACCATCCGCTGCTGCGGCATCAGTCGCGCACGCTGTGCATCACGGAAGAGTCGTTCATCGAGGAAATCGCGCCGGCCCGCACGTTTACGTTCCTCAAGGACGTCGAGATGCTGCGCCAGAACGGCCTGGCGCTCGGCGGGTCGCTCGAGAACGCGGTCGTCCTCGGCGAAACCGGCGTCCTCAACAACGCGCTGCGGTTCGAAGACGAGTTCGTCCGCCACAAGATTCTCGACGCCGTCGGCGATCTCGCGCTCGTGGGATATCCGGTGATCGGCCACCTGGTCGCGCATCGGGCGGGGCACGCGCTCCACACGGAGTTCGCGGCCAAGATTCTCGAAGAGGCGCAGGCGTGGCGGCTTGTCGAAGAGCCGGGCGAAGCGGGCGCGATCGCGGGCACGGTGCCGGTGGCCGCGCCGGCCAAGAGCATCGCTACGTCTTAGTCAGCTTCCTCATATACGCTTCGAGCTTGTCGTTCTCGTACTTCACGGTATTGAGGAACAGGCTCTCCGCCAGGTAGGTCCGCCGCTCGGTCTCGTCCATCTGCCCGATCAGGTGCTGAATTTCGCGCACCATTGTACGGCCCCAGTGGGAATTGCAGGCGAAAATTGCCGACGGCCTGACGGTCCGGGCGCGATCGCGTCGTGCCTGCTGCCTGACGACCGCGTGCGGACACACCACGCGTGACATGTCGATCTGGCGCCGTTGAGTGGGGCGTCTTAGGCGGCGCGTGGCCGGATGACGGGGAGCCCGCGATCGGCGTCGAGCCAGGCGAGATCGACCGGCGGGGCGCCGCGATCCTTGCCCGGCCGGCCGCGCGGGGGCGATCGCGGCGGCACGCGCGCGGTGATGCCGCCGTACCACTCGGCGGGCGTCGCGCCGTCCAGCGCGGTGTGCGGTCGATCCGCGGCGTACCAGGCGAGCGCCTGCCCGATCGCGCGGTCCGCGGTCGAGAAGCACGCCGGGCGGAGGAGGCGCCGGTCGAGGATGCCCTTCAGCGTGCGCCAGAAGCGCTCGATGCGGGCAATGGATCCCGGTCGGCCGATGGCGCCGAAGCGGTGTTGAACGCCATGCGCTCGCACCGCGCGGCGAAACGCCTGCGCCGTGAACTGCGCCCCCTGATCGGTCACGAGCATGCGCGGCCGGCTGTGGCTGGCCACGGCGTCGTGAAACAACGTCTGCAGCGCGTCGGCCGTCGGCGCACGCCGGAACAGGCGGGCGGCCATCGGGCAGCGCGACGCGCCGTCCAGGACCGCCGCGAGCGTCCACGACCACAACCGCCACGCACTGGTGACCGTCGTGAGATCCAGGAACCACACGTGATTCGGAAATCGCGGGAGTACGCCTCGCGCACAGACTGGCGGGGCGGGGCCGCCGATCGGCCGTTCGTGCCGGATGCGTCGCACAGTTTCGCGTGAGAGACGCCAGCCGGCGCGGGCGAGCGTGGCGGCGATCAGCCGATTCCCGCCGAATCCCATCTGATCCATCGTCTGCACGACCCACCGCACGACGTCCGCGAAGCGCTGGACGGGCGGCGCGGGCTGGACCAGCGCGGTCCCGCCGTCGGTCCCAACCACGGCGGACCAGCGCGCAATCGTGCCAGGATCGACCACGAACGCGCGGGCCGCGTCGGCGAGCGTCAGGCCAGCGCGCTGGGCGAAGGTCAGGATCTGAAACCGGCGGTCGGCTGTGTAGCGCGGGCGATGCCGCGGATCGATCCGTGCGAGTCGCGACTGCAGAATGGCGATCAGCTCTCGGGCCGCAGCGAGTTCCAGACGCAGGCGAGCAGTCTCGCCGTCGTCTGCGACCAGCTGGACTCCACAGACATGCCGGAGCAAACCCATCGCGTGTAAGACGGCCCGGCGCGCGTGCGCCTCAAGCAGCAAGGATGTCGTGGGCACGGCGCAGTCTGTCACGACGCGCGTCAGATGGCGGCGGCGTGATCGAGACGTAGACGAATCCCGTGCAACGGAGATGGCGAGTCGGCGATTTCACGCGCCTACTCAAGCAATAAGGCATCGAGGTCACGGCTGCCACGGACGACTCGCTGTATCAGCACGTCGTGCCCTTCGACCCGGTACAAGACGAGGTATCGGCCCGCAGGAAAAACACGTAGACCCGGACGAAGGTTCTCTCGTTGTCGGCCAGCGTGCGGATAATCGCCGAGCAACAGCAATCGACTGTAGATGGAGTCGAGAACGCGGTCGGCAATCTCGAGACTGCCGCTCTCAATGGCAACGTAGTAGACGATCTCGTCGATGTCGGCCCGAGCTTGGGGTGAGAGCCGATGCGCCATCAGCGCGATGTCGCGGAACGCTCGGCCTCGATTCGACGACGAAGACGCTGCTTCGCTTCTTCGACGAGCCCCTTCACGGATTCGTCGGTGATGAGTATGCCCTCGCCGCGCGCGAACGAGGCATCCGCCTCATCCAACATGGCGACGATCTCAAGCCGTCGGCGCTCGCGCTCTTCCCAGAGCGTCAAGGCTTCCCGGACCGCCTCGTCTTCGCGCGTAAGTCGGCCGCTCTTGATGGCCTGCTGTACAAAGGCGCGCTGATCGGGCGTCAGCTTGACGTTCATATCCCGATTGTAGCGCGGCTCGTTCCCCGAGTGGCAGCAGTGTGAATTGCAACCGTCGCGCCAACGACGTGACGGCCACGGGCGCGTTGTCGCCCGCGACGCTGCCGCCGGCGGGCGGCACGGCGACCGCCTCGCTTGGCGTGACGTCCAGCACGCCGCTCGTCTCCGGCACGGTCATCTCCGCGCAGGTGACGGAGACCTTCGGCCTCGCCACCGGCCAGACGGCGTCTGAAGAGCAGAGAACCGAGGACATCGTCCTCTATAGAACCCCGTCCGCGAACCTCCCGAACCTCGCGAATCCCGCGTTGAGCGCGTTCTTTGCGGTCACGCCATCGCGCACCTATCAGACCGGAACGCTCGCGACGGGCTCCGTGCATTTGGACATCCTTGCCGGTCGCGAGAGCGTGCGCGGCCAGATCGGCGGCGACCAGGCGGTGGCGATCGACGCGGGCGGCGGCGTGACGCTGACCGTGCCCGCGCAGGCGCTGCCGCGCAATACGGTCGTGCGCGTGCAGCCGGCAATGCTCTCGGGCTTCCTACCAGGCGCGACGCCGAACACTGTACGGCCCCAATGGGAATTACCGGCTGTTCCGCTGCGTCGTTCTGACGCCGGTTCGGCGCGATTGAGTGGCGGGAGGCGACGGGGTCCGTCCGGCTAAAGCCGGACGCTACGCCCGGACGCCACGTCGGACGCTACTTCTTCGTTAGCTTCCTCATATACGCTTCGAGCTTGTCGTTCTCGTACTTCACGGTATTGAGAAACAGGCTCTCCGCCAGGTAGGTCCGCCGTTCGGTGTCGTCCATTTGTCCGATCAGGTGCTGAATCTCGCGCACCATGTCTTCAAAGGATCGCTCGAGCTCGTGCTTGGCGGTAACTTCCTTGTAGAGCGCCTCCATGACGGCGAGGAGGTCGCCGTCGAGTGTGATGGGCGCGCCGGTCGTGGTCTTGATGGTGTGCATGGTTACACCCCGAAGCTCTTGACGGCGCTCGGCACGTCGGCATGGATTTCGATGAAGTTCTGCGCGCCCGTCATCGTCAGCATCGTCTCGACGCGTTTCTGGACGCCTGAGAGCTTCAGGTGCCCGCCGGCGCCCTGGACCTGACGATATAGATCCATGAGGCAGCCGATCGTCGCGCTGTCGACGTAGGTGACCGGCGTCAGGTCGATGAGGATGTCGCTCTTGCCGGCCGACACGAGCGCCGTCACGGCCGACGAGAAGTCCGACAGAATCGGGTACATCAGCCGCGGCTCTCCGACCCGCACGATCGAGACCCGGCCGTTGTCTTCGGTTGTCACATTCATCGGTGCACTCCACTCACTCCACTGGTTCCGCTGGGGCTGAAATCTTCGCCGCGCAGCTTGCGAATCTGCCGCGCGAGCTCGTTGCGCCCTCGATTGATCCGCGACTTCACCGTGCCTTCCGGCAGCTGCAGCGTCTCGGCGATCTCGTGATACGACAGTTCCTGGATGTCGCGCATCAGGACCGCCGTCCGCAGCGTCTTCGGCAGCGCGCCCAGCGCCTCGCGCAGGAGTTCGACGCGATCGCGCTGTTCCATCATCGCCAGCTGGCCCTGCGTTTTGGCCACGGGCATGAGCTCGGACGCGTCGACGTCGCGGTTGATGGTCTCGCGCTCCTTGCGGACGCTGCGGTAGTGATCGATGCACAGATTGCGGCTGACGCTGATGAGCCACGTCTGAAAATTCGCGCGGCTGTCGAAGGTGTGCAGCGACTTGAAGATCTTGAGGAAGATGTCCTGCGTCAGGTCTTCGGCTTCGTCGTGGCGGCCAACGAACTTGTATGCGACGTTGAACACCTTGCGGCGGTACTGACGGACGATGGCTTCCCACGCCAACTGGTCGCCTGTGAGGCAGCGCTGGATCAGCGCCTCGATGCTGTCCTGCGCCTCGGGCGACTCCGTGTCTCTGTCGGCAGACATACCGTCTCGGGTGGGTTAGTATAGCTGACACCCGATCGTGATCGGCTTCTCTCGCACACCCGAAGACCTTTCCTGCGACGGCGTTTCGCTGTCCGCCATCGCGGCGGCCGCAGGCACGCCGATCTACGTCTACAGCGCCGCGACGCTGCGCCAGCGGTACCGCGATCTCGACGCCGCGTTCGGCGAGTACCCGCACGCCATTCACTACGCGTTCAAGGCCAATTCCACGCGCGCCCTCGTGGCCGAGCTCAAGGTGCTCGGCAGCGCGGTTGACGCCGTGTCGATGTGGGAGGTCGAAGTCGCCCTGGCGGTGGGCTTTACTCCCCGGCAGATCGTGTTCGACGGCGTCGGCAAGTCCGACGCGGAGCTTGAACGCGCCGTCGCGCTCGATCTCAAGGCCATCAACGTCGAGTCCTCCGGCGAGCTGGCGCGGGTGGAGGCGATTGCCGCGCGCACGGGCGCGGTCGCCCGCGTCGCCATTCGCGTGAACCCGGACATCGACGCCAAGAGCCATCCACACATTTCGACGGGCCTGAAGATCAACAAGTTCGGTATTCCGGCCGACGATGTGCTGGCGCTGCTCCCCGGGCTGAAGGATCGCGCGGCCCTGAGGCTCGTTGCCCTGCACGTCCACGTGGGGTCGCAGATCACGAGCATGGATCCGATCCGCGGCGCGGCCGCGCGGCTCGCCGATCTGGCGCGGAGCGCGAAACGCGCCGGCGTGACGCTCGAATATGTCGACGCCGGCGGCGGCCTCGGCATCTCGTACGACGGCGGACCCGTGCCGTCGTTCGGCGAGTACGCCTCCGCGTTTGTCGACGAGATCCGCGCGCTGCGCCTGCCGATTGTCGTCGAGCCGGGGCGGTCGATCATCGGACCCGCGGGCGCCCTGGTCGCGCGCGTGCTCGATCTGAAGCCGCGGACGGCCTCCTCGGAATTTGCCGTCATCGACGCCGGCATGTCGGAGCTGATGCGGCCCGCGCTCTACGACGCCTTTCATCTGATCGAACCGGTCTCGGCCAGGACCGGCGGACTGAAGCAGTACGAGATCGTCGGTCCGGTCTGCGAAAGCGGCGACGTCGTCGGCCGCGATCGCCTGCTGACGCCGCTCGCCGTCGGGGATCTCGTCGCGATTCGCGACGCCGGCGCCTACGGCGCCGTCATGGCGTCCAACTACAACCGCCGTCCGCTGCCGGCGGAAGTGCTCGTCGACAACGGCACGTGGCGTGTCATCCGCCGGCGCCAGACGCTTGACGACCTGCTGGCTCTCGAAACGTAAAACGTAAAACGGGATCACGTGGCGGGATTACTCATCGCGTTCGAAGGGCTGGATCAAAGCGGCAAGCAGACGCAGGCCGAGATGCTGCGCGACCATCTGCGGCAGGACGGCCGCAAGTCGCGGCTGATCTCGTTTCCCGATTACGCGACGTCGATCGGCGAGGAGATCGCGCGGGCGCTGGCGGGGGAGCGCGAGTACGGCGCCGACGTGATGCAGCTGCTGTACATCGCGAACCGCTACGAACGGAAAGCCGACCTGCAGCGCTGGCTCGACGGCGGCCTGATTCTCGTCAGCGACCGCTACACGGCGTCGAGCATCGCGTACGGCGAGGCCTTCGGCCTCGACGCGCCGTGGCTCATCGACATGCAGAAGTTTCTTCCGCCCGCTTCGCTGACGATCTTTCTCGACATCAATCCGGACACGGCCGTGCAGCGCAAGGCCGCGGGACGGGATCGGTACGAGCGCGACCTCGCGATGCAGAAGCGCGTGAGGGAAAGCTATACGCGGCTGGCGGCCAGCCAGGGCTGGGTTGTGCTCGACGGCGAACGGCCGAAAGCCGCCATCGCGGCCGACGTCTTCACGGCTGTATCGTCGCGACTCTCGCTGCCGTAACCGCCCGCACGTCGCGGGCTCCCATCTGTTGCAGGATCCGCCCGCACTCCTCGAGCGTGGCGCCGGTCGTGCTGACGTCGTCTACGAGCACGACCACACGCGCGTCGATCGAGCGCGGCCGCCAGGGAACGCGCGACGGCGCGAACGCGCCGCGCATGTTCTGGTGGCGCTCGGCCGCCGGCAGGCCGGTCTGGCTGTCCGTGGCGCGCGTGCGCCGCAGCGCGCGGCTCACCGGCAGTCCCAGCCCGCGCGCGAGATCGAGCGCTTGATTGAAACCGCGCTCGCGCCGCCGGGACGGATGCAGGGGCACCGGCACGACGAGGTCGGCGCCGTCGAGGATCGATCGGCACCGGTCGCGCATGAGGGCGGAGAGCGGCGTCGCCAGGGACCGGCGTCCCTCATATTTGAGCGAATGAATGATCGACCGCAGCGGGCCATCGTAGAGCCCGATCGCCTGCGCGCGGTCGATGACGCCGGCGATCGCGAACAGCGGGGGCGTCATCGCGGCAATCGATCGCCAGCACACGCCGCAGACAGGTCCGCGTGTCGGATGCTCGAGGAGTTCGCCGCACGCCGCGCACGAGGCGCCCAGCGCGACAGCGAGTACCGCGTCTAATCCATCCCGTAGCGCTTGCGTTTTTCCCACAGCGCCTTCCGGCTGATGCCCAGTCGCGCGGCGGCTTCCGTCTGGTTGCCGTTGACGGCGCGCAGCGTGGCCGCCACGTAGCGCCGCTCCATGTCGTCGAGCGTGGGCTGGCGATCCGGGGCCTTCTCGGCCGGCGCCGGCGTCGCGAGAACTTCATCCGGAAGATCCGTCAGCGTGACGGTGTTGCTGGCAGTCTGGCAGGCGACTTCGACGACGTGGCGGAGTTCGCGGACGTTGCCCGGCCACGCGTAGTCCCGCAGGGCGGCCTCGGCGTCGCGGCTGAATGCCGGGGCGGTCCGCTTCTGCTCCACGACGGCGCGCGTCGCAAAGTACCGCGCCAGCGGCAGCACGTCGTCCTGGCGGTCGCGGAGCGGAGGGATGAACAGGGGCAGCACCCGGAGGCGATGAAACAGGTCCTGGCGGAACCGTCCTTCGCGG
>Ga0315281_10007228_pt1 | contig 15681 bp, 18 predicted proteins | sample YL17G07_0_MG_FD_204540 | JGI IMG/M metagenome (GOLD analysis project Ga0315281, IMG submission 204540) | Sediment microbial communities from Yellowstone Lake, YNP, Wyoming, USA - YL17G07_0 | ecosystem: Environmental > Aquatic > Freshwater > Lake > Sediment | place: USA: Wyoming | collected...
CCTGACCGACGACCCCGCCATCCGCTAACATCCCTAACGCCCGCCCGCCCCTGGGTGGTCAACTTTTCGACCGGAAACCTGGTCAGCTTTTCAACCGGAATCGACACCGTTAGCGGAGCATTGGGAAAACAGCGGCAACGTGAGCTTCGAACGGGTCGCGAGTCTCACCTCAAAGCTGCCTTCGCCCCCTCGACCGCCGGCCATGATGTTCCCGATGAAAACCCCTTGCCGTCCAGCCGTTGCCTCCTGTTCTGGGGAGACGCGCGTGACTTCAAGCACGAGCTCGGTCACGTAGACCGGAAGGCCGCTATCCCATCCTTGATTCGAGGCGGAAACGACGCCGACGAAGGGGCTGGCCGAGAGCGCCACAACGGGAGCGCCCCCCGCCCCAGAGTCGCCACAGTGTTCGTAAGGATGGCTCCTCGCGTCGACATCTTCCCGCCGGACTGCGAGGAAGGTCTGGCTGCTTGCGTCGTAGTACGGGTTCTAGGCGAAGTTGGCGGCTATCGCGAGCGGGCGTTTGGACCGCGTGAACCTCGAAAGCCTTGGGCCCAAGCCCTTCCCGCCAAGCCCGACAATGGCCGAAAGGATCGAGGTGATTTCCACAACGGCCTCCGTTTGCGGCGCGGGGATACTAATCCTTGGGAGGCCGGACGGCTAGCCCAACGTGGCTGGCCCAGGTGCTCCCAACTCTAGGCCCGTATCCGCCCTCGCTGTAGGCAGTGCAAGATGGGTCAGGCATCGTGGGCTCTGTCTGGTAAATAGCTGGTCGCCTGCCATCGACAAGCAGGACATTCGTGACCGTCGTGCGGTTCCCTTAGCTGTCGTGGCCGAAGGTCGTGGCGTGGCTAGGCAGGTAGGGCACGGCCGTAACGCGCCCGTGGCTGTCCACCATGACGCTCGTGACCTTGACACTGATCGGGTCCTCTCCCGTCGGGTTACCCCCTGGAGAAGCGGCTCGGCGAATCTGCGGAGACGCGACGCAGGCTATGCCTGGTAGGCAATTGGAGACCAGTCCTGCCCTCGCGCCGGAATCCAGTCGTCAGCGGGCGAAGGCCCCATTGTCCAAGAGGAAGAGGAGCAGGGCGCAGTTCCGGACCCCGGCCTGGGTGGAGCGATCCTGGCTATCAAGCAGCGCCTGCACGTCCGCGGGGCTATAGGGCGGCTTGACCAGGAGCGGGCGTTTCGCGAGCGGCACCCTTGCGAAGACGTTCTCGTCGACGAAGCCCATGCGTTTGAACCAGGAGAAGCAGGTGCCTGGCGCAGGCTCCCTTCGGGGAGCCTGCTGACTTGTCGGCGGCATATAGGGAGAGACTTCGGCCACCGACCAGGAGGGTGTAGGGCCCAAAACTCAATCTGAACCTACCGTGGCGTCATCTTCAGCCCGCTCGCGACTTCGTGCTTTCAGCCACGGAGCGCCTTCCGCTTCCCGCTCTCTCCGCGATTTCAGATTCAGATCGACTATTGGGACCCTACACCCACAGGTGCGAAGCATTCGCGGAACCGTATTACAGCAATGCCGAGATTCATTATCGCAATGGGCCAGAACACGGCAGGAGAAAGCCTTAGCCCCGGCTAACGATCAGGGAGGCGTTTTGGCCGCCGAAGCCGAAGGCGTTGAGCTGGATCGTGGACACATCGGCCGGTCGAGGCTTGTCGAGCACCAGCGTGAAGCCGATCTCCGGGTCCGGATTGGTGGTCGACGCCGTGGGAAGTACCTCGCCTCGGGCCATCCCAACCAGCGCCGCCGCCAAGTTCAGGGCAGCTGCAGATCCGCCAGGGTGGCCGAAGTGCCCCTTGAGAGAGGTGACAAGCAGGTCGCGTCCGCGGTAGCCGTATACCTCGTTGATCGCCCTGATCTCGGAAGCGTCACCGGCGCGCGTACCGGTGCCATGAGCGTAGATGGCCGCCACCTCAGCTCCATTGTCCAAGCCCGCGTCTTCCAGTGCCCGCCGCATCACCAACGCTTCCCATCGGCCAGACGGTTCAGGACTGGACGGATGGTATCCGTCGGCCAGGGAGCCGTAACCACGAACCACACCAAGCGGGGTTGCGCCCCGGGCTTGTGCGTGTGCCCGGGATTCGAGCACGAAGATCGCGCCCCCGTCACCGCCGGCGATCCCGGTGCGGTCGCGGTCGAAGGGACGGCAGGCCTTGGATGGGTCAGTGGTGGGCGACACCATGCCGTAGGTCATCTCGTTGGCGCTGAGGGCCGGCAAGAAATCGATGTCGCCGTTCGAGCCTTCGGTGCCACCGGTAAGGGCCACGTCGGCCAGCCCGGATTGAATAAACCGCGTCGCAGTGCCAATCGCGTCAATCGATGAGGCGCAGGCCGTGCATACCGTGAGCGATGGACCATGGAGGTCGTACTCCATCGCGATTTGGGCGGCCGCCATGTTGGGCCACACCTGGATCTGTGTCTTGCGGGGAACCGCATCGGGGCCATGACGCTCGAGCAGCGACTGCGCACGCTGCAGGGCCCGCGTGCCACCCATCGCAGTGCCGAAAACGATCGCAGTCCGCAGCGAGTCCAACTGGGAAAGACCCGCTGAGCCAAGGGCCAGCTTTGTCGCAGCAAGAGCGTACTGGGCAAACCGATCGGTGCCCTCAGCCACCTTGGACGACATCCAATCCTCGGCCACGAACCCCTCTACGAGGGCAGTGTAGGCGCCCGCATCCGGCGGCAGCCATGGGGTGGGCTTGATGGCCACCTTTCCCGCAGCCAACGCGTCGTAGAAAGTGTGCACGTCGGTCCCGTAGGGTGTGACTACGCCCATACCGGTGACGACGACGTCGTGATTCATGTGATGCCCCTCGAACTGCAGTGTGCTGGGATGCGATCGGTACCATTGGGTTCGTACCCTATGGCTCTTGACGATTGGCGTCCAGACCAATATCGGCCGGTTCGGTCAGGTTTGAGGACGGCAGCGTAGGCTGGGCGGCAGCACAAGCCACGAGCCCGACCGATGACATGCCCGCACTGCAACTCATCAAACACGACAAAGCGGGCGGGCGCCACTTCCCTCGGTGACGACCGCTTCGTCTGCAAAGCCTGCGGCCGGCGCTTCAACGAACGCACGGGCACGCTCTTCAATGATCTCCAGTATCCGACTGACATCGTCCTCAGCGCCGTCCGCTGGCGTCTCCGCTACAAGCTCAGTCTCCGTGACGTCGCGGAGCTCCTCCTCTTGCGTGGCTTCGCCGTCACACACGAGACGGTTCGCCAGTGGGAAGCAGGCTTCGCTGCGCTCCTTGCCGACCGGCTCCGCGAGAAGCGTCGTGGCTGCCGCAGCGTGTCCTGGTATCTCGACGAGACCTACGTAAAGGTCGCGGGCCACTGGCGTTACCTCTACCGCGCCATCGACCGCGACGGGAGCCTGCTCGATTCGATGCTCAGCGAACGGCGAGACCGGGACGCTGCTCGCCGATTCCTTCGCCAGCTGCTCGATCTCAACGGGCGACGGCCGCTGCGGGTCACGACCGACCGCCATCCCGCTTACGAGAAGGCGATCCGCTGGATCGTCGGCAGGAAGGCGACGCATCGCCGCCAGCGGTACCTGAACAACAGGACGGAGCAGGACCACCGTGGGATCAAGCAGCGGTACTATCCGATGCTCGGCTTCGTGAACTTCGCCGCCGCATCACGCTTCTGTCTCGCCTTCGATGGGCTTCGCCACTACTTCCGTCGGCGGAAGCACTGCGGCGAAAAGGTGCCGCTGGGTGACCAGCGCCAGCAGTTCGCCGAGCGATGGCAGGTGCTCGTCGCCGAAATGACCGCTGCGTAGCCGAGCTGGGCCGGCGCGAAGTTCCGTCCTCGGCGCCGCGGACCGAGCCACGCCTTGTGCCGTCCTGAGACCTGACAGAACCAGGCGAGGCTGACACTCGAGACCCCAGCACTGAGAACATAAGTTCACCGTTATGAGTAAGTCGACAGGCCTCTAGGCCTCCCGCCTTGAAAGCTGACAGAACCCGACGAAGCGAGTTGTTTGTCTGGCAGGCGGAATGACGAATCCGCACGGGTGAAGCCCGGAGCACGGACCCCGCCGCCTCGGCCTCACTGACCCCAATCAGCGCACTTCAGCGCACTCGTTGAACAGCTCACCTTCGAGTTTCTTGTAGCGCACGTCAGTCATGCGAACCTCGCCAGCACGATCTCGATGCCGCCATCAAGCACCGGGCGTCGAATCACTTCCGCGAAGCCGGCGCCTCGCAACAGGGCGTCGAGTTCGTCTCTGGTGGGCACAGAGCTGCCCCAGAGGAGTTCTTCGTACTGGAACTGGATGGCTGTGCGAGCAGACGGTTCAAGCGCTTCGAGCGGCGTCGCCGGGTAGCACTCATCGAACACCAGGAGCCATGCACCGGGCTTCAGCGCCGCACCGATAGCAGCGACCGCCGACGGTCGGTCGGCCAGCGGGAACTCGTGCAGTGAGAGGAAGAACGTCGCAGCATCGACGCTCGCCGGCGCCACGTCCTCGATGCGCATCGCTTCGAGCCGCACCCTCTCCTCGAGGCCAGTTGCGGCAGCGATTCGCCGGCCCTCGGCGATTGCCGATGGGTCGAGGTCGACTCCCAGGTAGCGGGCCGCCTGGAACTCCGAACAAACCTGAATCCCAAGGTCGCCGGTCCCGCATCCTGCGTCGACCAGGAGCCCGCCCGTGGCGAGAGGTTCGGCAAGTTCCGGGACCCTCCGGCAGAATGGTGGAGGCGAAGACCGCGTGCATGGAGGCGGTCTGACGAGCGACATTGCGCACCAGCGGCAGCCCGTGGCGTGATGCCGGCAGGGGGCGCCCGCTGCGAAAGAAGGCGGGAAGTTCGAGGAAGTCGCGCGAAGCGAACCGCGCATGGAACTCGAAGAGGGGGGCGAGGTTGTAAAGGGTGCGCGGTTCGCAGACCATCAACTCCACGCCGGGAGCCATGGAGACTTCCCCGATACCGGCGGGTTCAAGCAGCCCATGATGAACGAGTGTCTTGGCCCAGACGTCTACGGCATCGGGGGCGAGGCCCAGTGCGGCAGCAAGCTGTGCGGGAGTGGCGCTGCGGCGCTCCTTGAGGGCTTCCAAGAGCCCAAGTTCGATCCCAATGCCTGTGGCGGAGATGGCGATGGCGCCTCCGAACCAATCGATAGCGCGAGAGACGTGCTGGAGGGCATCTTGTTGGTTCACGTGCGAACCAAGCCTACGGGCGCCAATCGGCGGGCGCCAACGCGATGGGGCTGGGCTTCGCGGCAGGTGACTCCGCCTGTGGGGCCGCAAAACTCAATCTGAACCTACCGTGGCGTCATCTTCAGCCCGCTGGCGACTTCGAGCTTTCAGCTCCGGAACGCGTTCCGCTTCCCGCTCTCTCTGCGAATTCAGATTCAGATCGAGTTTTGGGGCCCCACACCCACGGGCGCTCAATGGTCCAGGCACCTGGGTGACGAAGGCCGCTCGCGTTGTCGATCGGCCGCTGTTCGTGGATGGACAGCGCGCCTTTCCTCCAGCGCACGTAATGACCGACGCGGCTGGCGTGGAGCTGCTGGGGCCGTTCGCGATCCGGCGTGCCGTCCTGGACCCACGCCGGTTTGGTCCCTGTCCTGTCTTCGCGGAACTGCTGTACCATGCCCGGACGTGGCGCGTCGTACGGACGTCTGGCTTTCTTCGTCGGGGTAGGTAGCTGGGCGGAGCAGTCTGCCGGGAGATGCGCTCAGCCGAGCCGGCGGGAACCACTGCCGGCGCGAGCAGCTACCACGAGGTGCTCGCCAAGTGACTCCTCTGCGGAAGGACGAGGGAAACTGGAGAACCTGTGAGACTGGATCTGCATACCCACTCCATCAAGTCGGATGATGGTCGTGCCAAAGTTGAGAATTACTGCCAGTGGATACGCTCCCGGAGAATTCCTCTTGATGGGTTTGTGCTCACGGAGCACCGCCAGTTTGACCTTGAGTCGGACTATTCCTCGCTGGCTACGGACTTTGGTTTGACTATACTAAAAGGTAGCGAAATCGAGACAGATTATGGTCACGTGCTCGTCTTTGGCGTGACTCCAGCGCTGATGCAGGCCTTCGATTTCAGCAGCATTCGTACGCCCCTTGGCTCGGTACTTAACGCCTGTAATCGGCTGGGAGCCATCGCCATTCCATGTCACCCGGGACGCAAGCGAGTGGGCATGTTTGCGCATCTTGAGGAACTGGGCGTGCCGGAAGGTGTAAAGATCGTCGAGACCTACAATGGGGGAAGCCGCGGGGATGAGGATACCATCGCTGGCGAATGGGCCGGCAAACTCGGCTATCTGGGGACCGGAGGCAGTGACTCGCACATAGTCAGCCACATCGGTCGCTGCGCTACAAAGTTCAGCTCCAAGATATCCAGCGAGATGGAACTGGTCGAAGCACTCAATTTGGGAACGTTCGAAGCCGTCAAGCCGGTATAACAGGGCGCGAGGTGTTCAATTGGAAGAAATAATAGAATTGCGTGAGAAGTTCCTGAATAAGGAATTCGACGAGAAGCTTTTCGAGATCGAGCCAGATACGACAATCGAGTTCGCCTCACTGTGTGGCGAGACCTCAGCGCGATTCCTGGATCGCACGCATCCAGACTTTCAGACTCCGCCCATCTATCTGTGTAGTCTGATGGGAGCACGGACAATTCCGGCAGACTTTCCCAATATCGGCCTGGGTATGGACGCGGGCAAAGGTGTGGAGATGCTTCGCTCCATCCGGCCAGGTGTGACGTTGACCGGTCGCACTCACCTGCACGATATCTACGAGAAGACAGGCCGGTCCGGTCGCATGGTGTTCCTCGTCTCGCGGCTCGAATTGTATGATCCCAACGGCTCGCACGTGGCGAATTCCGATACGCGCATCGTGATGCGGGAAAGGAGCGGGCAATGACGGTCGCAAAGATAGAAGATGTGACGTTCGGTGAGGAACTCCCCGCCTTTGACCCAGATACGGCTCTGAACACCGTCCGTCGCTTCGCGAACTTGGTTGGCTGGGGGGGCGGCAGGTTCCAGGATCACGAAGCAGCCCGCAAAGAAGGATTCCCGGGAGCATTGGTCCCCGGCATCATGAGCCAGGGCTGGCTTGTGGCGATGATTCACCAATGGGCGCCGGAGGCGACTCTCAGGTCGATCGATACTGTGTTCCGCGCGCCCGTGTTGGCAGACGAGCCCCACAGCATCAAAGGGGTAGTCACAGATATCAACGAGGACGATGCCCTGGTTGAAGTGGACCTGACGGTTGTCAACTCCAACGGCGAAACCCGCGTTTTCGGCACAGCCTCTCTGCACATCCCTCGCTGAAAGCTCGTTACGACCCGATCCTCGCCAACAGTGCGCTCGACCTGTAGGGCCCCAAAACTCAATCTGAACCTATGGTGGCGTCATCTTCAGCCCGCTTGCGACTTCGGGCTTTCAGCCCCGGAACGCCTTCCGCGTCCCGCTCTCTCTGCGAATTCAGATTCAAGTCGACTATTGGGGCCCCACAAGAACGCTATCCATGCGAACCAAGTTGGAACGGCACTCGACGGCTTCCCGGCAGTCGCTATCGTCCGCGTGATGAGCCAGGCATCCAAAGAAGGGATTGGCAGACTGTGGGTTCGGTACGCCTTGCGCCCTTACTTCGCGCGGGGCCCGGGCTCAGCGCCAGAACTCGACGGTTGCGAACCCGCGGACCGAAGGCTGGCCCTCCTGGTTGATGATCTGCAACTCAATGTCGGCGCGGCGTTTGCCGCCTTCGTCGTAGAGGCGCGCCACGGTCCCCATGACGGTGACCGGCTTACCCTGGAGGTCCGGTCTGCGGTGGGCGGCTCGAACGGCCACCACCCAGCCGGCATCGCCAAGCCAGCGTGCGACGCTGCCGTAGAGGATTCCCACCTTGAGCGGGCCCGGGACGATCCGCCCGGGCAAGCCCTGCGCTTTGGCGGCGGCTTCGTCGGAGAAGAACTTCGGGGCAAATGCTGAGTTGGCAAAATAGCGCTGTACCTGGTCGGGCTCAGGGGTGATCTCCGCCGGCACTATCTCGTCCCCTTCCCGCAGTGTCGCGAGGTCCACTGTCATCGCTCGCCCTCCCGCTGCCGGCCGCCCGCCGGGTCGTAGTGCATCATCGTGCTCGCCGAGCGGCCGACGCGTGCTCCCTGGCGGTCGAAAAACTCCACGTCGGTGCGGACGTAGAGTGCATGCCCAAACTGACCGCCAAGCCGCTCGCTGATGTCGGCGATGCGGGATCGCGCCTGCAGTTCCTCGCCGACCTGGAGCGGGCGCTCCAGAGCGAATTCGTTGCTGATCAGGAGCGAGGCCGGCATCAGGTTGGGGAGGTGGAGCGATTGCCCTTCGGGAGCGAGGTTCATGAGGACGAAGCCTGGCGCGATCCCCTCCTGCGGGACTTCGCCGCCGTACACGCCGACGGCGCGGGCGACCGCCACGGTAGTTACGACCACGGGGCGGAGGTCAGTGGTCCGGCCGATGTGGGATCGGACCTCGTCGGTTATCAGAGACTGGTCTGCCATTGGACATACGCTACCGGTAGCGCGCCCGCGCGACAAACGGGGGGCGGTTCACCCCGCACTGAAGGATTGTCTGCGAGCACCTGAACCTTGGAACGTTGCGATGGTGTAGGGCCCCAAAACTCAATCTGAACCTACGGTGGCGTCATCGTCAGCCAGCTCGCGACTTCGAGCTTCCAGTGCCGGAACGCCTTCTGTTTCCGGCTCGCTCCGCGAATCCGGATCCAGACCGATCATGGGGACGCTAGCGGGCTACTAGCGGGCTACTCGAGGTTGCTGCTACCGCCGAAAGTTCGGCTTCCGCTTCTCCACGAACGCCCGGACCGCTTCAGCGTGGTCAGGCTCCTGGCGGGCGGCAGCGTTCTGCGCATTCTCCCTCAGCATCACGGACTGGATGTCAGAATCTGTTGCGTTCATCGCCAGGACGCGCTTCACGCGAGTGATGGCAGCGGGCGCGTGCTGCGCGATCATCTCGCCGAGTTCGATCGCGCGGTCGAGCAGGCGCTCCGGCGAGAGGACCTCGGACACGAGGCCCGAAAGCAGCGCCTCCGGGGGCTCGACCATCCGGGCCGTGAGGCACCAGTCCTGGGCGCGTCCAAGGCCGACGATCTGCGGAAGCAAGTACGAGCTCCCGAGCTCGGGGACCAGCGCCATCTTCACGAAGGCGAAGCCGAAGCGGGCGTTCTCGCTGGCGATGCGGATGTCCATCGGGAGGATGTGCGTGACCCCCACCCCGATGGCGACGCCGTTGACGGCGGCGATCGTGGGCTTCGGCATTCTCCTGAGAAACGCGAGCCAATTGTCCTCACCGGCCGTGGCGGAGGCCTGCGCTCCGCGGCCGCTCGCGATCTGCTCGGCCCAGCCGCCGATGTCGGCACCGGAGCAATAGGCACGGCCGGCACCGGTGAAGACGATCGCTGAGACAGCGGGGTCGGAGTTGCAGCGCTCCACCGCGTCTCGCAGCTCGAACATCAGCTCGTTGTTCCAGGCGTTCAATCGCTCCGGGCGATGCAGCGTCAGGACCGTGACGCTGCCGTGCCGTTGGACGAGCACGTTCTGTTGATTCATCCGGGCGCCTCCTGGCTGGGTCCAGATTTCGTGGCCGGCCGATTCTACACCCCGTCGTCTGCGAGCCTAAACGAAAGCAACGGCGCGCGGAGCGAAGCATAGGTTCAGGCCTGAAGATGATGTCGAAAGCAGATGCCACCGTGGCTCCGACAATTGATGCTCGCCGCGAGGTGGCGAGCATGGGAACCGAGACAACAGCCCGTCCCGCTGCGCGCCCAGCCCCGAGCCCGTCTATCGGGAGGCCCAAGCAAGACGACCCGGTGAACGCAGCGGGAATGAAACGCTGGAATCTGGTGCTCGTCGCCATCCTGGGCCTTATCGAGAGCTATCGCGCTCTGTTAGCGCTCCTGGACGACGCGCGACGGTTGCCTGCCACTCAGCCAGATTCCCAACTCCTCGAAGAAGATCGCCTCGGCTCGGGCATTGTTACCCTTCGAGGGGTGGGAGTCGTGGGGACTCACAATGACGTTTGGCAAGTTCCAAAGCGGTGAATCCACCGGAAGGGGCTCTGTCTCGAAGACATCGAGGTACGCGCCGCCCAGGTGCCCCTCCACGAGCGCCTCGACCATTGCTTTCTCGTCGATGATCGCGCCCCGGGCCACGTTGATGATTCGGGCGCCCCGGGGCATCGCCGCGATCGCCGCGGCGTCGATGAGCTGCCTTGTAGCCGCCGTCGAGGGCAGGGTAACGACAAGCCAATCCGTCCGCGCAAGGACGTCAAGCAGCTTCTCGGGCGGCGCCCACTCGTCGATGTCGTCGGCCGCAGTGGCCGGGGTCCTCCGCACGCCGATCACGTAGAGGCCCAGGGCACGCGCGAAGCGCGCCACGTGCCCTCCTATCGCGCCGAGCCCGAGCACAACCAGGGTCTGACCCCGCAGATCAGGCGGCGCGTCCGGCTGGGGACTCTGCTCCCAGATGTGGCGCCGTTGCAGGTCGAACCAGCGCGGGAAGCCCCGGTAGAGCGCGAGCATGCCGCCGATGACACTGAGGGCAATGGGCTCCGACGTGACGCCCGATGAGTTCGACACGGTTACGTTCCGGTCCATGAACTGCTGGACGAACGGCGAATCGGTCCCGGCCCAGCCGATATGCATCCAGCGAAGGTTTGGCGCCCGCTGCATCGCATCGAGGAAGGTCCGGATGTCCATCGTCGGATTGACCATGTCGACGGAGACGAAGGCAGCGTCGATCGTGGCCGCTGCTGCGTCGTCTAGCGTGCCGCCGGTCGGCAAGACCAGGACTTCAAGGGGCCCAGCAGCCGACTGTTTTCCAAGGCGCTCGAGGTCGCCGACATAGCGTTCCGCGACCTGCTGTGACACGAACAAAACTGGCATGCACGGGAGCCTAGCACGTTCGCCGCACGCAGTCCGTCAGGGACCTTCGCTCATCTGGGTGCGGCGCCGCATCGGGTTCGCCTTCCGCGGCGACCAGGGCCTCTATTACCGCGATAGTGGCAGCAAACGCGTCCACGCGCAGGATCGAGACGGGCGGGACCGAGCTGACCGGGCGGGCTCTCGGAGGATTAGGCGCGACCGCCGATCAGGTCGTCAAGGCCGAACACCCGCCTGGCGTTGCCGCTCAGGAACGGCTCCCACACGTGGTCGCGCAGCGGTAGGGCATCGAGCTCGCGGAACACCCGCTCGTACGACAGGCCGGGGAAGTAACCCGACCACATGACCTTGCTGGTGCCGCGGGTGTTGGCGAAGTTGATGATCGCCTTCGGGTAGTGCTTGGGCGCGAACGCGGTGGTCGAGTAGTAGAGGTTCGGCCACTTGAGGAGCAGCTTCACGGCGAGATCCACCCACGGCTCAGCACCGTGGCGCATCACGATTGTCAGCTCGGGGAAGAACCAGCAGAGTTCGTCGAGCTGGTACGGGTCCTGACATGCCATCGGGAGCCGCGGGCCGGGAACACCGGTCAAGATGTTGATCGGGATTTGCAGCTCGATGCACTTGGCGTAAATCGGGTAGCACTTCTTGTCGCCGATCGGGACCTGCGGGTCGAGCAGACAGGGAGACAGCGACGCCGACCGGATGGCGGGATGCGCCTGCACCGTCCGCTCCAGCGCGCGGACCGCTTCCATGCCCTGGTTGGGATCCACGCTGACCTCGCCGAAGAAGCGCCCGGGGAACCGTTCGAACAGCTCGATGGCCGACTCCGGCGAACGCGAATCGACACCGATCTGTGCGCACGCGATGCCGTACTGATCCATCATCGCGACGAGGTCGTCCCAGGCCCAGGTCTGCGACATGCGCGTGCCGGCGTCCTTGAACAGGTACTCCGCCGGGTGGCTGCTGTAGGTGGCCGACTCCGCATCCCGGAGGTTCCGGCGAGCCGCACTGAGGCCCATTCCACCGCCTCCCGTGGGCAGTTCGATCAAGAGGTCGACGGCGGGCATACCAGTAGGTCGGGGCATGCGTACAACCCTACGGTCCAAACAGATCGCCGCGCAAGGCATGCGTGATGCGTTCGGCAGCGAGACCTCCCGCGCGGAAACTGGAGCCTCTGGCCCAAAGCGGGGAGGTGGAACGTTTGAGCACTCTTGTCGATTGCCCGCCTGGTCGCATCAAGTCAGATTCCGAACGTTCAAAACAAGATTACGCAGCGGCCGCGGATGCCTCCGGCTTCGAGTCGGCGGTGCGCCTCCGCCGCTTGGTCCATCGGGTAGGTCGCGGCCACCCTCAGCGTGACCAGTCCAGCCTCAGCCTGTTCCCGCAGTTGGTCGAGGAGGTCGGAGCGATGGTCGTAGTTGCGCACCCATGTGCGGTGGAACGTTATCCCACGCTCTTCGTTGCCAGCCCAGCCGCGCACGGAGGCGAAGGCGCCGCCTTCACGAATGGCTCCCACCGCAAGTTCGTTCTGGACTGCGCCGTCGGCGAGACCGTCGACGCCTTCCGGGACGACCGCCCGGATCTGTGCGGCGATGTCATCCCCGCGGCGAACGACAATATCGGCGCCAAGGTCACGAACCAGCTGCTCGTCAGTTGCCGAGGCGTCGGCAATGACGCGAAGGCCCTGGGCTTTCGCAAGCTGCACAACGTAGCCACCATAGCATCCAGCCGCGCCGGTAACGGCAAGCGTTTGGCCCGGCTGGAGGGCAAACTGGTCAAGCGAGAGCCGAGCAGTGAGCCCATTCATCGGCAAAGTGGAGGCCTCGGCATGGGATGAGCCGGCAGGTGCGCGGGCGACCGAATCGCCGGCCAACACGAGGGCCTCCCGGTTGGCGCCGTGGCTACCGTGGGGAATGGCCATCGCCATCACGGGATCGCCGACTTTGAGGTCCGTCTCGGTGCCGGGTCCAATCTCGTCGACAACTCCCGCCGCATCCATCCCCGGTATGTAGGGGGATGGGACATTCTTCAAGATCTCCGCGAGACTTCCATCTCTCAAGACCGTGTCCGTCGGGTTGACCGTCGCCGCGTGCACGCGAATCCGTATCTCACCCGGACCTGCGTGGGCATCAGGCAATTCGACCAGCCGCAGCACCTCCGGCCCTCCGAATTCGGTTAATCCGACTCCCCGCATGATGCCTCTCCTAGCTGCAAATTAGCCAAGAACGTTCCTCCTTGGCGGGATTCTAACAGGGCGTTCGCGACGACTCCCGACATGTTTCTCAGTCTCGATACCTTGGGGCCGACCGACCGGACGTTCGCCTCGTCCCCTGTAAGCCGAGCTCCACCCCCGCGCTCTGCAACCTGGGCACCATCAAGGACGACCCGTGAGGCCCCAAAAACTCAATCTGAACCTGCAGTGGCGGCATCTTCAGCCGCCTCGCGACTTCAAGCTCTCAGCTCCGGAACGCCTTCCGCTTCCCGCCCCTTCCGCGAATTCAGATTCAGATCGATTGTTGGAACCCCACAGCCGCCTCGCAGTCGCACCCCGACATCGTCCTGAGTCCTGACCGAACCATTGTTGGGGCCCCACAGCCGTTGTTGAGGACGAACAGCCGTCTGCGTTGATCGGTCGCTGGCCTTGCGCGCGACCAATTCGACCACCTGGCGATCGTCTTCGAAGGCGACGCCGTTCAGTGCGTCGAGGCGTCGGTCCGGCCCTGCCGCGGGCGGTTAGGGCAGGACGGTGACCTTGATGGCGCCGCTGCGCTTGTCGACGGAGGCGGCGAAGGCATCGGCAGCGCGGTCGAGGGGGAACGTGTGGGTCACCAGGGGCGCAACGAGCTCGTGGTATTTCTGGAGGAGCGCTAGCGTGTCGTCGTAGTCCGCGCGCGGGCTGCCATGGTCGTATCCCCAGGCACCTACGATCGTCAACTCCTCGAGCCAGACGCGAGTCGTGATGATCGTCTGCGGAACCGTATGAATCCCGAGGAGGAGGACCTTCCCACCGCGGGCTGCCAGATCGATCGCCTGCTGAAGAGTCGGAGCGCTGCCGCCGACGGTCTCGACGACGAGGTCCCAGTTCCCGCTGGCAGCCGCGCCTCCGGGCCCGACGTCGGCAGGGTCGAGCACCTCCTGCACCTCAAGCGAGCGCGCCGCCGCGGCCTGCTGCGGATAGCGGGCGGTGATCCCGATGTGGCTCGCGCCAGCATCGCGGGCGACCAGGGCAGCGAACAGCCCGATGGTCCCGGCGCCGATGACGAGCACCCGCTGGCCGGGCGCGACGCCGGCCCGTTTCAGGCCGTGCAGGCTGATTGCGCACGGCTCGGAGAGCGCAGCCACGGTCCAGTCCATGCCGTCCGGGATGAGGTAAACGAGGCCGGCCTGCGCAAGGAAGTACTCGCCCATCCCGCCCGGGTAACTGGCTCCCGCGAAGCGCAGTCCCGTGCAAAGCTGCAGTCGCCCGCTGCGGCAGAACGTGCAGGTCGTGCAGGTCCGCCCGGGAAAGACCGCGACCCGGGTACCCGGTGCAGGGCCCGCGACGCCCGGCCCGAGCGCGACGACCTCGCCAGCGAGCTCATGCCCGGGCCCGATACCCGCCTTGTGCTGCCGGGGTGAATCGCTGTGAAACGCGTGGAGGTCACTGCCGCAGATCCCGGCGGCGCGGATGCGCACGATGAGCTCTCCCGGGCCGGGCGCGACGACCGGCACGTCACGGATGCCGATCACGTTGTTGGCAACCCAGATCGCGCTGCGGCCCGTTTGGGGCAGAGCTGACCCGGGCATCGCGTTCGTCATGGGAACCTCGAGTGTGCGGATGTGGAGGCTACTATGCTCGCGCCGACATTCGTTGTCTCGCCCTGCTCACCGCGCCGATTCTGCGGCTCCAGACTGCCATCGCTGTCCGCTCTCCACGTGATCTTTAGATTCAAATCGAGTTTTGGGGCCCCACAGGCGACCCGCCCGTTCCGGCTGAGCTCCTGCGGTGTGGAACGCGGAACTGTCCGACACTTAACCCAAGATATCTCCGGAGGTGAATCTTGACCGACGCGGCGAAAGGCACGAAGGCGAATCCATGGCAACTCAAGACACCGCCGGGGACATCAGAGTACTTGATGTACAAAGACGAGAGCTCGAATCCACCGGCGATTGTTTGCGTCGTCGGCAAGACCGAATTGCGGTATTCCCTCCGGGCAATCGACGACCTTCACGCGATGCTGAAGGCGCACGGAGACTGGATCGAGCTTGGCAGCGCCGATGAGCAAAAGCCCGCCAAAGATGGCACGGTTGAGGCGTGGGCCCGCTCCGAATCGAACCCGGTTGGCGGCTGGTACGGGCTGAAGAAAGGCCTCCGTGGCCGTTTCGGCATGTACATGCCCCCGCTGATGGAAGAACTGGGCCTCGCCGAAGTTGAGCACTCTCCGCGCAACAACCGAATGCGCGCGATCTAAGACAGCACGGTGGCGACCTGCGGGCAGCGGTCGGCGCGGACGGCCGATGATGGCGCAGGCTTCGGCCACCCGCACGCCGTTCGCAACAGCGACGCCCACCGACGTCCAGCCCGACAGCCTCCACGCCAACGAGGCCGGCCACGCCAAAGTCGCCCAGACGTTCGTATCAGCCCTCGCCAACTGGACCGGACGCACGCCCGATGCTGTGGGGCCCCGAAACTCAATCTGAACCTACCGTGGCGTCATCTTCAGCTCGCTAGTGTAGTGTCTCGTAAGTGTCGTTATGTGTAGACTCTCTCCATGGAGAGAGTGCCGGTCAGTGTATCCGATAGCGAGCGGGCAGAACTGGAG
>Ga0315281_10007229_pt1 | contig 15680 bp, 14 predicted proteins | sample YL17G07_0_MG_FD_204540 | JGI IMG/M metagenome (GOLD analysis project Ga0315281, IMG submission 204540) | Sediment microbial communities from Yellowstone Lake, YNP, Wyoming, USA - YL17G07_0 | ecosystem: Environmental > Aquatic > Freshwater > Lake > Sediment | place: USA: Wyoming | collected...
AGAGCGGCAACGCCGTCCTGCTCAAAGGCGGCAGCGAGGCCGCCCACACCAACCGCATCCTCGCCGACACGATCGCCCGGGCCGCCGACGCCGCCGGCCTGCCCGCCGGCTGGATTCACCTGCTCGAGACCCGCCAGGACGTCGCCGACCTGTTGGCCCTCGACGACCGGGTGGACCTGCTGATCCCCCGCGGCTCGAACGAGTTCGTCCGCCACATCATGGACCACACGAACATCCCGGTCCTCGGCCACGCCGCGGGCATCTGTCACGTCTACGTCGCCGCCGACGCCGACCTCGACATGGCCGTGCGGGTCACCGTCGATTCCAAGTGCCAGTACGTCGCCGTCTGCAACGCCGCCGAGACCCTCCTGGTCGACGCCGCCCTGGCCGAGGCCTTCCTGCCCCGGGTCCAGGCCGCCCTCGCCGCCTGCCAGTGCCGCCTCAAAGGCTGCGAGCGCACCCGCGCGATCATCCCCGTCGAGCCCGCCACGGACGAGGACTGGGCCACCGAGTACCTCGACGCCATCCTCTCGATCAAGGTCGTGGACGGCCTCGACGCCGCCATCGACCACATCAACCGTTACGGCTCCGGCCACACCGACGCCATCGTCACCGCCGACCGCGACCAGGCCGAACGCTTTATGAACCTCGTCGATTCCGCCGACGTCTTCTGGAACTGCTCCACGCGTTTCAGCGACGGCTACCGTTACGGCCTGGGCGCCGAAGTCGGCGTCAGCACCAGCAAAATCCACGCCAGAGGCCCCGTCGGCCTCGACGGCCTCGTCATCTACAAATGGAAACTCTATGGCAAAGGCCAGATTGTCGCCGATTACACCGGCGAAAATGCTCGCAAATTCACACATAAAAAGCTACGATAGCGGTAGCGTGAGATTGGCGATTTGCGATTAAGCAGGTACGACTTGAGAGAGGTGAGCCATGGGGCTGACGAAGGTAACGACAAAGATTACGCCATTTGGCAACGGCGAGACACCCTATGAGGCGGTCTTTCTCGTGGACACGGGCGCCACGGACTCGATGGTGCCCGCTCCCGAGCTCGAGAAAATCGGGCTGCGGAAGGAGGGCAAAATGGCGTACGAGCTGGCGAACGGCGAGATCCGGGAGTACGCCTATGGCCTGGCCCGCATTGAGTTCATGGGCGAAATCACCGCCGGACGGGTCATCTTCGGCGAGCCGGGCTGCGAGCCGCTGCTCGGCGTCACGGCCCTCGAATCCGTGGGAATTATGGTCGACCCGGCCAGCAAAACTCTCCGCCGACTGCCCGCGATTCCCCTGAAGTGAGGGGCTTCGGGGGTAAGTTGAGGATCATCGATGGGAATACCGGAGATCATCGCAGATAAGCGCGACGCGATCCTGGCGCTGGCCGCCAAGTATGGGGCATCGAACGTGCGCATCTTCGGCTCGGTCGCCGCCGGTGAGGCGAACGAGGCCAGCGACGTGGATTTTCTCGTGGATCTGGAGCCGGGCCGCAGTCTGTTCGACCTCGGCGGCCTCCTCATGGACCTGGAGGAGCTGCTCGGCCGAAACGTGGACGTGGTCACCGAGCCGGCCCTGCACTGGTATATCCGCGAAAAGGTGATGCACCAGGCGAGGGCGCTATGAAGGACGACAGGCTATACCTGATCCATATCGGCGAGTGCATCGACCGCATCGAGTCCTATACGCAGCGGATGACGAAGGAGGCGTTCCTCGCTTCATCGCTCGTGCAGGACGCCGTGATCCGCAATCTCCAGACCCTGGCCGAATCCACGCAGCGCCTCTCCGCACGGGCCAGGGAGAGCCGGCCCGGGATCGACTGGCGCAAGATCGCCGGCTTCCGCAATATCCTCGTCCATGACTACCTCGGGGTGGATGTGGAAAGAGTCTGGAACATTGTCCAGAACGATCTCCCGGTCCTGAAAAGGGCTGTGAGTCAAATGCTGGGACCGACGTTGTAGGAGTCGCTTATCACTTCGTTGCACCAGCAAAATCCACGCCCGCGGCCCCGTCGGCCTCGACGGCCTAGTCATCTACAAGTGGAAGCTGTATGGCAAGGGCCAAATTGTCGCCGACTACACCGGTCCCAACGCGCGCAAGTTCATCCATAAGAAACTGCGGTAACCGCTGAAGACCGCAGAGGTGCAGACGAGCAAGGCAGACCTTGCCGACGACGACTGACGGCATCGCACAATCTGTGGGATGCGCAGACATGACCCGCATCCCCCGTTCGATTTGTCTACTTGGTTTCCTTACCCGCGGACACGACGCGCAGGCCGAAGCGGATTCTTTTCGGTTCTGGCTCGCCATAGAATATCTTCAACATCGTGGGAACCTCCGCGTCGATCTTCTTCTCTGCATTGACATAGATAACGAGAGTGACAGGAAGCAGCGACTGCGCAGGGAGCAAGACTCCCTTGTCGATCTCCTTCACAAACGCATGAGTGTAATCGGGCTCGTCGTTATGCAGTTGTCTCCACGGGTCGTATAAGGTGTCCAAGAACGTGGGCGGAAGCACTGAGTCATCGGTCTTTCTGACGTACAATCTCACCTCAATGAATTCGGCCGTTCCGTCCCCGGTATTCTTAACCTCGATGATCTTGCGATTCGAATTCTGCGTGAAGGTCAGTACCGAATCCTGAAGGTTTCTGCCATCAACAACACAGGTAATCTCCGGCTTTCGGAGTTGCTTCCCCGCCAACTGCGAAAAACTGCTCTCCATTCGATCTATCGCCCGGTCTACTCTTTCCGTGCTCTGGGAGGCGAGAAACATCGGTAGGACTATCCCGAATACGGTGAGCAACAGAGCACCCATCGCGAGCAGGTAGTTGAACCTCTTTTCTGCGATAGCTAACTTGGCCTCAAGGATCTTCTTGTCGACAAGAGAATCTATCTCATCAAGATGCAGGGGCGGTCGGCTCTTCTCTGTCGCCATACGACTGCAATTCCTCCGTTCACAAAATATAAGCTCTTACCCACGTGGACTCGGCGGTGCCAATTTGACACAAGGCCCTTCCTTTCCAAGCTATGCCAGGACTGGCCTATACGCAAGAAGAAAAGGAAGACATGGGAACACAAAAGGCCGAAAAACCTCGCTATGCGAAGCGGCTCAAGGAGCAGGTCCCCTTGCGTCCGGGCGTCGATGGGATCGAGTACTTCAAGGCCCTGGCCAAAGAGACCGGCATTCCCTGTCAGAACCTGGTCACATATATCGGGGACACCATAGAATGGCGGTCCGTTAAGGGATTTCCGGGCATATCGTAAGCGCATTGACGCAGGCCAGCGTGCAGATTGGCCAAGGCGCTGCTTCGTCGGGAAACATGAAAAGGACCGCGTTCTTGTTAATTTCGTCAACGCAGGTGAGAAATCTTCAACAATAGCGAAAATCAGGTCCCATAACGCTTAACGGACCGCCATTCTAAGGTGTCCCCGGAATTCCCAAAAGAACTATGTATGCCTGCCGACAGCGTAATCAATTCACAATCGAGATAAGTAAGGCGTCCCCGGATATCAGTGTCACGCGAGATGCGGTCCCACGTCACTGCCATGGAGCTTAGCCGATAGTTTCGACGAATACAATTCCCATGGAGTTAATCCATTGAAGGTCATGTTCCTCATTTCTTCAAACGAACCATCCGGCGCGTGGATAGCGACTGGTGAGTATTTCAACGTTGCGCCATGCAATCCGGGCACAGAGATAGGGGGAAACGCGCTGAATATGTCGGGGATGCAAGGTGCTCCGTAGTAGAGGTGTTGGCTTGGCGGCACTCCGTGCCTGAGCATTTCCATTCGCGCCGACGGACTCACGATATCTTCAACGTCAACGGTCGCTGGAGTTGTCTCTACGGAAAGGACCGTTTCTGGAAGAAAGGCACATTCCTTCTCACCATAAGGCTGCTGCTTTACGGATACATCAAGGACCGTATACGGCGGCGCAAACACCCAGGCATGGCCGGCGACGAAGTTGCCATGATCCACCGACCAGAAATAGCGTGGCTTAATCCCGGTTTCTGAGGGGAAAGTAACGGTCAACGAGCCCTTGACTCCACAATTCCAAATGCCTTCCCGATCAAGGATGCGAGACAATATCCCCGATATGTCGACACAGGCACCTAGACGACCAGTCTGGATCAACTCCGAATGGAGTAGTGATGCCGCCTTAGAAATGGTTGCCTGGGCGCGCGATAGGTACTCTGGGGTATATGGCCGCTTGGCAATAAACGCGGCGTAATTGTTGAGGTAGCCGGGGTCACTGCGCTCTACGGCCAAGAAGGATGGGTCATCGCAGAACCCGGGCGCATTCGTTGGAATTCCGCGGGATCGGAAGTCCTGAGCAAGCACTTCATAGGTTGATCGGAATGGACTCATCGTTTTCAAAGTACTCAACCAAGTAGGTACAATAAAATATTTTGGGATATCATACTGATTCCACGGCGAAATCAGTAAGATGTCCCCGGAATTCCCTCTGGACTTATTGCGTCGCGTCTTCTTCCCACCGGTGTTTACCAGAGTCTCTTCCAGAAATATCGGCGGATGAGACACCGGACTTTAGGTAGAAAACGCGACCACTATTGAATTGCTGTCTTTAAGGGACTGGAGGGGATATGACTCCCGAATCGCCAAGCGGGAGTGCATGAACTGGAGTATCAGGGACAGGAATATTAGGAATCCCCCCAATTTTTGGATTGGCGTACGTGATCAATGGGTGGCTGTCCCTCCGCTAGTTTCTGGATAGGTGCTTCGGACAACTGCCCGCTACGGGCTGTCCCCACACCTTTCTCATGGTTGACCCGAATTGCCCCCCTTCTCCCTCAATGCGAACTGCCCACTGACTCTGCCATGAGGTCTTCTAACGTGCGGAGTCTGTGAACGATGTTGCGTCTGTAGAGGTTGTTGAGCTCACTCGTATTTCCCCCATCCCGGATATCCGAAGCCAATTGCGCGAGCGAATCTTTGAAGTATGCCAGTGCTTTCTGCTCATATTCTGCGATATCAAGATCCGGATGGTATGCAAGCAAAATAGACAGCACGCTTAGAACCATCCGGCTTGCCTCACACATCGTTTTCCCGTTGCCCTGATCGATGGCATCCCGCAGAATTCCAAGCCATTCCCGGAGCATCGCCATCAAATCCATATCCTTCTTCATTACAATGCCTCCCTGAGTTTATCAATACTGTCGCATTAACGGCGACCGTCCTATTTGTGGCCTAGGTGCTGAAGAGCATCGCGTAGGCTATCCATCAGAAACGGGAGATCATCCGAACACAACACCGATGCAATCTCAGCCGCCTCGGCCACGCGGGCATTCAGTCCACGTACGTTCCTACCGTCTATTAAGAGCTCGCTAATCCTGTTCAGTTTGTTGGTAACGGTGATTCTTGCTTTAACGATCATCCTTAAAGCGTTGTTACACTCAAGACATTCAAGCGGCTCATAGGCATTTTCCTGAAACAGGGCGGACCTTTCCCTGATCGCGCACCACAACTTGGCAAAGTTCTCAAACGCATGGGGGTTCTCCTTTCCGGTATATTCGTTGTGTTCCTTCTCCCACGCAAACTCCTGCGCGAGGATTTGCAGCGGCCTATTCAGTTGGCGAACCTCTAAGGCGTCGCGTCCTAACTTCTCCCTCACTCCGGAATCCTCCTGATTGACGCGCCAAAACTCATTTGCACGCTATGCTGCAGTAGTGCAGCTCCCATAGAACACATGCGCTACTAGTGTATGAATCATTCGATGAAGCAGGTGTTCAAAGTTCCTCGACCAGCGACTTCAACTGCTGGATGTGGAGGTCGCCGACGTCAGCAATGAGTATGCCCACCTCATAGATTCTGATGATATCTAGAACTGCTCGATCGTTGAGTATCTGGTGGGCTCGGTCTAGTCCCTGCACGATTGTCTCTCGCAGTTCGCGTACAGGCCACAACTCGGGATACGTCTTCATCCATCGCTCGATGTCCCTATCAATATTCTTATCAGGATTGCACAACCTGCTGTTCATTTTAACCAAATCACATATTTCGGCAAGCCTGTCCCACCTATTCCAATCATATTTTTTATCGTACTTGCGACAATCCCGGTAATGCAGAATCTCTATGTTGACCTCTCTCCGGACGGTTTTCATCCCCTTAAGAAGGCCCATCACTTGCTTGACGCACCATTCACATACTACTCTTATTCTGCGTTCCTTGCGACGCTGGTCAACTTTCCACCAGAGCAATCCTATGGCGATCACGACAGCCAACGAACCTACTGACACCGTGAGAGATGCAAACACGTTTGATAGGGTCGGGTTTATCTTCAATAACGATGATATGCTGCTGCGCCAGCATTCATAGAGCGCAGCGTTCAGGGAGGTGAACACAGATAGGACAGTCGCAATCGCTACTATGCATTGCATTCTCGACATTTCGCGCTCCGTCGCGTCAATCGCGTGGTCCAATACCGTAATGCCCTCTGTTCGGCGTACGTCTGAACCTGTTACCTGGCAAAAACCGGGAAAACAGGGGACAACTGCGAATGGCAGTTCCTTAGGGCACCCTTGGTATTACAGATCCGCATTATTAGCTCAGAAACGTCGACTTGGGCCTTACCTGCCCCCGCTATGGATTATTCGGGAGCGTCACCCATTTTCTCCTCGTCCTGTCTCATTTCTTCCCGCCTCTCAGGACCCCGAATGAATCACGCTCATTTGGACCCCTTGGCATCTCCGGCCTTCAACCGTTTCGTCCATACTGGACAGGTCTCTACCAGTAGAGTATTATGCCGGAAGTCACCCGGGATAGGCAAGAAAAAAGTGGGTTCGTGACCACCTTTTTCGGAAGACCTGGACCAGACGACGGAGGGCGGCAGAAGGACCGAATGAGCGCAAACCACCCCCTCACCCCCGCGTCCTCACGTATAAACGGCGATCCTCGCCGGCAAATGTTGATGGAAATTCTGGAAGAAATCCGCAGGCCGGCTTCATTGATTATTGATGAGGGATGAACGGTAATTTTCTCTGCGTCCCGGTGTCTCCGCGTGTTGATTCTTCGTTCGCGTGGTTCGCGTCTTTCGCGGTTGATGAGCTGTTGGTTTCTCGCAAAGGCGCAGAGATCGCCAAGGTTCAAATGAATTCTTGTCACGGCCCACTTGGCGTCCTTGGCGGCTTGGCGAGAGTTGATTCATCGGCGAGCGGGGACGCTCGCCCTACTCTGTCCTCCGTCGTCTGTCCTCGGTTAGGGCGGGCACGGGGGCCCGCCCCTACGGGCGTCCGGGTCGCCGGGCGGCGGGGTGGTCGGGGTAGTCGTCGGGGAAGTTCAGGTTGGCGTAGACGCCGTGGTGGTGCCAGGCGGCGGCGTCGTAGGCGCGGGCGGCATCCTCCTCTTTGTCGTAGAGGCCGAGATTTTTCGAGATGCCGTCCTTCTTGATCGCGGTGGCCCACTTACGACGGCGGCGGTCCCACGAGACGCCGGTGTAGCGCGAAGTCGCTTTCGGCGAGCTGCGGCGGTTGGCGTTGTTCTGCTCGACGGTGCAGTTGCGCAGGTTGGCCTTGCGGTTGTCCTGGCCGTCGTGGTTGATGTGGTCGCAGACGAGGTCGGCCGGCGTGTTCATGATCTGGCGGTGCATGTAGATGCGTTTGGACTTGCCGGCGACCTGGATGGTGCGGACGGCGTAGATCGCGTGCGGGCCGACCTTGGCGGACCAGCGGAACTGCGACAGCCAGAGGTAGTCCTCGGGATCGACCTTGGCGAAGCGGCCCTGGCTCAGCGGGATGCGGCAGTAATCGCCGAGCTCGTCGTGGTAGATGGGCAGGTCGTTCCGCGGCCAGTGGTCGGAGGTGAGCGGGCAGCCGTCGGAGCAGCGGAACTGGCCGCAGATGTCCGTGGCGTGGACGCAGGGCCAGCGGGCCTCGCCGGTGGCGAGGTCGAGCACAGGCGGATTCCTCAGGCAGTGCAGCGTGCCGGCGAGGTCCCGGCAGAAGTAACAGCGGCCGCACTGACGCTGGACGATTTTGTCGCTCATTCTGCGCGCCTTTGCGCGAGGCGCGAAAAAATACGCGCCTCCATAATTGGCACAAGTGCGCAGGAATGTGTCGAAAATCCGACGCCTGTGCGGGCCCTCGCATCGCTCTAAACCCTTGCCGCCACAGGAATAAAAAAAATTTCGCCGGAGCGCCATTTTGCGACGAGGGGTGCGCGGGTTTGATGCTATTCCTACCGGAGCGTAGGGGATTGTGCGATTGCGGATTTCGGATTTCGGATTGCGGATTCGTGGGCGAGGGGCGCGTGACACGCGATGCTGACACGGGGCTAATGGGTGGGGGAGTAGCCGAGCTTGCCCCAGGTGGCTTTCTGGACGAGGTAGAGGTCGCGGAAGCCTTCGTCGGAGTCGGGCTGCCAGCCGGGGCCGCCGAAGGTCCGGCTGAAGGAGCGGCCGCGTTTGATCGTGTCGATCCCCTTCCACTTCCAGTAGTCGCTGTGTCCGTCGGCGAAGGAGAAGTTCGTGCCGTCGCCGTGGCGGATGGGCGGGTCGTCCCACCAGCATTCCTGCTTGTAGTAGACCGCGTAGCTGTCCGGCGTCACCCAGCCCTCGTCGATGAAGACGGCCAGGCTGTCGGGCCGGCGGATCTCGGACCTGTTCTTGAGCCACAGGCCGCGCTCTTTCGTGCCGTCGCCGAAGCCGTTCATCGAATCCATGACGGCGTACGTCAGCATCTCGCCGCGAAAGCCGGTCGGGCAGCGGTACAGCTTCACATCCTGCACGAAGGGCCAGAGGGCTCCGGCCTTGATCCCTGTCTTCTGCTCTTCCTCGGTCAGTTGCTCGCCCTTGGCGAAGTTATCGTGCCAGCACCGGCCGACCCAGGGCTTCTCGCGGATGCGAGTGATGCCGCCCGCTCCGTTGACGAGCTTGCCCTCATTGTCGTCCGCGTACAGCATCCAGGCCAACGCGAGCTGCTTCATGTTGTTGAGGCAGACCGCCCGTTTGCCCTGCTCGCGGGCGCGGTGCAACGCGGGCAGTAGCACGGCCATCAGGATCGCGATGATAGCCACGACTACCAAAAGCTCGATCAGGGTGAAACCGCTTCGTTTGGCCATGTGCTGCCTGTGCTATTTTCTCCTTGTTCTCATGGTACCGGTTTGCCGCCGCCGCGAAATCTCAACCTCTATGTTCTCCTGCGGCCGGAGTGCTTGCTTTTCGCCGCCATTATCCTGATGGAGAGCGACGATTGTCAACTTGTTCGCTCGGGCTTGTGCCCGATGATCCCATGATTTCCGCCACAATCCATACGCATGCCGCCGCTGCTTGCTCATTTCTTGGCGTGCACCCTCCTTCGCGAACGAGCAAAGCGGCATATTCGTAGTATATTTTCGAGACATCGGTTGAGAGGCTGCTCAGGACCGCGATAATTGCGCCGCCTGTGTGGAAAGCAGACCAATTCAGTAATTTCCTTAGAAACATGGGTTAATTTCCTGGGTATAACGTGAGGGAACGCGGCTGGTGGCTGGTTGGATTTGCTGAACGACGAGGTCGCCTGTGCATCAAAAGCAACACCGAGTATCACTGCATGGCGAACGGAGAGCCGAAGAAGCGAGCGGGATCACGCATCCGACATACACTTTGACAACAACAACGGTTGGCGCCCGCCAACGAGGGCGGCACCGGCTACTGCTGTGCTACATTGAGGGAATCATCTATGCCTGAGACGAAGACGAAACAGAAACACGCTCGATCCTCTACAAAGCTTACCGGCATTGAGAAATGCCCTACCGGCGTCCGCGGGCTGGATGAAATCACCGCCGGCGGCCTGCCGCGCGGGCGGTCTACCTTGATTTGTGGCGGGGCCGGCTCCGGCAAGACGCTCCTGGCGATGGAGTTCATCATCCACGGCATCCGCGATTTTGGCGAGCCGGGCGTCTTCATGGCCTTTGAGGAGACGGCCGAAGAGTTGACCAAGAATGTCGCCTCCTTGGGCTTCGATCTCGACTATCTGATCCGTCAGAAGAAGCTGGCCGTCGATTATGTCCGCATCGAGCGCAGCGAAATCGAGGAGACCGGCGAATACGACCTCGAGGGCCTGTTCGTGCGATTGGACGCCATGATCCGCGAGGTGGGCGCCAAGCGCGTCGCCATCGACACGATCGAGGCGCTCTTTGCCAGCCTGCCCAACGAAGCCATTCTGCGGGCCGAGCTGCGTCGGCTCTTCCGCTGGCTCAAGGATAGGAATGTCACCGCCGTCGTCACCGGCGAGCAAGGCAAAGAAACGTTGACCCGCCATGGCCTGGAGGAGTACGTCAGCGATTGCGTGATCTTCCTGGACCATCGCGTGACCAACCAGGTCGCCACGCGGCGGCTGCGAGTAGTCAAATACCGCGGCTCGATGCACGGGACCAACGAGTACCCGACCCTGATCGACGAGCACGGCCTGAGCATTCTGCCCATCAGCTCGCTGGGCCTGGACTATGGCGTCGGCACCGAGCGCATCTCCACGGGCATCAAACGCCTGGATGCGATGCTGGGCGGCAAGGGCTACTATCGCGGCAGCAGCATCCTGGTCACGGGCAGCGCGGGCACGGGCAAGACCAGCGTGGCCGTGGCGTTTGCCGACGGAGTCTGCCGCCGGGGCGAACGCTGCCTCTACTTGGCCTTTGAGGAAGCGCCTTCCCAAATTATTCGGAACATGGCCTCGATCGGCTTCGACCTGGACCGCTGGGTTCGCAAGGGGCTGCTTCGCTTCCAGGCGGTGCGATTGACGCTCTACGGCCTGGAGCAGCACTTGGTGAGCATCCACAAGGCTGTGAACGACTTCCAGCCCGCCGGCGTTGTCGTTGACCCCATCACCAATCTCACGGCCGTCAGTGACCAGCGGGAGGTCAAGGCGATGCTGACGCGGACGATCGACTTCCTGAAGAACCAGGGCATAACGGCCCTGTTCACCAGCCTTACCGTGGGCGAAGAAACGACCGAGCAAAGCGAGGTGGGCGTCTCGTCGCTGATGGACACGTGTCTGCTGCTGCGGAACGTCGAAACCGCCGGGGAGCGGAACCGCCTGCTGTTCGTCCTCAAGAGCCGGGGCATGGCGCACTCCAACCAGGTTCGCGAATTCCGGCTGTCCGATCAGGGCATCCGGCTCATAGACGTCTATGTCGGCCCCGGGACCATTCTGACCGGATCGTCCTCGTTGATGCAGGAGGCGCAGGACAAAGTCCAGGCCGCCATCGAGCGGCAGAAGATCGCCCGCCGCCGGCGCGAGCTGGAGCAAGAGCAGGCGCTCGCCAAGGCGCAGTTGGATGCTTTGCAGCTCAAGACCGCCGCTCTGGCGGAAGAGATCAAGACGCTCGCGAGCGACGAACAGGCCCGTTTGACGACGGCTGCTCGCGACCAGGCAGAACTGGCCCGCGTGCGAGGCGTAAATTCAGGAAAGGACACAACGAAGAAAGGAAGCAACACCCATGCCAACCAAAGTAAGTAAAGCCAAGACAGCCCGCCGCAGCACTCGTAGAGCGCCCGCTGAGCCGGAGCTGTGGGACCTGCGGCTCTACGTCGCTGGTCAGACACCGCGGGCGATCGCGGCGTTGGAGAACCTCAAGAAGATCTGCGAGGAGCAACTGGCCGGCAGATACAGCATCGAAGTCATCGACCTGTTGCAGAACCCGCAACTGGCCCGCGGCGATCAGATTCTGGCGGTGCCGACCCTGGTCCGCAAGCTTCCACCACCCGTTCGAAAGATTATTGGGGACCTCGCGGATACCGAGCGGGTCCTGGTGGGTCTGGACCTTCGACCGCGATAGAATGGAGCGCGATACATGACCAAGAAGAATATACAATCGGCCCAGAAGACCCTGGAAGCGGCGGCTCAGGCCGCCAAGCGGCAGCGCTACCTCCTGCGGCTGTACGTCGCGGGCACGACGCCCCGCTCGCAAGCAGCCATTCGCACGGTGACGGCCATCTGCGAGGAGCACTTGGCGGGCCGATATGAGCTGGAGGTGATCGATATCTACCAGCAGCCGACGCTGGCCAAGGGCGAGCAAATCATCGCCGCCCCGACGCTGATCAAGAAACTGCCCCCCCCGCTGCGGAAATTCATCGGCAATATGGCGGACAAAGAGAAAATCCTGGTCGGATTGGACCTGCGGCCCAAGAAGTCCGTGAAAGCTGAGTCATGAGTCATGAGTGAAAGTAGCAAAGATCCTCGTACTCGGGCCCAGTTGCTTGAGGAGATCGAGCAACTGCAATTGCGTCTGGGGGAGGCGGAACAGACGCTGGAGGCGATTCGCCGTGGCGATATCGATGCGCTGGTGGTGACCGGTCCACAGGGCGAGCAGATCTTCACGCTCGCCGGCGCCGAGCACATCTACCGAGTGATCGTCGAGACGATGAACGAGGCCGGCCTGACGGTGGACCCGGACGGGACGATTTTGTTCTGCAATCAGCGGTTCTGCGACTTGATGAGGACGCCCATCCAGGAGGCCCTGGGCCGCAAGGTGACCGTCTTCGCCGCCCGTCCCCAGCAGCCGCCCTTGAAGGTGCTGCTGAAGGACGCCCAGGCCGGCCCGGTCCAGCGGCGTCTGACACTGCGGGCCGCCGACGGTACGGTCGTGCCGGTCCAGCTTTCCGCCAGCCTCCTCCAAACCGACGAGGACAAGAGCATCTGCCTGGTGGCGACGGATTTGACCGAGCTGGAGGCCTCGGCCAAGTCGATCCACGTCCTGCGCGAGCACCAGCAGGCGCTGGAGGAGAGTGAAGCCCGCTTCCGAGCGATGTACGAACAGGCCGCCGTGGGCATTGAGATGTTGGACCTCAATGGACGCCTGTTGCGCGCCAATGACAAACTCTGTCGGATGCTCGGCTACGAAGAAGAGGAGCTTCGACAGCGCGCGTTTGCGCAGATCACCTATGACGGTGATTTGCCAAACGAATTGCTATTGCTCGATAAGCTCTTGGCCGGGGAAATCCCCAGCTACAGCATCGAGAAGCGCTATATTCACAGAGACGGCCACCTCGTATGGGTGCGCCTCACCTCTTCGATGGCGTTTACGTCCTCTCCCTATCGCATTTCGATCGTCGAGGACATCACCGAGCGCAAGCGCGCCGAAGAGGCGCTGCGCAGGAGTGAAGAGCAATACCGTCGGCTCTTCGATGAGGATCTGGCCGGCGACTTCATTGCGACGCCGGACGGGAAGGTCATCGAGTGCAACCCGGCCTTTGCGGAGATCTACGGCTTCGCGGACCGCGAGCAAGCCGGCCGGTGCGACCTCTCGCGCTTCAACCCCGCCGACTGGGCCGATCTGATGGCTCGCCTGCGCGCTGAGTGCAGGGTCCAGGGACACCAGTGCGTGCACCGGCGCCCCGACGGGCGAGAAATCCACGTGGTGGCCAACGTCATTGGCCGGTTCAATGAAGCGGCCGAGCTCACTGAGGTCCAAGGCTACATCTACGACGACACTGAGCGCAAGCGGGCCGAGGAAGCGCTGCGGAAGTCGGAAGAGAAATTTGCCAAAGCATTCCGATCCAGCCCGATTGCTGTCGCTGTCACCAGGCTAAGCGATGGCCGCATTATTGAAGTCAACGAGGCTATACTGAAGTTGCTTCATTTCCATCGTGACGAGGTAATTGGTCATACGACTCTTGATCTGGGTATTTGGGTCGATGTAAATGATCGATCTCAGTTCATACAAGAACTCTCCACGGCCGGCTCGGTGCGCGATCGGGAATATCGTTTGCGCACCAAGGACGGCGGGATGGTCACGATCCATCTCTCTGCTGAGTTACTGGAATTCAGTGGCGAACGTTGCATGCTTTCCACTCTCGTGGACGTCACGGAGCGCAAGCGGGCCGAGGAGGCGCTGCGACAGAGCGAGGAGCGTTACCACCGACTGTTCGAGGACGACCTGACGGGGGATTTCATCAGCACGCCCGAGGGGCAGATTCTCCTGTGCAATCCGGCCTTTGCGGGAATATTTGGGTTCTCCTCAGCCCAGGATGTTGTCGGGACAAGCATTCTGGATTTGTACATCGATGCACAAGGGCGAGAACCGCTCTTGGAGAGATTAAAGCAAGAAGGGAAGATCGAGCGACTGGAGGTGTGGCGGAAGCGCCGCGACGGTGAACCTATCTACGTTGTCGAGAATCTCGTCGGCCATTTCAACGAGCGAGGCGAGTTGTACGAAATCAAAGGCTATGTTTTCGACGACACCGAGCGCAAACGGGCGGAAGAGGCGCTACGACAGAGCGAGGAGCGGTTGAAACGGGCGCAGGGGATCGCCCACCTCGGAAGCTGGGAACTCGATCTCGCGAACAACCATTTGTCCTGGTCCGATGAGGTGTATCGGATCTTCGGCCTGCCGCCGCAGGAATTTAAGGCTACTTATGAGGCCTTCCTGGAATCCGTGCACCCGGACGATCGCGCTGCCGTGGATACGGGTTATTCCAGCTCGCTGCGAGAGGGACGGAATACCTATGAGATCGAGCACCGGATTGTCAGGAGGTCCACCGGCGAGATCCGCATCGTCCATGAAAAATGCGAGCACATCCGGGACGCATCCGGGCGGATTATCCGTTCCGTCGGAATGGTCCACGACATCACCGAGCGCAAGCAGGCCGAGGAGGCGTTGCGTGAGCTGACGAGGACGCTGGAGACGAAGGTGGCCCAGCGGACGGCGGAATTGGAGCACCGGGCCCGGCAGCTCCAGAAACTGGCGCTGGAGGTGTCGCAGGCGGAGGACCGCGAGCGCAAGCACCTGGCGGAGATTCTGCACGACGACCTGCAGCAGCAGTTGGCGGCGGCAAAGTTTCATTTGGGCATGTTGCGCAACCGGGTCAAGTATGATCCCGCGCAGCGTTCGATTGCCGGCCAGGTCGATCACATGCTGGCGGACGCGATTGAGAGGTCCCGCAGCCTGTCGCACGAGCTCAGTCCGGCCATCCTGTACCACGGCGATCTGGGCGAGGCGCTCGAATGGCTGGCGGGCCAGGTGCAGGCGAAGTACGGTCTGACGGTCCACGTGGACGCCGTCGGCGCAGTGGACGCGCAATCCGATGCGCTGAAAGTGTTTCTGTACCGGGCGGCCCAGGAGTTGCTGTTCAACGTGGTCAAGCACAGCCGAATCAATGCGGCCCGCATCCGCGTACGGCGCATGGGTCGATGCCTGTGCCTGTGCGTCTCGGATCGGGGGCGGGGTTTCGACCCGCAGGAGCTGAAGGCCACCGCCGGGTTCGGACTCCTGAGCATCCGGGAACGCGTCCAACTGCTCGGCGGTCGGATGAGGATCAAAGCCGCCCCAGGCAAAGGCAGCACGTTCTTCATCGTCGTTCCGGACGGGGAACTGTCCGGGGCGGACCTCGAGCGGCAGCGCGTCGATGGAGAAGAATCAAACGGACCTGCCGGTCGGGACGCATCCATTCCGGAGCCGAGCCGGCCTCGGCTGCGTGTGCTGCTGGCCGACGACCACGAGATCGTGCGCGAGGGCCTGGCGGCCTTGTTGAACGATCAACCGGATATTGAAATCGTGGGCCAGGCGGCCAATGGCTGTGAGGCGGTCGATCTGGCCTATCAGCTTCGGCCCGATGTCGTCGTGATGGACGTCGCCATGCCCCTGATGGGTGGGGATGAGGCCACGCGGCAGATCAAGCTGCACATGCCGAACACACGGGTCATCGGACTGTCCATGTATGGGGAAGTCAGCATGGCCGAGAAGATGCGCCGGGC
>Ga0315281_10007231_pt1 | contig 15677 bp, 16 predicted proteins | sample YL17G07_0_MG_FD_204540 | JGI IMG/M metagenome (GOLD analysis project Ga0315281, IMG submission 204540) | Sediment microbial communities from Yellowstone Lake, YNP, Wyoming, USA - YL17G07_0 | ecosystem: Environmental > Aquatic > Freshwater > Lake > Sediment | place: USA: Wyoming | collected...
CTCGTCGAGCGACGCGGAGCGGCGCACGGCGAGGGCGCCGGGGAGCGCTTCGCCGCCGCCGGCCGAGTGCTGGAGGATCAGCCGCGCGCGGCCCGGAGCGTCGTCGGTGCTGGCGCGCGTGCCGCCGCCGATGCGCACGCCCCGCGCCTCGAGGAGCTGGCGCAGCATCCCCGCCGCGAAGACCGCCGGGTCCTGCACGACCAGGTCGGTGCTCCACCTCGCGCGGGTGACCGCGATGCTTCCGGACAGCGCCACCACGCCGCGCGCGCGGCCGTGCCGGACGGCGATCTTGGTGCGCGAACGCGGCCGGCCCGTCTGCACTGTGTTCGCGATGCGGTAGTAGTCGCTCTCGGGATCGAGCCGGAACGTGGCCGGCGCTCCCGGCTTCGGCCCGGGCTCGACGACGACCCGGATGCGGTTCTCGGCCGCGCCGAGGGCGGATGGGGGCGCCGCGTACGCCTCGTCGAGGTTGTCCGGGGACCAGCCAGGCCCGGAGAGCTCCGCGCCGAGGAACGAGGCGTCGCCCACGATGTCACCGCGCACCAGGCGGATCCCGGCCCGCACGACGCTGTCGGCGAACGGGGCGAGGCTCGCCGTGTCGAGCGCGAAGGTCGGGTCGCCGGTGCCGTAGAGGACCAGGTCGCCGAAGATCGTGCCGTTGCTCACCGGCCCGTCGGCGAAGAGCACGGTGAGGAACCGGTAGTCGGAGCCGAGGTAGTGGAGTGCCGCCGCGGTCGTGAACAGCTTGGCGTTGGAGGCCGGAGTGAAGCGGCGGTCCGCGCGCCACGAGAAGAGCGTGTCGCCCGTGGTCAGGCTGACCACGAGCGCCCCCCACGTCGCGTTCCGCCAGCGCCGCGCCTGGAAGTAGCGCGCGAGCTCACGGGCGAGCGGCCCGGCGGGCCGCTCCTGGGCGAGCGCCGTTCCGGCCGGCGCCGCGAGCGCCGCGAGAAGGAGGAGGGTGCATGACGCGCGACGCATCCTGGCACCATATTGCGGGGGCGGAGCCGGGTCAACGCCCGTCCCGCTCTCCGTCGCCCCGGACCGCGGTCCCATCCCGGCGCCGACGGCCCCTGCTCCGGAGGTTTCCGTGTCCGCTCGCCGCGCTGTGCTCCTGGCGTGCATCGCCGCCCTCCCGCTCCTCGCCGCCGCGCGCCGCCCCGCGCCCCGGCTGGATAACGGTCTCGCCCGCACGCCACCGATGGGCTGGAACACGTGGAACCGGTTCGGCTGCAACGTCAGCGATCAGCTCATCCGCGAGACCGCGGACGCGATGGTAGCGACCGGGATGCGCGACGCCGGCTACCGATACCTCGTCATCGACGACTGCTGGCAGGTCACGCGCGACAGCGGAGGCACGATCGTCCCCGATCCGCAGCGCTTCCCGGGCGGCATCGCCGCGCTCGCCGAGTACGTCCACGCGAAGGGGCTGAAGTTCGGTATCTACACCGACGCCGGCACGCAGACCTGCGAGGGACGGCCCGGGAGCTACAACCACGAAGAGCAGGACGCGCGCACCTACGCCTCCTGGGGCGTGGACTACGTGAAGGTGGACTGGTGCCACCACGAGGGGCTCGACGCGCGCACGCAGTACACGAAGGTCCGCGACGCCCTCGCCGGCGCGGGACGCCCGATCGTCTTCAGCATCTGCGAGTGGGGCTCGAACCGTCCGTGGGAGTGGGCGGGCGGCGTCGGCAACCTGTGGCGGACGACCGGCGACATCGCCGACTCGTGGGTCAGCATGGTGAAGATCGTGGACCAGTCGTCCCAGCATGCCGCGCTCGCGGGACCGGGCGGGTGGAACGACCCCGACATGCTCGAGGTCGGCAACGGGAACATGACCGACGAGGAGTACCGCGCGCACTTCAGCCTGTGGGCCATCATGGCGGCCCCGCTGATCGCGGGCAACGACCTGCGCGCGATGGCGCCCGAGATCAGGGCCATCCTGACGAACCGCGAGGTGATCGCGGTGGACCAGGACTCCCTCGGCTCGCAGGGCACGAAGGTGGCCGAGCCGGATCCGGGGCTGCAGGTGTGGTCGAAGCCGCTGCGGGACGGCGGCCGCGCCGTGGCGCTGTTCAACCGGACGGGCCGCGCCGCCACGATCGCGGCCGAGTGGCAGGCGATCGGGCTCGAGGGCCGCCAGCCGGTACGCGACCTCTGGGCCCACGCGGGCCGCGGCGCGGCCGCCGGGCGGTATGCCGCGCGGGTGCCCGCGCACGGCGTCGTGATGCTCAAAGTCGGAGGGCGCTAACTTACAGGGGTGAGCCATCCGCCCCGGTCCGCACCGTCGTCCGCACCCGTCGGACTCACAGGCACCGACGCGCTCCTGGCGCTGATGGTGCTCGTGTGGGGCATCAACTACATCATCCTGAAGGCGGTCCTGCGCGAAGTCGAGCCGATCGCCTTCAACGCGGTCCGGTTCTCGCTCGCCGCCGCCACGCTGGCCGCGTTCGCGTGGCTGCGCGGCGCTCGGCGCCCGTCGTCGGCCGATGTGTGGCGCCTGGCCCTGCTCGGCCTGCTGGGCAACACCATCTACCAGTTCGCGTTCATCGAGGGCGTGGCGCATACGCGGGCCGGGAATGCGGCGCTCATCATGGCCGCCGTCCCGGTGCAGACGGCGGTCATCAGCCACCTGCGGGGCCACGAGCGGCTCCGGCCGCGCGATGGCCTCGGCCTGGCCATCTCGAGCGCCGGGATCGCGACCATCGTCCTGGGGAGCGGGAAGGCGGTCGGCGTCGCCGGCGACGTGCTGGGCGATCTCCTCGTGTTCGGCTCGACCTGGTGCTGGTCGTTCTACGTCGTCGGCGCGAAGCCCCTCGCCGACCGCTACGGTCCGACCACCGCGACGACGTGGACCATGGGCCTCGGCACGATCCCGATCGTCCTCCTCTCGCTCCCCGCCGTCGCGGCGCAGGAATGGGGTCGCGTGTCGGCGGGCGCGTGGGCGGGGATCGCGGCCTCATCGTTCGGCGCGCTGGTCGTGTGCTACCTGATCTGGTTCCGCGGTGTCCAGAGGCTCGGGGCCTCCCGCACCGCGCTCTACTCGAACTTCACCCCGGTGGTGGTGATGCTCAGCGCGTGGCCGCTGCTCGGCGAGCGGCCCACCGCATGGCAGATGCTCGGCGCCGCGGGCATCTTCACCGGACTGTGGCTGACCCGCTCATGAAGCTCGTGTGCTTCGACATCGACGGCACGCTGATCTGGACCGACGGCGCGGGACGGCGCGCGATCCACCGCGCCCTGCTCGACGTGCTCGGCACCGCCGGCCCGATCGAGACCTTCCGGTTCGATGGCCGCACCGACGGCGAGATCGTGCGCCGCCTCGGCGAGGCCGCCGGTCGCGCCCCGGACGATGCGGCCGTTGCGCGTGTGCTGGCCCGGTACGTCGTCAACCTCGAGGCCGAGCTGGCGCGGCCGGACCACCGCACGCGCGTCTACCCCGGCGTGAGGGAAGTGCTCGACGCGCTGGAGCCGCGCGCCGACTGCGTGCTCGGCCTGCTGACCGGCAACGTGGCCGAAGGTGCGCGGCTGAAGCTGCGCTCGGCAGGGATCGATCCCGGGCGGTTCAAGGTCGGGGCGTTCGGCTCGGACCACGACGTGCGCGCCGAGCTGCCGGAGGTGGCTCGGCGGCGCGCGCGGGCGCTGGGCTTCGACGTGTCCGGCTCCGACGTCGTGATCATCGGCGACACGCCGGCGGACATGCAGTGCGGCCGCGGGATCGGGGCGCGCGGCATCGGTGTCGGTACCGCGGCCTACACGCCGGAGCAGCTGCTCGCCGAAGGCGCCCACGCGGCGTTCGAGGATCTCTCGGACGTGGCGGCCGTGGTCGAGGCGATCCTTGGGCGCTGAGGCCGCGGGGCGGCGCGGCGGAAGGGCGCAGGCCGCCGGAGCGCGGTCGCTGCGGGGCCAGGCCCTCGTGAGGATGTTCTTTGCGTTCGCGCTGGTCCATCCGGGCCCCACGCGGCTCTTCCCGGTCGCGCGCGCGCAGCAGGCGCCGGCGATCGAAGTGTCGGCCAACCCGGTGACCTCGGGGACCGTCACGCTGCGCTGGCCGGCCGCGGCGGGGACGGCGCACATCGAGATCTTCTCGCTGGTCGGCACGCGCATCGCGGGCGCCGACCTGCCCGGGGATCCGGGTCGGTGGCTGTGGGACCTCACGACCAGCACCGGCGCGCCGGTCGCGAACGGCGCGTACTTCATCGTGGTCACGACGGGCGACAACACCCGCCTGCGCCGCCGCCTGCTGGTCGCACGTTAGGGAAGGGAAGCGCATGATCGGGATCGGGATCGACGTCGTCCCCGTGGAACGGGTGGAGGAGATGCTCGAGCGGCACGGGGAGCGCGTGCTGAAACGGCTCTTCACGCCGACGGAGATTGCACGCGCGCAGGGCATGGCCTACCAGGCGCTGCATCTCGCCGGACGCCTCGCGGCGAAGGAGGCGGCCTACAAGGCACTCTCGGCCGAGGGCGCCGACCTCGGGATCGGATGGCAGAGCATCGAGGTGGAGAAGCTCGACGACGGGCGTCCGCAGCTGATCCTGCGCGGGCCCGCGCTCGCGCGGTTCAACGCACTCGGCGCGACGCGATGCCATCTGTCGCTGAGTCACGACGGAGGGATCGCCGCGGCGGTGGTGGTGATCGAGTAGGGAGCAGGGAGGAGGGAGGAGTACCTTCGGTGCCTGTCCCAGCGCCGGTGCGCTGAGTCCCGCTCCAGCGGTACTCCTCCCTCCTCCCAGCGCCATCCGCTTGGAGTTGTGCCACTTCACGAAAACCGGGTACAATTCTGTTGGCTATGCACTTGAGAATGGGTCTCAGTTTCAAATATGCCGCCCTGTCCGTGGTGGTGGCTGCCGCGCCAATTCGGGTCGCGGCGCAGACGGTCGCGCTCGCCCAGACCCCGGCGCAGGCCCAGACGCCTGATGCCGAGGCGGCGCGCCGGATCGTCGCCACCCTGCAGCTTGCGGCGCAGGAGTATCGGCTCGCGTGGGAAGGCGGCGTCCTCGCCAAGCCCGGAGAGTGGGTGGAGGCGCAGCTGTTCGTCGGCGAAGCGCGCCGCTCGGCGCTCGAGCTGGCGCCCGCGCTGCGCGGCTGGGTCGCTCCGCGGCTGACCGCCCTCGAGCAGCGGCTGGCCGGCAGGATGCCTGCCGATTCGCTGGCGCTGGAGGCCGGGGACATCGAGCGGCGCCTGACGGTCGTGCTCGGCGTCGCGCTCGACGAGCGCCCTGCGCGCGAGCCGTCGCTCGCGTCCGGCGCGCGCATCTTCCGCCAGCAGTGCGCGGCGTGCCACGGCGAGCTGGGCAGGGGCGACGGCCCGGCGGGCGCGGTCCTCACGCCCCGGCCCGCGAACCTGACGGCGCCCGCGCTCCTCGCTTCCCGCACTCCGCTCGACATCTACCGCCGCGTCACGCACGGTACGCCGGGCACGGCGATGCCTTCCTTCGGCGGCTCGCTCTCGAAGGAGCAGCGCTGGGACGTGGTGTCGCACGTGTTCGCGTTCTCGGACACGACGGCGCGACGCGGCCGCAGCGGACAGGTCGCGGTGGTGTTCGGGACGGTGCGCGGCGAGCTGGGCGGGGCGATGGCGCTGGCCGGTCAGGGCGAGCGCGAGGCCGCGGCGCGCCGAGTGCTGGACGCCTACCTCGCGTACGAGGCGGTCGAAGGGTCGCTGAGCGCGTCCGACCCTGCGATCGTGAAGCGCGCGGAGGCGCGTTTCACCGCGCTGCGAGAGGCGGTGGGGGCGCGCTCGACCGGAGCCGAGCGCGACCGACGGCACGGCGAGCTGCTGGCGAGCCTAGCCGAATCGGAGACCGCCTTGACGCGGACCCACTCCGCGGCTGGGCTGTTCACGGAGTCGTTCCTCCTCATCGTGCGCGAGGGGTTCGAAGCGATCCTCGTCGTCGGCGCGATCATGGCGGTGCTCATCAAGGCGGGCGCGCGCCAGCGGCAGAAGAACGTGCGCTGGGGCATCGGGGCCGCGATCGCCGCGAGCCTGCTGACGGCGGCGCTGCTCGAGATGGCGCTGCGCGCCACGCCGGCCCAGCGCGAGGCCCTCGAAGGCGGGATCATGCTGGTCGCCGCGGTGATGCTGTTCTACGTGTCCTACTGGCTGATCTCGAAGATCGAGGTCGCGGCGTGGACGCGGTTCGTGAAGGAGCAGATCGAGCGGGCGGCCGAGAGCGGCAGCGCGCTGGCCCTGGCGCTCGTCGCGTTCCTCGCCGTCTACCGGGAAGGGTTCGAGACGGTCCTCTTCTACAAGGCGCTGTACGTGACCGGCGCAGCCAGCGGCGCGGCGCCGATCACGGCGGGGCTCGTGGCCGGCCTCGCGGTGCTGATCGCGGTCTACGTGGGCATCGAGGCCTTCGGTCTGAAGATCCCGATGCGTCCGTTCTTCGCGGTGACCGGCGCGACGTTGGCATTCATGGCCTTCGTCTTCGCGGGCGACGGCGTGAAGGAGCTGCAGGAGGGCGGGTACGTGCCGAGCTCGCTGATCCCGGGCGGCCCGCGCAGTGACTTCCTGGGCGTCTATCCGACCTGGGAATCGCTGGCGCTGCAGGCCGTGATCCTCGCGGCGATCTTCGGCGCGCTCGTCTACACCTTCGCGATCGGGCCGCGCCGACGGGATGCGTCGGGTGCGGCCGGCGGTGGCGGCGCGCCGGTCGCTCGGCGCGGTCGCCGGACGCAGCCGCGGCGGACCGCGGGGGTCTGAGTCACCGGTCCCGCGTGGTCCGCGCCGGCCCGCCCCCGCGCGGGCCGGTTCTCGCTCCCTGCGGTACATTGGACCCCATGCCCATCCTGAACCGTTTCGCCCCGGCCTGGGCGCTCGCGCTCCTCGCCGCGCCGCTTGCCGCGCAGCAGCGTCCGGCGCGCTCCTCCGCTCGCGCGGCGTCCGCCCCGGCACCGCTCACCCGCCCCGAGCGCACCGGCTACCGCGAGACCTCGCGCTACGAAGACGTGATGGACTTCCTGCGCGCGGTCACCCACGGCCAGCGGCGGATGCACCTGGCGACGATGGGCTACACCAGCGAAACACGCGCGATCCCGCTCGTCGTCGTCGGCGACGTCGCCGACGCGAGCCCCGAAGCCGTGCTCCGCTCCGGCAAGCTGCGCATCTACATCCAGGCCGACATCCATGCGGGGGAGGTCGAAGGGAAGGAGGCCGTGCAGGTCCTGCTGCGCGACATCGCGGCCGGGGCGCATCCGCGCTGGCTGGACTCCGTCGTGCTGCTCATCGCGCCGATCTACAACGCCGATGGCAACGAGCGGGTGTCGCTGACCAACCGCCCGCTTCAGCTGGGGCCGGTGGGCGGCACGGGGCAGCGCGCGAACGCGATGGGACTCGATCTCAACCGGGACCACGTGAAGCTCGAGTCGCCCGAGGCGCGCTCCCAGGTGCTGCTGCTGCGGCAGTACGACCCCCAGGTGGCGATGGACCTGCACACGACCGACGGCTCGGTGCACGGTTACATGCTCACCTACACGGAGCCCCAGCATCCGGCGACCGACACCGCGATCGTGAACCTGCTGCGGCGCGACTGGCTGCCGGAGGTGACGCGCCGCATCAAGGCGCGTGACGGCTGGGACATCTTCTACTACGGGAACTTCCCCGAGGGCCCCGGCGGGCCCGGGCGCGGCGGCAACGCCGAGCGCGGCTGGTACTCGTTCGACGCGCGTCCGCGCCTCAGCCAGAACTACTGGGGCATGCGCAATCGCATCGGGATCCTGAGCGAGGCGTATTCGTATGCCAGCTTCGAAAACCGCATCCGAGCCACCCTGCGATTCGTCGAGGAGAACGTCGACTACGCCTCCACCCACGCCGGGCTCATCCGGCGGGTCACGGCCGAGGCCGACGCGCGGAGCGTGGTGGGCGAGTCGCTGGCCGTGCGCGCACGGCTGCGCCGGGGCCCGGACATCGACGTCCTGACGGGGGATGCGGTCGAGGAGCGCAATCCGTTCACCGGCCAGCGCATGCTGCGCCGCCTCCCGGTGACGCGCGCCGAGCGGATGCCGGACTTCACGAGGTTCGAGGGATCCGAGTTCGCGCGCGTCCCGCGCGCCTACTTCATCCCGGCGAACCTCACGGTCGTCATCGAGCGGCTGGAAGCGCACGGCGTCCGGACGTCGCGCCTGCCGGGGCCGCTGGTCGTGGCGCTCGAGCGGTTCTGCATCGACTCCACGTATGTGGCCCCGCGCGAGTTCCAGGGCCACCGCGAGCGCACCGTCCGTGGCGCGTGGGAGGCCTCGCCCCCGCCCGACACCCTGCCGGCGGGCACGGTGGTCGTGGCGATGGATCAGCCGCTGGCACGGCTGATCTTCCTGATGCTCGAGCCGCGTTCGGACGACGGTCTGCTGGAATGGAACTTCTTCGACGACGCGCTGAACGGAGCGAAGTACTATTCCGTCAGGCGGACGTTCACAGCCTGGTGATGGTGAAGACCGCCGACGGTCGAGGGAAGACGATAGAACGCTGGTAGTGGAGCAAGCTCCCGGCTCTATGTTCCCTGCTCCACGCTCCTTTTCTGTGTTCTCGCCACGATCACGGCTCCCACGGCAATGACGGCGACGCTCGCCGCCTGGGCGAGCGTGAACGGGCCAAGGATGCGGTCGTCCTTGGCCCGGAAGATCTCCACGAACAGCCGCGCCATGCCCGCAAGCGCGAGGTAGACGCCGAACCGCCAGCCGGCGCCGAAGCGGTGGCGGCGCAGGCGCCACAGCAGCGCGAACGTCGCGAGCGCGATCGCCACCTCGTAGAGCTGCGTGGGGTGTACCGCGAGCACCGTCTCGGGCCCGGTCCCGGGCGGGATGGCGACATGGAACTCCTGTGCCAGCATCCGCGCCGTCGAGGGGGGCGAGCCCTGCGGGAACGCGATCCCCCACGGCATCCGCGTCGGCACGCCGTAGTCATCGCCGACCATGAAGCAGCCCACCCGTCCCACCGCGTATCCCGCGGCCAGCGCCGGCGCCACGAGGTCCGCCATCAGCGGGATCGACTGCCGCTTCCACCACAGGTAGCCCGCCACCGCGAGGACGCCGCCCGCGAACCCGCCGTACCAGACGAGCCCGCCGCGCGACGTGAGCGCACCCGCATCGTGCACGAGCAGCGCGTAGTAGACCTTGCCGCCCACCAGCCCGCCGAGCACCGCGAAGACGACGCTGTCCCACGCGAGCGCCGAATCCAGCTGCGAGCGCTCCAGCTCCTTCGCGAACACCCATCCGGCCACGAGGAACGCACCCATCAGCAGGATGCCATAGCCCGTGATCGAGAATCCGCCGATGTGGATGATGAACGGATACACGGTCATGCGGCGGGCCTTCCGGTGCGTCGGCGTGCCGGCGCGTCGTGGTGTCTCAGGTGCGCTCCAGTCCCGGGAACGGCATGCGGGCGTCGGCGTCCACGCTCCCGCCCGCCTCGCCCGCACGGAACAGTCCCGCCCGGGCGATCATCGCCGCGTTGTCGGTGCTGATGCGGGGCGACGGGGCATGGAGGGACGCGCCGCGCCGGGCGAGCGCCGCGGCGAGCGCGGAGGTGAGCGCCTTGTTGCACGCGACGCCGCCGCCTAGGACGACGCGCGGACGCCCGGTCAGTTCCACGGCGCGCACGACTTTGGCCGTCACGACCTCGATCACGGCGTCCTGGAAGGCGCGGGCCAGGTGCGGCCGCTCGGTCTCCAGGTCAGGCGCGCCACGCACGGCGAGCACGACCGCGGTCTTGAGCCCGCTCATCGAGAGGTCGAGATAGTCGCGGTCGCCGGGACGCTGACCGCCGTGCAGCATCGGGCGGGGGAAGCGGTAGCGCGTGGGGTCGCCGTGCGCCGCCTCGCGCTCGATGGCCGGCCCGCCGGGGAAGCCCAGGCCCAGGAGCGCGCCCACCTTGTCGAACGCCTCGCCGACGGCGTCGTCGCGCGTCTCGCCCAGGAGCCGGTAGCGCCCCCAGGCGCTCACGTCCAGGAGCAGCGTGTGGCCGCCCGAGACGATCAACCCGACGAATGGCGGCACCGCAGCGGGATCCTCGAGCGCCGTGCCGAAGAGGTGCCCCTCCAGATGGTGCACGCCGACAAGCGGCTTGCCCGCCGCGAGGGCGAGCCCCTTCGCGTAACTCACGCCGACGAGCAGCGCCCCCACGAGTCCCGGCCCGGCGGTCACGGCCACGAGGTCGGTGTCGCCGGCGGCCAGGCCGGCATCGCTCAGGGCGCGGTCGGCGACGGGCCCCACCGCGACCAGGTGCGCGCGCGAGGCCAGCTCCGGGACGATGCCCCGGTACACCGCGTGCACATCCTGGGACAGGATGACGCAGGAGTCGAGGCGGGCGTTCGCGCCGCCCGGCTCGCCCGTCACGACGGCCGCCGAAGTCTCGTCGCAGGAGGTCTCGATGCCGAGGACGCGCACGTCAGTTGCGACGCGTGCGGCCCGAGACGGTCACTTCGCGCGGCGTGACGCGCAGCAGCGCGCGGTTCATCGTGTCCAGGGGCACGGTGCGCTCGAACGGCCCGGTCACGCCCCGGATCTCCGTCGATTCGGTGGGGAAGGAGTCCAGGGCGGCGACCAGGCCCCGCGGGCCGGTGACGCGGACGGTCGCCGGCGTGACGGAGACCGGACGCGCGATCGCGTACCCCGACTCGGCCTCGATCGTGGCGCGCAGCGCCACCGGGACGTCGCGGCGCCCGACGCGGTCGAGGGCGAACTCGATGGTGCGCGGTTCGACGTCCTGGATGCTCACCCGCGCGTTCCGCGGCACCTGGATGTCGGAGGGCGCGAGCACCAGCCGCCAGCTCGGCGGCGCGGCGTTCGAGGGCACGGTGGCGCGGACCACCGGGGGCGCGGCATAGAGCTTGATCAGCTCGCGTCCCGGCCCGGTCACCAGCGCCCGGACGGCCGGCGCCGGCCTGACGAGCGCGAGATCGGAGGGCAGATCCACCTCCACCTGCACGCTGACGAGCTGGCTGGTCGTCTCCTCGGACGCGACGAAGATCCACAGGATGACGGCCAGCGCGAGCGCCGCCAGTTTGAGCGGCCAGTTGCGGAGGACGACGCCGGTGAGGGCCACCTAACGGCGCTGCGCCAGCAGGCGCTCGAAGAGCCCCTCGTCGGCTGGCGAGTCCCACACGTGCGCGCCGATGACCTTCTTCACGATCTCGCCGTCCCGGTTGAGCACGAAGCTCTCGGGCACGCCGGTCGTCTGGTAGGTGCGCTCGATCGCGCGCGAGCGGTCCTGGAGGATGTCGAACGTCAGCGCGAACTGCCGCTGGAAGTCCTTCACCACCTGCGCCCCGGCCTCGTCGATGCTGACGGCGACGATCTTCAGGCCCTTCGCACCCAGCGCCTCGTGCAGGCGCTGCATCGAGGGCATCTCGACCCGGCAGGGCTCGCACCAGGTGGCCCACACGTTCAGGAGCACCACCTGGCCCTTGTACTTCGCGAGCGAGACGCTGTCGCCGCTGGCGAGGTCGACGGCGCGGAACGCCGGCGCCCGGGCCCCGACCTCGACGGGGAAGATGTCCGGCGCGAGCTGCAGGCCGAGGATGGCGCCCGCCGTGAGGAGGAGGAGCACCGCGGCCACGATGAGCCACTGCTTCTTCATGCGCGAGCCACGCAGGCGTCGTGGGCGACCTTCCGCAGCGCCCCGACCTCCGCGGCCGGGTCCGTCGCAGTGAAGACGGCGTTCCCGGCGACGAAGGTGTCGGCGCCCGCGGCCGCGAGCCGACCGATGGTCGCGCGCGCCACGCCACCGTCCACCTCGAGCATCGCGGTGCTCCCGATGCGGTCCAGCAGGGCGCGTGCGCGGCGCACCTTGGCCACCCCGGGCTCCCAGAACTCCTGGCCGCCAAAGCCCGGGTTCACGGTCATCACCAGCAGCAGGTCGACCCCGGGCGCGACCTCCTCGATGCTGCCCAGCGGTGTGGCCGGGTTGATCGCGACCCCCGCCTTCATCCCCGCGGCGCGGATCGCGCTCAGGTGCCGCTCGAGGTGGTGCGTCGCCTCGGCGTGGATCGTGAGGATGTTCGCGCCTGCGTCGGCGAACGGCTCGATGTACGACTCGGGATGCTCCACCATGAGATGGCAGTCGAGCACGGCGTCGGTGTGCGCGCGCAGGCGTTTCACGACGGGCGCGCCGAAGGTCAGGTTCGGGACGAAGTGGCCGTCCATCACGTCCATGTGGATCAGGTCCGCGCCGCCGCGCAGCACCGCCTGCACCTCGTCGAGGAGGCGCGCGAGGTCGCTGCTCAGGATGCTGGGTGCGATGCGTATCGTCACACGCGTTCCTACGGTACGAGGTGCAGGGTCACGCCGCGCCCCGCGATCACGCTGTCGCCGGCCGCCGGCAGGCTGCCGCCGACGAAGCCCGACGGCGCGCCCTTCAACTCGACGGTGTCCACGAGCTCCACCTTCAGTCCCGCAGCGGCGATGAGCCGCTGGGCGAACTCCAGGTCGTACCCCGCCACGTCCGGGACCAGGACCTTCGACGGGCCGCCGCTCACGATCAGCTGCACTGCGGTGCCGCGCGGGACCGCGACGCCCGCCGGCGGGTCCTGCCAGAGCACCCGGCCGGGTGCCAGCGTGGGATGCGGCTCGCGGGCGACGATCTGGGGCGCCAGGGCCTGGTGCTCCAGTTCCCGAGTCGCTTCGTCCTCCGAGAGCCCGACGACCCGGGCGACCTCGCGTTCGTTCGGGAGCAGGGGTGCCGGGAAGAAGATCAGCGCCGCCACAAGATAGCCCGCCGTCGCGGTGACGGCGATGCCGCCGAGGAGCCAGATCAGCCAGCGCAGTCGCCCGCCCGCGCGTCCGCGCGAGCGCTCACGCGGACGCCCGCCCGTCCGCTCTGCCGCCCGTGCGTCCGGACTCCCGCGGCCCAGGAAGCGTGCTATGACAGCATCCCGGTGGTGGGGCTCGATGGCACCGCGATCTCGCGCTTCGGCATCCGGCCCGCGAGGTATGCCGCACGCCCGGACTCGGTCGCGAGGCGCATGGCGTGCGCCATCGTCACCGGGTCCCGCGCCTCGGCGATCGCGGTGTTCATCAGGATGCCGTCCACGCCCTGTTCCATCGTCAGACACGCGTCGCTCGCGGTGCCCACGCCGGCGTCCACGATCACCGGGACCTTGAGCCGCGACTTGATGATGCGGACGTGATACGGGTTCAGCAGGCCGAGCCCGGAACCGATCGGCGAGGCAAGCGGCATCACCGCTGCAGCCCCCGCGTCCTCGAGGCGCAGGGCCGTGATGAGGTCCTCGTTGGTATAGGCCATCACCCGGAACCCTTCCTTCGCGAGCTGGCGGGTGGCCTCCAGCAGTCCCGCGGTGTCGGGGAGCAGGGTCTGCTGGTCGCCGATGACCTCGAGCTTGATGAACTCGTTGAACCCCGCCTCGCGCGCCAGCCGGGCGTAGCGCATCGCGTCCTCGGCCGTGTAGCACCCGGCCGTGTTGGCGAGGAGAAAGAACCGCGACGCGTCGAGGTAGTGGAGGACCCCTTCCTCCTTCGAGCGATCGAGCGGCACGCGCCGTACCGCCACCGTCACCACGTCCGCGCCCGACGCCTCGATGGCGCGCACCATCGTCGAGTTGTCCCGGTACTTCCCGGTGCCGACCATCAGGCGCGAGCGGAACGTGCGTCCGCCGATCTCGAGGGCGCGGTCCGCGAAGGCCGGTGCTACGATCGTTGCCGTCATGGGTGCTCCGTGTCGGCTCAGCCGCCGCCGACGAAATGGACCAGCTCGATGGCGTCACCCTCGTCTACCGGGGTTGCGGCGAGGGCATCGCGCCGCACGATCCGGCGGTTGTGTTCCACGACGACCGCGCGCGGGTCGAGCGCGAGGTCGTCCAGCAGCTGCGCGAGCGTGAGTCCCCGTCGTGCCTGCCGGGCCTCGCCGTTCACCACCAGCGCGATCGTCCCGTCCCGGGGCAGCGCCGCGAGGAAGTCCCGCACCGCGGCCGCGGGATCCGCGGCGTCCCAGAGGGCGCGGATCGCGGCCACGCCCCACGCGCCCGCCAGCACCGCGTCGCTCGCGCGCGCCGGCGTGAGCCCCCCGATCGCGAGGACCGGGCGGCCGGTGGCCGCCGCGGCCCGCACGACGTCCAGTCCCGCGACCGGCCCCTGCGGGTGGGACGCCGTGGCGAACACGCTCCCGGCGACCAGGAAGTCGGAGCCCTCGGCGGCCGCCGCGCGGATCTCGGCGGCGTCGTGTACCGATCGGCCGACGAGCGCCGATGGCGCGACGCGACGCACATCGGCGACGCCCAGCCCGGTCCGCCCCGAGACGACCGCCCGCGCCAGCGCCACTCGCGCCACGTCGGCCCGGTCGTTCACGACCAGCCATGCGCCGTGCGGGGCGAGCGCGGCGCCGAGCTCGCGCGCGAGCGCCAGCAACGTTCCCGCCGGCAGCGTCCGGGTGCGCAGGTGCACCGCCAGCGCGGCGCCGGCCTCGGCGGCCATCGCCGCCACGAGGCGTGGAAGGCCCTCGATCCGGGCGACACGGTCGTCGGTGACGGCGTGCAGGCGGGGCAGGGCCGCGATCACGCGAGCACGTCCGCCGCGGTCACGCCGCGCCCGCTCACGAACGCCCGCGCCGGCATGCGTCCCCTGCCCGCGGGCTGCACCTCGCCGATTTCCACCGCGCCCTCGCCGCACGCCACGACCAGCGCGTCGCCCGCCACGAGCACGGTGCCGGGAACGGGGGCACTCCCACCCGACTCCCTGTTGCTGTCACCCGCTCCAACCTCCAACCTCCGACCTTCCTGCACCCTCGCGCCGAACACCTTGAGCGCCTTGCCCCGACAATCGCACCAGGCTCCCGGCACCGGATCGAACGCCCGTATCCGGCACGCCACCTTGTCGGCGCTCAGCGTCCAGTCGAGCCGTTCCTCCTCGCGCGTCAGCTTGGGCGCCCAGGTCGCCTCGGCCTCGTTCTGCGGCTGCGGCGCCATGCCGGTCTCGTCCAGGAGAGTGAGCCCCTCGATCAGCGCGAGCGCGCCGAGCTCCGCGAGCCGCGTGCGCAGGTCTCCGCCGGTCTCGTCCGGCGCGATCGGCGTGCGTACCTGGTGCAGGATCGGGCCGGTGTCCATTCCCGCGTCCATCCGCATGATCGTGACGCCGGTTCCCGTGTGGCCGCCCAGGATCGCGCGCTCGATGGGCGCGGCGCCTCGCAGCTTCGGCAGCAGCGACGCGTGCACGTTGACCGAGCCGAGGCGCGGGACCTCGAGGAGGCGCGGCTTCAGGATGTGCCCGTAGGCTACGACCACCGAGACGTCGGGGCTGAGCGCCGCGGCCTGCGCGATGAACTCGTCAGTGGACGGCCGCTCCGGCTCGAAGATGGCGAGGTCCTCGGCGCGCGCGGCCTGCTTGACGGGCGACGCCGTCAGCGTGGAGCGGTGGCGCCCGGTCGGCCGGTCCGGGCGGGTGACGACGCCGACGACGTCGAACCCTTCGCCCACGAGCGCGGTGAGCGAGGGGACCGCGAACTCGGGCGTACCAAAGAAGAGGATGCGCATCGGCTCACGCCTTCGCCGCGTCCTCGGGCGCGGCTTCGGGTTCACGGATGTGGCCGCTCTTTCCCTTGCGCGCCTTCTCCCACTGGCGCTGCAGGAAGCGGCGCTTGATCGGCCCCACGCGGTCCAGGAAGAGGATCCCGTCGAGGTGGTCGATCTCGTGCTGCAGCGCGCGGGCGAGGAGCTCGGTGCCCTCGATGC
>Ga0315281_10007232_pt1 | contig 15675 bp, 14 predicted proteins | sample YL17G07_0_MG_FD_204540 | JGI IMG/M metagenome (GOLD analysis project Ga0315281, IMG submission 204540) | Sediment microbial communities from Yellowstone Lake, YNP, Wyoming, USA - YL17G07_0 | ecosystem: Environmental > Aquatic > Freshwater > Lake > Sediment | place: USA: Wyoming | collected...
AGCCCGTTCAGGCCGCCGTTGACCTTTTTCGTCACGGCGCGCACGTCGTCCTGATCCGCAAGCGCGTTGATGTGATTCTTCTTCCAGAACCAGCAGGCGACGTCCATGGCCAGCGCCACGTCGGTGGCTACGAGCGACGGGTTCGTGCCGTCGACAAAGTCCCGTCCCTTGTCCTTCCCGTACGCCGTGTAGTTCGCACGCCCGGTCAACTGGATCAGCCCGCGCCCTTTGAACTTCTGCCCGTCGCCGGTCTGCGTGTTCCCGAGATCGGCCCGGCCTTCGTACGCGGCGCCACTGGCCAGTTCTTCGGTATATCGAAAGCTGCCGCTCTCATGACCGACTTGCGCCAGGAAGTGCGCCTGCCGCAGCGGCGTGTCGATGCCGTAGGCCAGCATGGCCGGCAACGCGGGCGGGTAGAACCGCGTCACGTCCGTGTCGCGCGCGCGCGGCATGACGCCGCGCAGCTTGGCCTCTGAAAAACCCGCGGGCACACCCGCGCGCAGCGCGATGAGCGTCGCTCCGCCGGGATCGACTCGGCCGTCAGGCGCGGCCGCGCCCATCGCCGTTCGTTGAAAGGCCTCGATCGCGTGCTGCGTGCTCAAGCCCCAACGGCCATCCTCCGACACGGCCGCTATGGCGCCGCTGCGCGCTTGGTTGAAGTTGAGCAGCACCTGGATCGCTTTGACGTCCTCGAATCGGTTCGTCGCGGCGGGTCCGACCGCGGTGGCAATGCACATGACGTCAGGCTACCGTTTCGGCGCTCACGGCATCGGGCCCGGCCAGGAGCTTCTTCCAGTCCCCCACGAGCAACCCGCCCAGCGCGGTAAAGAACCAGGCCGTGTTGCGCGCCGAATCCGCTTTCCCGGCGGACGTTTCTCGATCGGCGTCAGCCTCCGCGGACAGATCCTCGAACGCGATGCTCAGGTTCGCGTGCGCCTTGAAGAAGCGCTCCATCGTGTCGTCAATTCGGGCGGCGTCCGCCTTCGCCAGGCTCCTGTCTTCCATGTTCCTGGCCACCTTGGCGACCTCTTCTTCGATCTTGAGCATGCACGTGTTCTGGCATGCGGGGCGGGGCGAGTCCTGCTTGCTCTCGAGCCATGCGGCCGACTTCTTCTCGAAGTCCTCGAAGCTGTCTCCGTCGGCGATGCTGATTCGCTCCCGCAATGACGTGAACACGTCCAGACTCTTCTTCAGCGCCGTGCCTTCGGCGGCGGCGTCATCTACAAACGCGTCCCGTTCCAGCTTCGCCGTCTCCTCCTCCGACAACTGCTCGACCTTTCGCTCAATCCTTGCCAACGTGCGACCCATGTCGCGCTGGATGGCATCCTGCTCCTGGCGCTGCAGGGCCGCGTCCTTTTCTGTCAGCACGTTCTGTGCGACCTCTACCCGTTTGTCCTGTTCAACGGCTTGCGTGTCTCGCAGCAACCACGGAATCAGGAACAACGCCAACGTCACCACGCGTTTGGTCACGCGCCACCATCGTGTATTTGTGAAGGACATGCTCATCTCCTACCTCCGGTGCAGTTGTAGCACGGAGCGCCCGCCGGCGAGCGTGGATAGGAGCCGAACAATGCGACCCGGAATGAAAATGTCGACGGTCGTCGTGGGTCTGGCCTGCTGATGTGCGTGTCAATGCGCCAATCGATTTCGGCATCACCGAAAGCGGCATTCTGGCGAGCGCGTATCGCGGCACCGGCGCGTACGCCGCGGACGGCCCGTACAAGAACCTCCGGCTGATCGCCAGGATCGAGGATCCCTATGCGCTGTTGATTGCCGTCAAGGCCGAGAGCGGCATCACGGACCTGGCCGAGATCGCCCGGCGCAAGTTGCCGGTGAAAATTCTGGCCGGCTCGGTGGCGGCGACGACGGTGCTGAATTTCTACGGTCTGACCCGCGAGGCGGTCACGTCGTGGGGCGGCCAGATAGGCGCGGCGATGGGCTCGACCGGCGAGACGGCCTTTGATGTCATCGTCGGCGATTTGGCGACGCCGGCTCTCAACCCCGAGTCTTCTTACTGGACGACGTTTACCCAGAAATGGGGGTTTCTCCGCGGCGTCGACCGTCCGATCAAGACCATCGGCAAGTCGGGCGAGGCGGTCTTCGCCCGGGACGATACCCCCGACCAGGCGGCCTACGACATCGCCAGGGCCATCGACGACCACCGGCTGGCCTTGCGTTGGTTCATCCGGCCGTACTCCTACGATTCTCGGACGGTTGCGCAGAATTTCGCCGTTCCGCTGCACCCCGGTGCGGCCCGGTACTATCGCGAGAAAGGGTATTTCCGGTGACCCGCGTTATTACCGAACTCTTACAGTCGCCCCGCGCTCAATTGAGTACCTTACTCACACAACGCCGAACACCGAGGAGCCTGGCATGGACAGCGTCGCGTCATATTCGATCGGGGCCAGATACAGCAAGGTGAGCGTCCTCACCTGCTGCGTGCTGGTCTGGTTCCACATCCAGGCCGTCGCGGCATTCTGGTCCTTCAGTTGGCGCAATCTGATCGTCGCCCTGGTGGTGTACTGGGTGGCCGTCGGGCTCGGCATCGGCATGGGCTACCACCGGCTCCACACACACCGTGGGTTCAAGACGTTCACGTGGTTCGAGTACGTCCTCGCCGTCTGCGGCACGCTGACACTCGAAGGCGGCCCGATCTTCTGGGTCGCCACGCATCGCCTGCATCATCAGTACTCCGACCAGCCTGAGGATCCGCATTCGCCTCGCGTCAGCGGCTTCTGGGCGCACATGGGCTGGATTCTTTTTGGCGAGGCGCTCCACAACGACACGGCGCGCATGGCGCGTTATGCGCCCGACCTCGCGAAGGACCGCTTCTATCGATGGTTGACGACGTACCACTGGGTGCCGCTCACCGCGCTCGGCCTCGCGCTCCTCGCGATCGGCGGATGGGGGCTCGTCAACTGGGCGATCTTCCTGCGCGTGGTGGTCGGCCTGCATTCGACCTGGCTCGTCAACTCGGCGACGCACATGTGGGGCGGGCGTCGGTTTGCCACGAAGGACGATTCCCGCAACAGTTGGTGGGTCGCGCTCGTGACGTTTGGCGAGGGCTGGCACAACAATCATCACGCACACCCGACCTCGGCGCGCCACGGCCTGGCGTGGTACGAATTCGACCCCACATGGATCGCGCTGACGCTGCTGCGGCGCGTCGGCCTGGTCTGGGACGTCCGCGTCGCCCGCATCAGCCAGCACCCGGAGGAAGAGATCGCCGCCTAGCGCGGATCGTTCTATCCTTAGGGCACCATGCGATCGGGCGGACGCCGGCGCACCATCGCGTTCTTCATCGTCCTGGGCGCGGGCCTCGTCGGGGGCGCCGTCGCGCTCAACGTCGGCTGGATCATCGTCAGCTGGCGCAACGCCGGACTGCTGGTCGTTGGCCTTCTGGTGTTTCCGCTCATCATCACGGGCGTCGTCCTGAACACCATCTTCCTGGTGCGGGAAATCCGCCGCAACGTCCAGCACGAGGCGTTCATCAACGCCGTCACGCATGAACTGAAGACGCCCGTCGCGTCGATGAAGCTCTACCTGCAGACCCTGCAGAATCGTGAGGTTGATGAGACGCGGCGGCAGGAGTTCTACCGCGCGATGATCGAGGACAGCGAGCGGCTGCTCGGGACGATCGACCAGGTGCTGCGCGCCGGCCAGCTTGGCGCGCGGATCAGGCGCGCCGATCGCCGGCCGATCGACCTCGGCGCGATCGTGGAGGACTGCCTGTCGATCGCGAGGATCCGCTATCAGCTGCGTCCGGATGCCCTGACCTATCGGGACGCGTTCACCGGCGACAGACGGCCGTGCGTGCTCGGCGACGAGGACGATCTCAGAGCGGTGGTCTCGAATCTCGTGGACAACGCGATCAAGTACTCGGGCACGGACGTCCGGGTCGCCGTGGAGCTGGAGCCGACGGACCCGGCAACAGCGACGCTGCGCGTGCGCGATTCGGGCATCGGTATCTCGCCGTCCGAACGCAGGCGGATCTTCAAGCGCTTCTACCGCATCCCTGGCGCCATGGCGACGCGAATCAAGGGCACGGGGCTGGGGCTCTTCATCGTCCGCTCCGTCGTCGCGGGCCACGGCGGGAAGGTGTACGCGGAGAGCGACGGCCCCGGCCAGGGCAGCACGTTCATCGTGCAGTTGCCCACCATCGCGAGCCTTCCCGTCACGCCGGTAACTGCGCCCCCATGAGCCGAATTCTCGTCGTCGAAGACGAGCCGCACCTGGCGGACGGCCTGCGCTTCAACCTCGAAGCCGAGCGATACGACGTCGACCTTGTCGACAACGGCGAAGAGGCGCTCCGGCGTCTGGCCGCCGAGGGGACGCGTTACGATCTTGTCATCCTGGACGTCATGCTGCCCGGCATCGACGGGTTCGCGGTCGTCTCGGAGTGGCGCCGCACGGGGCGATTTGTCCCGGTGCTCATCCTGACGGCGCGCGGACGGTCGGAAGACGTGCTGCGCGGGTTCGGTGCCGGCGCTGACGACTATCTCGCCAAACCGTTCGAGCTGCCCATCCTCCTTTCCCGCGTTCGCGGGTTGTTACGACGCCGCGAATGGTTCCAGCTGCAGGCGGCGTCACCCACGCCACCGGTCGCGGCACAGTTGTCGTTTTGCGGCAGACGAATCGACTTCGAGCAGATGGAAGTCCACGTGGGCGAGAAGCGGATGCCGCTGACGCTGATGGAGGCGGCGCTACTGCGCTACCTGGCGCAGAACGCCGGACGTCCGGTGTCGCGCAAGGAGATTCTGGAAAAGGTGTGGAGCGTCCACGAGGACACGGATACGCGCGCGATCGACAATTTCATCGTGCGCCTCCGGCGCTATATCGAGGTCGACCCGGCCCACCCGCGCCACCTCCAGACGGTCCGCGGTGTCGGGTACCGGTTCGTCGCCGATCCAGAGTAGCCGGCCCTGTCAGTCGCCGTTATTTCACGCGCACGCGGCTTTCGAGATACGTGATGGTGCCGTCGATCGCGTCGAACCAGTGCGGCGTGCCGGGCGGCACCACAATCACATCGCCCTTGCCGACTTTGCGTGTCACGCCGTTCTTGATCGTCTTGCTTCGCACGATGTCCGGATCGGCCGGCGCGGCCGGCGGCGGGTCGAGCACGCCGCCCGTGACGAGTGACGCCGTCCCTTCGACGATGTAGTAAATCTCCGTGCTGAGCGGATGGATGATCGCGTACTGCGGCTCGCCTCCTCCGCTCCGGCGCCGAACGGCGATCCCCGGCGCGATGGTGACGGCCGCGCCAGCAGCCGCATCAGCGGCGACGGCGGTCGAGAGCCCTTTGGTGATGTCCGCCGCACTCATATAGGCGGCGGGAGCGACCGGCGCGCTTTGCGCCAGCAGTGAAAGGCCCAGGAACGGAAGCACGACGAGAACGTGACGACAATTCATCGACTTACCTCTTGTGTATGGTGTACATACCACAACAGGCATCGTGAAACGACGGAAGTCTCGCTCGTCGGAACATGCGAGAGGGCCCGCGCCTGGAAAACGTGGCGGGGCATTTCTCCCCGCCGCATTCCTTGCCGTGCTGGTGATCGCCTACCTGCCCGCCCTGCAAGGCGATTTCGTCTGGGACGACGACGACTACGTCTCGGCCAATCCGACATTGCGGACGACGGAAGGCCTGCGAGCGATCTGGCTCGATCCCACGGCGACGCCACAGTACTATCCGCTCGTCCACACGTCGTATTGGCTCGAGTATCGTCTCTGGGGGCTCGCGCCGGCCGGCTACCACGTCACCAACCTCGCGCTCCATGCCGCTGCGACTGTCGTGTTGTGGCGCGTGCTGCTCCTGCTTGGCATTTCCGGCGCGCCTCTTGTCGCCGCGATCTTCGCCGTACATCCGGTCCACGTGGAATCAGTGGCGTGGATCACCGAGCGGAAAAACGTCCTGTCCGGCGTCCTCTACCTCTCGGGCATGCTGGCCTACCTTCATCTGGCGCTCGACACACCAGCCGGACAAGGGCGGCTGCGACAGTACATCGTCGCATTTTCGTTCTTCGTCCTCGCGTTGCTCAGCAAGACCGTGACCGCGACGCTCCCGGCGGCGCTCCTGGTGCTCATCGTCTGGAAACGTGGCCGTCTGTGGTGGCGCGATGTGTGGCCTCTGCTGCCGCTGTTCGCCGTGGGTCTGACAATGGGGCTGGTTACCGAGTGGCTCGAGAGACACCACGTGGGAGCGCAGGGCATTGACTGGCAGCTGTCGGCGCTCCAGCGCGTCGAGATCGCCGGGCGTGCTCTGTGGTTCTACGCGACGAAACTCATCTGGCCGACGAATTTGACGTTCGTCTACCCCCGGTGGAGCATCGATGCGGCCGACCCTCGCCAGCTCGCATATCCCGTGGCGGCGGTGGCGACGGTCATTGCCCTATGGCTGGCACGCCGGAAGATCGGGTCGGGCGCGCTGGTGGCCGTGCTCCTGTTCGCCGGCACGTTGTTTCCGGCGCTCGGTTTCTTCGACACGTTCCCGATGCGTTATTCGTTCGTCGCCGATCATTTTCAATATCTCGCGAGCATCGCGCTGATCGCGCTGGCCGTCGGCGCCGTCGCCCGGCTGACGCGCGACCGGGCGCACGACAACGCCGCGCGCGGCGTCGGGATGCTCGTGGTGCTGGTGCTCGCTGCGCTGACGTGGCGCCAGAGCCACGCCTACGCCGATCACGAATCTCTATGGAACGACACCATTCGAAAAGATCCTGCCAGCTGGATGGGGCATACGAGCCTTGGTGCGCTGCTTGGACAACGCGGCGCGCAGGCCGAGGCCGAGATCCACTACCGCGAGGCCGTCCGATTGAACCCGGAGTTCGCGATCGCGCGTACGAATCTCGGCGGACTGCTGGCGAACGCGGGCCGCTTCGCCGAAGCCATCCCGCACTTCCGCGCAGACGTTCGCCTCGAGCCAGCGTCTCTCCAGGCGCGCATCAGCCTCGGCAGAGCCCTCCTCCTGAACGGCCAGATTGATGAGGCGGTGATCTGGCTGCGAGCCGCCGTCGACGCGTGGCCGGACGATGCCGGCGCTCGCGCGTTTCTCGATCAGGCGCTCGCGGTGCAGCGCCAGCAGTCCGGCTCGCGTTGATGTATGGTGGTCGCGCTCGAACAGGAGGGATTCATGCGCCCGTTGTTACAGGTGATGAAGTGGTCCGTCGGCGCTGTGCTCTCAATCCTGCTCGCGCAGTCCGGCGGCGCTCAGCCCGGGACGCCGGCCAACGGCGCCGACTGGCCGATGTATCGCCACGACCTCGCCGGCACCGGGTACTCGCCGCTGAGCCAAATCAACGCGAAGAACGTCGCGACGCTGACGCAGGCGTGGACCTACAGCCTGCAGAGCGACGCACCGCCGTCTGCAGCGCCCGGGCGAGGCGGCGCCCCCGCCGGTCCGAATTCCGAAGTGACGCCGATTGTCGTCGACGGCGTCATGTATCTGACTGCCGCCAACCGCGTCGTCGCGATCCAGCCTGAGACGGGAAAAGAAATCTGGCAGCACCGCATCACTGGCGCCGCGCCTTCACGGCGCGGCGTCGCGTATGCGCCTGGATCTGGCGGACAACCGGCGCGGATCATCGTCACGGCCGGACGACGTCTGATCGCGTTGAACGCGACGACTGGCACGCCGTTCGCCGGCTTCGGCACGGACAGCGAAGTCGACATGGTGACGCCGTACAACTCCGTGCCCCTTATATATAAGGATGTCGTTGTCGTCGGGGCGAATACGCCGCCAGGTGCGATCGGGGCCGTCGGCAATCCGCGCGCGTTCGATGCACGCACGGGCGCCAAGCTGTGGGAGTTCAGTTCGGTGGCACAGCCCGGCGATCCCGGGCATGACACCTGGGACGGTGACAGCTGGAAGGGCCGCGTCGGTGCGAACGCGTGGCCGTTCTACTTCACGCTCGACGAATCGCGCGGCCTTCTCTTCGTGCCATTGGCCTCGCCCGTTCCGGGCCCGTACGGCGGCGATCGCAAGGGCGCCAACCTGTACGGCAACTCCGTCGTTGCATTGGATGTCCGCACGGGCAAGTACCGGTGGCACTTTCAAACGATTCACCACGATCTCTGGGACGCTGATCCGCCGGCGCCGCCGGCGCTGTTCGACATCACGCAGAACGGCCGCGCCGTGCCTGCGCTCGCCGTGACGACGAAGTCGGGCTACATGTACATCTTGAATCGCGACACGGGCCGGCCGATTTTCGGCGTCGAAGAACGCGCGGTCGCCAAGAGCGACGTCCCTGGCGAGCAGGCGTTTGCGACGCAGCCGATTCCGGTCAAGCCGCCGCCGCTGGCACGCGTCAGCTTCACACCGAACGATCTCGTCACTGCGGCGGACACCACGGCCGAGCATGCGGCCGCGTGCAGAGAGATGGTCGAGAAGAACGGCATCTACAACGCCGGGCCGTTCACGCCGTGGGCGTATCGCCCGGGAGGCGGCGACGGCGGCGCGCCGAAGACGGCGCTCGTATTTCCCGGCGGACTCGGCGGCGCGAACTGGGGCGGCCTGGCGTACGACCCCGCATCGAAGTTTGTTTTCGTCGTGACGCAGGACAGCGGCGCGCTCGGCTGGATCGAAAAAGGCCGCGATGGCGGGTACGACAAGGCGACGCCCGAACGCGCGGGCCCTGGGCGCGGCACATTCGACGTGCGCGTGGGCGCGGCGAACTGGCCGTGTCAGCGGCCGCCGTGGGGACGGCTGATCGCCGTCAACACGTCAACGGGCAACTTCGCGTGGCAGGTGACGCTGGGGATCACCGACGGCCTTCCCGAGGGCAAGCAAGGGACCGGACGGCCGGCGATGGCGGGAGCGATCGTCACCGGCGGCGGCGTGGTGTTCGTGGCGTCGACCGACGACAACCGCTTCCGCGCGTTCGAAACGGCGAGCGGCAAGGAACTGTGGGTGACAAAGCTCGAGCGGCGGGGCAACGCCGATCCGCTGACGTTTCAGGGAAAGAACGGCAAACAGTATGTCGCCGTGTCGGCGACGGATACGTTGGTCGTGTTCGCGTTGCCGTAGGGGCAGCCCTGAAGGGCTGCGCTACGGACTACCGACTCACGACTACCGACTAATGACTTCTTTGCCATCCATGTACGGGCGTAGCGCCGCCGGGATAGCGACTGTTCCATCCTTCTGCTGGTAGTTCTCGAGAATCGCGATCAGCGTGCGGCCGACGGCCAGGCCTGATCCGTTCAGCGTGTGCACGAACTCCGCCTTGCCGCTCCCGCTGCCGCTCGCGCGGAATTTGATGTTCGCGCGGCGCGCCTGGAACGCTTCACAGTTGCTGCAGGACGAGATCTCGCGATACGCCTTCTGGCTCGGCAGCCAGACTTCGATGTCGTAGGTCTTGGATGATCCGAAGCCCATGTCGCCCGTGCAGAGGAGCATCGTGCGGTACGGCAGCTCGAGCCGCTTCAGCACTTCTTCCGCGTCGCGCGTCAGCGCTTCGAGCTCCTCGTACGACTGCTCGGGGGTCGTCAGCTTGACGAGCTCGACCTTGTCGAACTGGTGCTGGCGGATGAGTCCGCGCACGTCCTGGCCGTACGATCCCGCCTCGCTTCTGAAACAGGGCGTGTACGCCGTGTAGCGGAGCGTCAGCTCGCGGCCGTCCAGAATTTCTCCGCGGTGCAGATTCGTCAGCGGCACCTCGGCCGTCGGAATCAGATAGAGGTCCCACTCCCCCGCGATCTTGAACAGGTCCTGCTCGAACTTCGGGAGCTGGCCGGTGGCGGTCAACGACGCAGAGTTCGCCAGGAACGGCGGCTCGATCTCGCGATAACCGTGGTCGCGCGTGTGCAGGTCGAGCATGAAGTTGATGAGCGCGCGCGACAGGCGCGCACCGGCGCCGCTGAGGACCGAAAACCGCGCGCCCGCGATGCGCGCCGCGCGCTCGAAGTCCAGGATGCCGAGCCCCGCGCCGAGATCCCAGTGCGGTTGCGGCGTGAAGTCGAACGTCCGCGGATCGCCGTGCCGGCGCACCTCGACGTTCTCGTCGGCGCCCTTCCCCACCGGCACGCTGGTGTGCGGCAGGTTCGGCAACTGCAGCAAGGCGGCGTTGCGCCGGTGCTCGATGCCGTCCAGCGTGATCCCGAGCTGCCGGATCTGGGCGCCGCGGGCCTTGTTCGTCTCCTGAAACGACGCCGTGTTCTGACCCTGTCGCTTGGCCTTCGCGATCTGGTCGCCCGACGAATTCTGTTCGCGCTTCAGGCCCTCGAGCTCGGGGATCATCCGGCGCCGCGCGGTCTCCAGCGTCGCGATATCCTCGAGCGCCCTGTCGGGATCAAGACCGCGATTGCGGAGTCCAGTGCGAACGTCTTCGATGTGATCGCGAATGTAAACAGGATCGAGCATGCGCCCTCGCCACCTATTGTATAGTTTGCGCGGTGCCTCCCATCGTCCGCAAAGCCGTCTTCCCCGCCGCCGGGCTCGGCACCCGATTTCTGCCGGCGACGAAGGCGCAGCCGAAGGAAATGCTCCCGCTCGTCGACAAGCCCATCATCCAGTACGGCATCGAAGAGGCGGTCGCGTCAGGGGTGGACAACATCATCCTGGTGACAGGGCGCGGCAAGAACGCGATCGAGGATCACTTCGACGTGTCGCTGGAGTTGGAGACGTTCCTCGAGGCGCGCGGCAAGCACGAGCAGCTCGAAGAAGTCCGCAAGATCTCCAACTTGATCAACTTCGCGTACGTGCGTCAGGGCGAACCCCTCGGCCTTGGCCACGCCGTGCTGGTGACGCAGGTGCTGGTCGGCGACGAGCCGTTCGCGGTGATCCTCGGCGACGACGTCATCGACGCGAATCCGCCGGCGATCAAGCAACTGGTCGACGTATTCGAACGCGTGCAGGGACCGGTGCTGGCCGTGGAACGCGTGCCGCGCGATCAGATCTCGAACTACGGCGTCATCGCGATCGAGCCGAACGCGAAGCTCGGCGCGGGCATCTACCAGGTGCGGGATCTCGTCGAAAAGCCGGCCGTGGAAGACGCGCCGTCGGATCTCGCGATCATCGGGCGGTACATCCTGACGCCGGACATCTTCCCCGCCCTGGCCGCGACGAAAAGCGATCGCACCGGCGAGATTCAGTTGACGAACGGATTACGGGAGCTCCTGAAGTCGCGGCCGATTTACGCCTGTGAAGTGAAAGGCGTGCGCCACGACACGGGCAACAAGCTGGGATATCTGAAGGCCGTCGTCTACTTCGCGCTGCGCCGCCCCGACCTCGGCGATCAGTTCGCCGCCTACCTCGCCGCCCTCGATCTCAAGACGCCGGCCCGAAAGCGCTGAGAGGTCCGGCTGAAGCCGGACGCTACGAGTCCTTCTTCTTCGAGGGTTTGGAGTCCGCCTTCGTGTCGGGCTTGCTGTCGGACCGGGCGTCCGGCTTCGATTCCGACTTGGCGTCTGATTTGGACTCAGACGTGGCGGTCTTGGCGTCGCTGCCGCTCTTCGATTCGGATGTGTCTTTCGAGTCGCTGGACGATGTCGCTCCGGTGTCGCTCTTGCCCGGCGCCCCTGAATCCTTCTTCGCGTAGTCGGTGGCGTACCAGCCGGTGCCCTTGAGGTGGAACGCCGGCGAGGAGATCTGCTTGTGCACGGCGCCGCCGCACTTCGGGCAGATGTCGACGAGCGGATCGGAGAACTTCTGAATCACCTCGAAGCGATGACCGCACTTGGCGCACTCGTATTCGTACATCGGCATTACAGCACGTCTCCGCCGTCGTCGCCGAGCATGAGCTGGCGGTGGAGCCAGAAAGGCGCCGTGCCGCACGCCAGGAGCGCGTCGTGGAACGCCCGCAATGAGAAGGCCTTGCCTTGCTGTTGCTTCACGTCCTGCCGCAGCTTGAGCAGCATCAGCTTCCCGACGCTGTACACGAGGTACGTCGGATCGAACGTCCCGCGCTCGGCCTCGCGGCGCGCGCTGCCTTCCTCCATGTACGCGTCTTCGCGGAACATGCGCACGCCCTGCTCCACCGACATGTCCTCGGCGTGCAGCTTGATGCAGACGATGAAGCGCACGAGGCGGATCAGGGATTCGGCAAGCTGGCCGAGCTGGATGCCGTAGTCCTGCCGTCCAAAGCCCGCTTCGATCATCATCTGCTCGCAGTAATGCGCCCAGCCTTCGACGAACGACGCGGGCGCGAACATGATCGACTTGCGCACTTTCGACTCGACCTTGCGCAGATGCTGATAGTGCAGGAAGTGGCCCGGGTACACCTCGTGGATCGAGATCGACCAGAGCGTCGGGTAGTTGTAGTCGCGCAGGTGCTCTTCCTGCTTCTCCGCGGGCCAGGACCGGTCGACGTCGGTCAGGTAATAGTACGCGCGGGTCGGTTTCGCTTCGAACGGCCCCGGCGTCCACATGCTGGCGAACGACCAGCGATAGAAATCCGGCGTCGGCGCCACGGTGATTTCCTCGCCGCGCGGCAGCGTGATCAGTGAGTGGCGCTCGAGGAACGTGGCCAGCTCGTCGAGTTGATCGCGTCCGACGCCGACGAGCTCTCCCGGCGCAGGATGCTTGGCCCTTGTTTTCGACCAGGCCTCGAGCGGATCGCCACCGTTCATCCGGCCCGCCAGCGCTTTGAACGCTTCCTGCGTCGCGTGAAGCTCGCGCGTGGCGATGGCCAGCAGCCGGTCGACCGGCAGAGCGATGCCTTCATCGAGCCGCAGCTTCTGCTCGAACTTGTCGCGCCCGAGCCTGAACGACGCGCGCGCTTTCGGCGCCACTTCGGTTTCGAGTTCCTGCACGTACGCCGCGACGGCGTTCGAGGCTTCCGCCTGCGCGTCGGCGAGGTCGCCCAGCAGGTGGAGGTCGTCGACGTCGGCGAAGGCGCGCGGCAGTTCGTCGTCGATCACCTTCTGCGCTCCGCGCAGCGTCTCGATGCCGACCTTGACGTAGATGCCCGGCGGATCCTTGATGTTGTCGCGCGCGGCCTGGATGAGCCGCGGCGTCTGGCGCAGCTTCGACAGCGCGCGGCGCGCGCGCTCGGGCGCCGGCGCGTGCGCGAAGAGCGTCTGCCCCATCAGGCTCGACGCGATGAGATCCGCGTACGTCTGGGGATTGCGTTCCCACGTGCGGACCTGCTCGAGCTCGAACATCCGCCCCTGCAGATTCGCGGTCAGCATGCGCTGCTCGAGCCGCTCGACGGGCGTCAGGCCGTCGGAATGAATGTCGCCGAGGCGGCGCAGGTACCCGGCCAGCGCGTGCGTTTCGTTGTCGATGCCCTGGCGGCTGAGGTCTTCGAGCAAGTCATCGTGCGTGTGCACGCCGTCGAGCGTCGCATGCGTGGGATGGGTCTCGTGGAGATAGCGCAGCAGGTCATCGACGAAGTGCGGAAGCGGTTCGGAAACAATCATCGTTTATACGACTGAATGGCCTGGTTGCAGCCGACGATCAGGGCCCGGGAACTGCGATCCGTCAATGGTACAATAAAGCCTGTCCCTTCCAATGCCTGGCACCTTGTTCGTGGTCGCCACCCCGATCGGCAACCTCGAAGACATTACGGTGCGGGCGTTGCGCGTCCTTCGCGAAGTGTCTCTGATTGCCGCCGAGGACACGCGGCGCACGGCGCATCTGCTGGCGCGACATGCGATCGCCACGCCGACCACCAGCCTTCACGAACACAACGAAGTCCGGAAGACCCCATCGCTCGTCGCCCGGCTGCAGGCGGGCGAGTCCATCGCACTGGTTTCGGACGCGGGCACGCCGACCGTTTCCGATCCAGGCGGCCGGCTCATTCGCGCTGCGATCGACAGCGGCATCCGAGTGGAACCGATTCCCGGGCCGAGCGCCGTCCTGACGGCGCTCGCCGCCTCTGGGCTACCCACCGACACGTTTCTTTTTCTCGGGTTCCCGCCGACACGGTCAAAAGACAGAAAACAGTGGTTCGCGAAGCTCCGCGAGGCCGGTGGCACCGTCATCTTCTTTGAGGCCCCGCATCGAATCCGGCGGACGCTCCTGGAGCTCATGACCACTGTGGGTGATTGCGAGGTGGCGGTTGGGCGGGAGCTAACGAAAGCACACGAACAATTGGTCAGAGGACCAATTAAATCAGTTGTTGAAGGCTTGACTGAGGAACGAGGAGAGTTCACGGTTGTTGCAAATATTGGTCTAATAACAGAAACGCTGGCGGCTGAGCTGCTCACAAGGCCGTCTGATGCTGTGTTATTTGGTGAAATAACAGAACATCCTGGTGCGAGTAGGCGCGCAGCAGTGGCCGCATTGGCCAGGAAACACCGAATGCCGGCGAACGACGTCTACGAGGCTATCGAGAGAGCCAAGAAATCTGTTGTGTGACCCGCCGCCTTGACCGAGCGTGAGACGTTCTGTTACCTTACCCCGCCTCCAACGCGATCTTCGAGTTCTGCACGGCATTTTATGACCAAGCGGCCGAACACGCGGTCGACCAAGGCTCAGCGTGGACCTGCGGCGAGCGCGGCGGCCCGTCCGGCCCCAAACGCTCCTCCGGTCGTCGCGCGCCGCTCCACGACGGCGGACGCCGTGGCTCTCTACGAGCGCGCGCTGGACGCCCTTCAGCGGCACGAGTACGCGAGCGCTGCGAACCTCCTCGAGTCGGTGCTTCGGCAGCATCCGGAGGAGAAAGAGCTGCACGAGCGCGTGCGCCTTTACCTGAACATCTGTCAGCGGCAGGCCACCCGGCGCGAGACGGCCCCACAGACCATCGACGAGCGCCTGTACGCGGCGACGCTGGCGATCAACGGCGAGAAGTACGACCAGGCGATCGCGCACCTGCGGCTCGTGCGCGACGAGGATCCTGACAACGACCACGCGCTCTACATGCTCGCGGTCGCGCACGCTCAGCGCGACGAGCACGCCGAGGCCGTGGCGCACCTCGAGCGGGCCATCGCGCTGAACCCCGAAAACCGCGCCCTGGCGCGCCACGATCCCGATCTCGAGCCGCTGCGCGACGACGACGCGTTTCGCGCGGCGCTCGAAGCCCCGCCCGCGGCGCCGCGACCAGACCGGGACCCGATCCGCGACCGCGATCGCCGGCGCCCGCTGAAGACCCGATCGGCGCGATAATCAGTCGTCTCTTGCGCGACATCCACGTTGTCATACTGGCCGCGGGTAAAGGCACGCGCATGAAGTCTGCGCTGCCGAAGGTCCTGCATCGCGTCGCCGGCCTGCCGATGATCGACCATGTGCTGGCTGCCGCGGCCACGCTGGTGCCCCGCACGACGACGGTCGTCGTAGGCTACGGCGCCGATGCGATGAACGCGGCGCTGGCGCGGCACTCCGGCCTCAGCGTCGTGGTCCAGGAACCACAACTGGGGACCGGGCACGCGCTGCTGACGACCGAGCCGCTCTTGCGACACGCGACGGGCACCCTGGTGCTGTTGTCCGGCGACGTGCCGCTTCTGTTGCCGAAAACACTGCAAACACTGGTGGATCGACAGGCGGGCGGCGGCGCCGCGGCGACCGTGATCACCGCTGTGGTCGATCAGCCCTTCGGCTACGGCCGGATCATTCGTTCCGGGCGCTCCGGGAGATCCGGCGAGCAGATTGCAAAGATTGTCGAGGAGAGGGACGCGACGGCGGCCGAGCGTGACGTCCACGAAATCAATTCCGGCATTTACGCCTTTGCACTGGACGGCCTGTTCGCTCTGGCGCGGACGCTGACCGCGACGACCGCGCAGGGCGAGTACTACGTGACCGAT
>Ga0315281_10007234_pt1 | contig 15674 bp, 22 predicted proteins | sample YL17G07_0_MG_FD_204540 | JGI IMG/M metagenome (GOLD analysis project Ga0315281, IMG submission 204540) | Sediment microbial communities from Yellowstone Lake, YNP, Wyoming, USA - YL17G07_0 | ecosystem: Environmental > Aquatic > Freshwater > Lake > Sediment | place: USA: Wyoming | collected...
TGCTGGGGTTATCGGCCATCGTCGTGCCGTGGGATACGCTGATGGTGTCGGTGGTAATCTACATCGTTATTCCCGTAGCGATTGCCCAACTTTGGCGCAAGATATTGCTGAACAAAGGGCAACGGGTTTTTGACGCGACACTGGCGAGGATCGGGCCGTGGTCGATTTCAGCTTTATTGCTGACCTTGGTATTGTTGTTTGCCTTCCAGGGTAAATCTATCGTTGAGCATCCGCTGATTATTGCCATGCTTGCTGTGCCGATCACCATCCAGGTTTATTTCAACTCCAGCCTTGCCTACTGGCTCAACCGACGCTTTGGCGAAGCGCATTGCGTGGCCGGGCCATCTGCCTTGATCGGTGCATCCAATTTTTTTGAGTTGGCTGTCGCCGCCGCGATCAGCCTGTTCGGCTTCGAGTCCGGTGCGGCATTGGCAACGGTAGTCGGCGTATTGATCGAAGTGCCGGTGATGTTGAGCGTGGTGTATATCGTGAATCGCAGCCAAGGGTGGTATCAAGCTGCTCATGGCGATGATGTGCGCTGAGCAGGCATTTAACATGACTCACCATTTCACTTATGTGATGACCCCGCGATGATGTCTTTTTCCTGTGTCCTCAGTGCATGGAACACGCACGAAAGCGAACTGCGCAATTACCTCAGGCACCGTTCCGGTGATGCGCAACTTGCTGATGATCTGTTGCAGGAGGTTTTCATTAAAGCGATGCAACAGGGCAAGCAGTTCTGTTCACTGGATAATACCCGCGCCTGGCTGTTTCAGGTGGCGCGCAATGCCTTGATCGACCAACATCGGCTTGGGCGCAATGTGGTCGAGTTGTCAGAGGATATACCACAGTCGGAGTCCACGCATGAGCCGATTCAAGCACTGGGTGCTTGCGTAATGCGTGTGCTGTCGGAACTCACACCGGAAGACCGCGACATCATCGAGCAGTGCGACCTGGAAGGCGTGAAGCAGAAAGATTATGCGGTGGCCAACGGGCTTTCCCTCTCTGCCGTAAAATCACGTCTGTTGCGCGCAAGAGAACGGATGCGCAACCAGATGAGCACGGCTTGCCAGGTACGTTTTGACAAACAGGGTCGGGTAACAGATCACATCCCGCGCAATTAGCTGCATCCTTTTCCGGTTTCGTTCGTCTCCATTGCACCACAGACTGTTTTGGAGCGTATCAAATGTCCAGCCTTGCCCTGACCGTGTCACGCCGCAACCCGCGCACCTTCCTGCTGGTGGCCGCCGTACTGTGGTTCATGCTTTACAAGACACTTGAGCCGTTGTCGCATTGGCTGGTAGATGCTTTGCCCGTCGAACGCGGCAGCCATCTGTACGATGCGCTGCAATTCTTCCTGTACGACACGCCCAAGGTGCTACTGCTGTTGGCCGGGGTGGTCATGGTAATGGGAATAATCAATTCCCATTTCACCCCGGAACGCACCCGTGCTCTGCTCTCCGGGCGGCATGAGGGGGTCGGCAATGTGCTGGCCGCGCTACTCGGCATCGTCACGCCGTTCTGTTCCTGCTCAGCCGTGCCGTTGTTCATTGGCTTCGTGCAGGCTGGCGTTCCTCTGGGCGTGACGTTTTCCTTTCTGATCTCCGCCCCGATGGTGAATGAAGTGGCATTGGCTCTGCTGTTCGCCCTGTTCGGCTGGAAGATCGCAGCACTGTATCTGGGCTTGGGGCTGACTATCGCCATCGTCGCGGGATACACCATTGGCCGCTTGAAGATGGAGGCGCATCTGGAAGACTGGGTGCGCAACATGCCCCATATCAGCGTAACCGCCGAGGGCGATACGCTGACGTTGACTGACCGCATCCATGCCGGATTTGCCTCGGTGCGTGAGATTGTCGGCAAAGTATGGCCTTACGTGCTGGCCGGTATCGCGATTGGCGCGGGCATCCACGGTTATGTGCCGCAGGATTTTATGGCGGGATTGATGGGCAAGGATGCGCCCTGGTGGTCGGTGCCGGTTTCAGTATTGATCGGCGTACCGATGTACACCAACGCTGCGGGGATCATTCCCATCGTCGAAGCGCTGCTGGCCAAGGGCGCATCACTTGGCACCGTGCTGGCCTTCATGATGAGCGTGATCGCGCTGTCGCTACCGGAGATGGTGATCTTGCGCAAAGTGCTAAAACCCAGACTCATCGCCATCTTCATCGGGGTCGTGTCGGTCGGCATCATGCTGGTGGGTTATGTGTTCAACGCGGTGGTGTAAACATGTCATCTTGTGCCACACCGTCAATGTATGCCCCCATTGTCAGTCTCACACTGGTTGGTGCGGGTGAACCGCTGCTGCGCATGGAGAAGCGCTTGTCGTGCGCGGCAGCAGGATTGTGCATCCGGCTGGAAATGGATATACGCAAAGATGCCGATGCGTTAAGCATCGCCTATCAGCAAACGCCCACTGTACTGCATGACGGCAAAGTGATTTTTAACGGTCTGCCGCGTACCGAAGAGATTGAAAGGTGGCTGAAGAGTTTAATTTGAATATCCGTTTGTACTGTCCGGAATATGGCGGTGCGTCGAAGCGCATGAGGAGCATAAAATGGAAGTGAATCGTCTGATTAGTATTTTTGCGGGTTTCATGGTCATGTTGAGCCTGGGGCTTGCGCATTGGATGGGGCAAGTTGATCTATCGCATGTGAGCTGGCTGTGGCTGACCCTGTTCGTTGGCTTCAACGTGTTTCAAATGGGTTTCACCGGCTTTTGCCCGCTGGCGAAAATATTGACTCTGTTCGGCGCCAGGAATGGCAACTGCGGTACATCGTCAGGTAACGGTAAATCCTGCTGCTGATTATGAGGAGCAATAAATTGCCACACTTTAACAACATGAGCCGCCTGCTCCTTGCCATCGCCTTGCTGGGTAGCCTCGCCGCTTGCGGCAACGGCACCCAGACGTCAACATCGCCTGCTGTGAAGCTGGTGCAAAACGCTGTCGCTTCAGGGCTGCCGACCATCGTCGAATTCGGTGCTGTGGGCTGTGCCTCCTGCCGTGAAATGAAGATTGTGCTCGACGGCGTCGCCAAACGCACCCAAGGCCGCGCCAATGTGCTGAACATTGACATCAGCAAAGATTTTGAAGCTCAGGATGCGTATCGCATTCAACTCATTCCGACGCAGGTATTTTTCGATGCGCACGGGCATGAAATCGAACGCCACATGGGCATACTGACCGAGGCCAAAGTCATCGCCCGTCTTGGCCTGAGCGACATGCCAAGATGAGCAGCGAAGCCCTGATCGCCGCCTATCCGGTTGCAGCGGCAGCCACCGCCTTGCTGGCTGGGCTGGCCTCGTCAGTTTCACCGTGCACCTTGGCATCTATGCCGCTGGTGGTTGGCTATGTCGGCGGCTACGGCGATGGCAGTCGAAGACGCGCATTTCTTTACGCCGCCGCGTTCGTGCTCGGCTTGTCGCTGGCGTTTACCGCAGTTGGCTTGGTGGTTGCGCTTGCCGGTGCGTACTTTCTGCCAATGGGCGGGCTATGGCGCGGCGTGCTGATTGCGCTCGCACTGGCTGCAGGTGTGAGCCTGATGGCGGGACGCGCGCTTCCCGGAATGCGCAGCGCGCAGTGTGGAACAAGCGGACACACTCAGCCCCATTGGAAAGGCGCTCTGGGCGCTTTCGTCACCGGTGCACTTTCCGGTGTGGTCTTCGCTCCCTGTGCCACGCCGGTCATGGTTGGCATCTTGGCATTGATCGGCAATCAGCAGGATGTGTTGTTTGGCACCGCCTTGATGTTTCTCTACTCGCTCGGTCACGGGGCGCTGTTGCTGGCGGCGGGCAGTTCTGTCGGATTTGCCCAGTGGGTGGTACGCTCACGCTGGGCCGAGCGGGTCAACTGGCTGTTCACCCGATTTGCCGGTGTTTTGCTGGTTGGCTACGCAATGTATCTCGCCGCTGAGATGATGGGATGGCTGCGGTAAGACAGGCTTACGGCAACAACATTACCGGCGCCAAGGCATACCCCCTGACGCAGTTTCACGAAAAAGAAAATCGCGCTTCCAAGTACATCGGCTATGCCAAGGCGGGAATGGTATTCCATATGCTGCGAGGTGAACTTGGAGATGCGCACTTTTTCGCCGGGTTAAAGCGCTTCGTGGCTGAAAACCGCTTCCGCGTCGCGTCGTGGAAAGATGTGGAGCGGGCTTTCGCACCGCAGGGCGGGCGAGTTCTATCGGGTTTCTTTGAGCAATGGCTAAAGCGCGCCGACATGCCGGTGCTGGCGCTTTCCGGCGTGCATGCCAGCATCGTGCCGCAAGGCTACCAGCTGGAACTCACCCTGCAGCAATCCGCGCAGCCTTATGACTTGCATGTCCCCGTCCATATTTATTTTGCCGACGGATCCTCGGTGCGGCAGACGGTTCATCTGGATGCGACCTCGCTATCCTTGCGCCGAACCTTCGCTGTCCGGCCTGTGGAAGTCGTGGTGGACGAGGACTTCGAACTTTTCCGCACGCTGGCCGAGGCGGAATACCCGCCCACCATCGAGCGCCTGCTCACCCGCGAAAAAATCGGCATCGTCTCCGGCGCGGAAAAAGCGGGCATCTATACGCCGCTGGTGGAATCTCTGTCCGGGCTGCAAAGCCGGGTAATGGAGAGGCAGATTGACGATACGCCCTCCCGCTTTGCCGGAACACGTTCTAGCGGCGGACGGGGACGGCCGCCGCTCACACACCGAACCTGGCAGGCGCTGAACCCGGCCGCGCTGGCAGACGAGTCCGATACCCGGCCCGATTCCATCATCGTGCTCGGGAGCGACAATCCTGCTGTGGCTCGCCTGTTTCCGGAAAAAGTTTTGCCGCCAGCGGATTTCGCCTTGACCGTTGCTCCTCATCCCCGCGAACCGCGCCGTTTGGTGGCCTGGGTTCAGGCCGGCTCTGAAGATGCGGTGCGGGCTGCTATGGGGCTCTTGCCGAATCTATGGTGCCTGAGCACCGTGGTGATGAGTGAAGGAAAGGTGATCGTGCGCGAAGAGGCCGACACGCCGCGAGGCATCCGCGCCAAAGTGCTATAGTTCAGAAACGTCGTCAGCCGAAGCTGGCTTGCGATGTTTAAAGAGTTTGCAGTCTTCTGATGTCCAATTTTAAAAGGAGCAAATCATGAAACTCAAATCCATCTTCGCCGCCACACTGGCCGGCATCATCCTCACCACCTCAGGTATGGCGCTGGCAAGAGGCCACTGGAATGCCAACAAGAGCAATACCTGGAGCTGGTCACTGATGACCCCCGCAGAACGAACCGAGCACCAGACCAAGATGCGCAGCTTCAAGACTTATGCCGAGTGCACGGCCTATCAGGACGAGCATCACAAGCTGATGGAAGCGCGCGCCAAGGAGAAAGGGGTGACACTGCCAGCCATGGGATCGCGCTATGGGTGCGACAACATGAAGGCGCGCGGCTACCTCAAGTAATTTCCACACCGTTTTGCCCGGCGGTGCCTGCCGCCGGATTTCGACCTTTCTTGCAAAGGAGCGAGCATGGAAAATACAACTCTCATTATGGACATCGGGCTGGCCGTCCTGTCCATCGCCTCGGGCATGCTTGGCTTGGGCGTGGTCTTCAAACTCGAATACGCGCGCGATGCCTTCGTGCGTTACGCGCTCGAAGGTGCGACGGTGATCAGCTTCTAGCCTGTAGTAGAAATAATTTAACTGCAAAATGGTAATCAATTCGTTGTTCAATAAACTCAATGGAGGCATCATGAAAACATCAATGAAATTCCGGACGATTGCGATCACTCATTTTTCTGTTCTGTTGCTTGGCTATTCTGCTATAGCGCTTGCAGCGGATAATTTGGATGTTGGAAAAATGGAATACGAGGGAGCTTGTGCCGTTTGCCATGGCCTCACGGGCAAGGGCGATGGCTACCTGAAGTCGCAGTTGGTGAACCAGGTGCCCGATCTGACGGTGCTTGCCAAAAACAACAGGGGTGTGTTCCCGTTTGACCGGGTATACCAGATCATCGACGGGCGACAGGAGGTCAAGACTCACGGGCCGCGCGAGATGCCGGTTTGGGGCCGTTCTTTCAACCTGCAAAGTTCAGTCTATTTCGAAAATTACCCCAAGCAGGACACCGAATCTGCCGCGCGCAGCCGCATCCTTGCGCTGACGGAGTACCTGTATCGACTGCAAGCCAAGTAGATTGATTGCTGGCCTGGGTTATCGATACAGCGCAAGTTTTGGGGCTGGTATTGGGTGCAGTCGCTGAAGGGAAAGCTGAGCGAATGCCCTGAAGCTTGTTTATTTCAGCGCGATGGTAGCCAACTTGTAACACAGACAAGGAGAACGACATGCCCGATCCAAAATTCATGAAACCCTGGCACGGCGTGCCGCGTGAGCAGATCAACTGGAACCCGACCGTGGTCGAGGACGCCTGCATCGGTTGCGGCACCTGTGTGACCGGCTGCAGCCGGCTGGTCTATCGCTTCGATTACGAGCGCAAGAAAAGCGTGGTGGTCGACCCGCTCAATTGCATGGTCGGTTGCACAACCTGCGCCAATACCTGCCCGACCCATGCCATCCGCTTCCCGCCGTTGTCCAGCGTGTTCGCTCTGGAGGGCAAGGCCGAGGTGCGCCATGCCATCGAGGACGATCTGATCGCGCGCCATGACCTGCTTGCGACGACCTCGCAGATTCCCCATCCCGATCGCATCGTAGAGATGCGTGTCGAAGAAATCGCGCGTCCCACGCCGAATACGCTCATCCTGCGCCTGACACCGTCGGTGAAAGGCGAGTGCTTCTGCGAGTTTGCGCCCGGCCAGTACGTCGAGGTTTCGATACCCGGCAGCCCTTACCTGTCGCGGGCTTATTCCATCGCCAACGCACCGCGCGACGATGGCAGCATCGAGCTGCAAATCCATCGCATCGAGGGCGGACGCCTGTCTGACTGGGCGTTTCAACGAATGAAAGAGGGAGACCGTGTCCAGGTTCGCGGCCCGTTGGGGCACTTCACCATGCGCTCTCCGATCGACCGGCCGCTTGTGTTCGTCGCCGGTGGTACAGGATTCGCGCCCATCGAGTCGCTCATCGAACAGCAGCTCAAGCTCGCGCCGCAGCGCGACATACTGCTGTTCTGGGGCGTTACGGATATGCGCGACTTCTATGAACTCGACTGGGTCAATTCCTGGAACCTGCAGGACGCCAACCTGCACATCGTGCTCGCTGCAGAACGGAATGCCGGCTCAACCTCTGCGCCTTTGGGCATCTCGGTCGTTGATGGCAATGTGGCGACGGCGATACGGCAGAGTATTTGGCCTGTCACGGGCCGTGATGCCTATGTCGCCGGACCGCCGGGCATGATTCCGTTTGTGGTCGATGTATTGCACCAAGCGGGTATTACCCCGGAACATATCGTGATCGATTCGTTCGGATTGCAGTGAATCATTTTATTTTTTGGAGGCATCATGAAAAAACTCGTCATCCACATCTTCCATGTCCATGAAAACGCCACCATCACCGGCACCAAACTGGCTGAACGCATACGCCAGGTGGCCGGCGAGCGCGGCGTGACGCTGGAACTTTTTATCTTCGGCGCCGCAATCGGCGCGCTGGCCGATCCCGCGCAGAAGGACTATCGCGACGCCCTCGTGGCGCTGGTAAAACAGGGCGTTCCCGTAAACGTCTGCCGCCAGACAGTTGAGGCGATGGGTCAGGCCGTGGCTTTGCAGGCGGAAGGGTTTGGCCTGGAATTCGCGCGCGATGCCTTCATTCGTTTCACCCTTGAGGGTGCCACGGTGATCAGTCTTTAAGACAGGCGCTATGGTTATGAATCGAACATCGGCTGCTGCTGTCCTTGCCAGGAGATTTTCGTGAGAAACAAGTTCGTTTATTTGCTGCTGCTTCTGACCACGTCAGTGTGGGCTGCGCCGCCCGGCGCTGACGAGCCGGACTGGTATTTCCCCGCATGGCTGGCCGAGGCGCCCCACGCGCCGGTGTTCAAGGTGCGCGACACGGTCAACAAATACGGCCGCTACGCCAGCGAGACCAAGACCATCACGATCAAGGATCTGATCAAGTTCCACGGCCACTTCTGCGGCGGCCTGGTGGAAGGCGCCACGGCCTTGCGCGTGGCCTTCGACCGGCTGTTCCCCGACGGCATCATCGACCGCACCGACCTGATGATCGCCTCCAACAACTCAGCCTGCGGCGGTGATGTGGCGTCCTATCTGACCGGCACACGCGCCCGCTTCGGCACACATCTCATCGATCCCAAGCTGAAGGAAAGCGACTTCGTGGTCAAGCGAATCTCCACGGGAAAGACCGTGCGCGTGGTGATCAACGCCGCGACCTATCCGCACGACGTGCGCACCCAGATGAAAAAAATCGAATCGGGACAGTTCGAACCTGCCGACATCGACCGATTTCAGGATGTGCAATGGGCCTACGCGAAGAAGCTGGTAAGTCGCCCGGCCATTGAATCGGTGGATGTAACCGAAAGCCCCGATTACGTGTGGCCGGAACCTCCCTGCAAGGACATGGGCAAGCGCCGCGACAACGATTACAAGAACGTACCCGAAGCGCACTGACAGGAGCCGAACATGAACAATAGACAACCGCAAGACTTCTGGCCGCCGCTGGCCGCCGGCATCGGGCTGGGGCTGGCGCTGATGGCCATGTTTCTCTTTACCGGCCATGGCCTGGGCGCGAACGGTTTTTTTACGCGCATGGTGGTATGGCTGAGCGACATGGCCGATCCGGTGTGGGCCGGGGCCAACGACTATTTCAAGCCATATCTCGCCAAAGGTCATCCGCTCAATGAATGGATCAGTTGGGAAATCATCGGCGTGGCGCTTGGCGCGCTGGTGGGCAGTTTCACTACACGGCGCTTCCAGTGGAAAATCGAACGCGGGCCGCGCACCGGCGTGGCCGCCCGATTGGCCTTGGCTTTGGGCGGCGGCGTGCTCACCGGCTTTGGTGCACCGCTCGCGCGCGGATGCACCAGCGGTCTGGGACTTTCAGGCGGCGCAACACTGGCAGTGGCGGCATTTGTCTTTCTGATTGCTTTTTTTGCCGCCGGTCTGTTGCTGTCGGCGCTGACACGGAGGATATGGCAATGAACTTCCCCCTCGAAAACAGCGGCATGCTGATCGTGCTCGTGGCCGGATTTTTCTTCGGCTATTTTCTCGAAGTGTCCGGCCTCGGCAGTCCGCGCAAGCTGACCGCACAGTTCACGCTGCGCGACTGGAGCGTGTTCAAGGTCATGTTCGTCGCCATCGTCGTGGCGGCAGCGGGACTGTGGCTGTTCGACGTGCTTGGCTGGCTGCGCTTCGATGCCTTGAAGATACAGACCACTTTCTATTGGGCGATGGCCATCGGCGGCGCACTGCTGGGCACGGGTATGGCCATCGGCGGCTACTGCCCCGGTACTTCCGTGGTCGGTTTGTTCACCGGGCGCATCGATGCCTTGGTTTTCATCATCGGCATGTTGATCGGCACGGCTCTGTTCGCCGCAAACTTTGACTCGCTGCAAGGCATTTATCTCGCGGCACAAGGCCCCAAGGGCCAGACGCTTGCCGCGCTAACGGGACTGCCGATCTGGCTGATCCTGTTGCTGCTGGCGGGTCTCGCGGCGGCAGGATTCCGTTTGGGCGCATGGCTTGAGACCAGGCGCGGCGGTGTCATCAGCGCAAGCGAGTTGGCGGAATGAACGTGAATCAAAACGTGTCCACGGTTGAACCTGCTTTCGTGCTGCTGTTTTCCATTCGGCTGAAAGGCGCGTTCAAGGGTTTTGACACATTGCATCCCGGCGTGGCGCCGCTGCCGTCCGGCGAGGCGCAGGCATACACGACCGGGCTCACCGAGTTCGAACGGCGGCTGTTGGGCAAGGCTTTTCTGGAAACGCGGCGCATCACGCGCTGGCCGCTGGGGCGCATCGCGCTGGAGGGGTTGGCAGAAAATTTCCCCGCCCATGCCGACGTCTATCTGCTCAGCCACAAGTCGGGCGTGGCGCTGTGGGAGGTATGGCTGCCCGCGCCGGCACAGTCCTTCGACGCGTCGCGCTGGATAAACTGGCTCGACCCCGAGATCGAGGATGGTTTGGTCATGCGCCTGTGGCGCATACTCGGTTCAATCAATCACGAGATCACCGGCAAGGCAACCTGGACTGGTTTGTATTTCCCGCTGACCTTGCTGCGCGTGCCGCTGCAACCGCTGACGACTTTCATCGAGCAACATGGCCCGGACATCGTGCGCCTGCTGTTTCTCGACCGCTCGCACCGGACGCTGAAATCCGGCGTCGTGGCGGAGGAACTGGCGCGCGATTATTGCGCAAGACAGGGCGGCACCACGCTGCTCGCCCGCCGCAGCGGGATCGATTTGCGTGATGCGGAAGAAGTGCCCGCCGAAGAGGCGACGCCTGCCGGCCTGCCGCCGAAGAGCGCGCTGCCTTTCCTCATCACCCTCGAACTCCTGCTGCTGGAACACGCGGTGCTGCAACACCTCTACGACCGGCTGTCGCGCCACATGCCGAAGTCGGTCGAGGAACTCATTGCGCTCAAGCAGGAAGTGATCGACGGACTGGAGGAATACTACGGCGCAATCACCAACGCCACCCGCTTCAGCGACGCGGTAACCGCCGACGGCGAAACCCTGCTCGGCGTCGAGGACATCTACGATGCCGTGATGGAACGAATGGAGGCGGTGAGCTTCGCCATTACCACGCGCTCCCAGCGCCAGATGACCTTGTTGCAGTTCTGGCTCACCATCGTTTTTGGCGCGAGCGAGATCGGCTTTATCGCGGCCAGCATCGCCACTTGGTATTACCACACCGGGCTTGGCGAGGTGCTGCGCTGGACCATCGGTGCGGCACTGGTGACTGGGATTAGTTTGTCACTATTATTGAAAGGGAAAGTGGAATGAAAGCAGATCTGTTCCAGATGAGCCGCAGCGATTTTAGCGCGCTGAGGTCAGGTGTTATGTTTATGACGTTGACTGTCGGTCTGATGCTGACCAGTTGTGCTTTTGGTGCTGCTCAGGCGCAACCCGCTTCTGGCAAGTTGCCGGTAGCACGGGAGGTGCAGACTACACCCCTGCAAAGCCTGACAGCACATTACACGCCTGAACAACTTGAGAATGGCGTTTACGTTGGCTCAGAGTTCTGTATCGGTTGCCATCAGCAGTACAAAACATGGAAGGATACCAAGCACGCACTGTCCATACGCAAACCGATGACGCGCTACTCCCTCATTCCCGGCAAGGGTGTAGTGGCCGATTATGATCGCAACGGTGTGGATGACTTTATCCAAGGCTTGGACTTCAACACGATTTCTTCGGTATTTGATACCTACAAACCTTATGCCCCCGTGCTTTCGGTCGAGAAAAACCAGTATTTCATCCGCTTGGGCGAAGTCAAAATGCCAGTGGTTTTTGTACTGGGCGGGACTGGCGATTGGCGTGAGCGTTATGGCGTACGTTTGCCCGTCAGCGACAGTCCAACTGGCTACAGCGACGAGATTTACACCTCGCCAGTGCAGTTCAACGAGGACTCCAAAACCTATTTCGCTTACAAAATCGGCAACTGGTACGGCTCCACCAAACGGCCTTTGGTTACGCTGGGAACGACCCGCGCGAGCATTTCAGAATCGGTCAAGCAGGCAACGTTCAGCAAGAACTGCATAGGATGCCACCTCACCGGCATTCATAGCATAGGTAAAACGGATCAAGGCGAATGGCTGCTGCGGCCCTATCCGGCGTTCAACTTCGAGGCTGACAACCCAGCCTATTTCGACTACGACGGCGATGGCAAACCGGATATCATGAACATCGGTTGCGAGATGTGTCACGGCTCTGGTTCAGCGCATGTCCTGGCAGGCGGCAATCCCGCCAAGATTTTGAACCCGGCTAAACTTGGCACTGATCAGGCCAACGAGGTGTGTGGACGCTGCCATGACCGCGTCCGCTCGGCACCCAACAAGACCTACGGCTATGCCTACCACGACGACACCGACAGCGAGTGGCGGCCAGGCAAAGAGCCGCTGGCGAACTACACCATCAACAATAATTCGCACTGGCCCGACGGGGAAACGTCCTACGAGCACAACCAGCATTACAGCGAGATGCGCCGTTCCGGCCATGCCACGCTGCGCTGTTCGGATTGCCACGACCCGCATGCCCAGGTCAATGCACCGCAGATCGTGACGCAACGCACCGAGGGCAACTTGATCATCCCGACCCGCTTTGAGAACAACACGCTGTGCCTGTCCTGCCACGCCGGCAAGGGGTTGTTCCAGAAGATCAGCAAGCCGATGGTGGCGAAATATGCGGACAACGTGGCAGCAATAGGAGAAGTGGTCAGTGCGCACTCCCATCACCCCTACGCCCCGGAGCGCGCCATGGGGCTATCGCGCTGTACCGGTTGCCACATGCCGACGATCGCCGCCGCCGAGCATGAATCGCCACTGCACACCCATCAGGTTAAAGTGGTTGCGCCAGAAAGAACCCTTCAATATCAAGCCAAAGGGGGAATGCCCAATGCCTGTGCTGAGTCATGTCATGGTAATAAGATCAATTTATGGAGCTATGGCTTGAAGGAGAAGGCGATTAACTGGAACGAACCGACCGACATTAAGACTGCGACCAAACTCATAAAATATTACGGTATTCAAGGTCAATGGTGGAAGACACACAACATAAAAGCAGACGATAAGGCAGATGAAAAATAAAGTGGCAGGTGCTATACAGAAGTTCGATTTTGCCAGCAAAATAACTCGCTGCATGAACCAAAAGAATGAAAACGAAAATCAATTTTTAATGGAGAGTTCAACATGAAAAATATCAAAGTCCTCGGCACCGGCTGTGCCAACTGCAAGACCACGATGAAACTGATCGAGGAAGCCGCCAAAGAAAGAGGCGTGGCAATCCAACTGGAGAAGATCGAAGAGATTCAGGACATCATGGCTTATGGCGTGATGTCCACACCCGGCGTGGTGGTGGATGGCAAGGTTGTACATGCCGGTGGCGTGCCCAGCCGCGACAAGATCGCCGGGTGGCTGCAACCATGACGGATAGCGCCGCCCCCGCAGCATTCCATGCGCGCCTGAAGGGCAGGTTCGCGGGCGTCATGCAATGGCAACAACTCGACGAGTTGTGGGTACGTGTCAAACAAGGTGTATGGTATTTCTACCAACTCGGGGAAATGCTGCCGACCATCGCATTGCGTGGCGACGAACTGGCGCGCCGCATTGATGCGCTGAATGAGTTGCTGCGACAGGAACATGATTACAATTACTGCGGCATCGTTTACGCTGACGATGTGGAAAATCCGACGCTGATCAAAGTCTATGATCCGAACAACATGGGGGTCTTCCTGTAGCTGCAATGTAACCCCTTCACCGCCGGGCTGGATACTCAGCACCGCACCGCCAGAGTTGATCGAGAACCAAGCGCCAACGCCCAATAATCGCAAGCGGTGGTGGCAGCTTTTTTCAAAATGAGGAGGATGCCATGAGTGATCCGAACCAGAAAATGATTTTCCACGTCACGACAGTGCGCAGCAATGCACATGGCAGTGTGGCGAAGTGCAAGTCGGCAGACATCACGCTGGATACCGACCTCGCCGGTCGCACGGATGCCTTCAACCCCGCCGAGTTGCTGCTGGCCGCATTGTCTGCCTGCATCATCAAGGGCATCGAGCGCGTCACGCCCATCCTGAAATTTGAATTGCGCGGAGTGGAAGTGCGCGTCGGGGGTGTGCGGCAGGATGTGCCGCCCAAGATGGAGTCCATCACCTATGAGATTATCGTGGACACGGATGAAGACGAGCGACGGCTGGAGCTGTTGCACGAAAACGTGAGGAAATACGGCACCGTGTTCAACACCATTGCACCGGGCACACAACTTTCCGGTGAACTTCATCGAAAGCGCCTACCATGACCCCGCAACTGGAATCTTTGCTGACTTGTCCCGCCTGCGGTCACGCCGAACTGCTGATCATGCCCACGGATGCCTGTCAGTGGTTTTACGAATGCCCGGCGTGCAAAATATTGCTCAAACCCAAGCCCGGCGACTGTTGCGTGTTCTGTTCCTACGCCAGCGTGCCGTGTCCGCCAATCCAGGTGGCGCGGGCAACAGGTCAAGCGGGTTGTTGCGGTTAAATAGGGATAATTCATGATCGCTCTTGCCGCACTGTTGACCTTCCTGCTGACCACGGTGTTCGCAATGGCTGGCATCGGCGCGGCATTTATTCTGATTCCGGTATTCCTGGCCTTCGGCGTGGAGTTGCACACGGCCATGGCGACTGCGTTGCTGCTCAATGCCATCGCCATGGCCGTCGCTTCGGTAACCTTCATCCGCAATGGCCTAGTGGAGTGGCGACTGGTAATCCCCATGCTGGTGCTCGCGGTGCTGGCCTCGCCAATCGGCGTGCATGTCGCGCAGGGGCTGGATCGCACACTGTTGTTGTGGCTGTTTGTGGCGTTTCTTTTGTTCGCTGCCGCGATGATCTTTTTCTACCGGCCAAAAGTGCGCGGCACCCAAGTCTCGATCCGCGAGGCGCTGATACTGGGCTTGCCGGTTGGTGCGTTGGCGGGATTTGTGGGTGGTTTGCTGGGCGTGGGCGGCGGCAATATCATCGTTCCCGCTTTGGTGGCTTCCGGTTTGGAACCCAAACGTGCTTCGGCGAGTGCTTCTTTCGTGGTGCTCTTCGCGTCACTGGCCGGATTTCTTGCCCATGTCGGCGTGGCCGACACCGACACCAACTTGCTGGTTTCAACCGGTTTCGCCAGTGCTGCAGGGGCCGCGCTGGGGGCATGGCTGGCGAGCGAGAAGCTGGGCGGTGATCAGTTGAAACGGATCATCGTACTGGTCTTGATTGCTGTCGCCATCAAGACAGCGTGGGGGCTGCTGTGAACTGTCACTTGAATTGTCTGTGACGGAAATGTTCTTCAACCTGAAAAAGGAGTTTTATCATGAACGATGATCATCAAGTACTGCTCGATACCCTCAAGTTTCACGGTCACCGCTGCTGGGCCAGCGTGGCCGGTGTGCGTGTTGGCCTGGCCGCGATGCGCGTGTTGGGCGTGAAGCGCTCCGGCGGTCGCCAGTTGCATGCCTTCGTCGAAATTGGCGAAGACCACGGCGGCATGTGTTTCGGCGACGGCGTGCAGTACAGCACCGGCTGCACACTGGGCAAGGGCAATATGGAAAAGACACCCTACGGCAAGCTGGCTGTGACGCTTATAGAACGCTCCACGAATCGTGCCGTGCGGGTGAGCTACAAACCCACGCTGCAAAAGCAGATTGGCGCATCTGCCTTTATGGTCAAGCGCGGCGAAGGCATCGAGCCAGACAATATTCCAGAGGCGGAACAGATGGAACTGGTTGACTTGATCTGGAACGCTCCCGAGTCCGACGTGCTCACCATCGAAGAAATTTTCCAGTTCAAGCGCGAATGGTTCCCGGAAATAATGGGCTTCGTGCCCTGTACCGCCTGTCATGAACTCACCGCACGGGCCTATTTGCGTGTGGTGGGCGATAAGCATGTGTGCATTCCATGCTCCGGTTATGAGCGCTGACGATCAGAGCGTATGACAGTAAAGAGCTAAAATGCACGGTGGAAGGCTGGCAAAACCAATCATTCAGGAGGATAAAAATATGGCTACCGAGATAACCGAAAAAAAGACTTGGCACGGAATCCCCCGCGAGGACATTCCCTGGTTTCCAACAGT
>Ga0315281_10007236_pt1 | contig 15673 bp, 19 predicted proteins | sample YL17G07_0_MG_FD_204540 | JGI IMG/M metagenome (GOLD analysis project Ga0315281, IMG submission 204540) | Sediment microbial communities from Yellowstone Lake, YNP, Wyoming, USA - YL17G07_0 | ecosystem: Environmental > Aquatic > Freshwater > Lake > Sediment | place: USA: Wyoming | collected...
AAGACCCGCCATTTGTCTTTTACGGGGCGCCGTCGCCAAGCGGTAAGGCAGAGGTCTGCAAAACCTCCACCCCCGGTTCAAATCCGGGCGGCGCCTCCAATTCTCGTCCTCCTGCAATGCCGGCCGACTCGGGTGTAAAGTACGAGTCGAGGTTGATGCCATGGGATCGGTTCAAGTCGAACTCGATCAGGATCTCGTTGATCTCCTTGAAGATCTGCACCGCCCTGTGAAACAGGCGGCGCGCGAGTTGATCGTTCTCGAGCTCTATCGGCAGCGAGAAATATCGGGTGGAAAGGCAGCCGAGCTGCTTGGCTTGGGACGTGAGCAGTTCATTCGACAGGCCTCCGAACAGGGCATCCCCTACTTCCAGCTCGATGGTGAGGAGCTGCAGCGGGAGCTTGACGCCAGCAAGAAGCTCTGAGTGGTCGTCGTCTCAAACTCCAGCCCGCTCATCGCGCTCGCCAGGATTCAACGACTCGACCTTCTGCCCATTATTTTCGGATCCGTCCTGATTCCTCCGGCCGTGGCTCGTGAGATCGCACCTTCGATCCCGGTTCTTCCGACCTGGCTGCAAATACAGGTGCCGAATGTCCTGCCACCAGCTTCTTTGTTGCGCCGCCGCTTGGGTGACGGCGAGTGGGAGGCGATAGCGCTCGCCATCGCACTCAAGGCCGACTGGATCATTCTCGACGACCTTTCAGCAAGGCGCGCGGCTGAGGCAACCGGCCTGAATGTGATTGGCACTCTTAGTACGTTGGTCACAGCGAAGCGCGCGGGCTTGCTCAAGTCGATTCGTCCAGAACTCGATGCGCTCTTGCGCACGTCGTTCTTCCTCAGCCCGCAGCTCTACGACGAATTGCTTCAGGCTGCCGGCGAAATCGATTCGTAATTACCCGTCGCGACAGAACAGACGACCACGGCGCCGGCATCGGGCAACCCGGTCATCTCTCATCGGCGGTCAGAGGTTCGGCTAGCCGTTCCTCGGGGATCCCATTGGCGGCGGCCTGGGCGGCGACATGGTTTCTCAGATCGAGAAACGCCTGGACGCACCCGGCCCGAAGCCGCTCGTAGGCCCTCAGGGACAGCACAACGGCGATATCCTGGTCCTGCCGGCTAATCACGATAGGGCAGCGTTGTGCCTCATCAAGGATCGCATCCAGCCGCTTCTTGGCCTCCGTCGCGGTGACATTCTTCATGGATGTCTTCACCTCACGCGGCGCGGCGGCGCGTGGGTGGGTCGATCGGGGCGAGGCTGAGCTTCAAACGAAACGGCTTGAGCAGGCGATTCAACGTGTCCTGCGTCGGATTGTGACGGGCGTCGAGCGCTCGGAGAAGGTTTGGGCTCGCCATGCGGACCTTGGTTGCGAACTCCTTGACGCCCATGGCTCGGACGACCTTAGCGAGCGCGAGTTGGAGCGGCACGCCCTCGTCGATCGCCGCCAACAGGAACTCTCGGGCAAATTCCTGATCCCGAAGGTCCTGCGCCAGACCGACATTCCACTCTCTACTTCGTCGTGCCATGCCGTTGTGCCCCCAGTGCTGGCCTGAAGATATCATATGTGATAATAATGGAAAACGAGGTGAGCGATGAGTAACAGTCGTCGAGGACTGACGGCGCGCCAACCCCTCGGACCCAGACGCGGCCGAGCTGACTTACAGCATCAGCGCGCGATGACGGAGGCCGAGATTCGCCGGGCCGCACCGCCGGAACTCGTGAACTTACCGCGCGACGTGTGGAAGAGCGGCAAACTGGTCAAACCCGCCGCGCGACGATCGCGGAGAGGGTAGTTGCGGGGGGCTGTTCCCGAAAGGAACCGCCGCCGCTATCGTCGCGGCCGTTTGGCCGGTGGCGCGGGCCGCGCCCGTCGTCGTCGAGCCGGCTTTGCGGACTTTGACCGCTTTGCAGGTGGAGTCGCGACCGCCGCCTTCGCCGCCGCCTCGCCCTTCAGCAGAGCCTCGCGTCGCGACGGATCGAGCACATCGAGCAGGCCTTCGTAGACTTCTTTCGCCCGAGGGTCCGGTGCGCCTCGTGCGACGCGCTCGCGAAAGTAGTTCGTGGCCGCCAGGATCTTCACGTGCTGCCAGTTCACGAGGTCGACTGTAACTCAGGTTGCCCGTTTCTGCTTGCCGCCGGCCGTTGTCTGTCAGATAGTGTCCCTACCGATGCGTCGTTTTGCAGGGAGGTCAGGATGAACACGTTTCATTGCGCGCCAAGTGAAGGCGTAGCGCCGTGACGAGCCCGTTTGACTTCTCGGGCGCCACCGCCGTCGTGCTCGGCGGCGCCACCGGCCTCGGACGTGCGATGGCAGACGGCCTGGCGGCTCACGGCGCCACGGTGTGCGTCGTCTCCCGGTCGCAGGAGAAGGCCGACGCGGCGGCCGGCGCGATTGCCGCGCAGCACGGCGGCCGCTGCCATGCGCTAGCCGCGGACGTGGCGAGCGAGGCCTCGGTGCGGTCGCTTGCGGCGTCGCTGGGCCAGCTGTTCCCGGGCGGACTACACATCGCCGTCAACTCCGCCGGCATCAACGTCAGGAACCCGATTCAGGACATCGCGCTGGAGGAGTGGGAAGCCATCCAGCGTGTCAACAGCACCGGCGCGTTTCTCTTCGCGCGCGAAATGCGGCCGCTCCTGAAGCGCGCGGGCTGGGGACGGCTGATCAACATCACCAGCATCTTCGCGTCGCGCTCGTTCCCGGGACGGACGAGTTATGCGTCGAGCAAAGGCGCCCTGTTGCAGCTCACGCGGACGCTGGCGATCGAGTGGGCCGCCGACAACATCACCGCGAACGCCATCTCGCCCGGCCCGTTTCTCACCGAGATGACCCAGGCGATTCTCGACAATCCCGAGGCGTACCGCCGATTCTGCGCGCACGTGCCGCTCGGTCGCTTTGCGCAACCGCACGAAATCGTGACCGCCTGCCTGTTTCTCGCCTCGCCCGCCTCCACATACGTCACCGGCGCCGAAATCGTCGTGGACGGCGGGTGGTTGACGACGTAGGTGTACGAGTCCGATGCCTGGGCGGCGAGGCGACCGCGGAGCCTCACCGCCTGCTGGATGAAACTGCGGCCGGATCGATCTGGATGACGATATTGATGTGAGCGCCGTCGTAAGGCTCGAATTTCGTGGCCGTCACGCGATCAGCCGTTTCAAAGGTGACCGCGCCAAAGCTCCCCGTGAGCTCATCCTTGAGGAACAAGACGTGAACAAGGGACATGTCTCCTTCCGGGAGCCTGCCAACCCTGTCCGTGGTCACCGGCGTGGGTGTCGGGGCGATGTTATGGATCAGCGTCCCGCTCAGAATCCGCACGTTCTTTACGTCGCCGTACCGGGCGGCGTCGGTCGTCAGCAGGATGACAGCTTTTCGATTGAGACCTTGCGAGAGCCAGCGGTTGAATTCCGTATCAGAGGGAACCCTCATCCAGAACTCCTCACCGATGTGAAACAGCGCGTCGGCGAGAAACTGACCATGAAGCGTGCCAGACGCCACGATCACGTCGGTATCTCCGGTTGCCCATGTCCTGGTCGCGCCGAGCCCGATGATCATCGAGGCGATGACGGCAATTCGCGCGAGCCATGTGATTGACATGTTCACTCCCTTTCGCCTCGCCACACCCCGATCGTCGATCAGATGCGCTGTTCGCTGTGTACCAAATGGTACAGCCCGGCGTCACACGAGCGAAGGTTGCGCGGAGCCGGTCGGCATTCCGGATGCGCGCTGCACCCCGTAATGTGCCATAATTGCAAAGTGAACGAGAGGCCTAAGGCGACCGCCCGTCCCGGCAAACCGAATCAGCCACTGCCGCCCTGTGGCCGTCCGACAAGCGGTCGGGTTATTCGCATTCACGCCGGCCAGAGTCACGGTTTCATTCGCGACGTCGAGAGCCGCGAAGTGTTCTTCCACCGCAGCGACACGACGTTTGGCACGTTCAACAAACTGCTGGTCGGCGACAAGGTCGCCTTCGAGCTGATTGAGGATCGTGTCAGCGGTCCCCGCGCGACCGCCGTCCGCCTCGGCGCCCGCGTCCGTTCGTAGACCGGGTCGCGGCCGGTCGCTCAGTCCGCGCAACGCTCGTGCGTGCGCCACCCCCAGTGCCTCCGCGGCCGTTGTCCTGGCGTCGGGCGTCAGGAATGCGCCCTCCCAGTGTCCACCGCCAACCGCGCTCTTCACCGCACGAGCATGATGGCGCGCATTCCCTATTTCTCCTGCGGCAGGCGCTGCACGACCTGGCCCTTTTCGTCGAGAAACTCGATGCGCGGATTGCCGTTCGCGTCAACTGTCAACGTGAGGCGCGGCGTGCCCTGGCCGTCGGAAAGCGCGACGCTGGCCGAATGATCCGCGCTCTTGCCGACGAAGATGCGCCGCGGCCGCGGCGGTACGGCTGCCTCGGCCTCCCGCAAGGCCGCCTCCCGGCGCGCCGGATCCTGAATCGCGTTCGCGGCGCTGATCGTGTCGATCGCCTCTGACAGCGGCGCGTCAGACGGATCCCACACCTGGAACGCCGCAGTCCGCTGACCCCGGGTTTCGGTGTAGCCGAAACCGATCGTCTGATCCTGCTTGAGCTGATCGAGGTTCAGGCCGGACTGGGCGCTTCGCACGCCGTCCTTCAGCGCTCCCGTATACGTCAGCCCGCCGACTTCATCGCCCTCGTCGTTGAAGAAGATCAGACCGGCGACAGCGCGCGGGCGATTCATGATCTTGCCGTCCATCGCCCCGGGGTGCATGCGATCTTTGTTGGCGATGACGAGCCGCAGCGTCCCGTTCGCGTCGACGACGTTGATGCGCTCCACGGTGATTTCACCGAGATTCTGCGGCTTCGACGCCTGCCGGAACGCCGCCGTGCTCAGGACGACGAGGGCCAGCGAGCTGACGACGACGTATGTGCGGAACCACATGGCATCCTCCTGTTGGGATGCGCGCAGATTACATGAAAGAACGAGTGGAGCGTTGCGATTATGCCGGACAAGGCGATGGGCCGCGCGCTCGTCGACGCGCTGCAGGGCAGCCGCGATCGCGCCGGCGTGGTGAACCCGGCCAACGGCGGATGGCTGGGCGAAGGCAGCAAGGGGCCGGCGGACGGGTGCATCGAGAAGTTGAGCCCGGAACTGCTGCACAGCCAGATCCAGGTGTTCGCGAAGCTGCTCCACGCCATCGGGACGATGACCGCGGGGCAGCTGAAGGGCGCGTGAGCGCTATTCGGGGATGACGGGGTTTTCGCCGACGGGGATCCGTGACACTTTGCCGGTCGCGACTTCGAGCTGCGCGGTCGTGATCACTTTGTGCGCGCGCTCGACGCGAGGCACCGAGCCACGCATCAGCTGCGCCGCGCGCAGCCCGGACACCACCACAAACTCGAACGCGTTCGTTCCGTGCGGTCGTTGAACCACGAGACCTGCTTCTTTCTTGCGGCTTTGGTGAGGCTGGAGGCTGGAATAGCCGGCAGGGCCCAGAAAAGCGGGGAACCCTAATTATACCCCGGACTTACTCCGTGAACCGGTACTTCAGCAGGACCCAGAGCGCGACGATGCCGTCCCGCCAGGTGATCTTCTTGCCTTCCTCGTACCCGCGGCCGTCGTAGCTGATGGGCACTTCGTACACCTTGTAGCCACGTTTGAAGACTTTGGCGGTGATTTCGGGCTCGATACCGAAGCCGTTCGACTGCAGCTGCATGGAGCGCAACACGTCGGTCCGCATCAACTTGTAGCAGGTTTCCATGTCGGTGAGCATGGTGTTGTACAGCACGTTGGTGATGAACGTGATGAGGCGGTTCCCGAGGTAATGGGTCAGCAGGAAGACCCGGTGCGTGCCGAGGAAGCGCGAGCCGAACACGACATCCGCGCGGCCGGAGGTGATGAGCGGTGTCATCAGCGCGTACTCTTCGGGCGAGTACTCCAGGTCGGCGTCCTGGATGATCATCATGTCGCCGGTGACAGCCGCGAAGCCACGCCGCAGCGCCGATCCCTTCCCGCTGTTACGCGGCTGGCGCAGCAGGACGAATCCCAGCTCCCTCTGCAGCCGCTCCAGAATCTCCGTCGTGCCGTCCGTCGACATATCGTCGACCACGACGAGCTCGATGCGGATGTGCACTGCGAGGACGCGGCGGATGATCTCCTCGACCGTGTCCTTCTCATTGAAGACCGGCATGACCACCGAGAGCAGCGGATCGGCCGGCAGGCGATGCGCCGCGCGATCGAGCTTGGAGAATGGGACGCTCATGCGGCGTGCAGGCGGGCGCGCCCGACGGCGAAGAGCGACAGCCCGATCGGCGGCGGGGCGAGGCGTTCCAGCGGCAGCGCCCAGGGCGCCACGAACCGCTCGAAGAGCCGGACCTGGCCCGAGGTGTGCTCCGTGGTGCCGCTGATGTGCGCGTTGTACAGCCACCCGAGCAGGCCAATCGGGTTCGTGTAGCGCATGGTGACGAGATCGAGACCGGCCGATTCGAAGGCGCGACGCAGCGTGCGCTTCGTGTAGCGGCGATGGTGACCGAGGGCCGCGTCGAGCGGCCCGTACGCGGCCTGCACGGCCGGGACGAAGATCAGCACGCGCCCGCCGGTCGGCGCCACTAGATCGCGAAACAGGCGCAGCGCGCGAATGTCGTCCTCGATGTGCTCCAGGACGTTGACGCAGACAATCGTGTCGAAGCGCTGCTGCACCAGCTCGTCGCGGCTGCAGTCCTCGAGGTGGCAGATCCTTAGGGTGATGCGCGGGTGGCCGTCGAGCGCGGCGCGCGCCCGCGAGACGCAGTTCAGGTTCGGTTCGATGCAGACGAGGTGTTCGGCGATCTCGGCGAGCCGCAGGCTGGTGGTGCCGATCCCGCAGCCGACCTCGAGGACGTGCGAGCCGACGTGCGGCCGCAGCAGCTCGAACACGTGGGCCTGGTACCGCTTGGCCTCGCTCATCGTTTCGAGGTCGTCGGCCGCGTACTGCTCCTGCGTTTGTGTGAACCGGTGGTCGACGTTCATGTCTGAATTTCGCGCTTCGACACGGTACCATATGCTATCGTCCGTCCGCTACCGTGATGTCCAGTCTCCTGAGTGCTCTCGCGGCCGCGGTGCTTGCGGCCGGCGTCCCCCAACAATCGCTCCCTGACGCCGTTGTGTACGGTCAGACCGCCGTCGTGCAGTCGCTGATCACGGGCGGCGCCGACGTCGACGCGCCGGACGAGAGCGGGCTGACGCCGCTGATGCTCGCGGCCATGCAAGGGCAGACCGCGATCGCGCGGATGCTGATCGCCGCGAAGGCGAACGTGAATGGTGCGTCCGAGGACGGCACGACGCCGCTGATGCGCGCCGCGTCGGCCAACCGCGCCGACACCGTGACGCTGCTGATCGCGAGCGGCGCCGACGTCAACGCGCGCAACTCGGGCGGCATGACCGCGCTCATGGTCGCGGCCTTCGGCGGCTACGTGGAGCCCGTGCGGTCGCTGCTGGCGAGCAAGGCCGATCCGAATGCGAAGGACAACCAATCGCGCACGGCGCTCATGGCGGCGGTGACCAACAGCGACGTCGCCGTCGTCCGGGCGCTCGTCGGCGGCGGCGCCGACGTGAATGCGGCCGACGCCGGCGGCGGCGTGGTGATGACCTATGCCGCGGCGGCCGGTTCGGCCGACGCGATCGATGTGCTGCAGAAGCGCGGCGCGAACGCGACGCCGCGCGACCTGATCCTCGCGGCCACCGGATGCTACACCGCGGCCGTGCGCGTGCTGCTCGCGTCGGGCCTGAAGGCGAACACGCCGGTCGACGGCAATGCGCCGCTGCTGGCCGCGGCCGGCGAACACTGCGTCGACACGGTGACGCTGCTCCTCGACCAGGGCGCCGACGTCAACGTGAAGGACGGCGACGGCTGGACGCCGTTGATCAAGGCGGCCTCCGCGAACCTGCCAGACGTCGTCCGCGTGCTGCTGACGCACGGCGCCGACATGGACATCGTCGATCGGCTGGATCGCACCGCGTGGATGTACGCCGGCCTGGCTGGCCGCGAGGAGATCCTGGCGCTCATGAACGACGCCAAGGCGAAAAAATGAGCGCGCCATTCCGCGCCTTTCGTGTGTTCGAGGAAGACGGGCGCGTGCAGGGACGCGTGGTCGACGCGACGCTCGACGAGTTGAGCCCGGGCGGCGTCGTCATCAAGACGGCGTACTCCAGCGTGAACTACAAGGATGCGCTCGCGGCGACCGGCAGCGGCAAGATCATCCGGCGCTTCCCGCTCGTCGGCGGCATCGACGTCTCGGGCGTCGTGGTGTCGAGCGCCGACGGCAGGTTCCGCGAGGGGCAGCCGGTGCTGGTGACCGGCTACGATCTCGGCGTCGCGCACGACGGCGGCTACGCCGGCTTCGCGCGCGTGCCCGCGGAGTGGGTCGTGCCGGTCCCGGACGGACTCAGCACGTTCGACGTGATGGTGATGGGCACCGCGGGCTTCACCGCCGCGCTCTCCATCGTCGACATGGAACGGAACGGCCTCATGCCCGCGCACGGGCCGGTGATCGTGACCGGCGCGACGGGCGGCGTCGGCAGCCTGGCGGTCCAGATGCTCGCCGCGCGCGGCTATCAGGTGACCGCGTTGACGGGCAAGGACAGCGAGCACGATTTTCTCCGGTCGCTGGGCGCGACAGACGTCCTATCGCGCCACAGCCTGCAGATGGGCACGCGGCCGATGGAGAAGCCGCTCTGGGCCGGCGCGGTCGACGTCGCCGGCGGCGAGACGCTCGCGTGGCTGACGCGCACCATGATGTACAACGGTTGCATCGCGAGCTCCGGGCTGACCGGCGGAACCGATCTGCGAACGACCGTCCTGCCGTTCATCCTCCGCGGCCTGAAGCTGCTCGGCATCGACTCGGTCCTGTGTCCGATGGCCAAGCGGCTCGAGGTGTGGCGCCGTCTCGCCGCTGACCTCAAGCCGAACCGCCTGCCGGCGATCGCGACGACAATCGGTCTGGACGATCTGCCGAACGCATTTGCCACGTTGTTGTCCGGCGCGGCGCGAGGACGGTACGTTGTCCACGTGTGATGTTGGGGCGGACCCGCGTGTCCGTCCTGTCAACGGAGCGATGGTATGAGACTCGCCTTGTGCGCGACCGCGATCGCCGGCGCCACGCTCGCGGCGCAGACCACGCCGCATCCGATCGTCGTCGGCAGCCCGACGCTCACCGCGGATCAGGCGATGCCGCGGGAGTACACGCCGGACGGCCGCAACCTGTCGCCGCCGCTCACGTGGCGCGATCTGCCGGCGGGCACGAAGGAGATCGCGGTCATCTGCGAGGATCCGGACGCCGGCAACCCGCCGCCGTTCGTGCACTGGGTGATCTACAAGATTCCCGCGACCGCGAAAGGGCTGCCCGAAGGGATCCCAATCGATCCCGCGGCGCCGATGCCGGCCGAGATCGCCGGCGCGATTCAAGGCGTCTCCGGTTTCCGGCGCGCGATCTATCGCGGTCCGGCTCCACCGCCGGGGAAGCCGCACCACTATCACTTCGTCGTGTACGCGCTCGATGCGGATCTCGGTCTGAAGCCCGGCCTGAACCGGGCCGAGCTGCTGACGGCGATCAGCGGGCATGTGATCGGCCAGGGCGAGATCGTCGCCATCTACGAACGGAGAGCCCCATGACCTTCATCTCACGTCGCGATCTCTTGAAGCGCGCCGCCGTTGTCGGCGCGGCCGCGGCAGGGACAACCGGAGCGCGAGCCTTTCAGGCGAGCGATGACGGACGCTCGGCTGAAAGCCTCGCGCTCCATGAGCCGGCAATGGCGGCCGCGCGCGAGCCGCTCGAAAACCTGACGGCGACCGAGGCCGACCTGCTCGAGGCGATCGTCGCTCGGTTGATCCCGACCGACGCCAGCGGCCCAGGCGCCACCGAAGCCCGGGCGGCACATTACATCGACCGCGCGCTTGGCGGCGCGCTCGCCTCGTCGCGCCAGGCGTACACCGCGGGGCTCGCGGCCCTCGATCGCTACGCGCGCTCGTCGCGCGGCAAGCCATTCACCGAGCTCTCCGCCACGGATCGGGACTCCGTGCTGATCGACGTCGAGACCGGCGCGGCCACCGGCTTCACGGGGAGCTCCGCCACGTTCTTTGCGCTCGTCCTGAACCACACGCACCAGGGCACGTTCGGCGATCCCTACTACGGCGGCAACGCGAACTTCATCGGCTGGGATCTGATCGGCTACCCGGGCATCCGCACGATGGTCACGGCGGCGGATCAGCAGCGGCTCGAGAAGCGCGACCTGAAGCCGAACCACAAGTCGGCGTACGACTACGAGTCGTTCACGAAAGCCACGGCGCGAGCAGATACAGAAGGCCTGCCACGCCGAAGCTCCCGCGATGCGGGAGCGAAGGCGGGAGCGTAGCCATGGCCACCAGACTCCAGGACACCGACGTCGTGATTATTGGTCTCGGCGCGGCGGGTGGCGTCGCCGCGCTGCCGCTGGCGCAGGCCGGCCTCGACGTCATCGGCCTCGAAGCCGGCTCGTGGCTCACGCGGCGCGACTTCGCACCCGACGAGCTGCGCAACAACTATCGCGGCTGGCCGCAGGCGGTGCAGAAAGCGAACCAGGAAATCCCGACGTCGCGCGCCACCGCGTCGGCGCCAACCGGCCCGCGCGGCAACATCCATCCGATGCAGAACGGCGTCGGCGGTACGACGCTGCACTACTGGGCGCAGAGCTGGCGGTTGAACCCGTGGGACTTCAAGGTCGTCAGCGAGACGACGCGCCGGTACGGCGCGGCGCGGGTTCCGAAGGGATCCACCGTCGAGGACTGGCCCTTCGGGCTCGACGAGCTCGAGCCGTACTACGACAAGATCGAGTACGAGGTCGGCGTGTCCGGCCAGGCGGGCAACGTCGACGGCACGATCGACCCGCGCGGCAACCCGTTCGAGGGGAAGCGCAAGCGCGGCTACCCGATGCCGCCGCTGCGTGGCAATGCGTTCATCGAGAAGATGGCGGCGTCGGCGCGCAAGATCGGCTGGCACCCGTTTCCAGGCCCCGCCGCGATCAACTCCCGCACGTACCAGAATCGCTCGGGCTGCATGTACCACGGCTTCTGCAACCGGGGCGGCTGCCACGTGGACGCGAAGAACTCGACGGCGGTCACGACGATCCCGCGCGCGCAGGCGACCGGCCATCTGAAAGTCGTTACCCGCGCGCACGTGACGACGATCGAGGTCGACGGCGGCGGACGGATGACCGGCGTGAACTACGTCACCGACGGCGTCGAATATTTTCAGCCGGCGAAGGTCGTGCTGCTCGCCAGCTTCACGTACGAGAACACGCGGCTGCTGCTGTTGTCGACGTCGAAGGCGTTTCCGGGCGGGCTGTCGAACAACCACAAACAGGTCGGGCGCCACTATTTCAGCCATCACCAGGGCGCAGGGGTCACGGCGCTGTTTCCGTTCAATCTGGACAGCTGGTACGGCCTCCCGGCCCAGGGTGTCGCCGTCGACAACTGGGCCGACGACAACTTCGATCACTCGGGTCTGGAGTTCATCGGCGGCGGGAATCTGTGGGTCTACTCGGATCGTCGCCCCATTGGCGCCGCCGGAGGGAGCACCTTCGGCCGCGCGCCGAATTGGGGCTCGCCATGGAAGGCGTTCATCAAGGAGAACGCGGACCGCTCCAACAGCGCGTACCTCCAGAAGACGACGCTGCCGTACGAGGACAACTTCCTCGATCTCGATCCGGTCGTGAAGGATCCGCTCGGCTACCCGGTCTGCCGTGTCACCGCGGAGTACAAGGACAACGAGCGCAAGATCGCCGCCTTCATCCAGGACAAGATGGAGCAGTGGTACCGCGAGGGCGGCGCGGTCGCGATTCAGCGCGCGCCGGTCGGCGGTGCGATGGGCGTCTCGACGCACGCGTACGGCGGCACACGCATGGGCGACAACCCCGAGACCAACGTCGTCAACCGTTTCGGCTTCTCGCACGAGGTGCCGAACCTCGGCGTGCTCGGCGCGTCGGTGATGGGCACGAGCGGGGCGCGCAACCCGACCCTCACCGCACAAGCGCTCGCCTGGCGAACCGCCGAACATCTCGTCAAGAACTGGAACGCGATCAAGGGGACGTAGCGGATCTGAGGATCTGAGGATCTGAGGATTTGGAGAAGCGAGCCGGCGGCTTGCCGGTGCCGGCTCGCTGGGGGAGACCCTAGTTGAAGACGTCGCCCACGGGCTTCTTCTTTTTCTTCGTGGCCTTCTTCTTGGCAGCCTTCTTCTTGGTTCCGCCTTTTTTCTTTCCAGCCTTCTTCTTTGCCATCTAGCCTCCTGTTGGTTGACGATTGACGGACGTGAAACGAGATGTGACGCGGAGGCGATCCGCGTCGTCGATGCCGGCGAACAGCGGCCGTAACCGCGTCATCGCGTCGCGCGATGGCTGATAGTCGCCGATCGGCACCGCCAGGGACAAGTACTTGGCGCCTTCATTCAGCATCAGCCCGCTGCCGGCGAGCGCTTGGAGGCGTGCCGTGCTCGACGCGTCGAGCGGGCTCGCGTCGGTGATCGCGTCGCAGGTCAGGTACAGTTCCCGATCCGCCCCGGTCAGCACGGACACCGGAGCCTTGGTGCGTGGCCTCGTGTCGAACACGAACAGGCGATCGTCGAGATCCACCGACACGAGCTCGGCGTGCCGCCACGTGGTCTTCCACGCGTGCACACTCCGAACGAGCGGATCGGCATACCGGGCGACGTCCTGCGGCACCTTGTAGTCGTAGGCGAAATAGTACGCCAGATTGTGGCGCGCCGTCTCGGGCAGATCGTACAGGAACTCGTAGAACGGCAGCGGCCGCAGTTTGGTGAACCCGAGCTGGCCCGCCTCGTTGAAGTTCGGGCTGAAGCGGTCGAGCCGGATGACGCTGACGCCTGATGGCTGCGGCAGGTGGCAGACCCGCACCGAGAGGTCCGCCATCTCGAAGTAGTCGTCCGCCGATTCGCGTGGGAATCCAATCAGGAAGTTCCAGATCGGGTGAATCCCCAACTCCTTGCACCACTTCAGGAGCTGGATGTTCTGGAGCCCGGTGACGCCCTTCTTCATCTGCTTCAGCACGCGATCGCTGAAGCTCTCGATTCCCGGCTGGATCGTCAGCACGCCGGCGTCGCGCAGCAGGCGGACCTGTTCCTTCTTCAGGTTCGACTTGGTCTCGTAGAAGAGCGAGACGTTCAGCTTCCGCTCCGCCAGCTCCGGCAGGAGCGTCTTGAAGTACTTGAGGTCGAGAATATTGTCGACCACCTGGATGTCGCAGCCCGGGTGCGACGTGGCCAGATGCGTCAGTTCCGCCAGCGCCCGAGGCGCCGACTTGCTGCGATACGCCATCGTTGCGCCGTTGAGACCACAGAACGTGCAGTGCATGCGCTCGCCCCACCAGCAGCCGCGCGACGTCTCGACGAACACGCTCGGCTGCCAGTCCTTGCTGAAGCGGCTGCGCTCGAACTGCCCGAAAAAGTCGGCGAACTCCGGGTAGGGCAGCGCGTCGAGGTCGGTGACGGCCGGCGCCGTCGGCGCGGGGCCGGATCCGATCGGGCCCGCGACCGATTCCAGCGTGATGACGCCGGGGATGCCGGCGATCGGCTGCCGACGGACCACCCGCGTCGCCAGCTCCGCGAACACCTGATCGGCTTCCCCCGAGACGACGGCGTCGACGTAGGAGAACTGACGCACCGTTTCCACGCCCATCGTCGCTTCGCAGTTCGCGCCGCCCATGACGATGAACGTGCCGGGCAGCCGTTCCTTCACCCGCTTTGCCAGCGCGAGCGAGGCCAGGTGCTGTTGAAACACGGTCGTGAAACCGACGATCTTCGGCTGTGCCTGGACGAGGCGATCGGCGCACCAGTCGATGAAGGCGGCGGCCTCGTCGCGCGCCTTGAGAATCGCGCGCAAATCGCCGCGGCTCGGCAGACGCGTCGGGTTGCGTCCGAGCCATACCGGCGGCTTGAGGAGCACGTCGTTCACGTAGCGCTCATCGTGCACCGCGTCCCAGTCGAACAACGCGTGCGAGAAAATCCACTCGCCCACGAATGCGCGCGCCATCGTCCTGTTCTGGCTGGTGATCTTGGAGTACAGCGCCTCGCCGATCCGTTCGCCGAAGGCGAGCGTGAAGTACTCGCAGCGGCAGGTGAGGCCGCGCGCCAGCACCTGCGGTTGAAGCAGGCTGAGGCCGAGCGACGGCGAAAACAGCGGACCGAACGGCATCGAGACGAGGAGGACGTCGATCGGCGGGGTCATCGAGGGGGCGCCGACGCGGCGGCCGGCAGGGCGGCCGCCTCGCGCGCGGAGAGCACGAGCAGCGGCTGGCGCGAGTTCGCGTCGCGCCATGCGGTCGCGAAGTCGGCGTACGCCTGGCGCGCCCCGGCAACGTCGCCGGCGTCGCGGGCGGCGCGCGCCAACTGCAGGCGGGCGAGGCTGTGCACGACGTTCGTCGGCTGATTGCCGGGGTGCGCGATGACGTTCCCGAACTGGCGCGCCGCCTGTGTGTGGTCGCGCACCGCGGTATGCGCCAGCCCGCGCAGGTAGGGCAGCCACGGTCCGGCGACCGCCTCGAACGGCGCCGCGCTATTCAGCATCGCGATCGCCGACGCGCCGTCGTTGCTCGCCACGGCCACCGCCGCCTGAAGCATGGGCACCTGCGCGTTGACGATGTCGGGCGCCGCAGGCTGCTGTGCCTGAAACGCTTTGGCGAGCTCGGAGGCTTGCGCCGTCCGGCCCGAGAACGATGCCGCGAGTGACGCCGTCCACGTCGTCTCAGGGCCGCGGCTGACGGCGAGCGCCGATTGTAGCTGTGCGTGCGCGCGATCGATGTCGCCGACCAGCGCGTCGTTGAGCGCCTGCTCGGCGATCAGACCGCCGACGAAGTCGTTGATGCCGGCCCTCCGAGCCGCGGTCACCGCCTGCGAGTAGAGCGTCCGGCTGGTGTCGATGTCGCCCGTCGCGAAGGCGGCGCGAGCCGCCTCGATCAGCACCAGGTACCCGTCCGCGCGGGAGGACGCGGCTCGCAGGTGCTCCTGCATCGCGCCGGTGTCTCTCGCGATGAACGCGAGATCGAAGGCGAGTGCATGAAGGGCCGACGAATCGAGGCCATTCGATGCGGCGGCGTCGAGCAAGGCCTTGGCCTCCGGCGTTCGACCGAGCAGGAGCATGGTGCGTGCGAGCTGCTGATACGCGACCAGGGAGCGGGGCGCGAGCTTCACCGCGATTTGCCCTTCCTGCACCGCGTCGTCGAACTGATTGAGCCTGGAGTAGACGTCCGACAGGTTGTTGTGCGGAATCCAATCTTGCGGATACGTGCTGATCCACAAACGGTAGGTGCCGACGACATCGTCAAGCCGCCCCGTGACGATGTAGTGATAGTGCGCCCGGATGAACAGCCGCTCAGGCTCGCTGAGCGACTCGCTGCGCGCGAAGGCCTGCTTCATGTAGACCCGGGCCCGGTCGAGGTCGCGGAGATTCGTGTAAATTGCGCCCAGGCGCGCGGCGGCGAGCGCGAAGCTGGGGTCGATGTCGAGCGCGTGCTCGAAGAGCGGAATGGCCTGTACGTCGCCCGTCGTGATGCGTGTCTGGAGGCCCATGCTGTACGCTTTCAGCGCCTCGAGCGACGGCGTCGTGGCGTTTGGCGCCGGGACGTTGAACTTCTGAATCGAGCCGATCGACTCGCCGAGCTGCTCGCGGATGCGCGCGGCGGCTGCGCCGACGGTG
>Ga0315281_10007237_pt1 | contig 15670 bp, 11 predicted proteins | sample YL17G07_0_MG_FD_204540 | JGI IMG/M metagenome (GOLD analysis project Ga0315281, IMG submission 204540) | Sediment microbial communities from Yellowstone Lake, YNP, Wyoming, USA - YL17G07_0 | ecosystem: Environmental > Aquatic > Freshwater > Lake > Sediment | place: USA: Wyoming | collected...
CGTCATCGCCGCCGTCAGCGTCGTCTTGCCGTGGTCCACGTGACCTATCGTGCCTACGTTCACGTGCGGCTTCGTCCTCTCAAATTTGCCTTTGGCCATGATGGTTTCCTTGTTACTTTCTAGATACCTTGTCGGAACTGTCGCGGTTGATGATCGCTTCGGCGATGTTCTTCGGCGCCTCGGTGTAATGCTTGAATTCCATCGTATAAGTTGCGCGGCCCTGCGTTGCCGAGCGCAGCGTGGTCGAGTAGCCGAACATTTCGGCGAGCGGCACCTCGGCCTTGACTACCTTGACGCCCGCGACGTCGTCCATGCCTTGTATCATGCCACGGCGCGACGATAAATCGCCCACCACGTTGCCCATGAAATCCGGCGGCGTCTCGACCTCGACCGCCATCATCGGCTCGAGTATGGTGGGACTGGCGCGCCGCATGCCTTCCTTGAAAGCGATCGATGCCGCCATCTTGAATGCGTTTTCGTTCGAGTCGACTTCGTGATAGGAGCCGTCGAACAGGGTAACTTTGACGTCGACCACCGGGAAACCGGCGAGCACACCCGCCGGCAGCGTATCCACCAGTCCCTTTTCGACCGCCGGGATATATTCCCGCGGCACCGAGCCGCCCTTGATCGCGTCGACGAACTCGAAGCCCTTGCCCGGCGCCTGCGGCTCGACCTTGAGCACGACGTGGCCGTACTGGCCGCGGCCTCCCGACTGCTTGATGAACTTGCCTTCGACCTTGTCGCACGTTTTCTTGATCGTCTCGCGGTAAGCGACCTGCGGCTTGCCGACTGAGGCTTCGACGCCGAATTCGCGCTTCATGCGATCGACGATGATCTCAAGGTGCAGCTCGCCCATGCCCGAAATGATGGTCTGGCCGGACTCCTCATCGGTGTGTACTCGGAATGACGGGTCTTCCTGCGCCAGACGATTGAGCGCAATGCCCATCTTTTCCTGGTCGGCCTTGGTTTTCGGCTCGACGGCCTGCGATATCACCGGCTCCGGGAATATCATCTTTTCGAGAATGATGATTTTCTGCGGATCGCACAGGGTCTCGCCAGTAGTCGCTTCTCTCAAGCCGACTGCGGCCGCGATGTCGCCTGCGCGCACTTCCTTGATTTCCTCGCGCGTGTTGGCATGCATCTGCAACAGGCGGCCGATGCGCTCTTTGCGGCCTTTGACCGGATTGTAAATCGTGTCGCCGGAACTCACGACGCCCGAATAAACCCGGAAGAATATCAGCTGCCCCACGTACGGATCGGTCGCGATCTTGAATGCGAGGCCGGAGAAGGGCTCGTCATCGCTCGCTTTGCGCTCGGTGGGCTTGTCGTAGTCGTCGGTGCCCTGGACCGGCGGGATGTCGATGGGTGCCGGCAGATAGTCGATGACCGCATCGAGCATCGCCTGCACGCCTTTGTTCTTAAATGCGGAACCACACAGCATCGGCACGATTTCGTTATGGATCGTGCGCGTGCGCAGGCCAAGCTTGGTCTCCTCGACGGACAAATCGCCCGACTCGAGGTACTTGTTCATCAGATCCTCGCTCGCTTCGGCCGCACTTTCGAGCATTTTCTCGCGCCATTCCTGCGCCTCGTCCTGGCAGGCGGCCGGGATGTCCCTCAATTCGAACTTCATCCCCTGGGTTGCCTCGTCCCAGTACATCGCCTTCATGCGCACCAGGTCGATTACGCCTTCGAATTTCTCTTCCGCACCGATCGGTATCTGGATCGGAACCGGATTGGCCTTGAGGCGTGACTTCATCTGCTCAAAGACCTTGAAGAAATCCGCGCCCTGGCGGTCCATCTTGTTGACGAACGCAAGCCGCGGCACGCGGTACTTGACCGCCTGGCGCCACACCGTTTCCGACTGCGGCTGCACGCCGCCGACCGCGCAGTAGACCATGCACGCGCCGTCGAGCACGCGTAACGAGCGTTCGACTTCAATCGTGAAATCGACGTGCCCCGGCGTATCGATGATGTTGATACGATGCTCGGGATAGTTGCCGTCCATGCCTTTCCAGAAGCACGTTGTCGCCGCCGAGGTGATCGTAATTCCGCGCTCCTGCTCCTGCTCCATCCAGTCCATTACCGCGGTGCCGTCGTGCACCTCACCCATCTTGTGCGAAACGCCGGTATAAAACAGCACGCGCTCGGTGGTCGTGGTCTTGCCGGCATCAATGTGAGCACTGATGCCGATGTTGCGATACCGGTCGATGGGGGTTTTGCGCGGCACTGTTTGCTCTTTTGGCTCTCAGCCGTCAGCTTTCAGCTGTCGGCCATGTAAGTTTTCTGTTCGTTAATCTCTGATCGCTGAATGATGATAGCTGACCGCTGTATCAAAACCGGTAATGCGAGAACGCTTTGTTGGCTTCCGCCATGCGGTGCACTTCTTCGCGCTTTTTCATCGCGCCGCCGCGGCCTTCGGCCGCTTCGGCGATTTCGCCCGCGAGACGCGCGTCCATCGACTTCTCGCCACGTCCACGCGCAGCGTCGCGCAACCAGCGCATGGCCAGCGCGGCGCGGCGCACCGGCCGCACCTCGACCGGCACCTGATAGTTGGCGCCACCGACGCGGCGGCTTTTCACCTCCACCATCGGCTTCACGTTATTCACCGCCTGGGTAAACACTTCGAGCGGGTCCTTGTTGGTCTTTTTCTTGATCTGCTCGAGCGCGCGGTAAATGATGCCTTCGGCAATCGACTTTTTGCCGGCCTGCATCAACACGTTGACGAACTTGGCGACTTCGACGCTCAAGTATTTCGGGTCCGGCAGGACCTCGCGCTTCGGAATCTCTCTACGACGTGGCATGGTTTAGCTCAGTGAAGGGTAAAAAATTAAGCAGCTTTCGGCCGCTTGGCGCCGTACTTCGAACGGCTCTGCTTGCGGTCCTTGACGCCCGCGGTGTCGAGGCTGCCGCGCACGATGTGGTAGCGCACGCCCGGCAGGTCCTTGACGCGGCCGCCGCGAATCAGCACCACCGAGTGTTCCTGCAGGTTGTGGCCTTCGCCGCCGATGTAGCTCGAAACTTCGAAGCCGTTGGTAAGCCTCACGCGCGCGACTTTGCGCAGCGCCGAGTTGGGCTTCTTCGGGGTCGTGGTGTAGACGCGCGTGCACACACCGCGCTTCTGCGGTGAATTTCGCAGCGCCGGCACCTTGCTCTTGACGCGCCGCGTAACGCGCGGCTTGCGCACTAACTGATTAATCGTCGGCATCCTGAGCCTTGTCAATTTCCCGTTAAAAAACCACGGATTACGCGGTTTTTTGGTACCTGAAAAAGGAGAGGACGGCGTAAAAGCCGTCCCGTCCGTTTGGGTTTCCCCGCAGACCCGCGCATGCGAGCGGGGGTTTCAAGCTAAAAAGACTGTAAATTTTATGGGGTTACAGCATCCCTGTCAAGCAACTTGCTCCCGATTTTCGGCCACCGGCGCCTCTTCCGCCGGCGTTTCGGCAATCGGCAGCAATTCGCCAGCCGCCACCTGACGCTTGCGGGTGTTGTGGTAGGCCAATCCCGTGCCGGCCGGGATCAGGCGACCGACGATCACGTTTTCCTTGAGACCACGCAATTCGTCGCGCTTGCCCATGATCGCCGCCTCAGTCAGCACCCGCGTGGTTTCCTGGAACGACGCCGCCGAAATGAACGAGTCGGTCGACAGTGACGCCTTGGTGATGCCGAGCAGCATGTAATCGTAGGTTGCCGGTTTCTTGCCCTCGGCCACCACGCGATCGTTCTCGTCCAGCACTTCGGCACGCTCGAGCTGCTCGCCCACGATGAATCGCGTGTCACCGGCATCGGCTATGGTCACGCGGCGCAGCATCTGGCGCACGATCACTTCAATGTGCTTGTCGTTGATCTTCACGCCCTGCAGCCGGTAGACGTCCTGCACCTCGTTGCTGATGTAGCGCGCCAGCGCCTCGACTCCGAGCAAGCGCAGGATGTCGTGCGGATCGGCCGGGCCGTCGACGATGACCTCGCCACGGTTGACCACCTGACCGTCGTGCGCCATCACGTGCTTGTCCTTCGGGATCAGGTACTCGTTCGCGACGCCGTCCAGATCGGTGATCACCAGGCGTTGCTTGCCCTTGGTGTCCTTGCCGAACGACACGGTGCCAGTAACTTCCGCGAGCAGACCGGCGTCCTTCGGCGAACGCGCTTCGAACAACTCCGCCACCCGCGGCAGACCGCCGGTGATGTCGCGCGTTTTCGAGGTCTCCTGCGGAATCCGCGCCAGCACCTCGCCGACCGATACTTCCTGGCCGTCTTTCACCGTGATAATGCAGCCGATCTGGAAGGTGATATTGACCGGCAGGTCGGAGCCAGCGATCTTGACTTCGTGGTTGCGCTCATCGAGCAGCTTGACCTGCGGCCGCAGGCCTTTGGCCTGCGCGGTGCCACGGCGCTTCGGATCGACGACCACCAGAGTCGAGAGCCCGGTTACTTCGTCGGTCTGCTTGGCAACGGTGACGCCTTCCTCCACGTTCTCAAAGCGCACACGTCCCGCATACTCGGTAATGATGGGCCGAGTGTGCGGATCCCACAACGCGAGCACGTGGCCGGCTTTTACCGACTCCCCGTCGCGTGCGAGCAGGGTCGCGCCATACGTCACCTTGTGGCGCTCGCGCTCGCGGCCGTGTTCGTCGTGTATCAGCACTTCGCCGCTGCGTGAAATCGCGATCAACTCGCTGCGCGCGTTGGTCACGTAACGCATGCCGGGCGAATAGCGCACCACGCCGGCCGACTTGCTCTCGACCTGGCTCACCACTGCAGTACGCGATGCGGCGCCACCGATGTGGAAGGTCCGCATCGTGAGCTGCGTGCCCGGTTCGCCGATCGACTGTGCAGCAATTACGCCAACTGCCTCGCCGACGTTGACGACAGAACCGCGGCCGAGATCACGACCATAACACTTGGCGCACAGGCCGTATCGCGTCTCGCAAGTAAGCGGGGTGCGCACCTTGATCTCATCAAGCCCAACGGCCTCGATTGCCTCGACTGCATCCTCGTCGAGCATCGTATTGACCGGCGACATGACCTGGCCGTTCTCCGGATTAATGATGTCAGTGGTACAAACGCGGCCGAGTATGCGCTCGCGCAGTGACTCGACCACCTCACCGCCTTCGATCAGCGCTTTCATGGCAACACCCTGCGTGGTGCCGCAATCCTCTTCGGTCACCACCAGATCCTGTGTCACGTCGACCAGGCGGCGCGTCAGATAACCAGAGTTCGCGGTCTTCAGTGCAGTATCGGCGAGACCCTTGCGCGCGCCGTGGGTCGAGATGAAGTACTGCAGCACGTTCAGGCCCTCGCGGAAGTTCGCGGTAATCGGCGTTTCGATGATCGAGCCGTCGGGCTTCGCCATCAGGCCGCGCATGCCGGCAAGCTGCCGGATCTGAGCCGCCGATCCGCGTGCGCCCGAGTCCGCCATCATGTAAATCGAGTTGAATGATTCCTGCGTGACCACGTTGCCTTTCTTGTCCTTGAGCGGCGTGTATTCCTTTTTCTTATAGTCCCACGCCCCGACGTCCTCGGTGCCGAGCTGATCCATCATGGCTTTGGCCACGACATCACCGGCGCGCCCCCAGATGTCGACTACCTTGTTGTAACGCTCGCCCTGCGTGACAAGTCCCGACGTGTACTGCGCTTCTATTTCCTGCACTTCTTTTTCCGCGGCAGAGATGATTTCGTTCTTTTGCTGCGGAACCAGCATGTCATCGACGGCGATCGATATGCCGGCGCGGGTCGCCATGGTGAATCCGCCGTACATCAACTTGTCCGCAAAGATCACCGTTTCGCGCAATCCGCAGCGGCGGAATGAGTGATTGATCAGCTTCGAAATTTCCTTCTTCTTGAGCGACTTGTTGATGAGCTCGAACGGCAGACCAACCGGCAGAATTTCCGACAACAACGCACGTCCCACAGTGGTTTGATAACGCGTGATCTTTTCGCGCTTTTCGCCGACCGCGTCGATTTCGTATTCCTTGATTCGCACTTGAATCTTGGCGTTGACCTCGACCTGGCGCGTTTCATAAGCGCGCGAAACCTCAGCAATGTTGATGAATGCCATGCCCTCCCCGCGCGCGCCCATCTTCTCGCGAGTGATGTAGTAAAGCCCGAGCACGATGTCCTGCGACGGCACGATAATCGGTTCGCCGTTGGCGGGCGACAGAATATTGTTCGACGACAGCATCAGCGTACGCGCCTCGAGCTGCGCTTCGAGCGACAGCGGTATGTGTACCGCCATCTGGTCGCCGTCGAAGTCGGCGTTGAATGCCGCACACACCAGCGGATGCAGCTGGATCGCTTTGCCTTCGATCAGCACCGGCTCGAATGCCTGGATGCCAAGACGATGCAGGGTCGGTGCACGGTTCAGCATCACCGGATGCTCGCGGATCACGTCCTCGAGGATGTCCCACACTTCGGGCACTTCCTGCTCGACCAGACGCTTGGCGGCCTTGATGGTGGTTGCGAGCCCGAGCACTTCGAGCTTATGGAAAATAAACGGCTTGAACAGCTCCAGCGCCATCTTCTTTGGCAGGCCACACTGATGCAACTTGAGCTGCGGACCGACGACGATCACCGAACGGCCCGAGTAATCCACGCGTTTGCCGAGCAGGTTCTGGCGGAAACGGCCGCCCTTGCCCTTGATCATGTCGGCGAGCGATTTCAACGGCCGCTTGTTGGCGCCGGTCATCGCCTTGCCGCGCCGACCGTTGTCAAGCAGCGAATCAACCGCTTCCTGCAACATGCGCTTCTCGTTGCGCACGATGATTTCGGGCGCCTTCAGCTCCAGCAAACGCTTGAGCCGGTTGTTGCGATTGATCACGCGGCGGTACAGGTCATTCAGATCGGAGGTCGCGAAGCGGCCGCCGTCCAGCGGCACCAGCGGCCGCAGTTCGGGCGGCAGCACCGGCAGCACTTCCATCACCATCCAGTCCGGCTTGATGCCGGATTTGTGGAAAGCCTCGAGCACCTTCAGACGCTTGGCAAACTTTTTGATCTTGGTGTCGGAGGTCGTCGCGGCCAACTCGGTGTGCAGCGTCTCGACATCGTGCTTGAGCTCGATCGCGCGCAGCAGCTCGCGTATGCCCTCGGCGCCCATGATGGCCGTGAAGTCATCGCCGAATTCCTCGACCTTGGCAAGGTAATCGTCCTCGGACAGCAACTGGCAGCGCTGCAGCGGCGTCATGCCAGGATCGGTTACGACGTATGCTTCAAAATACAGCACGCGCTCGATGTCGCGCAGCGTCATGTCGAGCACCATACCCAGCCGTGACGGCAGCGATTTCAGAAACCAGATGTGCGCGACCGGGGACGCCAGCTCGATGTGCCCCATGCGCTCGCGGCGCACCTTCGACAGCGTCACCTCGACGCCGCATTTCTCGCAAATTACACCGCGGTGCTTGAGCCGCTTGTACTTTCCGCACAAGCATTCGTAGTCCTTGACCGGGCCGAAAATCTTGGCGCAGAAGAGACCGTCGCGCTCGGGCTTGAAGGTGCGGTAGTTGATCGTTTCCGGCTTCTTGACCTCGCCGTACGACCACGAGCGGATCTTCTCGGGGGAAGCCAGCCCGATCTTGATCGCGTCAAACTCTTCTTCCGGCGATACCTGCTTGAATAAGTCCAGTAGTGCTTTCATGGTTCACTCCAAAGTGGCGTGATGCACAGAATCCGTTGATCGGTTAGGCGGTTGCGCGCTCAGTAACGTTCGTGATCGAGGTCGATGTCGATCGCCAATGATCGAATTTCCTTGACCAGCACGTTGAACGATTCCGGCATGCCGGCCTCGATCTTGTGCTCGCCCTTGACGATAGACTCATAGACTTTGCGCCGCCCCTCGGTGTCGTCCGATTTGACGGTGAGCATCTCCTGCAGCGTATAAGCGGCGCCGTAGGCTTCGAGAGCCCACACCTCCATTTCGCCGAAGCGCTGGCCGCCAAACTGCGCCTTGCCGCCCAACGGCTGCTGGGTGACCAGGCTGTAAGGCCCGGTCGAGCGCGCGTGCATCTTGTCGTCGACCAGGTGATGCAGCTTGAGCATCTGCATGTAACCGACGGTGACCTTGCGGTCAAACGCCTCACCCGTGCGGCCGTCGATCAACGGCACCTGGCCGCCGCGCGGCAGGCCCGCAAGTTCGAGCATGTCCTTGATCTCGGCTTCGGTCGCCCCATCGAACACCGGTGTGGCAAACGGCACGCCGTTCTTCAGGTTCTTGGCCAGTTCGACAATTTCCGCATCGGTCAGCGAGTCGATATCGGCGTGGGTCCCGCTCGAGTTGTAAATCTTGGTGATGAACTTGCGCAGCTCGGTCAATTTGGCCTGCGCCTTCAGCAGCTCGCCGATCTTGAGCCCCAGGCCTTTCGCCGCCCAACCCAGGTGCGTCTCGAGGATCTGGCCGACGTTCATGCGCGACGGCACGCCGAGCGGATTGAGCACGATGTCGAGGGTCGTGCCGTCCTCCATGTGCGGCATGTCTTCCACCGGTACGATTCTGGAAATCACGCCCTTGTTGCCATGGCGGCCCGCCATCTTGTCGCCGGGCTGCAGCCGGCGTTTGACCGCGAGGTAGACCTTGACCATCTTTTGCACGCCCGGCGGCAATTCGTCGCCGCTGGTAAGTTTTTTCTTTTTTTCCTCGAACGCCTTGTCGAACTCGACGCGCTTCTGCGCCAGGCTTTCCTTCAACTGCTCCATCTGGCGGGACACCTTGTCGTTGGCGATATCGATGTCGAACCAGCCGTGGCGCTCGACATCCGCGAGGTACGCCTTCGTTATTTTCGCGCCTTTGGCAAGCTTTTTCGGGCCTTTGTTCGCAGTCTTGCCGGCGATCAGCCGCTCCAGCCGCATGAAGGTGTCGTCCTCGACAATACGCAACTGGTCCGCGAGGTCTTTCTTGTAGCGCTTGAGTTCATCGTCGATGATCTGCTGCGCGCGCATGTCGCGCTCGATGCCTTCGCGCGTGAAGACCTGTACGTCGATGACCGTGCCCGACATGCCGGACAGCACGCGCAGGCTGGTATCCTTCACATCGGATGCCTTTTCGCCGAAAATCGCGCGCAGGAGTTTTTCCTCCGGCGTGAGCTGTGTTTCGCCTTTCGGCGTCACCTTGCCGACCAATACGTCGCCGGCTTCGACTTCAGCGCCGATGTAGATGATGCCCGATTCGTCAAGGTTGGCGAGCTGCGTTTCCGACAGGTTCGAAATATCGCGCGTAATTTCTTCCGGCCCGAGCTTGGTGTCGCGTGCGACCACCGACAGCTCTTCGATATGGATCGAAGTGAAGCGCTCGTCGGCGACAACGCGCTCGGAGATCAGGATCGAGTCCTCGAAGTTGTAGCCGTTCCACGGCATGAACGCGACCAGCATGTTCTGGCCAAGCGCCAGTTCGCCCATATCGGTCGAGGCGCCGTCGGCTACGACATCCCCCCTGGCGATGTGGTCACCGACCCGCACCAGCGGACGCTGGTTGATGTTGGTGTTCTGGTTCGAACGCGTATATTTGACCAGATTGTAAATATCGACGCCGACGTCGCCGGCGCTCGTTTCGTCGTCGTTGACGCGCACCACGATACGGCCGGCGTCAATGTAGTCGACAACGCCGCCGCGGCGCGCCTGCACCGCAGTGCCGGAGTCGACCGCGACAGTGCGCTCGAGCCCGGTGCCGACCAGTGGCTTCTCGGCGCGCAGGCATGGCACCGCCTGGCGCTGCATGTTGGAACCCATCAGCGCCCGGTTCGCATCATCGTGCTCGAGGAACGGGATCAACGAGGCCGCGACCGACACGATCTGCGACGGTGCGACGTCCATGTACTCGATGCGATCCGGCGTTGCGAGCGTAAATTCGTTCTTGTTGCGGCACGACACCAATTCGTCGGTGAATTTGTTTTTCTTGTCGAGTTCGGCGTTGGCCTGCGCAATCACGTACTGGCCCTCCTCGATCGCCGACAGAAAGTGGATTTCGTCCGTAACGTGGCCGTTCTTGACCACCCGATAGGGCGTCTCGAGAAAACCGTATTCGTTGGTGCGCGCAAACAGCGCGAGCGAGTTGATAAGGCCAATGTTCGGGCCTTCAGGAGTCTCGATCGGGCACACGCGGCCGTAGTGGGTCGGGTGCACGTCGCGCACTTCGAAGCCGGCACGTTCACGCGTAAGTCCGCCCGGTCCCAACGCGGAGACGCGGCGCTTGTGAGTGATTTCCGACAACGGATTGGTCTGGTCCATGAACTGCGACAGTTGGGACGAGCCGAAAAATTCGCGGATCGCCGCCGAAACCGGCTTGGCGTTGATCAGGTCGTGCGGCATCAGATTGTCCGATTCCGCCTGGCTCAAACGCTCCCTGACCGCGCGCTCGACGCGCACGAGCCCCGCACGGAACTGGTTTTCCGCGAGTTCGCCCACAGAGCGCACGCGCCGGTTGCCGAGGTGGTCGATGTCGTCGATTTCACCTTTGCCGTTCCTCAGTTCGACCAGTATCTTGATGACCGCGACGATGTCCTCTTTCGACAGCGTGTTGACACCCGTCAGCTCAGTGCGGCCGACGCGCCGGTTGAATTTCATGCGGCCCACCGCCGACAGGTCGTAGCGGTCTTCGGAGAAAAACAGCCCGTTGAACAGGGTTTTTACGGCGTCCTCGGTTGGCGGCTCGCCCGGACGCATCATGCGGTAAATCGCAACCATAGCCGCCATCTGATCGGCGGTCTCGTCGATGCGCAGCGTTTGCGCGATGTACGGGCCCTGGTCAAGATCGTTCGTATAAATGGTCTGGATTTTGCCGACGTTGGCGTCGACCAGCTTTTTTAAGAGCTCTTCGCTCAGCTCGTCGTTGGCGTTGGCGATGACCTCACCGCTGTCCTTGTCGATCACGCTGTGCGCCAGCACGCGCCCAAGCAGGTATTCCTGCGGCACCTCAATCTTGCTGAGGTGTGCTTCCTGCAGATCGCGCACGTGCTTGACCGTGATGCGCTTGTCCTTGGCAACGATTACCTTGCCGGATTTCGTTGAAAAGTCGAAGCGCGCGATTTCGCCGCGCAGGCGCTCCGGCACCAATTCGAACTCGATCTCGTTCTTGTGCAGCCGGAAGGTATCGAACGCAAAGAATTCGGCAAGGATCTGTTCGGGCGTAAAACCGAGCGCCTTCAGCAGGATCGTCACCGGCATCTTGCGGCGGCGGTCGACGCGGAAATAAAGGTAATCCTTCGGATCGTATTCAAAATCAAGCCACGAGCCGCGGTAGGGAATGATGCGGGCCGAAAACAGCAGCTTGCCCGAGGAATGCGTTTTGCCGCGGTCGTGCTCGAAGAACACGCCCGGCGAGCGGTGCAGCTGCGATACGATCACGCGCTCGGTGCCGTTGATCACGAACGAGCCCGTCGTGGTCATGAGCGGAATCTCGCCCATATAGACTTCCTGCTCTTTGACCTCTTTCACCGTCGGCTTGGACGCTTCCTTGTCCATGATCGTGAGGCGCACTTTGGCGCGCAAGGGCGCTGCAAACGTGAGCCCGCGCTGTTGGCATTCCTTGACGTCGAACGGCGGCTCGCCGAGCACGAAACTCACGAATTCGAGGCGGGCGTTCTTGGAATGGCTTTCGATCGGGAATATGCTTTTGAACGCGGCCTGCAGCCCTTCGGTCTTGCGCGCATCCGGCGCAGTATGTTCCTGCAGGAATGCCGCGTAGGAATCGAGCTGTGTTGCCAGCAGGTACGGCACCGGCAATACGCTCGCACGCTTGGCAAAACTCTTACGAATACGCTTTTTTTCGGTGAACGAGTAGCTCATTGGGGCTCCTCAATAGTAAAGGCGGACCAGGACCCAGCGCACCGCGGACGATGCGCTCGGTTCTGGCCTGTCAGTTTCAAACAATAGGAGAACAGGCTGGCGGTTGCCCGCCAGCCATGTGTCGCCTGCAATCGTTACTTGACTTCAGCCTGCGCGCCGGCTTCAACCAACTGCTTCAGGATCGCGTCGGCATCAGCTTTCGACACGCCTTCCTTGACCGCCTTCGGCGCCGCGTCGACGACGTCCTTGGCTTCTTTCAGGCCCAGTCCGGTCACCGCACGCACCACCTTGATCACGTTGACCTTGCTCTGGCCGGCGTTGGTCAGCATCACCGTGAACTCGGTCTGCTCTGCGGCGGCAGCAGCGCCACCACCAGCGGCGGCAGCGGGTGCCGCCATCGCAACAGCGGCGGCGGCGGACACGCCGAATTTTTCTTCCATTTCCTTGATCAGGCCCGACAATTCGAGCACCGTCATGTTGGAAATTGCTTCAAGTACTTCAGCTCTGGCTAATGCCATGATGATCTCCAGTTAAAATATCCGTTGAATCAAGCAGCCTGTTGTTTCTGGTCCCGCACGGCGGCGACGGTGCGCACGAACCTGCCGGGCACTTCGTTGAGTGTCCGCACGAACGTTGCAATCGGCGCCTGCATGGTTCCCATGAGTTTGGCGATCAGTTCCTCGCGGCTCGGCATGGTGGCCAGATTCGCCACGTCCTTGGCGGACATGACGAAATTCGGCATCGCGCCGGCTTTGATTACGAACTTATCGTTGCCCCTGGCAAACTCGTGCAATACCTTCGCCACCTTCACCGGATCGCTCGAAATACCGTAAGCGAGCGGACCCACCATTTTTTCAGTGAGTCCGGCGAACGGTGTTTCAGCGACGGCGCGGCGTACGAGCGTGTTCTTGAGGACCCGCAGATAAATGCCCGAGCCGCGCGCTTTTTTGCGCAAATCGGTCATCGCCGGGACCCCAAGGCCGCGATATTCGGCGACTACAATGGCCTGCGCCCGCGCGACTTCCGCGCTGACTTCAGCCACCACCGCTTGTTTCTGTTCCAGATTAAGACCCAAGGTCTACCTCCATTCGTTTAAGAACGACAAGTGCAAAACTCAGAAATCCGGGTTAACCCATCGTTCATCGTTCATCACCCATCATTCAGCCCACGGCGACCTCAGTTCCAGGCATTTGCAGCAAACCTGATTCACAGGGACACGCCGTCTGCGTGGGGTTGGAGAGAAGAGAGACGATAGACGAGAGAAGGATACCCATCGTTTACCACTCTAAGCCTCGCAAATTAAGCATCCGATTGTGCCGCAAAGTTCGAGCCGCCAGGCTTCACGCCTCTCGTCTCTCGCCTCGCGTCTCTCGCAGACGCCCCTACGGTCTTTGACAACCTGCTGGTTACGCAAAAAACCGCGTTCACCGGCAGCCCAAAGTTCATTACTGCCAATTCTTTCAGCCCTGCATGCTTCCCTGATCGACACGCACGCCGACCCCCATCGTGCTCGACACCGATACCTTCTTCAGGTAGATGCCTTTGATGCCCGATGGCCTTGATTTGTTTACGGCGTCGAGCAACGCTTTCAGGTTCTCGACCAGCGCATCGACGGTAAACGACGCGCGGCCGATCGTGCATTGCACGATGCCCGTCTTGTCGGCGCGGTACTGGACCTGGCCTGCCTTCGCGTTTTTGACGGCGGCCGCGACGTCCTGGGTAACCGTACCAACCTTCGGGTTCGGCATCAGACCGCGCGGACCGAGGATCTGGCCCAGCTGGCCGACTACGCGCATGGTATCGGGAGTCGCGATCACGACGTCGAAATCCATCTTGCCGCCTTTGATCTCCGCTGCGAGGTCATCGAGGCCAACGAGGTCGGCACCAGCTTCCTTGGCGGCGTTCGCCTTGTCGCCCTGCGCAAATACCGCGACACGCACGATTTTTCCGGTGCCGGCGGGTAATACGACCGAGCCTCGTACAGTCTGGTCGGATTTCTTGGCATCAATGCCGAGATTTATCGCGACATCGATCGATTCGTTGAACTTGGCAGTCGCATTGTCCTTGACGATTTTGATCGCGTCGCCTATCGGATAGAGCTTGGCGCGGTCAACCTTGCCCGCCATCGCCTTGTAGCGTTTCGAAAGATTGGCCATGTCACACCCCCTCGACTTCGACGCCCATGCTGCGGGCGCTGCCGGCAATGGTCCTTACCGCCGCATCGAGGTCGGCCGCCGTCAGGTCGGGCATCTTGGTCTTGGCGATTTCCTCCGCCTGCGCGCGAGTGAGCCTGCCGACCTTGTCGGTATGCGGTGTCTTGCTGCCCTTTTCGAGCTTTAACGCCTTTTTGATCAATACCGACGCCGGCGGCGTCTTGATGATGAAGGTGAAGCTCTTGTCCTGGAAAGCGGTGATCACGACCGGCAACATCAAGCCGGCCTCCACTTTCTGGGTTTGGGCGTTGAACGCTTTGCAGAATTCCATGATGTTAAGACCGCGCTGGCCCAACGCCGGCCCGATCGGCGGGCTCGGATTGGCTTTGCCGGCGGGCACCTGCAGCTTGATAAAGCCGACGACTTTTTTTGCCACGATGACTGCTCCTTTAAATGGGTGCAAACGGGCTGCGATTCGACGCCGCCCTCCCCGTTAATCCAAACTACTCTGTATTGCTACTCAATCCTGCAGTTACGCTTTTTCCACCTGGCCGAAATCCAGCTCGACCGGCGTCGAACGCCCGAAAATCGTGACCGACACCCTGATTTTGCTCTTGTCGTAATTCACATCCTCGACGTTGCCGTGAAAATCGGTAAACGGCCCGTCCTTGACGCGCACCGACTCGCCGATTTCGAACAGCACCTTCGGCCGCGGTTTCTCGACGCCTTCCTGTATCTGGTGCAGGATGTTCTGCACTTCCTTTTCTGAAATCGGCGTCGGCTTGGTCGAGGTGCCGCCAATAAAACCCGTCACTTTCGGCGTGCTCTTTACCAGGTGCCAGGTGTCGTCGGTCATTTCCATTTCGACCAGCACGTAACCGGGAAAGAATTTGCGCTCGGAGATGTTCTTCTGACCGCTCTTCATCTCGACGACTTCCTCCACCGGCACCAGAATCTGGCCGAACTTGTCCTGCATGCTGGCGCGCGCGATGCGCTCAAGCAACGTGCGCTGCACGGTTTTCTCGAAACCCGAATAGGCGTGCACCACATACCATTTCTTGCTCATGAGTCGCCCTGCCCCATCAGTAAGCGCACCGCCCATAACAACCCCGCGTCGACCATCCAAAGAAACATCGCCATCACGAACACAAATGCGAAAACTACCAGCGTGGTCTGCACGGTCTCCTTGCGGGTCGGCCACACGACGCGCTTGGCTTCCTCAATCGATTCCTGCGCGTAGGCAAAAAATTCCTTGCCCGGCGCCGTCGTCCAGAACACCACCACGCTGGCCACCGCGCCTGCGATCACCGCACCTACACGCGCGATCAGCGGGCTCTGGTCCCAGTAGTAAAACGCCGCGATACCCGCCATCAGCAACACCACGGCCACCGCAATTTTCAGCTTGTCTACCATGCGCCCTTCGGAGCTTGCGGTGCCAGGCGTTGAGTTACGCCTCTCAACTCAAAACCGAACACTTTCATCTCATCACTCCGCACCAGCAGCTGGCAGGCCAGGAGGGAATCGAACCCCCAACCTTCGGTTTTGGAGACCGACGCTCTGCCAATTGAGCTACTGGCCTAATCCTCGTCTGTTAAAGTGCAAACGGGCACAGCGGCGAAGCGTGCTCCGCCGCTGTGCCCCTGAATTTTTACTCGATGACTTTAGCGACGACGCCGGCGCCGACGGTCTTGCCGCCCTCGCGTATGGCAAAGCGCAAGCCCTCTTCCATCGCGATGGGCTGGATCAAC
>Ga0315281_10007238_pt1 | contig 15669 bp, 18 predicted proteins | sample YL17G07_0_MG_FD_204540 | JGI IMG/M metagenome (GOLD analysis project Ga0315281, IMG submission 204540) | Sediment microbial communities from Yellowstone Lake, YNP, Wyoming, USA - YL17G07_0 | ecosystem: Environmental > Aquatic > Freshwater > Lake > Sediment | place: USA: Wyoming | collected...
TACGGCGTCCGGAACGACGGCCTGATCCCGTCATACGCCTTCGCCTCCGAAACCGTCAGCCTGAACCTCATGAACTTCGGCGACATCAAGACCGTGGAGCCGGGGCAGGTCGTCTTCATCGACAAGGCCCGCCAGGTCCACGCCCGCCGGCTGGCCGGCCGTCACCACACTCCCTGCCTTTTCGAATGGGTCTATTTCGCCCGGCCGGACTCGGTCATCGACAACGCCAACGTCTACAAGGTCCGGGTCAACCTGGGCCGTTTCCTGGCGGCCGAGATCCGGAAGCGCAAATTGAAGATCGACGTCGTCGTGCCCGTGCCCGACTCGGCCCGCGACGCGGCCATCGAGATCGCCCGCCGGCTCGACCTCAAATACAGCGAGGCGCTGGTCAAGAACCGCTACATCGGCCGGACGTTCATCATGCCCGCCGACGAAAAGCGGAAGAGCTCGGTGCGCCAGAAGCTCAACCCGATCGCCTCCGAGGTCAAGGGGAAACGGGTCCTCCTCGTCGACGACAGCATCGTCCGCGGCAACACGTCGCGGGCCATCATCGAGATGGTCCGGGATTGCGGGGCCACGAAGGTTTACCTGGCGTCTTATTCGCCGCCCCTCCGCTTCCCGTGCGTTTACGGCATCGACATGCAGACAAAGACGGAGTTCGTGGCGAGGGGCGCGGACGAGGCGACCGTGGCCAAGCGGATCGGCGCCGACAAGGTCATCTACCAGAGCCTCGAGTCCCTGAAGAAGGCGGTCAAGCTCGAGAACCCGAAGCTCGCGGAATTCTGCGCGGCCTGCTTCGACGGCGTCTACCCGACCGGCGACGTCTCGCCCGAACTCCTCAAGGAGATCGAGGACGAGCGCAACCTCGCCCACGAGAACCAGCTGGAATTGAATATTTAGGAGAAGATCATGTCCGAAGAGATCGTTCAGGGTTCAGATGCCACGTTCGAGCAAGATGTCCTTAAGTCCGAGGTTCCCGTGCTCGTCGATTTCTGGGCGCCTTGGTGCATGCCCTGCCGGATGATTGCTCCGGCGGTCGAAGAGATCGCCAAGGAGCACGCGGGGAAGCTCAAGATGCTCAAGGTCAACGTGGACGACAATCCGAAAACGTCCCAGCTTTACGGCATCATGAGCATCCCTACCTTGATCCTATTCAAAGACGGGGAGGTCAAGGAGACCGTCGTCGGCGTCGTCCCGAAGAAGAAGATCGGGGAGCTCGTTGCCAAACACCTATAGAAAGAAGTAGGGGTCAGGTCTTTACATTGGACAGAAATGTCCAATGTAAAGACCTGACCCCTACTTCTTTTCCAGTTCTTCGACGCGCGCTTTGAGGCGCTTGAATTGCTTGATCAGATCATAAAGCCGCGGTGCGGCCGCCCAGAACTTCCGCCACTCCCGGATGTCGAGGTGCGGGCTTCCGGAGACCATCGCCCCCGCCGGCACGTCCTTGGTGACGCCCGACTTGGCGGCCGCGATGGCCCCGTCGCCGATGGAAACGTGATCGGCGATCCCGACTTGGCCGCTGAGGATGGCGTCCCGGCCGACCCTCGAGCTTCCGGAGATCCCGACCTGAGCGACAAGAATGGCGTTCTCGCCGACCTCGACGTTGTGGCCGACCATGACCAGGTCGTCGATCTTGACGCCCTTCCGGATGATCGTCGCGTCAAGGGCCGCCCGGTCGATGGCCGTGTTCGCCCCGATCTCGACGTCGTCCTCGATGATGACCCCGCCGACCTGGGGGACCTTGACGTGCCGTCCGTCCGGCCCCTTGATGTAGCCGAAGCCGTCGGCGCCGATGACACAGCCGTTGTGGATCGTGACCCTCTTCCCGATGACGACGCCCTCTCTTATGGAGACGTGAGAATGGATGACGGACCCCTCGCCGATCTTCACCCAGGGATAGATCGAGACCAGCGGATGGATGACCGCTCCCGCCCCGATCTCGACGTCTTCCCCTACCGAGGCCAGGGCGCCGACCGACGCCCCTTCCCCGATCCGGGCCGACGCCGCGACGACAGCCGTCGGGTGGACGCCAATCGCCGGTCTCAACGGCTCGTAAAACAGTCCCGCCGCCCTCGCGAAGCACAGATGCGGGTCCGCTGCCCTGATGACCGGGATTCGCCTTTTGCCGCAACTCTCCCCCTCCGCCCCCTCCGGGACAATGGCCGCCGACGCCCCGGTCGCGTCAAGCTTCGGCCTGAGCTTGGGGCCGGCGAGGAAGACGAGGTCACCCGCTCCCGCCCGTTCCAGGCTTGCGACGCCCTTGATCCGCACACCGCCGTCGCCCTCGAACGCGCATCCCAGCCTTTCCGCCAGCTCCCGGACCGTGAATTCCGCTCCCGTCTTACGCGGCATGGGCCGACCTCCTCTCGTTCAGGACCGCGGCCAGCTCCGCCCCCCAAAGCAGGATGACCAATGAAAAGGAGATCCAGAGGAGGAAGAAGATGATCGAGGTCAGCGTCCCGGCCAGGAGCTTGGAAAGGACGATGCCGACAGCCGATAAATTGGCCACGTAGAAGGCGAACATCCTCTTGAAGACCTCCCAGAACAGGGCGGCCACGGCCGCGGCGATCGCGGCCCCTTTCGTGTCAACCTTGATTTCAGGGATGAACTTGTAGAGCGTGAACAGGACAAGGAAGGTCAGGGCGTAGGGCATCAGGTATTGGATGAAGAAGTTGTTGACGAGCGCCAGCGCGCCGGGGTTGATGTAATCGGCGACGACCGAGCTCTCGCGGAGACTGCGCTGGAGGGCCGTCCAGACGGCCGTGATCGAGAGCGACAGGAACATGAGGATGCCGATGACGGTCATGAGCAGGTACTCGATGAGCCGGTTGTAGAAGAACGACTTGTGGTACTTCGTCCTGAAGATCTGGTTCATGGAGGAGATGAGGCTCGAGAACATAAAGCTGGCCGCGACGAACGACCCCCCGAGCCCGAACAGCCCCAGGTTGGTGACGCTCATCCCGAGGCCCCGGATCTTGGTCAAAAATCCCGGATCGAGCTTGGCGAAGAACTCGTCGGTGAAGATGTTCAGGCCGCGGAAGACGATCTCCGAACTCCCCAGCACCCTAGCCGTGACGTAGGCAGCCAGGGCGATGAGGGGGATGGCGCAGAGGAACGTGAAATACGAGATGACGATGGCCGAGGTCCAGCACTTGTCTTCGTTGAACCTCTTGACGGATGACGCGACGATCGAAAAAAGCGGGACGGCCATCAGACCCCCGGATACTTGTTCCACTGGACCATGAGGATGATGATCGTGATCAGCAGGGCGTAGATGACCAGCGTCTCGATCAGGACGAGCCCGAAGATGAGCAGGAAGCGGATGTGCGGGCCGCCGAGGGGGTTCCTGGAAATGCCCTCGCAGGCCGCGCTGATGGCCTTGGCCTGGCAGAAGGCGCCGATGAACACGGACAGGGTGATGATGCCCGCGCCCAGGATGAGGGACAGCTTGAAGAGGGATAATTTGGCGGCGCTGCCGGCGGCGTCCTGGGCCAGCAGGGGGGCGCCCGCCAGGGCGATGAAGAACAGCGTGAGCCCGAAGGATTTCATGGTTTTGGACATCTTGATTCTCCTTAAGGGATTAATGTTCTCCTTCATTAGAGACGGCTCCCGCAATGTAAATGCAGGAGAGAAGGACGAAGACGAACGATTGGATCAGGGCCGTAAAGATCGACATGACCATGAACGGCAGGGGGAGGACGAAGGGGATGATGGAGGCCATGATCAGGATGAGCAGGTCCTCGGCGAAGATGTTGCCGAAAAGCCGCAACGACAGGGAGACCGGCCGCGAGAAGTGGCTGATGAGCTCGATCGGGAGCATCAGGGGGGCTATGGCCGGGATGGGGCCGGCGAAGGTCTTGAGGTACTTGAGGACACCCCGGGCCTTCATCCCCTGCCAGTGATAGTAGGTGAAGACGACCATGGCGCAACCCAGCGTCACGTTGAGCTTGCTCGTGGGCGACATGAAGCCCGGGATGAGTCCGAGCATGTTGCAGGTGAAAACGAAGATCCCGACCGAGCCGATCACGGGGAGATACTTCTTCCCCTGCTCACCGATCGTGTCCATGATCAGGCCTTCGAAGAGCCCGATGATGAGCTCGAGCACGGTCTGTCGCCTGGAGGGGACGAGGCTCAGCTTCCGCGAGGCCAGCCCGAAGACGAGGCCCAGAACGACGACCACGATAAGGCTCATGACGATGTAGTCCGGGACGAGGTGGGAGGGATCGGCAACCTTGACCCCGAAGAGCCCGAGCAACGCGGCCAGCGGTTTGCCGAAGGCCTTGTTGAACAGCTCGACGAGGAACAGGTTGTGTTCTAGCTCTTCCATGTCTTCATGCGCAGGAGGGCGAAGACGCCCTCGATCAAGAATACGGGCACAAGGACGGAAAATCCCGCCACGAAGGCGATGATCTTCCTGGGGAAAAAAAACATTATAAAGGAAAAAACGGCCAGAATCAACACGAACCGGACCAGGTAAATGAGCACCCCGGACCTGAGAGCGGCTCTCCTCTCCCTCTGGAGGAAGCGGGTCAGGGAGACCTTCATCCAGAGGAACCCCAGGGAGGCCAGCGCCCCGCCGGCGAGAACGAAAAGGGCGGTCGTCCCGCCGAAGAACGGCAGGGCGACGAGACCGGCGACGGCCCCGGCGGCGAGGATCTCCAAGGGGACCCTTCTCAGGATCCTTTCTTCGAACGGATCGATGTTCATGGCGTCAGCCTTTCCCTGGGTTAGTATACGCCCTAATCACCCCGTCCGCGAGTCTCGCGGCTCTTGCCGCTTTCTTCTTTTTCGTACTTCCGGAGGGCCCGGAACAGGCTCGTGAAGCCGGAGACGATGCCAAGGACGAGGAACGCGAGGAGCATCCAGGGGTCGGTGTGGAGCCATTTATCGAGCATATAGCCGAAGAACAGGCCCACGGCGATGGACGACGGCAGAACCAGGGCCACGGAGCTCATCTCGGCGATCTTCCGGAAATCGTCCCGCTTGCCCCCGAAGATCGACATCCGGGCCATCCTATTCGATCCGTTTTGAGGCCGCGTCCTCTTCACTCAGATAATCCCCAAGGGCTTCCTGCCAGGGCCTCATCGGCCGGGTCTTGAGGCTCCGGAGGACGGTGTAGAGGGGGCGCCTGAGACCGCCCTCGAGCTCGGGCGTTTCGATCCGCTCCTCGAGCTTGATCGCGGCGCCCGTCCGTCTGAAGATCTCGGCCGCGAATTCGTGCCAGCTGCAGGCCCCGTCGTTCGTGACGTGATAGACACCGGGAGAAAAGCCTGCCTCGAGGATCTCACGGATCCGGACGGCCGCGTCCCGGGCATAGGTCGGGCTGGTAAAGATGTTGGACGACACGGCCACGCGGTCCCTGGTCCGGGCGGCCTCGAGCATGAGCTTAACGAAGTTCGTGCCGCCCTTGGCCACGGACCCGGCCACCCCGAAAAGGCCCGAGAGGCGCACGACATAGTGGACCGGCACCTGACGGGCGAAGAACTCCCCTGCGAGTTTGGATACGCCGTAAGCATTGAGCGGGTTGGGCGTGTCCTCCTCCGTATAGGGGACGCTTTTCCGCCCGTCGAAGACGTAGTCCGTGCTGATATGGACGAGGGCAAGATCCAGAGCTAGGCAGATGTCCCGGAGGTTCTTGACCCCGATGGCGTTGACGGCAAAGGCTCGCTCGAGGTCTTTCTCGCACTCCGGGACGTTGTGGTAGGCCGCCGTGTTGATGAGGACGGAGGGGCCGCACGTCTCCAGGACCCGGCGGAGCCCGACGGGTTCACGGATGTCCATGTCCCCGATGTCCAGAGGGGTACAGCCTGGACCGAAGACCTTCACGAGCTCCCGTCCGAGCTGCCCCCGGGCTCCGATGATCGCAACCTTCACGTTGGACGCTCCCTTAGAAACCCGATAGCCTACCGGCCTATTTTAGCCCAATAACGGAGAAAAGGCGAGGGACCGCCTACGCGCCAAAATTGCCAATAGGACGTGTGTCGGAATTCCGGGTATCACCAGAAGTCGGCGTCATCGCTGGAGAAGAAAGCATCCTGTCGGCAATTTTGGGCTGCGCCTCACGGCCCCCACGAGGCTCTCGCGGCTTAAAAGCGCAGATTGACACGATTGCCGTGAAAAAGATAAATTAGAGTTCAGATAAAGTCGGGGTCAACCCTTATGATGGATTCCCAAAGAAATGATCGTATCGTTTTCACGGCAGCGACGGCGTTTTACGGAATTTTACTGGGCGTGTTCTATTGGAAATACGTTCCCCTCGTCGCGGGCTTTCAGATAGCGTTCATCTTCCCGCTTCTTCTCGTGACGATATGGACGGCGATCGACGTCGAACGAGGACTGCTGGCTTTCATTTTTCTATTCCCGTTGATCAACAACCTGCCTTATTTCTTCAAACTCTACGAGCCGCTTCCTATGGCGCCGTCCGCGCTCGTTTTGTTTCTCTTCTTCTTCTTGGGATGGCTACTCCATCAGGCGTTTAACTCCCCTGATCCGGCCTGCGATGGGGAGAAGTCGAATGAGCCCGTTTTCACCCCTCTCCGGCTTTTCGCCGCGCTCGTCGCCGTTTCCGCCCTGATCACCCTATGGCGCTATACGAATTTCTTCCCGTTCTGGCGGCCGCGGGTTTACGAACTCATAACCAACGCCTTCGGAACGAGCGCCGGCGGGGCGATCATGAGCGTCGTGTTCTTCGCCTTGACCTATCTCACCGGAATCGCCTTTTTCGTTATTCTCGTCCGAGCCGTCCGTTCCGAGGCGTTCGTCCGCAAGGCGGTCACGATCCTGGGCGCGAGCACGCTTCTCTCCCTCGCCTTCGGCTTGTTCCAGCACTTCAAGGCCCCCACCCTCGGGAATAATCCCATCAGCATCGAGGTCGGGCTCATTAACGCGACCTTCAAGGACGCCTTGTCCTTTGGGGCGTATCTCTCGATGATCCTCCCCCTGTTCCTGGGCATTCTTCCCACCCTCAAAGGCCGGCTCAGGACGGTCCCGGCGCTGTCGATCCTCCCCGCTGTCTTCCTGTTGTTCTATGCCGGTTCGAAGAGCGCGCTCCTTTCCCTGGCCGTCGCCCTGGCCGCCCTGGGGCTGTTCGCGCTGGCCACGGTCGTCAAACACCGCCGGCCGCCGGTCAAGAAACTCGTCCCCATCGGTCTGGCCTTCCTCCTTCTCGCCGCCGCCTCCGTCTTCGTCCTTGTTTCAAAAAAGGCGCCGATCGAGGCCTTCCGCAAATCGACCACCCTCGTCCGCATGGGCAATTTCGGGCCCATGCTGAAAGAGCGGACTTCCAAAGCCTGGACCATCGCATGGAGAATGATCGGAGACCATCCGTTGAGCGGTCTCGGAGTCGGGTCGTTCATCATCGAGTCCGCCAACGACGCCAAGGCGTTTGCCATGGACATCGGAGTCCCCCAATCGGCTGAAAACCTCCCCCTTCAGATCGGATCGGAGTTGGGCGTTCCGGGAGTTTTGCTCTTCCTCTGGATCCTTTGGGAAATCATCCGGCGAGGAGTTAAATCCTATCGTCATGCGCCCCGCTCCTCCCTCGAACGGGCTCTTGCGCCCGCCGCCGGGGCCGGTCTTCTGGCCTTTTTTCTCAACGCCCAAACCCATTCCTACATCGGAAGTTACGAGATCCAGTATACGTTCTGGTTCCTGGCCGCGGTTCTCTTCACCGCCGTCTCCGCTCCTCCCTCCGCCGACAAATCCTCGACCCGGCGTGGTCCCTTCCTTCGAATCGCCGCTCTCGCCCTCGTCGTCCTTGGAGGGATCTCCCTGATCTGGAGTTCGACGCATTCGCTCTCGCTCCAGGAACGGACCCGGAAATACGATCTCCGGCAGGAGTTCGGCCTCGGACCGGTCGAAAAAACCGCCGAGGGAATCGAATTCCGCTGGAGCGGCCGATTCGCCGGGACGTCTTGCCGGATCGACGGTTCGGATATCACGTTGTCGCTTCTTGCTTCCCATCCCGATATCCAAATCCGGCCGGTCCGGGTGAAAATCCTCATCGCCCCCGATCTCGCGACAAAACCGATCGTGCTCCGAGATCTCCTATTGAAGGAAAGCCGTTGGGAGAAAATCGTCCTGACGGCGCCCGCCGCCATCCGCGGCCCCGCCCTTCTTCTCTTCGAAACGGACCGGACTTGGAATCCCCGGAAGTCAGGCGTCTCCGCCGACCCCCGCGATCTCGGCCTGGCGATCGGAAACCTCAAAACCTCCGGCCGATAGGAAGAGAACGGGAGGGAAACGGGAGGGGGGCGGCCCGAGCCGGAAGATCAGCGCCGCCGGCGGCGGCCCGGGAAAACGCCGGACAGGGTCTCGATCAGGATCTTGAGATCGAAGACGAGATTCATCCGGGAGATGTAATAAAGATCGTATTCGAGTTTTTCCTTCGAGTCCTTCGTCGAAGCGGCATAAGGATAATTGATCTGGGCCCAGCCGGACAGTCCCGGTTTGACGAAATGGCGGAGGGCGTAGAACGGGATTTCCCGCTCGAGCCGGGAGACGAATTCCGGCCGTTCCGGCCGCGGGCCGACGAGACTCATCTCCCCCCGAAGCACGTTCCAGAGCTGGGGCAATTCGTCGAGGTGGAGCGCCCGGAGAACCCGGCCGACGCGGGTCACCCGACGGTCGTTCTCCTTCGCCCAGACCGGGGCGGCGCTCTCGGCGTTTATAACCATGGACCGGAATTTGCGAAGACGGAATTCGGTCCCGTTTTTCCCGACTCTCCGCTGGCTGTAGAACACGGGCCCCTTGGATTCGATCTTGATCAGCAGAGCGATCAACAGCCATAGCGGCAAGGCCGCAAGGAAGAGAAGGCCCGCCAGAGCGACGTCGAAGATTCGCTTGATCTTTCCAGCCGGAAGATTGTCGGCCAGGGCAAATCCCTTGGTTTGGAGGAAACAGCTCTCGTCCTTGATGTAGTCGATGGGAATCCGGAATTCCAGCCGCCGATACATCTCCGGGACATCGATGACTTCCACCGCCCGATGGTGGGCTTGGAGAATCTCCGCCGCGGTCAAAGCGGCCCCGCCGGGCGTCTCCGTCCGGACGACGATCTTGACTTCTTGCGCATCCAGGATTTCAGACAATCGGCGCTGATTTCCAAGGATCGGGCCGACTCCGGCGGCCGTATCGCTCTCCTCCGCCAAAAATCCGACAAGCGCATAATCCTGGGGCCGGGCGCGAAGAAGATCGGCAATCTCGGCCGCCCCCTTTCCGCATCCCAAGATGAGAACGGGATTCGGCTTTCCGATCATCCGGAAAATCCGGAATCCGATCATCCGCCAGGCCGCAAGGACGACGATCAGCAGGGCGTTGGCGATGACGAGGAGGCCGCGGCCGATGGGAAAAAGGAAGAACACATATTTCAAGAGGGAGGCGAGGACCGCGGACACGCCGACGGCCGGAATGAGACGGACGGCCAGCGAGCGGTTCCGGGCGTCGCGGGCGGCGGTGTAAAGATCGAAGAAGTAAAAAACCACAAGGTACCCCGCGGTCGTCATGGCGAGAAAGACCGGGGAAAATTTCTCTCCGAAGAGGGCGAGAGTCCCGAATCGGAGAAAATAAGCGCCGACATAAGCGAGCGGAATGAATACGGCATCGCCGAGGATAAGAACCAGGGTGCGTTGCGTTCCTCTTTCCACTTCGGTCCGTCTCTACGATTTCAAGATTACGGGTCCCCGCTTTCGGAAGAGCGAAGCGTCCGAAGGCGGATCTCCGACCCGCTTAAGTATACCAAACCCAGGATGATTTTGGGAAGGAAAACGGTCAGGTGAAGAATCAGCCCGTAGGCCAAGGCTTCGCTCCGGGCGATCCCAAAGGCGGCCAGCGCCAGGATGACGGCGTACTCGAAAACTCCGATTTTCCCCGGGGCCGAAGGAGGAAGACTGCCGGCTTGAATGGCCAACAGAACGATCAGGGCCGGACCGAAACCGAGAGAAAGGCCGACCGCCCGAAAGACCAGGACATTGGTCAGGATCTGGCTGAAGATCAGGCCGACCGTCCAGGCGACAAGAACCGTCGACGTCCTCGTCCCCCGGAGCATCGCAAAGGCCTCCAACGCCTGCTGGACGATCCGCAGGATCCGCTCCCGGATTTTCGACGGAAAAAGGCGGACGCCGAAGACGGCGGCCCGCTGAAAAAGCTTCGGCCACACGGCGAAGGAAATCAGGACCAAGGCCGGAAGGAAGAACAAAACCCGGAAGGCCGAGCGGGGGGCGAACGGTCCGCTCACGGCCATGAGCGCCGGCGTGACGATCCATGCGGCGGCGAAGACAAAGACATCCAGCAGGCGCTCGACAAGAATTGTACCTAGCGTAAACGAGACCGAGGCGCCGCCCTCCTTGGACACGAGATAGGCCCGGACGAATTCGCCCATCCGGGCGGGGGCGGCGATGTTGACCGTTTGGGAGAGGATGTTGAAACGGAAAAGTTTCCCCAATGGGATCCTGGTTTGAGGACGGAGCAGAATCTTCCAGCGCCAGCCCAGGGCGTAGACGGAAAACACGGTATTGGCCGCCGCCGTCAGCGCCCAAAGCCAGCGGACGCGGCCGAACGCTTTACCGAGTTCGGCCAAGTCGATGTTCCGAAAGCTCAACCAGACGGCCCCCGCCGTCAGGATAAAAGCCACAACGATTCGGAGGATTCGTTTCATTCCGCCCGCCCGAAGATCGATCGAAGAAAGTCCCAATCGAAACCGGCGCCCCAACTGAAATGCATGACAATCATCGCCCAGGCCGCAGCGATCCGCTCCCTAAGATCGGTCGGCTGTTCCGAGCCTGAAGCCGGGATGAGAACCGCCCCGAGAAGCACGGCCGCGAGATAGGCCGCGGGAAGTAGCCAAGCCGGAGGTTGGACGATTCCGACGAGGACCGCGGCCGCCGCGGCGGGGACGAAGAGCGGCGGAAGGACCTGGCGCCAGCCCGTCACCCGGCGATGTTTCCAGGTCGTCCGCGCCCGGCCGCTCCCATAGACGAAATACTGCCGCGCCAGGGCGGTAAACGTCTCCCGGGGGAAATAACGGACCCGGAGGGTGTGGTCCAGGTAGATCTTGCGGCCGGATCGCAGGAGGCGCAGGTTCAATTCCGCATCTTCATTCGTCCGTTGGCCGACATCGAATAATCCGATGTCCTCTAAAACGCTTTTTCGGAAGGCTCCGAGATAGACGGTGTCCGTAAAACCGCTTTTCATCCCGAGATGGAACCGGGCGTCGCCGACGCCCAAGGGATGCCTCATGGCCAAGGCGACGGCCCTCTGACGGAAGCTCGTTCCGACCGGCTCCATCACCCCGCCGACGTTGGCCGCACCCTCGGGTTCCTTCGCCCGAAGAAGTTCGATGCAGGTCCGGACGTAACCGGGCGGAAAGAGACAATGGGAATCGGCCCGGACGATGAATTCGCCGCGGGCCGCCCGGATCCCGTCATTGAGACCGAAGACTTGAAGGCGGCCCGGATTGTCGAGGACGCGGATCGGCGCCGCCGCCCCCGTCCTGCCGCGGCATTCGGCGAACTCCGCGACCAAGCGCCGGGTGCCGTCGACGCTTCCGCCGTCCATGACCAGGACTTCCCCCTCGGCCAGAAGCCAATCGTCGACGAGGCTTTCCAGCGCGCCGACAATCCGCCGCTCCTCGTTGAGGCAGGGCATGACGACGGTGACGAGCACTTTTCGATCAGGCGTCAAATTTTCCCCTTGATCTTGTAAACCACGATCGCGGCGGCCTCTCTCACCGCGTTGAAGAAATGCGATGTCTGCCATTTCAACCGGTTGAGGACGTCGCCGTAATCCTTACCGCTCGGCCGGAAGCCCACGAACTTCGACGTCATCAACGCCCGCACCTTGGCCGGGTCGCGCGTCGTCCGCGCCGACCAGCCTGTCACCACGCGGAAGTCCGTGAAGCCGGCTTTACGGAAAACCATGGCCACTCGCCGCGAGTGCAGGGGAGACGTCACGATGATAAGCGGGGTGTCCTCACGTATGCCCAACGCCCCCGGCTCCAGAAGCTTCGCCGGGTGGTCGCCCGTGCCCGCCGCGTCCGGCTCGAAGAAGAGCGCCTCCTCCGGGCAGCCGAACCATCTGGCGAACCCGGCGTAAACCTCCGACTCCGAGATCTTGCCCACCCCGCCCCCTGTGAAGACGATCTTCGGCGCGTAGCCGTCGAACCAGAGCTGGGCCGCGGTGTAGATCCGGTCCCAACCGTCCTCGGTCGGGATGTTGTCTCCGCCCATCCCGCCGGCCAGGCAGACGATGTAATCCGCCTGCCGGGGCGCCTCTCTCACGACCAGCCATCGGTCGAACCCGATAGGCCACCCCGCCGCCATCCAGATCACGAAGACGTTCGCGACGATGCCCGTCACGATCAAATACACCGCGAGAATGCGCTTTACGTGGGGCCTTTTCATTTCATTTCCTCGTCGGGTTCCCTGGAGACGCAGGTTTTAACCTGCGTCTTTCTTCCCGTAGCCGAAAGCCGCTAAGCTCAGGCTAGATCCTGAGATTATATGAAGACACAAGCTGAAGCTTGCGACGGCATCATGATGTCAGAGGAACGGGTTCTTGATCTTCAGCCCCTCGACGGCGATCCCGTCCCCGAGATCCTCCGTCAGTAGCGTCGTCGCGCCTGCCTTGACGGCCGCCTGGATGATCATGGAATCCCAAAAAGATAACTTGTACCGTTCATGGACAGCGATCGCCCGAAGGATGGATTCGCCGTCGTTCGCAACGACCTCCCATTTCAGAAGGTCCGCCACGGTCTCGCGGACCTCCGCGAGGCCTAAAGGTCTCTCAACTTTTTTTGTGATCGTGACAAAAAATTCCTGCAGAACCTGGACGCTGAGTACGCCCTTCCCGGATTCCCACAGTTCGGCCAATATTTGCCGGGCGATGTCCCGTTTCACCCCGGCACAGATGTCATACGCATAGACAAGGACATTGGTGTCGACAAAGGTCTTACCGCCGGGCATGGAGTTCTTCCCTGGTCGTGTCGAGAACGCCTCCCGTTCCGAGGTCATATCCCTTCTCGAGAATCTTGAGCTGTCTGTTTCGTGCCGCCGCGTAGCCTGAAGATTCGACGCATTTTTTCACAAATACAAACAAGAACCCGAAGCTTGCGGCCGCGAACCCCGCCGTCAAAATCGCCCCGTGCACGCTCAAGGCAAGCCCGCCCGCGATCAGCGTCAAGCCCAGGAAAAGCGGCTTCAGGAACGAGTCGCCCCTGAGAACCTCCCCGAGCTTCCTCTTTCTCGTATGCGCCAAAAAGTCGTGCCAGCCGAATGCCGCCAGGACGACCGCCAGCCCGAAGATCCAGACCGCGTTGGTAATGACGTAAGCCCAGGGGAAAGACGCCTTAGTCATCAGATCAGAACCTCAATCATGGATCGTTCGCTCACACCGCCGAAAGCTCAAAATCGAAAATCTCTCCAATGGCTTTGAAATGCTCATCCCGCGTGATGACCCGGCACCCGTTTTCCCGGGCGATCACAGCGATATAACAATCGGCCAAGTGGACCGTTTTTCCCGCCTTCCTGAGCTCGTAAGACAATTTCCCCGCCTTGAACCAGGCGCCGTCGCCGTGGTCGGCGACCCTGAAGGTCTCTGTCATGTCTTTGATGGCCGCTATCTCCCGTTCGGACCGGGCGCCCTGGACCAGTTCGGCCAGGACGATCCCGGGAACGTAGATTTCAGCCGCGGAAAGGACATCGTCGATCCTGGAGGATAGCCCCGGATCGCTGTTCTTGAAATAATCGATCCAGACCGAAGTATCGATCAGGACTTTCTCAGCGCTCAAGGTCCCTTATCTCCTTCGCCGTAAGGTCGAACTCAAGCTTCCCTTTCATGGACTTTATCCTCTCGATCTTCTTGAGCTTCATGTAGACCCGGATCGCTTCGTTCACCGCGGACACCTTGCTCCTGGCCTTTGTCTCATAGACGAGCTTGTCCAAAATCCCTTTTTCAATCGTTACGGTAGATCTCATGATGAGTTGTCCTGGTGTTAATTATCGCACAATATTAATATAATATATCGCACACGTTTGTCAAGTATTATTGTGCGTTTTTATGAACATTTTCGGATTTTATAAATCATCACCATTTGACGAGCCCGTAGAGGAACCCGGCGCCCCAGCACATATGCATAACGCCCCAGGCGGCGGCGACGGTCAGCCTCGTCGCAAACGGGATCGGCCCCTCATCCCCGTCGGACGCACACGCCCCTTCGCCAGCCCGCGCCGATGCCCCCGATGGGGCGCTCGTCCGTGCTTTCGCCCGCTCCATCTTCCGCATCCGCGTTCTCGCCCCTTCGCCTCCTTCCGGCTTGAGCGTGAACAGTGCCGCGGCCACCAGTCCCAGCGCGTAAGCCGCCGGCACAATCAGGTGCGCAGGCTGCCCCATGATCGCCCTCGCCACCGCGCAAGCGATCGCCAGCAGCAGCATCGGCGCCGCAGCCTGCCTCCAGCCCGTCAGCATCCCATGCCGGATCGTGGTCCGCGCCTGTCCCCGCCCGTATCTAAAATACTGGCTCGCCAGTTCCCCAAGCGTCTTCCTCGAGAAGTATGTGATCTTGATATCGCTATCCAGATAAATTTTCTTTCCCGCACAGAGAATCCTGACATTGAGCTCCGAGTCTTCGTTGGCCCGGGCCTTGATGTCGTATCCCCCGATCTCGTCGAAGAGCGCCTTCCGGAACGTCCCGAAGATAACTCCCTCGGCCTCTCCCTTGAACTCCGTCTTCCGGTAGACCGCGCCTCCAGTCCCCAGAGGGTGCCGCATTGCAAGGACGATGGCCGCCTGGGTCTCGCCGCCCTCCCCCCGGGGGACCATCACGCCCCCCGCGTTGGCCGCGCCCGTATCCGCCAGGAGCTCGACGCACCGCCTGACATACCCGGGCGGAAAGAGACAATGAGCGTCGGCCCGGACGATGATCTTGCCGGCGGCCTGGGCGATCCCCAGGTTCATCCCGCACGAAGCGGTCCTGCCGCGATTGTCGAGGAGGCGGATGACGGCCCGGCGCTTTCCAGCCGTCACCGGGTTCCATTCCCCCGGCACCTCTCGCACCCATCTGTCTTTCCCATGGAAAAAATACACGACCTCGTCTTCGGGCTTGCTCTGCGCGCTCGCCCCTACCCCCGCGCCGCTTGCCTCCGCACCGCTCGCCCCCACCCCCGCGCCGCTTGCATTTGAGCTCCCCCCTTTCGCAACGGAGGGGTAGGGGGGATTTTGCGAGGGGCTTGCGGTCTCCGGCGGGTTTCGTATCAGCCCCTCGACGACCTGCTTCGTCCGGTCCGTGCTCCCCCCGTCTACGACCAGCACCTCGCAGTTCCGGATGGCCCAATCATCCAGCAGGCTCCTGAGCGCTTTCCCGACGTAGGCCTCCTCGTTAAGGCACGGCATCACGATCGTCACGAGGGGCTTCTTTTCGATCATAGGAGGGTTTCCAGCCGATTCAAGGAGGGGTCAGGTCTTTACATTGGACAAAAACGTCCAATGTAAAGACCTGACCCCTCATGGCGCCTCTGGAGATTGCCATATCTATGTTCCCTATGCTATCATTTTCCCGAAAGGGAAAATATGCGCTTGGAACACTATTCCGCCGCCCGCCTCGCGGAGCAAGCCCGGGCCATCTTCGCGGCCCACCTGGATCTTGGCTCTCACCGGGTGTTCTTTTTCGGCTCGCGG
>Ga0315281_10007239_pt1 | contig 15669 bp, 22 predicted proteins | sample YL17G07_0_MG_FD_204540 | JGI IMG/M metagenome (GOLD analysis project Ga0315281, IMG submission 204540) | Sediment microbial communities from Yellowstone Lake, YNP, Wyoming, USA - YL17G07_0 | ecosystem: Environmental > Aquatic > Freshwater > Lake > Sediment | place: USA: Wyoming | collected...
AGGTACAATTTCGGATTGAAAATAATACGCCTAAACGAGGGGTGGCTGAATGGCCAATGATTTGTTGATTTCTAAAACGAGAGTGAAGATATTCCTGAAAAAGCAGGGCTTGAGAGTTTCATCGGATTTTTATCCGGCTTTTAATGAAGAGATAACTACTTGTCTTGTGAAGGTTGCAAAAAGAGCCAAGAGCAATAAACGTTTGACAGTTCTCGTAAACGATCTTTAGCACACTGCTTTTCATTGCCCCTAAAACCAATGTGTTTCACCTATTTTGACTTTATAAAGAAACACAGTGCTTTCACACTGCTTCAAGCGTTCCAAGGCCTTGGAACACACTGAAACAAGCGTTTTAGCTACACTGAGATGAGTGAGAGTTAATCAGTGTGTCAATGAATCCTTCTAGATCAGCCTTTGTTATAATATTCTTGCAAAGGCTCTGGTATGTACGCCCCACACGTTCATTAGGGACGATCACATAAACCTCGTTGAATTGTCTTTTTCTTTCTGAAAAGCGAGCTTCCATCTCCGTTCTTTTTATATATTTAAGCCGTTTTCCAGTCTCGATCTCAAAACAGATTTTCCTTTTCTTGAATGTAACTTCCAGATCCGAGCCAGAAGTTGAAATCAACTTTGGTTTCAGCCCTTTTTTTCGAAGAAAAGATTCAGTCAACCAGCATAGGAAAGCGTGTTCTTCTCCTTCATTCGGGCGAACCTTGATCAGATATTCAATATACGGCTTTTCGCTTGTGATTCTCGTTACATAAATATTATATCCCCGAGCAACCAGTTCCCCGACTTCCCTTTCTGTGAGCTCGCTTCGCAGGTACATGCCCTTCTTCAGATCAAGAATTGTTTTCTCATCGTTGTCAGACACCACGACAACTTCTTTTTCGTTCGGATTCGTCGTTATCAACTGATGAATTTTCGGCGATGCTCGGATGGAAAAGCAGAATGAATTATCCTCTGTAATGACCAGACCCTGCCCTTTCCGTACGGTCATGAGATAATACTCTTCGTACTCGTTAAGCCTCATATTGCTTGAAACTAGGTTGATATTGCTCGGGCTCTGGCGCATCAAGATTTTCACAGATGCAGTATTCAAGATGGATTTTCCGGTATTGCTTTGGAGCAGATCCTCAACTTCCTGCGTGATGAAACCTATTGAAGCATTGAACTTTCTCGAACTCTTAACAAATTCAAGAAGGTACTGCTCCGCTTCCTTGCTTCTGAGAAGAACCCAACCCTCATCAATGATGACTGTCTTGGCTTCTTTGTCCCTGGAGATCTTGCGTTGAATGAAACCAAGGACCATGAAAATCATAAGCGGCTTGATCGCTGAAGGCAGTTTGCTCAAATCAAAACAAAGCACGCCACAATCTGTATTCAACTGTGTATTCTGGTCAAGGAAACCGAAAACTCCACCTTCACAATACATCTTTATCCTTCTGTAAATCGCATCCAGACTTTTTGCCTGAGGAGATAGGGAATTGAACTCCTCCAGCATCTCTTCGGCAACAATTTTTAGATCGGTAAACTTTGGTGGAATCCTACTCCAGGTCTCTGGTTTGCTGGCAACAATCCCTTTTCTGGCATACATCGCGGATATCGCATCGCTGAGTATCGCCTTCTGGCTTTCGTTAAGGCCGCCCATGATAATATCAAAAGCTGAGATTAGCTGAAGCATCTTACCCCCAAAATCATCGTCATTCATATCAAACAGATTGAGGATGTACTTCGACTCTTTGGAGATCTCGATGACCTTTCCGCCCAATGTTTTACATAACCCGCTATATTCACCGTTGGGATCGAGGATGTATAGTCCAGTTTCCCGCCTCAATAACTGCTGAATCATGAAATATTTCGCAGTATAGCTTTTCCCAGAACCAGATATTCCGATGATGAAAAAATGCTTATTGCTCTGGTTCTCCAGATCCAGAAATATGGGATTGAGAGTCTGCATTTCATGGGCGAACAGTATCCCCTTCTGTTCCGAGCTCGTAGCAGCGATAAACGGAAACGTAGCTGTCAATGCCCCGGTAAGAACCTCTCGGGTCGAATTCAGCTTATCTTTTGTTAATGGCAATGTGGACTTTATTCCATCTGCCATCCTCCAGAAGGTCGTTTTCGGAATCATGAGCTGGGCATTAAGGTTTGATTTGCATTTCTCGGTCAGAAGAGCGAGCTCATCAACTCCACCCGCCTTATTGTCGATATAAAGAGCCAAACCGAAAAGCTTCTCCTCACCCTTATAGAGCGCATTATATACGTGCGTCGTATCTGCTTTCTTGATCTCAAGAGAAGGGTTCGGCGTACCTTTTGCCGTGCTCAGGAGCAGGTCGCTTGTCTGCTGGATTATCTGATTGTGAAGATGCACGAGCATGCTGCTTATGCTCGAAGGGGAGACGTGGATTGAGATATCATAATTCTCATTTCTGCATAAGAACGCCTGGAGCCAACCATCTTCGACTTTTCTTGGATAGCCGACAACTTTCACTATAGTATGGTATTCCCCGTTAACGACCGCATGATCCGGTCTAATATCGAATGAAGGAGTGATGTCGTTTCGGTAAGCATCTTCAGATACTTTATCCTTCTTGGGTTTGTCCCCTTTCGTCTGTCCGTCTGTTTTATCTCCGTATGAGGTGTATAACTCCTCGATCTCTTTGTTACAAAGCCTTGAAGATCTGAGATCGCAGCCAGCCAGCTTTTCCTGTATTATCTCCACTGTATCGTTCAGCGGCTTAAGGTTTGATTTCTTCCCAAACAAAGAATTGCTGGAAGGAATAGCCAGGTAATATCTTCTGTTTCTTGTGACTTTTCTCCGTTGGAGATCCTCTTCAAAGATTCGAAAATCGGCATATAGACCTACAAGAAGATCGCTTCGCCCTTTAACATTCTCCTTCAACGAATCAAAATAAGCCTCTAAGCTGACCGTATCTGTCCTGATGAATATCTGGATAGGAGTTGACAACTGATTCAGGAATGCCCTATAGTTCGCCAGAAGCGCCTTTTTCCTGTTCTCGTCCAGCAGAGCGAAGTTGATGGGCTGGATTTCCAAAATCACCAATATTGTTCCATCTTCAAGGTAAACCGCGTCGTTCTCAATGGTTTTGACCTCGAAAAATTTCTGGGCGTTTTTATCGTTGTACTGGGCCTTTCGGAAACCCGAATAATAGGAGAGAACATCGAAAGTCTTTTCTTCCATATTGAAGAAAATGAATGCGATTCCGATCATCCCGAATATCGCGGGAAGGATTAGTTTCGCATCTCCTTCTATTGATAGGTTGTAGGCAAAGAAGGCCAATAAACCGAAAAGGACGGCATAACCAAGCTGTTTCAGGTCAAGATTGGCGACTATCTTTTCACGGTATTTTATTTCGTCTGGAATGTCGTATCCCATGGTATCACAACAGTGCCAGCAGCATGGCGACCTTCCAACCGATTGATACAGCCGCATTCAGGACGCGTAAAACAACCGATACAATTGAGATCGTCGCTATCAGGTAGATCAGGACATTCACTAATCCGATAAGGCCAAAACCAAGCATCAGAGCTATCCCCTGCACGAATCCCCCGCTCAATGCCGGATCGCCCGAGTTGAACAGGTAAGATAAGGCGAGGATGAGCACTGCATCAATGCTTGTCATGAAGATGACCATCACGATGAATTTCAGAATGAATAATCCCCAGTCCCTTGTGAACGGAATGAAATAGAGGAAAATCGCTATCGGGAACATTAATAGCAGAAAAGGGATCATCAGGTAGCGGGTTATGAGGGTGAAAAATGTAAGCGCCGCAGCTGTCAGGAAATTGACTGAAAGCACCGTTGCGAAAACAAGCGATGAGAAAACTACTTGAATATTTAGAAGATTGGAGAATGATGTATCATAGATTGAGGTTGTTATGTACTGATTCAATTCGATAATCATCTTGAAGATGCTGAAGGAAAACGCGAGGATGACGATAAGGAAAAGGATATTCTGAATCCAAAGTTTCGCCTTGGTTCTTTTTTCAACATCCGCGGCTGTAGCGATATAATACGCACCAACTCCCATGAGCGCAAGGGTGTAAAGGCTCTCGAGAATCCTCATGACCTGTGTGTATGGCGTGCAGAATGAATCCAGATTTGGGCCTGTAGTAATGAAAGTTAGCGAGTTTTCCAGAAATTCCTTTGCCGAATACACGAATCCGCTAACAAGCGAGCTGAAGAACTTTTCTACTATGCAATTCGGCAGGTTGTAGATCACCTGCAAAAAGTTGGCATTGTCCGGACAGGATGTATTTTGGATTGTGAAATCAATCGAAGCGCTATAGGCAACCGTGAATATCACGAGCAGCAAAATTATGTTCTTAAGCATGAGGCATCACCTTTTTCAAAATGAGATAGAGAACGTAAACCACGATAGCGAGAAGTGCAGCGTCTAACAAGGAATCGAAGAATGCGGGTTGGACAGATTTGACTTCCGGGATTTCATGACTTGCAGAAAGGTTCGAGATATTGCAGCCGGAAATAGTTTTTGATGAGAAATGGTCAGATGCCGTAAGGAAGCAATTCTCTGAATACGGGGCCAATATCGTAAAATTGGATCCGTTCTGCTCCAAAATACTAAGGCCGTAAGCCGAAGTCTTGTTTGCCGGAATGATCTCTTTGACAAGAATATTGTAGGGCCCAGCTTCATTTCTTATCCTGTAAAGATAATCCAATCTGTTGAAACTGGAATTCCCGATCTGGAAAAGCACATTGGAATCGTTCGCGTCAATCCTGATTTCGGTCAGGTTATTGTAATTTGCCAGAAGCGAATAATTCGAGGTAGAATTGAATGGTGTGTATCTGATGTTTTTAGAATCTGAAACAGTCAAACTGTCCTTGAAACTTTCAGTAGCGTAATAATCGCAGCTAACCCAACAACTGTACCGGTCACAATGGCGCACCATTTGATAGCGATCGACAAGATATTCGCTCGAGACATTCAGGTTAGCGGATATTGCCGAACTTGTATTCTGAACCGAAACCGAATAGTCATATCCGCAGATCCTAAAGTTATCATCGCAATCTCCGGATAGTTTATTTGTATCGACAACAAAAGAAAAATTCTGTTTTATCAATGGACTTGAAGCATTTACTAAATAGGTTCCGTTATCATAAACCGATGGATCCAGATAAGCGATGCTGATCCAGGCATCCTTGATATTCGTCGAACTTTTCGAAGTGTTCGGAGGATATTTTCCGAATTGGATATTTCGATTCCAATGTTTGATTTGAGCAAAGGAATCGTTCGCTATGGATTCGGCTATGAATAAATTCTTGTCTTCGGTGGTATTGAACGCGTTTGATAATACGCATATCTCTCCAAGATTCCAATCACAGTATTGGAGAATTGTATCCGCTGGTTTTGCCGGAGGAGAATATGCAGAAGCAACCGAATAATCGTGATACGGATAGCTAGGACAAGCAAATGATAAGCTAATCAGGAATAGGAAAAATATTGCCTTATCCACAATAATGACCTCCGGAAAATATGGAGCCAATCAACGGGGCAAAATAGACAATGCAGATGCCGATGATCACTCCCAGAATTACGTCTTTCCACTGCTTTCGTGATAACGGATCCTGGCTGACGATGAGCATAAGCCCTGAATACGCGATCATTATGATTCCCGCGATTGTTGCCAGCAGTTTGATGTTATCCGCTAGTGCTTCAAGGCTCAAGCTACCACCCGCAAATACCCGAGGAATTGACGAGATTCTTGACCAGCACCGGAGCCAGCCAGATAATGACCAGACCGATGACAACCCCGCTTAATAGCGCCTTGGCAGCGTTCCTTTCTGTCAGCTCGTGAGAGCTTGCCAGTGTGAACCCCGCGTATGCGGCAACAAGAACACCCGCTACAGTTCCAAAGACTTGAATCATGTTGTAGAGCCGACAGATGGGCTGATCTGACGGAATGACCAGATCCGCGAAACTCAGACCCAGCAAAAGCAGGGCTATTGCTAGAGATTTTTTATTCATTCATATCGCCTCGAATTATTATCTCGAATTCAGGATTTCCTTCCTGAAATCCGATTTTTGACTTAATGACATCCAGATAAGCCGGATTGATCTCGTACCCTATGGAGTTTCGGTGGAGATTTCTCGCTGCGCGGAGAGATGTGCCGCTGCCGAGAAAGGGGTCGAGGCAGGTTTCGCCTTCATAGGTGTACAATCTGATCAGGGCTTCTGGAAGCGCGATAGGGAACATGGCGGGATGAGTATCCATATTGTGCTGGTTCTTGGTTTCCGGGACCATCTCCCAGATATCATTGCCCCAATGGGTCTTGGCATACTCCAGGTCGATCTTTGAGGCTATTTTTTCCTCACTTGAGATCATTTTGAAATCGAACTTGCCTTTTCTGAAAACAAGGATATGTTCGAAGATGTTGTTCGGATAGTAGTACATCGGATAGGGATGTTTGATGAGTGTTCCGAATCGCTTGGAGCTTCCAAGTCCCGAGGGCTTTTTCCAGAGGATATCTTCCCGATATTCAAAGCCGCATTTCTGAAGGATCCCAACGAAATGGCAGGGTATGGGATACCTTTTTTCTCCGCTTATAATGTCCGAAATGTTCACGCAGATATAACGGCCATCATCAAGAACGCGGTAGCATTCGCTGAATATCTGGTGCATGGCCCGGAGGTAGATTTCATATTCATTTATCGATCCGATGTTTTCCATCCCATAATCCTTGACATTGAAATAAGGAGGGCTGGTTACAATCAGTTGGATTGAGCTGTCTTTTATCTCAGCCATGTTCCGGGAATCGCCGATTATCACGGTGCTTTGGACCATAGCTAAATAGATATCTCATCAGACTATTTTATGATTAATGCGAAATTTGATGCTGGGGTGTAAACAATAAGGAAATTGGGCACGAAGCCCGTGGCTTTACATTTAACGGGCTAAGCTGGTGTGGCAAGACAAAAATCGTCTTCGTAAAAATAGTTGTATGAACTCAGAGAAGCTCGCCCGGTCCGATTTTTCGAGCGAAGGAAAAGGAATAAGTCGAGCAAGGCGAAGCCTAGAACTCGCGACTGGAAAGCAAATTTCTCCGCCTACAACAATATATTCTACGTTCGATAGCTTCTGCTTATCAGAAAACGAAGATTTTTAAACATATAAATGCATACAAATATTCATGAATGTCAATATCTTGAAAGCCCTGGCAGACAATACTCGGCTTTCCCTAATGAAAGAACTTCGCAGGTCAGAACTTTGTGCCTGTGTCCTTCCGGCCTTGGTGAAAAAGACGCAACCGACTGTTTCATCTCACCTCAAAATTCTGTCCAAAGCAGGCCTTGTCAAAATGCGCAAAGATGGGGCAAAACGCCTCTATTCGCTTTCCCCAGCAGGGAAAAAAATACTTAACCAAATCAAAAGGTGGTAATATGAAATTCGAGGTTATCGGTAACGGATGCCGTAAATGCATTGAACTGGAAAAGCGGGTCAAGGAAGCAGTAGCGATACTTGGGCTTAAGGCAGAAGTGGTGCATACCTATGACGTTAACCGCCTGATTGAGATGGGCATTGTTATAACTCCCGTGCTTGTCCTGGATGGTAAAACAATCCTTAGCGGAATACTCCCTACTCTGGATTATCTAGTCAGCCTCATCAAAAGCAAGGTGAGATGATGGATCTCACGGTATTGCTGTTGGCAGGCATTGCGGCGATTTATGACTACGTCTTGGCACACACTTTATTCTGTCTTGTGCCAGCATTTTTCATTGCTGGGGCTATGGCCGCCTTGATACCTAGGGACAAGCTCCTTCCCTACCTTGGGAAAGATTCGCCTAAAATTATCGCATATCCTATTGCAGTAGTGGCCGGGCTTCTACTAGCAGTATGTTCTTGCACAGTATTGCCTCTTTTTGCCGGAATCCGTAAAGGTGGCGCAGGAATAGGTCCAGCCATTGCTTTCCTTTATACTGCTCCAGCTACAAATATCGTCGCCATCTTATATACTGGAAACCTTATTGGATGGGATTTTGCGCTTGCGCGTATCATTTTCTCCATAGTATTCGCGGTAATAATCGGCTTTATAATTTCCAAAATTACTGACCACGATGAAAATAAAGAAGCTACCGAAGCTTTCAAGAAACACGCTGATGGCGTGGATTCCAAGCGATTGATCTATCTCTTTGGTGCACTTCTCGGCATCCTGCTGGTCGGCACAAGGATTAGTGAGGACACAATCAAATACCCCGTAGTAGCAGGTTTAATCATTCTCACGTGGTGGATTTCGTCCAGCTATTTTACAAAGGAAGAAGTAAGCGAATGGATGGGTGAGACTTGGATTTTTGCAAAAAATATCGCCCCCCTGCTTCTCATAGGTGTTTTTGCCTCCGGTATAATACGTGAAGTCATGCCCCCGGATCTGATTCCGACATATATGGGCCAGAACTCTCTCTTAGCTGTCGTGATTCCAGTTCTCTTCGGTATTTTTGTGTACTTCCCAACGCTCGTAGAAGTCCCTATGGCGAGGATGTTCCTGGATTTGGGTATGGCAAAGGGTGCGCTTCTTGCGTACATGCTTGCAGACCCGGTTATCTCCCTGCCAAGTATCCTCGTTGTTAGGAAAATAATGGGCAACAAGGAAACAGCCATTTACGTATTGCTGATATTCGTGTTTACCGTTATTGCAGGCCTGATGGCAGGAAGATTCTTGTGGACGTGAAAATCATGAAAACACTTCCTTTGCTGTTATTACTGATTTCCATTCTGTTTTTCGGTTGTGTTTCGAATACTCAAGACACACTCATTAATCAGAATACTTCAACGGCCTTATGGCAGAACAGTTCGGTTAATGATAATATCACCGTAGAAGTTTATCATTTCCATGGAACCCATCAATGCCCCTCTTGTATAAAGGTTGGCGAGCTTGCCGAGAAGACAGTCAACACATACTTCAAGGATGAACTTGAATCCGGAAAACTGGTTTATGCCCACATAAATGGAGAGCTTCCAGAAAATCAGGATCTTGTCAATAAATACGGCGTAACCGGTTCGTCCCTCTGGATCGGGACATATGTGAATGGTAAATTCTACAAGGAGCAAAACATCAATGTGTGGTACAAGATAGACAATGAAAAGGAGTATCTCGATTACCTTAAGAGCATCCTTGAAAAGCGGCTTTCGGGCGAGTTGAATTGATGGTAAGCAACGCCCTGATTTTTGCATCGGTTGCTGCGATTTCATTGCTTGCATCGTTTATCCTTGACAGAAACAAAACCAAGGCAGCCTTGAAAAAAGGTGTCGCGATGTTTTTTGGCATCGCCCCGTCGTTCATGAATATACTCGTTTTGATTAGCATACTGCTTTTCTTTATCCCGCAGGACATCATACTTGAATATATCGGGCCGGGTTCTGGGGTGTCCGGGTTTTTGATAGCCGCTATTATCGGTTCGGTTACCCTTATTCCAGGATTTGTTTCATACCCGATTGCAGCATCCCTTATCTCAAAGGGGGCATCATATGCGGTTATCGCAGTATTCATGACGACCTTGATGATGGTTGGCGTGGTGACGCTTCCTCTTGAGATCAAATATTTTGGCAGGAAGGCCGCGATATTGCGAAATGCCATGAATTTCGTCGCAGCCCTTATAATCGGAATTTGTGTCGGATGGTTGATGCATTCATGGTAAAGAGACATATCGAACTGATAAATAAACATGCCAAGCCATACGTGTGGGTAATCCTATTCATAGCGATTTCAATCGCATCCCATCTCTTGGGGTTTAACCCGGGAATTAGCATTTATACCAGTTTCCAAGACTTCTTCATTGAGATGATAAGCTTCATCCCTATCCTTTTTGTTCTGATAGGGCTCTTCGATGTCTGGGTGCCTAAAGAAACAATCGAACGGCATATCGGCCATAACTCCGGAATCAAAGGAATTGTTTTAGTAATTCTTTTGGCAATGCTCCAGGCAGGGCCGCTCTATGGGGCTTTTCCAGTAGCATACATTCTCTATAAAAAAGGCACCGGCACAAGGAACATTTTTATTTTTCTCGGAGCTTTCTCTTCAATGAAAATCCCCATGCTTGGAATAGAGATAGGATATCTGGGAGCGGAATTCACAATCATGCGTACTTTGGTTTCATTGCCCCTGTTCATTCTGATTGGATTTTTGATGGAAAGACTGGTTGGAAAAAATTTCGAAGTTAAAGAAGGGGGCACAGTAACAAAAAGTTGATTGCTATGGATTTCATGCCATTTCTGGAGCAGATGGGCACAAGCGACATCGCCATCCTGGCCGCTTTTTTCATAGGGCTTATGACTGCCATCAGCCCCTGCCCGCTTGCGACGAACATGACTGCAATAGCCTACGTTTCAAAGAGAATAGACAACAGCAAGAATACGCTTTTTGTGGGATTGCTGTATGCTTTCGGGAGGGCTTTTGCATATACCGTCCTGGCCAGCCTGATTGTATATATCGGGATCAATACACAGGGAATCTCCTTCTTTCTTCAGGAATACGGGGAAAAACTTCTTGGTCCCCTCCTTATAGTAATCGGCGTTATATCTCTTGATCTCATCAAAATCGAATCGCTTACATGCGGGGGCAGATTGGCGCCCATCCAGACAATAGCCTCAGAAAATGGGTATCTGGGCGCTTTTTTTCTTGGCGTTCTCTTCTCGCTGGCATTCTGCCCGTTTAGCGCAGTCCTATATTTCGGGATGCTGATCCCGCTTGCGTTGAAAACTGGGGATGCAATACTGTTGCCTTCCGTCTTCGGTCTCGCGACCGGGCTTCCGGTGGTCCTGTTTTCGATATTGCTGGTGAACGGCGTTTCAAAGTTGAGCCATGCGATGGGCCAGGTGCAGAAATTTGAAAAAGGAATGAGATTGGCGATGGGGGCTGTCTTTTTGCTGGTGGGCATTTACTATCTCGTCACACGCACTTTACAGATAAGGTTTTAAATATATAAGTTTATACTTATATATATGAATAATTATATTATTAAGGCGATAGCAGACAAAACCCGCCTTAGTCTATTGAAAAAAATAGCGGAAAAAGAAGTATGTGCTTGCGAGCTTCCGCGTTTTGTACGAACAAGCCAGCCAGCGGTTTCACAACATCTGAAAGTGCTGCTAGCCTGCAATCTGGTTGATATGCGAAAGGACGGGGTTAAGCGGCTGTATTCGATATCCGATAAAGGCAAATCGGTTCTTCAAGACATATCAAGGTGGTAATATGAAAATAGAAATTTTGGGAAGCGGTTGCCAAAACTGCAAAAAACTAGAGGAAAACGTGAGAAAAGCATGCCAATTGCTTGGGATAAAAGCAGAAATCCTGAAGGTCACTGACTTTGCCCAAATCGCATCTTATGGAATCATGTCGACTCCTGCATTAGTTGTTGATGGGGGCGTAAAGGTCTATGGCCGGGTTCCTGATGTTGAGGAGATAATTAAGATTTTGAAGTGAGCGTATGGATCCATTAGAGAGTTTGGCGCAGTGGTTTGTTTTCCAGGTTCTTGGATTAACCCAAGGCAGCCAGATTGGCGACGCCGCAGCATTCTTCTTTTACGATGTTCCAAAGGTGCTCATATTACTCGCGTTCATGGTTTTCCTGGTTTCCGTCCTTCGTACTTTTGTCACGCCACAGAGAATAAAAAAGTGGCTCGGGGGCAGTAGAGAAGGCGTTGGAAATGTACTTGCGGCTCTTTTGGGCGTGCCTACCCCGTTCTGTTCATGCTCAGCGGTTCCGCTGTTTATCGGCCTTGTTGAGTCCGGGGTACCTTTAGGGGTTACGTTTTCATTTCTCATTTCTTCGCCCATGGTTAATGAAGTCGCGGCCGTACTGCTATTTGGCTTGTTTGGCTGGAAGATTACTGCAGTTTATATCCTGAGCGGATTAAGCGTGGCGGTTATTGCCGGGATGTTTATTGGAAGGTTGAATCTTGAATCTGAAGTCGAAGGATTTGTTTATAAAATCCATTCAAAGGAGGTTATTGATAAAAATATCGATTGGAATGAAAGAATCACATTTGCAAAGAGCCAGACCGCAGATATCGTGAAAAAAGTCACGCCGTATATAATAATCGGGATAGGTATCGGGGCCGTAATCCATGGTTACGCTCCGACAGATTTTCTTGCCGGAATCGCAGGAGAAAACAACCCGCTTGCGGTCCCTGTTGCGGTATTGGTAGGCGTGCCGCTTTACTCGAACGCTGCAGGCACTATACCGATAGTCCAGGCACTTATGGCCAAAGGCATGGCTCTTGGGACCGCTCTTGCTTTCATGATGAGCGTTACCGCGCTTTCCCTCCCTGAGATGATAATACTCCGCAGGGTACTAAAACCAAAGCTCATTGCCGTTTTCGCAGGGATTCTGGCGGTCTCGTTTATCCTCGTTGGTTTGCTTTTTAATGCAGTCTCGCCTATGTTAATAAATTAAAGGGTGATCTTATGGCTGGTGAAGAAAAAGATAAAAAATTCTCGGAATGGCACGGCATTTCGAGGGAAAAGATAAAGTGGAACCCGACCGTGGACAAAAGCAAGTGCGTCGGATGCGGCATGTGCATAACCGGCTGTGGAAGAAACGTGTATGATTGGGATTCCAAAGAAAACAAGTCGGTGGTAGCAAGGCCTAACAACTGCTTGGTCGGGTGCGTCACATGCTCGAACACCTGCCTTTTCGCGGCGATAAGCTTTCCAAACAAGGACGAGCTCAGGAAAATAATCATTGAAAACGGCGTTGTTGCGAAGGCGAAAGAGGAACTAAACAAGAAATTGAAAGGCGCAGCAGAAAAGCCAGCAGGCTGTTGTGGAGGCAAATAATCCGTATTTAGGATTTTGAGGGGTTGACAGACATGAGGAAATGCACAAACTGTCTCAAGCAATACAAAAAAGAAGAAAAATGCCGCCAATGTGGAAAAATACTTGGAGCTGAATTCATATGCGCCAAGATACAAACAAAATCAGCCCACTTTTGTTCAAAGAAGTGCGCCAATAAAATTTTGGCAGTAGCATCTTACCCCCCTGAAAGGGTTGTGGCTAGAGGCTCACCAGAGGGATACGAATGCAAGAAATGCGGGTATCGCTTTATTCCAGAGGGCCTGGAAACGAGCCCAAAACTATGCCCGGCATGCGCCAGTCCGAATCTAAAGATGTTGTAAATTTCTTTACACGGCTGATTCAAAACAGAGGTTATTGAATGGAAAAAGTAATCGTATACACTGCTCCTGGGTGTCCGTATTGTTTGATGGTAAAGAATTTTCTTAAGCAAAACAATATCAAATATGAGGAGATAGACATATCAAAGGATCCCAGTAAAGTGGAGTATTTGTTAAAGAAGACGGGCCTCAGGAGCGTGCCAATTACTGAAATCGATGATAAAGTCGTTATAGGTTATGACATAAAAAAGCTAAAAGAATTATTGAGGCTATAAAATGGCAAACATTACCGAACCTATAAGAGAGTTTCTTGAGCCGAAATTCAACCGCTATTTGGTAGTGATATTGCTGTTGTTGGGCATATGGGCTTTTTTGGCGGGTGAGCCGCAAACGATTCAGCAAAATAACAGTAAAGAATTAGTTGTTAATTTCTTCTATCTTCCCACCTGCCCACATTGCGCAGAGCAAAAACCCATCATCAATGAATTGTCCGCTGAACTCAGCAATGTATCCATTGTAATACATGACGCCTCAACACCAGATGGAAGCCGATTATTCCGGGAAATGGCTTCAGAGGCAGGCATGGATCTGGCAAGTCTGGCAGTTCCAACAACGTTCGTAGGAAAAAAACCTCTCGTCGGAGTGCACACGAAACAAGAGATAATGGATGAGATATCATACTGCCAAAACAACTGCGCTGGGCAAAAGGCGGCGGAAAAAGGCACTTATCAGGACGCGGCGGCCGGTTTGGCCGAGTTTGAATTGCCATTTATCGGCCGTACTGACCTCACATCTGTTTCTTTGCCGGTTTTGGCCGTCGTATTGGGGCTAATTGATGGGTTCAATCCATGCGCGATGTGGGTTCTGGTTTATCTTATCGGCCTGTTGATAAATGTCAATGATAAAAAGAAATTCTGGCTGATAATCGGCAGTTTTATCCTGGCTTCGGGGGTTCTCTATTTCCTATTCATGACTGCCTGGCTTAATGCGTTCCTGCTAATCGGATATATACGTCCTCTATCCATTTTAATCGGCCTTATTGCGCTGGGTGGCGGGGCAATCAGCCTGAAAGAATACTTTTCTGCAGGCCCGCTCGTATGCAAAGTCGGCGATGAAGAAAGCCACATGAAAACCTCGGAAAAAATAAAGAACATCGTCACACAGCCGATATCGTTTGCAATAATAATATCGATCATTGTGCTTGCATTCGTAGTAAATTCTGTGGAATTTGCCTGTTCATCTGCAATCCCTGCAGTTTTCACGCAGATTCTCGCCCTTAGCAAGATTGGAACTGTAGAGCGATATGCATACATTCTCCTTTATGATATTTTCTTCATGCTTGACGATTTGATTATCTTTGGTTTGGCAGGGCTGGCAATCAGCGGGGGAATTGGAGAAAAATATGCGAAGTACTGCAAGGTGATTGGCGGGGTCATTATGGCGGTGTTGGGAATCATCCTGTTGTTCGCCCCCCAGCTCCTGAGGTGATATTAAGTGGGTTTGGTAGATGTTTTACGTGGGGTTTCCAAAGGCGAAAAAAGCGCACTTGCAGAAAGAAAATTCAAATGCCCGAATTGCGGTTTTTATCCGATTACGCTGGATATGGAAAAATGCCCGAAATGCGGGGTGCGTATAAAATCCATGTTCGGCCTAAAGTGCCCCAAGTGCGGAGCCATTAATCCGATCGATGCAAAGAAATGCTGGAAATGCGGCTACGATTTCGAAGCAGAGGAAAAAAGACTGGCCAAAACATATTACGTCTGCCCGATTTGCGGATATAAAAGCGATACGTTTTTCACCGTGTGCCCGGTATGCGGGACACGCATGATATGACCCCAGACCATCGAATGGTTTTTCATTTTTTTCGGTTTTTTCTTCGTTTTTTGATAATACCCTCCGTCGTGGGGCTTTTTGCCATATTCCCTTCGATCTCTTCAGCAAGCGGCTTGCCATATTCGAACGCGACAATCTCGCTGTATTTGCCGGCTATTTTCTTTACTCCGAAAATCCCGGCGGATTCCGCAACAGGGCGAACCTCCGCTTCCCTTTTTTTAGGCCAGTTCTCTCCAGGATATCGTCTAATAAAGAGCCAAGCAAGCCCTGCTTTCTCTGATATGCGATTTTATTTGCTCCTGCTGAAGGCCCCCCGCTGACCACGCCCCAGCTCCGCTGCTCCTCTTCAAGGCAGGTTTTGCAAAGCCATCGGCCGTTCCAAAGATAGAGCATGCCGGGGGTTCTGCCGCAGCGTTCGCAGGCTTCAGGATAAGCAAGTATCTGAAGGCCTGGTTTTTGTTTGGTTTCGCTTTCATCAGCCATGGGTTTTCAATTAATTTGAACACGGGGCGAGTTTATATCCCTATTTCCAGCGAATCGGCTGGTCTTTATGAAGCCGGCTTTGGGGTGAAACCCGGAGGTAGCACGGAAATAGGGATATTCAGAAGTGGCTTTGCTGATCGCGAAGAGCATGAATATAGTAAAGCATGCAAAAAAATTGAAATCCAGGGGCGGAGCAGG